>Ga0222663_1000076_pt1 | contig 74760 bp, 52 predicted proteins | sample AntAcemetagen602_FD_179852 | JGI IMG/M metagenome (GOLD analysis project Ga0222663, IMG submission 179852) | Saline water microbial communities from Ace Lake, Antarctica - #602 | ecosystem: Environmental > Aquatic > Non-marine Saline and Alkaline > Saline | place: Antarctica: Ace Lake... | reverse complement strand
GCCATCGCAAGAGACTAGCAAACATCTAATCCGTGAACCCGGCTTGTGATGACGCGCCTCTATGCCCAAAATGCTTCGCCAAAAAATCGTCAAAAAATCCGCTTGAACAATCTGATACTACTGTCCCCCCGTATTGACCGCCAACTTGTCGGACGATCAGCGAGACAGGGCGAACCGGGCACTTTCCGCTATTTCATTGCCCCTGACGACGAGCTCTTAGTCCGTTTTTTGCATCCCGCCGAGAGGAAGCGTCTTGAACAGTTTGTTTCACTGGGCACTCCCGGCAGCAAATCGATAGCGGTTTCGGCTTGTCGGAAAGCCCAGAAAACGGCTGAACGGCTCGGAGAGCAACAGAGAGAATCAGTCCTGAAAATGGACACATGGATGGAGGAACACCTCGCCTTCACGAGAGTGGCTGCCCGGTAGTAACTCACTAGTGGACAAAATTTTGCGATTTTATTTTGTTAAAAGTAAATTTAAGAGAGATTGCGTTGGCTGTCCGCACTGGTAAAATAGCGGATGAGCCGCTCTAAAAAGTTTGGTCGAGATTCAAAGACCCCCAAGAGCAAGAGGCCACCTCGACATAATTTCGATGTCGAACAAATGGAGCAGCGGCTGCTGCTTTCAGCCAATTTGTATGACCCTGCGGCAACTGCACCGAATACAAATTCCGTCCAGGAAAAGATCAGTAATCAGATCGTCTCGACGCTGAATCAACTCGGGAATCTCGGTGACGCGCTGAACAGCGATTTCGACGGGACTCTCGTGCCCCTGATCGATCAATCGATCGGAGACGTCGCCGGCGGGAGGATCGGCGACTTTTTTAAATTTGCGGCGGGCAATGATGGCATCGCAAACTACCTAAACGGGGCGACGCCCAATTCGACCGGCCTCGCTCTTGTCATCCAAACCGCACTTTCTGATTTCGGGCTCTCCGGAACGGTGACCGATTTAGAAGAGGCCAACCCATCCTCGTCCCTTCTCAACCTGCGGGTTGATCTCTCCGTGGCCTCCAGTTCCAAACAAGTCGATCTCAGACTCGGGGAAGCAGAAGAGGAATTGAACGTCGTTCTCGAAGAAGGCACTCAGGTCGATTTGACGACGACAAGGACGCTTTCGTTCCGCATCATGGCGGACCTTTCATCAGTCGCCACAGGCGCCGATCTTACTGCGCAATTGAATGGACTTGGCGATACCAGCTTCTGGATCGATCTGACCGACGGCGGTGGATCCACTGAGGGCTTCACCGTGCAGGCCAGTTCCCTGCATACTTCGACGACGGCTGTGTTGCCGGAATTTGGCGTTCAGGTCGGAATCCTCGGAATGCGGGAAACAGGCAGCACTTCGGGTGCCTATGCGCTCGGGGGCTCCGAATTCAGACTGAATCTGGATGGCGAGTTTGATTTCACGGCGGGAGCCAATCGACTGGTCAGTGATGACCGCATCGATCTCGCCGAGTTGAAGAGTTTTCAGACCGTGGGCAACTGGAGTGATGCCTACACCTTCTCCGCTCCGACCCTCGGCGGCGCGAACTCAGCTTCTCTGAAAATTCAGGTCGTCGTCGCGGATGAGTCCGGGGTGGTGCCAACTCCAGACACCTACATTGGCGGTCTGGGAGGTGGAGTAACCGGGCTGATTTCCTTCCGCGATACCAATCTTTTTGATGACAGTGCCCCTCTTGTGAACACGGACGGGACGCTCGCTTCTTTCGCCCGTCTCACTTCTCAGGATATCCTGAACATGGCCGGCGGAGTGTCAGGCTGGGCCGCTGCTCTCCAGGCGAGCAGCCTTTACACAGACAATGTCCCTTTCCTCGACCTCTCCACCGGCGATGCCTATGCGCTGGGCGAAGCATTCCAGACAGCCTTTCTTGCGCAACTACAGAACGTCGAGCAAGTCCTCACCGCGAAGAATGCTCCTTCGACCTGGCGCATCGTGGACGGATCTCTGAAGCAGGATCCGCTGGACTTTACCGGGGCGACCTCGTTCATGATCTCTGTGGGCGGTGGAGCCTGGGTTCAGGTCACGGTGACGGCTGATCCCGCGAGAAATACGCTGGATGATCTTGCTGCCGCTCTGAATCTCGCGCTCGTCGCGACAGGCGTTCAGGCTCGAGTTCGCGATACGAATTCCCCCCGCCTCGAATTTTTTGCCGCCGAAGGAGTTGGATTCGTCATGAGCGCCTTCGCCCCCAACGTGGCGGGGACGCTCGATTTTGGATTCAACACGCTTCAACAGCTTGCGCTAGCGAACAATTCGGCGACTGCCTTTGGTGGCGGGGTGACCTCTGCCTCCGACTTTCAACTGCCGGGGATCGTCACAACGTCATCTGCCGACGTCAATGTAGACGACTTCAAACAGGATGTCAGAACACTTACCGTTTCCGTGAATGGCGCTGCCGCTGTCCCGGTCTCGATCCCGATCCATCAGTATTCCAGCCTCAGTGTCTTGGTCAGCAAGATTCAGAATGCCCTTGAGACGGCCGATCTCTTCGATCCCATCACAGGAGACGGAATACATATCCAGCAGTCCGGGAACGGAGTCTCTATTTTTGGAGGTGGCGATGTTCACTCGCTGCAACTGAGCGGAGACGCCGCCCCCCTCCTTCGCATCTCTACGGCAGCCCAGACATCCGGGTATCTGGAGTTCAAAGTGAACAACAGCCCTGACGAAACCTACCGAACATACATCGCCGGAAATTTGACCTCGGATATCCTGGGAGCTGCGGCGAACGCCAAACTGAGTGATCTCGTCAGTGACATTCAGTTCGCCCTCGTCAATTCCACCTTTCTCTATCGCAATGGAGTCCTCGTCGAGACCAGTCCACTGCTGGATAAAGTCCAATCAAAGGGCATCGATATTCGCGGATCCGTCGATGGTGCCACGAATCAGGTTTCCCTTCAATTCTTCGCCCGGAATCCTGGAACTGAATTGACCGAAATCGAGACCTTCTCCATTACCGCGCAGTCTTCCGGGCTGGCGAAGTTCGGATTCGCGAACACCGATTCGCTGCCGTTCGTCAGTAGCGACCAACGAATCTCTCCCAATTTCAACACGGTCCAGGAATTCGCCCAGCGGGTTTCAGCAATCAATATGGGTGGAGGGGTCACTCCGTCTTTTGATACCGGCACCCTGACATTTACTTTTCCGGTAAACTTCGACTACTCGGCTAATCCCCTTCTCGATGATCCCCTCACTCCCCAGAATGAGGGCGTTCGTGTCGATCTCAACAGCAACTACGGTAAAATCTCGAATCTGACGACCGACAGTCAGGTCGAGGTTTCGCGAACGCTGAACTCCTCTTTCGACTTTCAGTTCAGCCTTCTCCCGCAATCATCTCTCGAAGAAGCCCTCGAAGTCGGGATCCCTATCGTGATCTACAACTGGGATGGCCAATTGACTAACGATGCTATTATCACGGTGGTGATGGAAGATGGCGTGGAACACGAGCTCGCGGTCACAGCTGCTTCGACCACTGGAAATCTGGAAACACAGGATTTCGTGGACCAGCTCAATGCTGCTATTGCTTCCGACCCCGAAATCCTGGGGCAATTGACCGTCACGCTTTCTGGAAGCACCGAAGAAGGAACGGAAATCCTGCGGTTTCAAACGACTCCAACACCGGGTTCCGGATCCGATAACCGTCTCCTTCGCATTCTCGCACGTCCCGACATCGCAAGTCCTCTCCCAACCCCAAACGCCGCCTTCAGTTTGCTCCTTCTTCCTTCGGGCGTGACAGTGCGTAATACAGTGGAATCTGAAATTATTGCGACCGGAATTCCTCTTGCGATCACCCTGGATTCCCACGCCATTTTCGATGTCGCCCTGCTTGACGGCACGGAAACCCGCGTCTTCCTCGATTACAACGAAACGACAGCGAATGCGACACTGGATGATCTGGTTGATGATATCAATTTTGCCTTTGAACAGAATGCAGACCTGAGCACTCCCTACGACGGAACAAAGATCGAAGCATTTCTGACTGGAGGTGGTGAAATTGCACTCCGACTGAATGCGGTTCTCTTTCCGGCTGATGGAGTCTATGCGACCGAGGACTGGTCCATTGAAGTCTATGAAACTTACCGTGCCCCGAGTCCTAACGGAGCCTTCACCGATCTGGGATTTTCGGAAAGCACCTACACCACTGCAGACGGCGCGGTTCCCCTCACCGCTCTTTCGGGTGCATTGACCGGGAACGATCCGTATCGCCTCACTTCTCCTGCCGTCCTTTTAATTTCGGTCAATGGCAGTGACTACACGACAGTGACGATACCTGCAGGGTCTTTCGATGCCTCGATATCTGATCTCATTGCCGACATCAATACCGCTCTGACGAGTTCCCTTCGAGTCGTCGAAGTCGAGACTCCAACGGGCCCGGTCACCGTCTCGAATCCGCTTTCCGATTACCTCCGTGCCGTTCTCACAGAGGATGGCACCGGTGTCGCGATTCGCTCTCTCGCTCTTCCTGCCGGTGACACCAATCAGGTGATTTCCCTGAGGGTCCGGGCGGACGGCTCCGACACCGCCAACACCGCAATTACTCAACTTGGGTTCCCGGTGGATGAAACTCGTGCAGGATGGCGTGGAGGCGAAGTCTTCCTCGATAATGTAAACCTGACCGGATCTGCCATCGTGACTGGTGAAGATGTCACTGCCGCCGGCACCTTTGGATTTGCCGAATTTGAAGCAGCGACTGGAATGTTGGATCTGGAAGCAAAGTCTTCGGTTCTGCTTGTCGATGGAATCTCGACCCGGTTTTCACTCAATCGGCTCAACGATCTGGTCTCTTCAAACCTGATGGAATCGGTTGCCGTATCCAGCGTCGATCCGATCACTTTTGTCTCGCTCGTCCTTTCTGACCTCACCTTCACGGGCGACGCTGTCGCCGGCCTCGATTTTGACCCTACTGCAACGATCGCGTTGGAGCATATTCCGACTGGTTCGGGGACCACATTACCGGGCTATCTGAGCCGCATCACGGACTTCGGAGCCCTTCCAAACGCCTACGTGACCTATACCAACACAGGAGGCTTGGAGAATCTTGCTGCGCTTAGCTTCAATGACGTTTTCCAGAGTCTGCTGCGTTCCGCCGAGTTCATCAGCGATCAGATGAAGCTCGATCCAGACGGTTCGGGGGCTGCAAAAAACGCCTACTCGACAAAGCTTCTTTTCGTCAAAGAGAGCCTCGCTAACGCGTTTGGAAAGGACTTTGGACGAACTTTCGAAACAGCGCTCAACGATCTCGTTGAGTCCCCTCCCCGGACTCTGCAGGACGTGGAATCAGCTCTCATCTTGGCACTCAGCGTGACGGACCTTTCTCTCCTCTCCATCGCCCTGACCCGGACCTACACCTCCGGAGGCGATCCGCTCGACAGTGCCAATCTTGAGTCCGCCAGCCTCGAACTGAGACTTCCATTTTTTGACGAAGATTCCACGGCGCTGGATCTCTCGATCGATCTCAATCAGCTGGGGAGCCGCTCCAGCGACCCTGAGATCGTGAGAAGCTATCTCGCCAACCTTGATACGCTCTCCTCCTCAAAGTCTAATCCTCTCATCGTCAATCTCGATGTTCGTTCGGAACTGGACTTACGACTTGGCGTTGAGTTTTTCACAAACGCCAACACGATCACCCCGAAGGCGATACTTCGTGACACAACCACGATTGATACCTACTTCAATCTCGCCGGGGATTCTTTCAACGGAGATCTCCCAATTGGAAAAGCAAAGCTCAGATTAAGCAACGGACAGGTCGCGATCAATGAGTCCGGTGAAGTCGAGATCAATGACCGGTTCAACACGGCCAAACTTTACAACGAAGAGGCGCTCAAAACGGGATACACGACTCCCGTAATGGTCGACGTGGCGGCAGCAACAACGGCTGACTTGAGAGGAATCAGTGCAGGAAATACCCTGACATCACAAACTACCGGGGCTCTTGTTGTCGATGGCGTCACGCTGGCGGCAGGGAGCAAGATCCTCGTGAACAACCAGGAAGACAATGCATTCGATGTTGCCGGCAACTTCTGGACCGAAGTTCTCGCAGAGGCAAGGCAAAACGGAGTCTACACCGTGACAACGGCGGGCGATGACACGACCGCATGGGTTCTGACACGCGATGCATCAGCGGACACGGCATCAGAATTAAACGGGCTCTATGTTCATGTCACCGGCGGCACCGAATACGCGGGTCGTAATTTCCTTCAGACGAACACCGTCGCGACAATGAACGTTGACTCGATCAGCTTTGCGAAGCTCATCGATCCCGCTGTCTTTAACGTCAATGTCGAAGGTGACTTTCAGCTGCCCTATGCGGTCCGCGTCGCCACGACGACCGCTCTCAATGCGGACTATGCGATCGGGCCTGAGCCTTCGCAGCCCGCCTTTAAAGCAACTCTGACTTCCACGACGAACCAGTCGATCAATGCCGTGAGCGGAACCCTCCGGAACGGCAGAACCGTCACGGGGATCGATACAATCAAAGTCCTCAGACTGGGTGATCTCGTCCTCGTGAAAGATCAGGGCGGGGCGGCAAAATTTCACAACGGAGTCTACCGCGTCACGGATGTCGGCGAGTCAGGTGCATCAGGCCGTTCCTGGATTATGGAGCGCGTCGATTTTGCTGACTCTCCTGAGGAGATGTTGAGTCTCCGCATCGCGGTTCAGGAAGGCGATGATAACGATCGCGTCACCTTCGTTCAGGATACCAATCTCATCAGCAGTATTTCGGCGGGAGCCGACATCAACTTCTCCTCATTTCTCCCACGGGTATATCAGGACTTCAATACGGTTAGCGAACAACTCATCAACAAATCGAGTATCACCCCGAACGGTCAGGCTCAGGCCTATCTTCCTCTTGTCATCGTTGTGACGGAGAAAGTCGGGGATCAAGTAGTGGAGAGAGTGATTTCGAAAGACACCTCGCAACTCACAGCGGCTCAGGCGAACGATGTCGCTTTCATGGCGACACAGCCCGATTTTGACCCGGTTAATATCCGCGTGACCAGCTACGGAGGTCGATCAGGGTTGGACAGAATGTTTGACCTGAATGTTGAAGCGAACACCCCGGGCGTTCCAGCCCCGGTTGTCTTTTTCTCCAACCCGAATACTCCTGCGGACGAACTCCCCAACCTCGGAGCCAATCTTCCGAACATCGACGTCCTCAATATGTTGCGGGACTCGTTCCTGATGGGTGACGCCCTCGATCTGATGCTTTTCAATCTCCAGTTTGCGCTGGATCAGGAGCTGGGAAATGATCTCCCGTTGCTCGGTCGTGATCTGCCTACTTACACCCTCTTTGTCGAAAGCTGGCGCAGCAACTTCACCCGCGACCTGCGCGAGAAGCTCATCAACGATAAGTTGAAGCCGATCAATGCGATCCTCGATGCCATGTTTACAGCCCTGGGTCCGGGCGGTCAGGGTTTCATTTCCACCCGAAATCAGATCACGGTCGAGACGGTCGGGAATGGAGGAACTACGACAGTCTGGAACCCCGCGAACGCTGAAAATTACGATTTCACGGCGGCAAACGAGCGATTTGAGAAGAGCCCTCCCGGGGCAAACGCGATCCAGTTCTCTGTCGTCCTGAATAAGGTGATCCAGGAGACTGTCATCGATGAAATTTATCTCGGAGAAGAAGTTGGGATCACGATCAGCAATCGGACCACGGTCCTGAACGGAAACAACGACCCGCTCGACACGAGGGGCGGAGTCAACCTGACCGGAAACTTCAATCTGAACCTCGGTTTCGGGGTGGATCTGGAAAAGGGATTTTACGCCTTCAATCCTAATCCTGCCGGAGCACTTGAGTCGATTATGAGCGTCGATATTCAGGCCGTTCTCGATGGAGACATCAATAACGCCGGGATACAGAAATTCACGCAGGGTGGTCGCTACAGCAAACTTCACCTCCTCGACATTCAGCTGGCGGACGCGGCAGATATCAATGCAGGCGGCATCGCAACACCGGACGATTCCCCCGGTTCGCTCGATGCATCAGGCTTTTACGGCACATTCAATTTCTACCTGAACTCGGGTGAAGGTGATCAGACGGATGACGGCCGGGTGACCCTGACCGACATGCAGGAATTGAATACGCTGGGGATCGACCGGAACACTGCATTGCCGGCAGATCTCTCGCTCAGCCAACTTCCGTATGGGATGTTCAGCACCCAGTTGAACGGAGATGCTGATATTCACTTCCTCGTTCAGGGCGGAAAATTTGGCGAAACCGTCGGTGAGGGCGGCGGAATCCCTGAGATTCAGACTGAACTCTACTATCAGGCTCGCTATGGCACGGGTTCATCCCTAATTAGTTTTTACAGCAACGCTGATTACAGTGCTGCTATCGCTGCCGGAAGTGCCGGAACCGCGACACCTGCTCAGGAAGGCCTCGCGGCACAACCTTCCTGGCGGAACGACCGCACCCAACTCGTCAACGAAGCGGATGGAATCGGCTTTGGGTTCACAAACATTACAATCGATGCGGAAGGATTCATCCGCGGCACCATTTTCGAGATGCTTCTGGATTTCTCAGCTGGCTTTTCGAACATACGACCTGTCTTCGATTTCCTGACGGTTCCGATCCCCGGTACGGAATGGATGGCCCAACCCTTTGTCCTCGGTGACATCTTCGGCCCGAAATTCGTTGCGTTCTCCCTCGGGATTTTGAACATCGACAACATCATCAAGGGTATCGCCGCTGATATCGCGCTTTCCCCGGACAAGCCGGATTGGGCAAAACCGCGGGTTCCATTGACTACGGGTAACATATTTTCCCAAAGCGCTGAGTCGCTCATACCCGGATCGAAATCTCAACTCACCAAGGAACGAGAGCGAATCGACAAGTATATCGAGGACCGGGACTTGGAAGCCTATGGCAATAAGCTCAAGAAGATTATCCGCAACTCGCCCAACGCCGCCGACACGATCACCGATGACAAGCTGGTCTCACAGTCGCTCAAAGCAAAACTCTCGGAGAAGCTGACCACTCCCAATAAGTTCAGTACCGAATTTGAAAAGTTCAGGGACAAGGGCTTCGCGATCAAGCAGGGCACCGGGCGAACCAACTACTGGGTCAATAAAGTTAAATCCACGGCGAACCAGGGGCTCATAGGCACCGATGACCGCTCGACCGTCAATGGCAAAGGAAGAACGAGCACCGTCACCGGAATCACGGGTGGTGGGATCCGGTTGGACGCCTTGAAACTCGAGAACATCAATAAGATTCTCCGCGGACAGGAGGCCAATCTTTCCTACCTCGAACTGCCCCGACTGGAACTTGGAGTTGCCTATAACAAGAGTGTTCCCCTTCCCGCTTTCCCCCCTCTGATCTATACCTTCGGCGCGAGCCTGAGCATCAACGCCCACCTGAAATTCGGCTGGGATACGCAAGGCTTCTACTGGAGCACACTTGATACGGACGGGAATCCGTCGCCCGCTTTCGGAGTCAGCGCGAGATTCTACGTCGGCGTGGGAATCAACGTTGGATTGGCGGAGGCCGGTATCCAGGCCTTTTTCCAGCTCGACCTCGATTTCAACTGGAACGATGTCACCGTTAACACCCCGGCCCGCGAGAACGGATTCTTTGATGGACTTCTCGCCGGCGATGTAGCTTTGGCAGAACAGACCGTCTTCGGCTTTGAAACAACCGCCAGTGGCACCGACCAGATTGGTTACGGTAAGCTGAGACAGTCTCAGATCGACTTTTTGAAGAACCTTCCGGGAGCCGATGCCAAAGCCGGAAACCTCTTCGACGTCACCCTCACCGGAACGGTAGGACTCACCTTCTACGTCGATTTGACGATTCCGATTCCGTTTGTCGGTCCGATTACGAAGCGGATTGCAGAGAAGACCTTCTCTTTCGAACTCTTCAAAATAACATGGTATGCTGACAAGCCGGAAATCCAGCTCGGCAAGCAGACCGGTAGCACTTTGACCCTCCACATGGGAGCACTGGCAGCTCGGCGACTTTTCGGCGACACCTACGCACGAAATGAAGTATTCACTCTAGAGAGCATGGGTTCAGGCGCAGGAGGAGACAACATCCGAATCACAGCCAACCTGCAGGGTCAAACCTATGTGTCCGAGATTTTCAATAACATCATGGAAGTGATCGGCTACGGTGGAGGGGGGCAGTCAGTCATCGACGCATCCTCTCTGCAAGTGGCAACGGTCAATTTAACAGGCGGCAGCGGAAACTCAGTTCTCACGGCTGGTGCCGCCGCAGGCAGCATTCTTCGAGGAGGATCGGGAACTGCAACGTTGAATGGTGCTCCCGGTGCTTCGACAACTTTGATCGCAGGAAATGGAAATACGATCATGTATGGCGGCACCGCTGCTGACACCCTGACCTCAGGGAGGAAATCGGACCTCCTCTCGGGCGGAGGAGGAGGCGACACCTTTGTCTTCGTCGATAACTTCGGGCGGGACCGCCTCTTTGCGACGGGTAAAGGAAACACGGTCGACTTCAGTGCGGTTACCGCTGATATGACCTATGATCTCAGTCGATTTGTGCAGAGCGCCAAAGCGGCAAACAACACGATTTTCTTTGCGCCGGATGCTGCCGGGGCAAATGCGATCGACACCTGGATCTCCGGATCAGGAGATGACCGTTTCAATACCTACTTCTTTGCTCCGAACAACACCATCAATCTTCAGGGTGGTGGAGGCCTCAACACGTATTCCGTGACTCTCGGAAGTTCCTATCAGCGGTTCTACAGCGATACAAATCCGGGCGGGGCAACGGTGAAAGATCGGATGGATCCTCGCAATATTGGCTACTACAATATTCAGGATTCTGCCGGAACGGGAAAAGTGATCATCAATCAAACGTTTCCGGAGCGCATAGCCTACAGCACTGCCTTTATCAACAATGGTCGCGAGCAGGCGACTATGTCGGGCATTCGAACCGTAGATCTGAATGCAGGAAATCTGACGGTAGTATGGGGCGATATCAACACCTCGTGGGTGGATGTCGGGACGGATTCAACGATCACTGCGGGCACGATCGAAATGCAGAGTAATGTCGAGGCACAAAACCTGACTCTCAATTTGAAGCGGGGGTTCAGCATCACGAAAACACTTTCTCTCCGGAACAACAGTAATTTGACGCTGACGATCGAGAACATCGATCCACTTGCCAACGCGAATCTCTCCGTCGGACAGGGACCGGGATATACTGATAGCTGGGCACCGGGGATCTACAGCTCGAACAATTCTATTTTCTCTGCTCCCGGAGTGGCCCGGGCTGGCGCGCCGAATGGGACTGGATCCGGATTAATCAGAATTAATACCCCGACGGGCGGAGTGATTAACAACACGCTGGGAATCGGTGCCGGAATCATTCAAGCAGCCAACGGGCGGGTTGTCATTCAAGCGCGCGATACGATCGGCTACGCGCTTGATCCGATCAGAATCAACGCCGCCTTTCTCTCGGCGGTCACCCGGAAAAGCTTCGCCACCATCGCCGAAGGGATTAATGTGACTTCTGACGGGAATATTCGAATTGTCGGGTTCGAAGGACTGGACGGCCTGAGCACCGCCAGCGGTCGCCTCGAGCTGACCGTCGGCGCCGGAAGCAACGTCAGATACGGCACTGTTTTCGCAGGCGGGAGTCGCGACATCTTCTTCAATGCTGACGAACTGGTCGTCGATCCTGCCGGGGTGATCTCAACTGCCGGAAATGTCTATTTCCGAAATATCACCGATAACCGGGCCATGAATATCGGCGGGACGGTTGCCATCCCCGACACCTACAATATCACCCGGAACGTTCTGAATTCTGTCGCACGGACCGGACAAAACGTTGCCGCTAATATTGTCATTGGACGCAGCGCCGAAGATCCTATCTCCTCTGGCGTTGCCACGGTCCAGAACTACGATTTCAGTCAGGGACTGATCTTACGGGGATCTGAGATTCGGGTCCCGGGTGGCACGGGACAACTGACCTCTGCTTCCAAACTGGAGTTTATCACCTATGAAAGCACCGGTGTTGCCGCTGGAGATGGATCGATCTATTTCTCGACAACCTTAAATCCGATCCTGGCACCCACGATCCTCGCGGCGGCATTCAAAGACATTGAAATCGATGCGGTTATCCTCTCTCAAGTCGCCGGTGGACTGATTCAGCTCAAAGCCGGTCAGGGCGGGTCCTCGGTCCTGGCGAACAGTGAAACAGGATCGGTAACAGTCTCTGCCACAGGTCGGCTCGAAACGCAGCAAACGGACGCCAACATCATTCTCTTTGGTGGGATTAATGATGGCGACATCGTTCTCAACGGCTCAGTTCTCTCCGCTCAGGACGTCAGCCTGCAGGCAACAGGCGGCAGTATAACGGTTGATGCGGCAGCCATTGTCGCCGGTCAAAAGCTTGAAGCCCTTGCGAAAGAAAACAGTCTCATCCGGACGAGGGTGGAAACCCTCTTCCGCGGAAAAGTCCTCGGAAGTAGCTCCGCCAATGGCGAGAATCTCACCATTATTGAAGCCGATGATATTCTTCTAACGGATCTCCTTACCGACGCTGGAAACATCTCGGTGAATGCCGGGGGCACAATTCACGTGATCAAAGTCGATGCGTCAAAGAGCCACGATGTCTCCCTGACGACGACCGGTGCACTCACCAGTGAAAACGTTTTCGGAGACTTCAATGTCAGGGCCAGAGCGTTCACCGTGAACGCAGGCGGAAGTATTGCTTTCGTTTCCGATATCAGTTCGTTAACAGCCGATGCCGTTCTAGCGGGTGATATCACGGTTGATAATATTGGAGGTCAGTTGGATGACCTTGAACTCACCCGCGTCGAGAGCAGTAACGGATCCATTACCGTCACGACACGGGGAAATCTGAACGCCATCGAAGTCAGATCTCTTACCAGTTCTACGGATAATTCGATCACCCTCACGACCGGCCCACTTTCGGGCGGCAATATTCTCGTCGACGTGATCGATGCCGGGACAATGGGTGACGTTTTCCTTCAGTCCGGCGGACTGAATCTCGGTGGTGCTCTTACCTGGGGCGGAACGATCACGTCAGACGCTACCGGAACCGGTCGAATCACCGCTCGCCAACTCACGGCTCTTGCGGGGGGATTCCCTGCTTATCCCGAAATGGAGGTGATCAATCTTCGCACTGACGTGGCCGATCTCATCGCACGCGCCCTCACCGGCGGTGACCCTTCGAAAAAAACCGGCCCCGGACCAGACTCCCGGGCGGATATCGTCATCGATGAAGCGAACGACATTCGCCTGCGCAGAGTCGAAACTCTCTTTGGAGATATCACCGTAAACGCAGGCGGAAACATCGTTCATCAGGCCGTCCGGTCTCCCAACCGGGAAATCAATCTCACGGCGGTGGGAACAATCGATGTTCAACTTGATGAAGCGCTCAGTGACGGAGTCGCGCTGCTGCAGCCCAAGTTATTTGGACGCAAAATCACCGCACGTGCCGGAAGTGATATCACTGTCAACACGACCGTCGATGTCCTTGATGTTAGCTCAACTGTCTCCGGAGATGTCACCGTCACGGAAAGTGACAGCGCGCTGTTCGAATCCATTCTCACCGAAGACGGGGACATCTCCCTCACTTCAGGAGAAGTCGATCCCACTGGCCTCATCATCACCAAAGGCGGCAACGCTCTTCTCGGCGTGATCCGCGCCGGAGCGACCGGTCAGAATGACGTCACGGCCACGGCCTATGGCCAAATGCGGACCTCGGGGCAAACGGACAGCGGTGGCAATCTGCTCCCCGGAGACACCTCCGTCGCTAATGCGAAGATCACCGCCGATCGTTTGACCGCAACCTCCTACGGTCGCATGGATCTCCTTACGAACATCGACCACCTCGTTGCCGACAATCTCGAGTTCGGCAATATTGAAATCTTTGAGGACAATTCGCTGATCATTGATCACCTCACTTCAAAGTCAGGTTCCATCACCGTGACCGCAGACGACACGATTACGGCATTGTTCGTCGAGTCGAAAGAGGATCTGGCCCAGGCGAACACCTTTGACGTGTTCCTTGAGTCACTCACCGGTGATGTTCTCATCGACAAAATCACCGTAGGGACGCAGTTCAACGACATCATCATTCGCGCTGACCTCGGGAATATTGATGAAGTCGATCCTCAGGACCTCGATGACTCGTTCCTCTCCGCTGCTTCCTCAGGAATCGATTTGACAGCGGATCGTCTCGACCTGCGAGCTTTAGGCTCCATCGGCGGAATTCGCCCCCTTGAGACTCGAATCAATTCCCTCGAAGCCCAACTCCTCGCGGCCGGGAACATCGACCTGAACGAACATGACGCGTTCAGCATGACGTCGGTTCGGACGAAGGATGGCACGATCACGATCGATGCGGGTGGTGATATCGCTGCGGTGTCAGTCGTGAGTGAAACCGATGCGGACGGGAACGACATCAGGCTTCACAGCACAGCGGGAGATATTCTGGTCGACCGGATTGATGCCGGAGCAAGCAACGGCGACCTCTTTCTCACTTCTGATTCCGGAAGCATCGATGAAATCAACCCGGGCGACGCCGGTGTCGACCTCATCGCAGACAACGCCACTCTCAACGCTTTTCGCTCTATCGGTGGCAACCGTCCCATCGAGACAGAATTCAACACCCTCGAAGCGCATTCCCATTCCGTTGGAAACATCGATCTGAACGAACTCGACGCGATCACCCTGACCGACATTGATACCGCGAACGGCTCCGTCACGATTGATGCAGGCGGCGAGGTCACGGTGCTCGATGTTGAGAGCCTCACTTCCACCGATCCCAATGATGTCACGATTCACAATACCGCTGGTGACATCCTTGTGAAATACATCAACACGGGACTGGTGGGCGCTGACATCATCCTGACCTCGGATGAAGGAAGCATCCAGGAACTCGCGCCCGGAAGCGCCGACAACAACCTGATCGGTGACGGGGCAATCCTCACCGCCAAATTTGGGATCGGAGATGTCGAGGATCTCGAAACTAGACTGAACTTTCTCGATGCACACTCGCTCACCAGCGGAAACATTGACATCGACGAGCACGATTCGATCACTCTTCGCGATCTCGACACCGCCGACGGGTCGATTGAGATTGATGCCAATGGTGAAATCATCGCCCTCGATGTGCTCTCATCAACTGACGCGGTCGCCAACACGATCACACTGCACAACACCGTTGGCAACATCCTGCTCGACAGCGTCGTCGCGCAGCGCACGCTCGCGGACGTTCGAATCACATCGGACCTTGGGGGCATTGATTCCCTCACGCCGGAAGATGTCACGATCGACCTTCAGGGGAACAAAGCCATCCTCACGGCCTTCAATTCAATTGGAGGAAATGCGACGATCGACACGGAGTTAAACACCCTCATCGCCAACGTACTCGACGCCGGAAATATGGGCCTTCGGGAAGTCACCTCCGTCACCCTCGAGCAAGTCGCGACAGCGAACGGAAATATCACAATCCATGCCGATGTGGACGCCTATGCCAACGATGTCAGGACGAAGACAGACGCGCCGGGGAACGATATGTTCCTGAGCGCTGACGGGGACTTTTTCGTCCATCAGGTCTTCGCCGGGAGCGACTCGTTCACCGGACTGAACCCTGCCGCCGCGACGTCCATCTCGATCAACGCCGACCGCATTCTCGAGTGGAAGAGCGACGCGGCCGTTGATTTACGCGCCACCACTCTCGATCTCAATGCGAGGCGGGATATGGGAACGATCTCTGATCCGCTGGAGACGAGTGCCCGGAACATCGACTCCGTCTCCGGTCTCGGAGCCAACGCGATCAACAACTACGCCACCGGTCAGGTTTTCGTCTCCAATCTCCGCTCCACCGCCGGCCCGATTTTCTTCGAGCAGTTTAACGGGACAATTACCCTCGATCAAATTTCAGCCGGAACCGGTAACATCACTCTCTTCCACAACGGAACGGAGAACATGATCATCAATGATGTCGCCACTGGGTCGGGCACTCTGAGGATCACGGTTCGGGACGCAGGGAGGCTTCAGATTTTCCGCACCGACATTACCGGCGATGCCGTTTTCCAGTCCGATGAATTGGACTACTTCGGTGGCTTCGGTTCCATCAAGGGAACCGGCACCCTCTTCGTGAAAACGAACAACCCGCAAAACGGTCTCTTCGTCAGCCCCTACAAGATTCTCGACGATGCGGTACGTGTCCTCGAATACGATCTCATCCGTGACCGGGCCGACGCCTTCTCCTTCACTTTCTTCCTCGGAAATGTTCTTTTCTTCACTCCGGTGAACGGGATGACATCAGGTGCGGGCGGTGGCGGTTCCGCTGTCGGGACAACCGTTACTTTCACGAACACAGACGCGCCGACCCTGCTTCTCTCCGAACTGATCAACCGCGCCGATGAGCAGGGCGTGCAGACAGGGTTCTCCTCCACCCTTCCCTCGCAGAAGATGATCCGCGAGCTGGGATTCGCCCCTGCTGGACTCTCGGGTCTGCCGGGCTCTCTCCTCGACTATTTCTATTCAGGCATTTTCCGCGTCAATGGATTTGAGAACATGTTCTCCTCCTACTTCGGCTATCATCCGATCGGGCTCGAGTCACTGTATCCCGACCTGTTCGATCGACTTGCCGATCTCCTCGAAGAAGAAAAGGAAGAGGAAGTGACCCCCGAGCTAAAGATCAACGGACCGCAGGTAGACAGCCAACCGGATCATGACAGCGGTGACAGGATCGTCGCCACTCGTGGCGAAGTCGATGCCCCCACTCCGGACTGGGGCAACAGCACCGGAAATGCAGCCTCTTTTCTGCCTCTCGCGATGGCGGGGATTTCGTCCCGCCTCAGGGGGAAACGCAATCGCACAAAATAGATCCCTCGCCCTTTTCTCCTTGTTAAAGTAGAGAAGGTTGGACATTTAATTCAGTTCTATCACTAATTAAAAAACGGAATTGCAAAGAATGTTAAATCCCCTTAATAAGCCTCGCTGATGTCTACTTTTCCGCTCATTCCTTCCCGTCAAGGACCTAAAGGGAGTCGCATTCTGCTCACGCCCTTACTCCTTCTTTTAGCCATTGGCGCGTCGCAGGCTGAGGACATCATTCCCAGCTACGACCTGAGGCTGGCCGGCAACGGTCGGGAGAGCTATCTGGAGTTGGATGAAGCGATCGCCGCAGCCCTGCGCTCCAACCTCGAGATTCAAATCGAAGCGATCTCGCCCCAACTGGAAGAGGAAAGAACTTTGCAGGCCGTCGGGGAGTTCGATCCGGCCTTTGAGAGTCGTTTCCGCTATGACAACCTCGACACGCCCCAAACCAGTCAGGAATTTGTCGGCACGGGAGGCAACCGCTTTGCGACAGGCAATCTCCTGACTCAGAATCGAGTCTTTAAAGAAGATAATTTCGAGGCGAAGAGCGGCATTGTCGGTAAGCTCCGGACCGGCACCGAGTATGACTTCAGTGTGCGAACCAATCGTTTCGTGAATGATTTGACGCGAGACCCTACCGTCGGCCGTTTCAATCCTGAATACCGGAGCTTCACCGGCCTGACCTTTCTTCAGCCCCTCCTTCAGGACTTTGGTCGCGATGTCAACGAGGCCAAAATCACCGTTTCCTACAAGAACAAGGCAATCGCGGATCACTACTTTCGCCAGCAGCTGGCCGGTATTGTGAAAGATGTCATCGATGCCTACTACGATGCTTTCCTCGCCTATGAGGATGCCATGGTGAAACGGTTCGAAGTCGAAGTACTGCGACGAATGGCGACCGAAAAACGCGAACAGCTCGAACGTGGTGCGGCCACCGAACAGGATGCCGCGGCGGTGAAGAGCCGACTCGCGGAAAGCTATGAGCGCTTTCTTCTCGCCCGTCAGACCCTCCTCACGAAGAACGGGGATCTCCTCATGCTCATGCAACAGGAGTTCGAATTCGACTGCTACCCTGTTTTTCTCCCTGTCGATGCCCCCAACGCGCACCATCCCGAACTCGATCCCAATGCCATCGCCTGCGAAGCAATGAAACATCGCCCCGAATATCTCATGGCGGTGGAGAATGTGGAGAAACTCGGCATCGTTCTCAAATACCGCGAAAACCAGCTTCTTCCCCGCGTCGATGTCGAAGGTACAATCGGATACAGCGGGCTGGATGGAAACTACGGCAGCGCCTTCGACGAATCCTACGACGGACAGGGGCACGAATATGGCCTCGGGGTGCTTATTAGTATTCCACTTGGCAATACCGAAAAGAAAGCACTCTACGCAGAGACGGAACACCAGCGTCGTCAGGCTCTCCTTCAAGTGAAAAAGGCGGAACTTGAAACCAGTATTCTAATCAACCGGCATATCACCGCGGTAGAGACCCACGAAAAGCGACTCCAAGCCGCACGCATGTCAACGATGATCGAAACAGATAATCTTGAGTTGACCAGGGAGAGTCTTGAAAAAGGAGCCGTCTCGGAGTCAGCGGTGATGAAAGTGGAGCGGGATGTCAGTGAAACGAGGCTCCGCCAATATGCCGCCGCCGCCGATCTTCAAAAATCTCTCGCCGACCTCTGGGAGACGAACGGAACCTTGTTGTCTCGTTACGGCATCCACGTGGCCGATGCGACCACCCATGGCCCCGCCAATGTGACTAGCCGCTCCGTCTCAGGGCAGAAATCATCAGTGCCGGTCGAAGCGGTGCCGGAGGCACCTCCTCTTGCTGAATTGATCGAACCTGAAGATTCAAAACCGGACACCCTCGCCGAAGCGAAAAAAGAGCCGAAGACCCTCGAAAACCACCTCCAAAATTTCTTCCAGAAGACCACCCGTGATGTCCCTGCTTCGGTCGATGAGTCAGACGCCCCCGTTCTTGTCGCTTCGCCGGTTTCTGTCTTTCGCGCGGAGAAGGTGGACGAAGAGTCAACCTCGGAGTCCCCTCTCATCGCTTCGCCTCTCGAGCGTAAGGGGCTCCTCAAGCTATTCGGCGCCGAGTAGTGTTACGCAATTCCCCAGCCTCCACTATTTTCCATTCATGAGCAAACCCACCCCGGAAACGACAACTATCAGCCTCGAAGAGATGGCTGCCCGCTACCTCGACACCCTGCAACGGAATTACGACATGGTGTCCTATACCCTCGCGGGCTCGCGGAAGATCAACGAGTCGGACTATGATGAGTTTTCTCAGCAGTTGCAGGTCATGCCGCGCCAACCGTCCCGCCTCTCGTTCGACAAAGCCAAGGTCGCGTCCGAGCAATGGCTCCTCCGGAACAGCCTCGCTGATGGTCTCGCCATCGTCATGCCCGTCTTAGAGGACGCCCGCACGATCTGCGCTCTCTGCGACTTCAAAGCTTCGGGAAGCACTGATCAGGATGAGTTGCAAAAAATTGCATCGAACCAGAGGGCGGAATTCCTGCAAGAGGAAATCGGACGTAAATTCGAAATTCTCGAAGAACGTTATCAGATCGGATGTGACGTCAAAGAGCACATCCTCGGACTCATGGAGTTCACGAAGGCTTTGATGATGAAAGACGGGATTCTTACCGCCGAGGAGTCTTCCGATGGAGAAAAGCGCCAGTTGAAAATCCGCTCAGTCCAGATTGTTCAGTCCGGAGACGGCGGAGACACTTCCGGATCCTTGAGCCTGACCCGGCGTGTCGGTGATTCTGAGCGCGACATTAAGGTCGGTGATTCGATTCACTTCACCAAGGCTGAGCACATCGGCGCAATCCTCACGATCGGTATTTTCGTGACCGATATTCTCCGGGGTATTCAGGCCTATGCGCAGAGCACCGGCGCGGCAGATTGAAACGCCTGACGCAACCCTGTTAAGTCATTCACCTGACAGGGTTAACTCTCGCGAATTTTACTTCCCCTCCGCCGCCATCTTTTTCATCCAGGAGATGTTTGCTTCGATGATCGCGAGTTGTTCCGGATTTTTCCCGTTCGTGAACTTGGAAAGGTAGGGTGCCATGTCTGAGTCATACATTTCCTCTGACTCAGGGGTCATCCCTTTGTCGTTCGTTTCCTCCATCCAGGCATCGAGGAGACCACGAAGATTGACGAGTTTTTCCGCATGAGCGGGGTCATCTGCGAGGTTGTTGATCTCGTGAGGGTCATTGACAACATCGTAGAATTCTTCAGGCGGACGCGTCTCCCGCATGATAAGTGACTGCGCCTCATCGAGCTTCCCGGCGTCATGCCACTCACGCATCGCGGTGATGATGCTCTTCGCGTCCTTGTAAGCACAAGGCTGCAGATAGGGGCGTTCGGGCAGGAAATTCCGGATGTATTTGAATTCCTTTGTCCGGACCGAGCGCATGTGATCAACCGTTTCGTCGCAGCGGTCACGGGCGCCAAACACGGCTTCGCGCGCCTCGTAGTTGCTCGCAAGAATGTCACGAGCCTGCATCCATTCGGGGATTGCAATCCCCGCCGCCCCGAGCGAGAGCGCGGCAATGTCAATGTGCTCAACGACATCTTCACGAACCGTTCCGGCATCGATCCCGGGACCACTGATGACGAGCGGAACGTGGAGCCCTTCGTCATACATGAACTGTTTGCCGCGCGCATGGCTGATCCCATGATCGGTCATGAAAAGGATGATCGTATTTTCATAAACGCCGTCCGCTTTGAGCTTTGCAACGACCTCGCCCACCATGTGATCCGTGAGCCTGACCGAATCCAAATACGCGGCCCAATCTCTAACAATGTCAGGATGTTCCGGGTAATACGGAGGCAATTTCACAGCATCGAGCGGAGTCCGCTCCCCAAAGACCTGCTCAGCGCTTGCTGCTACCTTCTCCCACCCTCCCTGGTCCTTTCCGCGCAGCTTGCCTCCGGCTGTCTGGATCTGGGCGAAGAAGGGCTGACCGTCGTTGCGCTCGGTCCAACTCGTGCCGTCGTAAACCGCTTTGTCCCACTCGAAGTTGTAATCCGTCTTTCCCGGCTTCCCGTTCCCCGGCCAACCTGAGATAGAGGTATGATACCCCGCTTCCTGAAAAATCTGCGGCACCAGCTTGATGTGCTCCGGCAGTTCGATCTTCATTTCACCACGCCCACTGCGATGATGATGCGCACCGATACTCGTCTGATACATCCCCGTGATGAACGCGGAGCGACAGGTCGAGCACACCGGCGCCGTGACATAGGCATTCGTAAATTTCACCCCGCTTGCCACGAGCGAGTCGACATGAGGAGTCTCGATCGCCGTTTCGCCATAGCTGCCAAAATGGGCTGACATGTCATCTGGAATGATCCAAACAATATTCGGTCGGTCGTCCGCCATGCCGGGAAGGAAGGCGAAGAAAAGAATGAGGAGTAAAATGAACTTCATGAGCCGACTTTAGGCGTCGAGCGCGGTCGGTTCGATCCTTTTTATGAGCGTTTTCGAGACGATACCTAGAAGCTTAAGAGACCCTGCGGGAGTGAGGGCTTGAGCCCTTTTCAATGCTCCTGTCCGCTTCCGAAAAGGCCTGCAGGCCTCACTTCAACCTTGAGAAACCGACCAGGAGGAGATCATCTGCCCGGCATCGAGAGCCGCCATCAGTTCGGCTGAGGACGGCTTCGGGAGCTGCGCCATGATCGGGAGAAACGCCGTTTCCATGAGAAGTCCCTCCGGTTCATTCGTCCCCGGCACCCTGACAATGATGCCTCCCTCAGGTGTCTCCGTCTCGGCAGTGATCCCATATTTCTCCGGGGCCGCGCTATTCCGCACCGCTCCGTGGAGCGAGACATGCCCGACCATGACGAGGTGATTCGGAAAATCTTTGTCAAGAATCTGCGGCGGTCAGCTTTCCGTCGTCGGGATAAATGCTGTCGTCATAGCCATTTCCCATGATGAGGGAACCTTCCGGAATCGCTTTCTCGTCCCGCAGGTCTTTGAGCGCCTGCACAATCCCCTCCTTCGTGTCACCCGGCCCGAAGGGTGCCGCTTAGCAATTCGCCTGATCGGCGACAGTGAGCGCATTGATGAAATGCCCGTGTCCGTCGATGAATCCCGGGAGCATCGTTTTCCCCCCAAGATCGATGACCTGGGTTTCCTCACCCTTTTGTCTCAGCGCTTCCTCTTTCGAGCCTGCAAACGCGATCTTCCCATCCGCAACAACGAGCGCTTCGACATAAGTGGGAGTTTCCCCCGCCATCGTGAGGATCTCGCCGTTGTCGTAAATCGTGTCCGCTGAAACGGTCGTGCCAGTCGACGATTCCTTTGGTGTGTCTCCGCAAGAAATTGAAAGAACGAGGAGAGGCAGGATCGCTATCTTCGCAACGCTTAATAGAGTTTTCAGACAAATGTTCATCTTTGTGAATGGGTAATAGTGGTTTGTAAGAACATGGACCTGACGAGTCGATTCCGTCGATCCTCAATCACGAGAGACGAATTTACAGATCCGGTCTCGTCAAACTTAGTTCCTGAGTGAGGCGGAGCTTTAGTTCCGCGACTTTATCTGGCTCATTCGCCGCGAGAAAGTGGCGTTCTTCATTGTCCGATTGAATTTGGTAGAGCTGGTAATGATCCTTTGCTTTTTGTCGAACTCGACGAGCTTCCAACCATCCTTCGAGATCTGACAGGCGCTTCCCATCTTGTTGATAACGATGTAGTCATGACTCGTCACTTAAGGCTCCCTGAGGAGAGTTGGCAGATAAGAAACACTGTCTTTTCCGACAGGAGCTTCTGCCTCGACAGGGGCCGCCATGAAGCCGCCGTGGGCGATGAGAAAGTTTGTCCCCCTACCTTGAGGTGCGCCATTTCTTGCCCGTAAGATTCGCTTTCTCTCTATTGGCGGGAATTCTCGGTCCATACTGAGACTTGGGGCCATACTAGAATTCGTATTCGCTGTCGGAGGTGAAGACCACGACCTTGCTATAGTCGAATCCCTGAGCCTTCAATTCGGCCATGATGAGTCCGACATGATCGAGGGGCAATATAACCATCGAAACGTATTCCTTCTCAGCCAATGTCAGGCACTGGTGATCAGCATAGTAAGAATGCAACTCAAGGATCGCGACCGGTCCGTGCGGTAGTTACCTCGCGCGATTTGGGAAAGGTCCGGCATTAAACCAAAAAACGGAAATATCCAAGCACCCCTCAACCCTATAGTGATTCGCCATGTGCCCTAAGATCCGGAACAAAATCCTAAGGGAAAAAATTTGGGATATGCTTCGAGACTGACGCGGCAACCGAAGTCGGGAATCGCCGAACGATATGATGGAAGCCGCCACGGGCTGGCTAAATGCCTCTTGGGGAAAATTCTCTAAGATACTTTCGCACTCACTGGCAACGGGGTGGAAGAGGGATCAAGCAAAAGTCCGATACTCACCCTTCATATCAATTGAACCATCCTGAGATTGAAGAAATACCAAAAGGTATTCGCAGCCTCCTGAAAAAGGATTCATGTATTTCCGGGATTCAAAGCAGATTTGCGAAGCTGAAGAAATACCCATATCAGAAAAATCACGATTAACATGATCGCTGCATAGATATGATGCGAGATCCTCGTCGATGGGACGAGATCCGCTGTCGCCCTCGTCGCGGCGGTCAGAACCATGAGCCAGACGATCCACTGCCAACTCCGACTGCGGAGCGGTGGGGTTTTGTCATGATAATGACCCATGACGACGCGATCCGCGACAAGGAGGATTAACTGCGTGAATCCCCCGAGAAAGAGAAGGTGCTCGAAGGCGAAAATCTCGCCCGGTCGGATCGCGCGCAGAAGGAAGGCCGCGCAAAGCATGAGCAGCCCCATCCGCAGCGCCCACGCTCGCGTCCCCGGCGCATGTCCCTGAAACAGAAACGGGAGCAGCCCAATCGCCCACGCAACAACCGCGAAAAGTCGAATCACATTTCCCCAACTTACCGAGAGATAGACTTCGATGAAAAAGGAAATCACAATCGCAAGTGCGCTCCCCCAGACGAAACGGGCGCGCCGCGCCGGGGAAACGAGGGGCGGTCGATTTCCCTCCTCCTGAAAGAAGCGCGGGAAGAGGTAGGAGCCGACGCCGAGAATCGGGAGGAGCAAAAACCCCTGATACCCGAAAAGGCGCAGGAGGTAATCGATTTCCGGAGAAGTGAGATGAAGCTGAAATCCCCACGCAAAGAGGACCGCAACACTCATGACGACGGAGAGAAAGGCGAGGCTGAAGCCCGGAGGAGGCAGCGAACGCCCACCGCCGAAAAGCCTTCTCCCGAGAATCACGAGGAGAAGGCACCCGGTCGCGGCAGAAAGGAGATCTCCGCTCGCAATGGAGGCTTTCGCATAGGCGAGCTGAGCGAGAAACCAGCCGAGTGCGAGGAGCGCGACCTCGGGCCGGTTGAGCGCGGACGATTCGAGAAACCTCGGCCAGGCGGTGCCGAGGAATCCGAAAAGAAACGCGGCACCAAATCCAAAGATGAGAATTCGGGGATGCTGCAAGGCCGGGTAGATTGGCCACCATCCGACGTAGTGAAGGGGCCAGAGCAAAAGCCCAAAGACTGCCGCGATGATTCCCAGCGGGAAAAACACGCGGAACGGTTCTGACGCCCAGAGCGGACCCTCCGTCGGGAGCGTTTCGTCACGGAGTTTTGGCATCACGATCCGGTCCGATGACCTGAAACCACCCAGGTCAAACCGCCGGAAATTTAACCCACTTTTGATCGGAGGCAGAACTTTCCACCGCCGCCTTGATGAAGGCGAGTCCGGCGACACCATCATCAACGCCGGGGAAATCGTAGCCACCTTCGGGAGCAGGATTGCCGTCAATTTTGTCAGCCATCGCCTGAGCCGCCGCGAGGTAGATATTGGCAAAGGCCTCGATGAATCCTTCGGGATGCGCAAAAGGCGTCCTCGTGAAGCCGTGACCGGAGGCAGCTTCGCTGATGTAGTCGTTGCCGCGACGATAGGTTTTCCGCGGAGCGTTCGCGTATTTCACGATGAGCTCATTGGGATCTTCCTGATGCCATTCGAGCGAGGCTTTGGTGCCGTAGACACGAATGTTGAGAGCATTCTCATCACCGTTGGAAATCTGGGAAGCGTGGATGATCCCCTTCGCGCCGCCTTCGAAGCGAACAAGGTTGTTGCCGTCATCATCGAGTTCACGGCCGGGAATGAAGGCGGTGAGATCCGAGCAGATCTCTTCGATCTCGAGTCCCGTGATGTAGCGGACGAGATTGTGCGCGTGCGTCCCGATATCGCCCATGCAGTTGGAAATTCCGGCAATGGCAGGGTCGGAGCGCCAGTTGTTGATCTTGCCCTGGCCGTCGCCCTCGACATCACCCACGGCGTAGCCCTGCGGGTACTCAGCGACGATCTTGAGAATGCGTCCGAGGTCGCCTTTCTTCACCATCTGGCGGGCTTCCTTCACCATGGGGTAACCAGTGTAGTTATGTGTCAGGGCGAAAATCTGATCGCTCTTGTTCACGATTTCACGAAGCTCAACGGCCTGTTCGTAGGTCAGGGTCATCGGCTTGTCACAGATCACGTTGAACCCCGCCTCAATGAAACACTTTGCGACATCGAAGTGGAGAAAATTCTGAACGACGATGGAAACAAAATCGACCTTGTCCTCACGAGCCGCCTCTTTCTCTGCCATTTCCTGATAGCTTCCGTAGGCACGATCCGGATCGATGAAAAAGTCTTCTCCGGAGAGTTTCGACTTTTCGGGATCAGAGGAGAAACAACCGGCAACCAGTTCGATTTTCCCGTCGAGGTTGGCCGCCATGCGGTGAACCTGACCAATAAAAGCTCCACGGCCGCCTCCGACCATTCCCATGCGTAATTTTCGATTCATAAAAGTGTAATGAGGGTTGTCGAGACCGTAGCAAAGCGGGCTGGAAATGCAAACCTTGCGCGACCTGTTGCCCTATCTCCCTGAGCGCGCCTTCGCCTCTGCACCAAGCTTCTGAAATTGCCGGATGCCTTCGTCGGTCAGGAGGGGATCGCCGGTCTCGTTTCGCCACTGAAGGAGCGCCGTTTTCATCTCTGTGATCTTCCCGTGATGATCGCTGGAGTTGATCAGATTTCTGAATTCCACCGGATCACTTTCAAGATCGTAAAACTCCCACTCGGGTGGATCGATGTATCGTTGAAAAGCCCTCGCGGCCGGAGTCCCGAGATACTTGTCCGCCGTCGCAAAAGAGGCAGTCGGATCTCCATCGACCCGGAAGATCGGGAGTGATTTTCCTGCGAGTTGATTGTGGATCAGCTTGTAGCGTTGATCCCGGATTGCGCGGCGCGGGAAGAAATTAGTCGGCCCATGGTAGTGAAACTCTCCCACGAGATGCTCGCGCCAACCCGCAGGAATCGCCTCACTCGCGACTGCTTCACGGAGGGACTCGCCGTGAAAGGGAATCGGGAAATCGCGACCGGCGGCATCGAGGATTGTCGGCACGATGTCGGCGGCGGAGACAAGAGCGTCACTTTTGATCCCGTCTCCCGAAACGCCAGGCCAGCGCACCAGAAAAGGCACGCGGAGTCCGGACTCGTAGCAGGTTGTTTTCCCCCGGTTGAAGGGCGGCCCGTGATCGCCGAGAAAAATGATGAGGGTATCCCCGGCGTGACCGGCTTTGGTGAGTTCCGCAAGAAGTAGCCCGACCCCGACGTCGAGACGCTTCACGGTGTTGTAAAAGTTCGAGACCCGCTCGCGGGCGATCGGCTCATCGAAGCCCTGGAAGTCCCACCCCGGCACGGTGTCTTTCGCGATCGGGTCGGTAGGTATCCCCTTCCACTGCGCTGGAAAAATCGATTTCCCTTTCGTCTTCTCTTTATACACATGGGGATCGGAATAGTTCACCATGAGAAAAAACGGGGCCTCGCTGGTTTCCTTCAGGAACGTCGCCGCATTATTGGCGACCGCTTTGACATCACGGGTGTCCTGACCCCTGGGCCGATAATCGAAGGGAAAGCTGTCCTCCGGCGAGACGTGAAGTTTGCCGAGAATCCCGGTGCGATAGCCGACCTCTTTCAGCCAGACCGGTAGATTTTTCCCCACTTGTGCCGGGTCGAGGGCGAAACCTCCGTTGGCGAGTCCGATCTGTCCGTTCGTGTGCGGATAGAGCCCGCTCAGCATCGAGGAGCGCGAAGAGCTGCAACTCGCGTGCGTCACATACGCGGTCCGGAACATCGTGCCGCTCGCGGCGAGGGCATCGAGGTGCGGCGTTTTGATGTAGGGATCGCCGTAACAGGAAAGCTGGAGACCCAGGTCGTCAGCAGTGATGAGGAGGACGTTCGGCTTCGCGTCGAGCGAATCGCCGCAGAGCACAAAGAGAAGAAGGCAGAGGGACGCGATTCGTTTCATAGAGATTTCCGCAGGGGATCACCGGGAGCGGAAAATCTCGCTCGTGACCGATTCGAGGATGAGAGTCTGGAGACCATAGTCGTTCTTTTTCACCGTCGCGAGAATCTCCTCGATTTCATACTCATCGACGGGTTCCATGTGGCGACCGGTTCCGTAGCTGAGCATTTGCGAAATGAGATGTTGGGCAAAGACGTCTTTTCTCGTGTCGAGGAGCACCTTTTTGAATTCGCGGAAGTCTTTGAAGGTTTCCCCGGAGGAGAACTCTCCGCTTGTATCGACTTCCGGTGCCGGTTTGTCGCCTTTCGGTTTCGGATAATGCGTTCGCCAGGCCCCGATCGGGTCAAAGGTTTCCAAGCCGAAGCCGAGCGGGTCGATCTTGCGATGGCATTCGTAGCAGGTCTTTTCCGAGCTGTGCAGGGCGAGCCGTTCCCTGATCGTCTTTGCCGAGCTGACGTCCGAATCAATCGCAGGGACTTCGTCCGGCGGTGGCGGCGGCTCGACTCCGAGGATGTTTTCTGAAACCCAGACCCCACGGGTTACCGGCGAAGTCTCGACGCCGTTCGCGCTCACGGCGAGGACACCGGCCATGCCGAGGAGTCCGCCTCGCTGCGAATTGCTTGTCAGTTTGACCCGCTCAAATCCGTCGGCAAGGCGCATTTTGTCCCAACCGGGGAGACGGTAAAGTTTGCCGAGCTTCTTATCGACGAAGACATAGTCGGCATCAATAAACCGTGCGATGGAACCATTCCGGACGAGGAGATCCTGGAAAAAGAGACGCGCCTCCTGCTTCATCGACTCGGGGAGATTTTCGGCGTAGAACGCCCGGTTCGATTCGCGAGGCGGAGGCATCCCCCCGAGATCACGAAGGTTCAGCCAGCTGTCGAGAAATCCATTAATGAAACCTTTGTAGCGTTTGTCACCGAGCAGTCGCTCCGCCTGATTTCGCAACTCAGCCGGCTCGATGATTTTCCCGGAATCAGCACTGGCGCGGAGTTCCGCATCGGGCGGGGCCGCCCAGAGCGCGTAGGACAATCTCGTCGCGAGGTCATGCGGTTTAAGGCGTCGCTCATCCTCCTCCGTGATCTCGGAGAAATAGAGAAAAGACGGCGAGCAAAGGACCATCTTGATCGTGTCGAGCGCGGCTTGTCTTGGTCCCGCTTCCTCCGAGAGCCGCGTCTCGTAAGTCTTCCGGATGCTCTTCCGATCCGCCTCATCGAGAGGACGGCGAAAGGCGCGTTCACCAAAGGAGAAGAGTTGCTCAATCGCTTTCGCTTCCTGAAATCCGCCCGGACCGAAAACCGCCAACTCCTCCCGGGTTCCGCTTTTCTCCAAAATCGGGCCGTGGATTTTGATCTCCTCGATTTCGATTCGCGGCAAAGCCCCTTCCCTGAGGATATGCGTGCGGCTCACGCCGGAGGACGAGATATTGCCTTTGAACTCGTCTTTGTATTGCTTGTTAATTTGGAGAACCGAAGCCCTTGACTCGAAGGGACCATTCGGAAAAATGAACCGCGGGGTCTGTCCCTTTTCGAGCCAGACGCGATAGGTGAGCCACTCCGGCTTATCATCAGGGGCTACCTTCTCGGCAAGAATTGGCTCAATCGCCTGCGGGTAGTGAATGTGTCCGGCGGTGACATCGCCGGGGACGACCGCGAGAATGAACGGCTCGGAAAAGTCGATCCCGAAGATCTTCGCATCGTAATGCGTGTCCCGATGCTTCGCCTGCGCGAGGGCCTTGATTTCGTAGATGCCGGAGACGGGAACGCCTTCGAGGAAATCCTCGATATGAACATAGCCGCCCTGCCGGGTGTCGGTGTTCGGCTGCTCGTAGAGAGCGAGAGTTTTGTTTTTGAAGTAGGAGTTGTGAGCGCCGCTCAGTTCCTCATATTGCTGGAAGTTGTCGGTGAAAGTCCAGTCCTTCGGCTCCATGATCGGCTTCCCAAGACGCGCTTCAACGAGACGATGGGCGGACTGAAAATACTGATCGAGGAGAAACCCCGAAGTGACGAGAGATTTTCCGATCGTATCGAGATGGCGGCTCGTTTTCTCCTTCGGGAAATCGGCGGTGAGTCCCAGGGTGTCGACCCGCCGATCAAAGAGGGTTGCGAGGGTGTTCTCATATTCCCGGTTTGAGAGACGACGCATCACAGTGAGTGCGTCCGAGCTTTCGATCTTGCCGTGGGCGAGAGCAAGGCTGTCCCGCAGCGCGCGGATTACTGCGAGGCGCTCTTCGTCGGTGGGCTGGTCCGCCTCCTTCGGTGGCATCTCGCGAAGCGTCACCTGATCGATGATTTCCTTTGCCACGATGAGGTCATGGATCGACTCAAGCGGGAGATCAAAACTCTCGAACTCGCGCTCTGCTTTCTGGACGGACTCATCGTGGCATTCGAGGCAGTATTTGCCGACAAACTGGAAGATCACTTTCTGCGAAGCAGCCTCATCCGCCCGGGAAGAAAGCGTGAGGAGGCCGCACGCGAAGGCCCCGACAAGGAAAGGCCGGAAGGCTCGCACCGTCCGGTTTGCTAAGAGAGAGACCATGAGAACTTAGGAGAAGGTTCCCGTGCTCGAACCAAAGGCCTCAATCTCGACTCCCATGCGCTGCGCGAGATCGACGTAGAGATTACAGAGCGGCACCCTGTTGATTCCTTCAGAAGCGACTTTCTTGAACTCGCCATGGCGATACCCGCCACCGGCGACAATGATCGGTAGATCGGAGTTCTTGTGCGAATGCGCGTTGCCGATGCCGCTACCAAAGAGCACTGCGGTCGAATCGAGAAGCGTCTGATCGCCATCCTGAATTTTGGAGAGGCGGGTCAGGAACTTGTTGAAGTGCTCGACCTGATAGGTCTCCAGAGTGATAAGATGGGCAATCGCCTCCTTGTCATTTCCGTGGTGCGAAAGCCCATGGTAGGACTTGTCGATCCCGAGATTTTGCGGAAGGAAACAGCCGCCGATCTCCAGCGTCGCGACCCGTGTTGAATCGGTCTGCAAGGCCAGCGCGAGCAGTTCGTAGAGCATGGGCAAATCCTCGACCGTGTTCACATTCGAGGGCTGCTCAAACGGGGCCTTCGGCTTCGGGTGACTCGCCCAGCGCTGGCGGAGTTCAAGACGCTTCTCGACATCACGGATTGAGGTGAAGTATTCGTCCAGCTTGTCCTTGTCTTCGCGATTGACCCGCTTAGAGAGGCGGTTCGCGTCTTCGAGGACGGAATCAAGGATCGAAGCCTGAATCTTGTTTTCCTCTTTCCGCTGAACCTTCCGCGCTTCGTTGTCATCGATGAAGAGCTTCTCGTAGAGTTCAGCCGGCCCGGGGATGGGAGGGACGCGGACACCGGACTTTGTCCAGGCGATCTGACAACCACCGTGAATGCCACCCTCGGAGCCGATCGTGAGAGAGGGAAATCGCGTTTCCACCCCGACTTCGTCGGCGATAAACTGATCGAGCGAAACATTGCCATCGGGGCGGTGCTGCGCCTCCGAATTGAGGACGCCGGAGAGAAATGAATGCACCGCAAAGTGACCGCCTTTGATCCCATGATCGAGACCGCGGTAGACCGTCATCTTGTCGCGATTCTCCCATAAGGGCGCGAGAAGCGTCGTCTTCCCATAAGCCTTCCCTTCCGACTCCGGGAAAAAGGAACTCTGCTGGTAACCGAGCAGGTTTCCCACTCCGACGAAGCGCTTCGCCCCGATCCCGGCACCTTTCACCGCCTGCACGGCAGTCGCTTCACCGACATCCTTCGCGAGGAGCGACGGCAAGCCCGGGAGAGCGAGTGAGGCCCCGACTGTCTTCAGCATGAAACGACGACGATTGATGGTATTTCCCATAACTTAACTTCCTCTTTTCGAGTTCCGATGCAAGTCGAGTCGGGGGGCGCTATAACGTGTCACGAAGGGCATCGTTTTGTGCATCCGGAATGGCGCATTCTTAGCTGCCCGTCGCCGGCCACTTGAGAAAATTTCATTTTCCCGGAAACAAATGAGCCGCCCGTCCGTTTCATGACTATGCAACGCCTCCTGCCCTCCCTCCTCGCCGCCTCTTTTCTCACTAGTATCCCTTCCTTTGCCGACTGGAATCAGTTTCGCGGACCGAATGCGCTGGGAGTCAGTGCCGAGGCGGTTCCCACCGAATGGAGCGAAAGCGAAAACCTCGCCTGGACCGCAGAGATCCCCGGTCAGGGCAGTTCCTCTCCCATCATTTCCGGCGACGCCGTTTTCGTGACGAGCTACACCGGCGAAGGAGACGGGATCATGCGTCATCTCATTCGCCTCAGCCTCGCGACCGGAAAGGTCGAGTGGGAAAAGTCAGTCGGGCTCGGCTTTCCCGAAGACCCTGCGCAAGGATACATCACGGAGCATGGCTGGGCGAGCAACACGCCCGTCACCGATGGCGAAGCGGTCTACTGCTACTTCGGAAAAGCGGGCGTCCATGCCTTTGATTTTGACGGAAACGTCCTCTGGACCGCTGAGACCGGGCCTCAATCTTCGGGTAAAAAATGGGGCTCTGCCTCCAGTCCGATTCTTTATGAAAATCTTCTCATCGTCCCTGCCGGTGACGAAGCGCGGGCAATCATCGCCTTTGATAAGAAAACCGGAGAAGAGGTTTGGATGTTTGAGAATTCGAAAACCGAGGAAACCTACGGGACGCCTGTCATCGTTAAGGTCGATGAGAAGAGGACTGATCTCGTTTTCGCCGGGGCAGCCCGCTGGTTCGGACTCAATCCCTTAACCGGCGAAGGAGTCTGGTATGCGAACTACAACCTCCCCGGCAACATGTCGAACACGACCCACCTTTCCGGCGATATTCTGACCGTGTCAGGAGGATTTCCGAGAACCGCCCGCGTCGCGGTGAAGACCGGCGGAACCGGCGACATCACCGATCAGATTCTCTACGACACGCAGAAGCCGGCGACCTACATGACGATGCCGGTCGAGCACGACGGCGTCCTCTACTGGGTTTCTGACAAAGGAATCGCCTTCGCTGCGGAGCCTGGCAAAGAGGAGCCACTCTGGCAGGAACGCGTTCCCGATCTCGATGCTGCCGGAGCCAAGGGCAGCCCATTTTACGGATCCCCCATCGTCGCCGGTGGCAAAATCTATGCCGTGAGCCGCGCCAACGGAACCTTCGTGATCGAGCCATCCCGCGATGGATTGAAGGTTCTCGCGCAAAACAAGATCGCCGGAGACGAGACAATTTTTAACGCCACCGCCGCCGTTTCGGGCGGGAAGCTGTTGATCCGTTCGCAGAATCGCGTTTATGCGATCAGCGAGTGAAGGAACGAAGCGGGCGGCGTGAGCCCTCCTTTCGCATTGCCCCTGCCCATCGTCGTCGGAAGATTTTACATCTTCCGCTACGTTTTCACCCCACGCTTGCGTCCGAGCGTAGCGGACGGCGTCAGCGTTCCGTCAGGCATTGCCCCGGCCCTTCGTCGTCGGAAGATTTTACATCTTCCGCTACGTTTTCACCCCGCGCTTGCGTCCGAGCGTAGCGGACGGCGTCAGCCTTCCGTCAGGCATTGCCTCGGCCCTTCGTCGTCGGAAGATTTTACATCTTCCGCTACGTTTCCCCTGAAGATTACTTTTTCAAAAAACGCACGCAGACCGGCTTCACGACCTCGATACGGCGCCCCGTGTAGTCGAGTTCGCCGTTATCCTGATTCACCGAAAAGACCGCCACCGTATCCGAGTTCTGACCCGCCGCGAGGAGCCACTTGCCCGTGGGATCCAAGGCAAAATTGCGGGGCGTCTTTCCCTGAATCGGCTCATGCTCCACCGCCGTGAGCTTCCCCGTTTCCCCATCGATCTGATACACGGCAATGCTGTCATGCCCGCGGTTTGAGCCATAGAGAAATTTCCCGCCGGGATGACAGACCACCTCGGCGGTCGACCCCTCCGCCTCGGCACCCTCCGGCAATGTGCTGATCGTTTGCATCGCGGTGAGCATTCCCGTGTCAGGCTCCACAGAAAAGGCAGTCACCGTGAGCGTCATTTCATTGATCACATAAGCGAACTCACCTCCGGGATGGAACGCGAAATGACGAGGCCCGTCTCCCGGCTCCATCGCGAATTCCCCGGCGGCGGTCATCCTTCCGCTCCCGGGATCAACGGCATAGATGAAAATTTTGTCCGCTCCGAGGTCGGCCGCATACGCAAAGCGACCGTCCGGTGAAAAATTGATCGAGTGAGCATGAGGATTCTGCTGACGCTTCGGGTGAATGCTCGAGCCCACATGCTGAATCGTGCTCGCCGCCGGAGGAAAAGCCGCCGGATCTCCCACCTCATAACTCGAAACGGAGCCTCCACCATAGTTTGCCACGGCCATGACCTTCCCCCTTTGATCGATCGAGAGATGACACGGCCCGCTTCCGCCGGAAGCCTGCGAATCTATCAAGGTGAGGCTGCCGTCTTCTGCGATGGCATAGGCCATGACCGCTCCCCCACCCTCAAAATCAGCCACTTCCGAAGCCGCGTAGAGAGCCCGCCCTTCCGGATGAATCGCGAGGAAAGAGGGGTTAGAGACTTCGACCGCCAGTTCGGGATCACTCAACGCTCCGGTTTCACTATTGAACGTCGCCCGGTAGATCCCCTCGGAATCCGTGCCCTTTGTGTAGGTCCCGAAGAAAACGTGATACTCCTCCGCCGCGAGCGAAGCGAGGGAGAGAAAAAAGACAGTCAGGAAAGGTAGAAAACAGCGCATCACGAAAGAGCGTCCCGTTCCGCCGCCCTCGCAAGAGACGCGAAAAGGGTGGAAGGAACAAGCTTTCAGCGCGCGGGACAAACGCCGCTACCTCATGGACACAAAAACGGGGCAAGGGATCACTCCCCCGCCCCGTTTTTGAAATTACCTCGCTCGCCGGTTAAATCGCGACGGGCTTGCCGCTCGCAGCGGACTCGTAGACCGCGTCAATGATCTGCATCAGCGCGAGTCCCTGCTCGGCGTTGTTGAGTGGCTCAGCTTTACCTTCAATCGCTTCGATGAAATTAGCCGCCGAGTTAATGCGACCCATGTCGGCACATTCCTCGACTTCGATCTTCTTGTCGACCGACTTGCCACCTTCCTGAACATAGAGCTCACAGGTATCAATCGAGGTGTCGTCATCGCCGTCGGAGCCGAAGAGACGTTCGACTTTTCCACCGGCAGTGACGCCCTGGAAAACGACGGAAACTTCCTCGCGCTTCACCATCTCAGCCCAGGACATCTGAAAGCTCAGGGTCTGGCCGGTTTCGAAGGTCACAAAACCATGCGCCGCTGACTCAACGTCGGTGACACCACCCTCGCGGTCCGGGATTCCCCAGGGACCTTTGAAGTCTTTGTTCGTGATGTGGTCATCAAAAATATTCCCAACGACATAGGACGGCTTCGGATTACCCATGAAATACATCGCGAGGTCGAGCATGTGAAGAAGATCAATAACAGGACCTCCACCGGAAAGCGCCTTCGTCGTGAACCATCCGCCAAATCCGGGGATACCGGTGCGGCGCGCCCACTTTGCCTGTGCGGAATTGATTTTCCCAACGGCGCCGGATTCGATGAACTTCATCATCTCGCGTGACTCGGGACGGGCACGGTTGTTGAAGTTAAACATGAGATGCTTCCCTGACTTGTCGCGGGCGACAATCATTTCCTCCACCTCCGGAGCGCTGATCGCGGGTGGCTTTTCGCAAAAGACATGCTTTCCAGCCTCCAGTGCCTGGATCGCGAGGGGCGCGTGGAACTTGTTCGGCACGATGATTGAGACCGCATCGATGTCGCTCGCAAGCATCTCCGCGACATCGCCGTACGACGTCGGAATTCCATTCGCCTCCGCAGATGCCTTCGCGGCCTCCGCGTTCACATCCGCCATCGCGACGACTTCGGCGCCGGCCTGACGGAATCCTGCAATGTGGTAGTGGGCCATCCCGCCCGCTCCGATCACTCCTACTTTGATTGCCATAGATAAAAAATTACGCTGAATATTGGATGAGTGCTAAACGCAGAGCTTACTCTTCCGCCTTACCTTTTTCGCCACCGCTCTGCTCGATCCCGCCGGTCGGAGTCGCGACTGGAGTCGCCTCAGCCGGAGCCTCGACTTTCATCCCCGCATCCTCAGCCATTTTGGCGGTTGCTTCGGTGATGTCCACGGAAGCCGCGTAAGTGAAAACCGGCGGAGTGACTTTCATGAGGACGACATCGAGTCCTTTCTCTTCAGCCGCCTTGAGCGCGATGGGCTCAAGCTGGATCCGGAATTCATTGATGAGACGGACGCGCTCCTGAGCGAGCGTTTGTTGCGCCTGTGCCTTGAGACGGTTGAATTCTGCATTTAACTGCTGGTTCGTTGCGAGGATCTGGCGGCGCTGATCTTCAGAAGGATTCTCTCCTGCTGACTGCTCCACGCCCGACATCTGATTCTGAAGTTGGGCCTGCGTTCTCTGCAGCTCCTGATTCAGCTGGTTCTGCATGCCGATGAGATCGACACGCACTTTCTCCTCCACCCCGAGTTGGCGGGCGACGGCATCAATATCAAGGATGGCCACTCCCCCGTTCTGTGCGTTCGCGGAGAAAAGAAAGAGGGTCGTTGTGAGGGTTGCTAAGGCAAATTTATTCATATTCAAGATCAGCATTTTAAAGGAAGGCGCAGAGCCTAGCCCAGAATGAGGAAGAAAGTCCAGAATTTTCACGACTTCATTTCTCACGATTCAGAGCGCATAATCCCACCGCCTGAGTCGTCTATACGAGAGTGACCTGTGGCACTTTCCGAGTGCTTCCCCTGATGGCTAATCCTCCAATAAACCAGTCCGCCTCCTGCCTCGTCGCGAGTCCCTACGACGATGATCTCATTCGGCAGGCCGCCAGAGCCTGTCTTGACCAACTCGGGAGCAATCCCGATCTCGTCCTCGCTTTTGTGACTTCCGACTATCAGCCTCATCTCAAAGCTCTCATCGAGGCGTTGCAAATCGATGGCCATGCCACCGCCATCATCGGCGGCTCCGCCTGCGGACTCGTCGGCGTGGGGCGCGAGCAGGAACTGATCAGTGGCATCTCCCTGCTTTTTCTGCGAATGCCCGCGACGACGATTACGATTACCGAAGAGATTCGCGCGATGAACGTCCCTGATGCGGGACTCCTCCTCACGAATCCTCTCGAGACCTCATTCGACTCCGCGCTTGCGGAATGGAAGAGCTCTTATCCTGACAAACCTCTTGTGGGCGGAAGCGTCACCGGCGGTCCCGCTGAGGACGATCTCTTCATTTTCACCGCTGAAGGAAAGTGTAAAGAGGACACGCTCTTTGTCGAATTTAAAGGAGGAGTCCGGCTTGAACCCCTCGTTTCGCCAGGCTGTCGTCCTTTCGGTAAGCCATTTGTGATCACCGCGGCAAAAGGTAACGAAGTGCTCTCCCTCGGACAGCGGGAGCCCTTCACCATTCTCGAAGAAGCCTTTGAGAGCCTCGGCGATGAAATGCAGATCGAAGCTGAAGGAAACATTTTCGCAGGACTCGCGATCGAGGAAGAGGTCGATGAATTCAAAAGTGGCGATTTCCATGTTCACCAAATCGTTAGCGCGACGTTGACTGATGGCCGCCTCATCCTGGGGGCACCGGTTCGCGCGGGACAAACGATGCAGTTTCAGCTACGCGACCCACTGGCCGCCGAATCCCTTCTCGAATCCGAATGCCATCGCATCAAAGATAAATCAGGAACGCCATTCGCTTCGCTACTCTTCATGGGGCAGGGTCGCGGGAAACAGCTCTTCGGAGCCGAGGACCGGAATATCCGGGTCTTTGAGGACGTCTTTGGCCAAACCCCGCTCGCCGGAATCTACTCCTATAGTGAAGTCGGGACAGTAGCCTCGAAACATTTGCGGCACAGTCAGTCGGTTTGTGGCGCGCTGTTTTATTCGCAGGACCACGTTACTACTCGTTCAAGCGCATGAGATTACGATTGTAGGGAGGCGGAAGAAACGATAAACACGACGCGTCATGCCAAAGTCACTTCTTAAGAAATCCCTGCGTGTTGCCGCCTTTTTACCGGCGCTTCTTCTGGGAGTATGGCTGATCAACTACACGCAGGAACAGTCGAGCCCTAAAGCCGAGCAGGCGGACCCGTTTCAGATCGATCTCAATATTGCCCCGGAGGTTGTCGAATTTGATTCCTTCATCAATTACGGCGCCCCCATCGATTCGAAACACGTCGTTATGATCACTTCAAAGCGCATTGAAATGCCGGTTTTTGACACGACGAAGATCACGCAACATGCTACCCCCTTCCTCTTTTCTCCTCCCGAAGAGAGCGACTCCCGATTTAAGCAATTCATTGACCGCCTCTCCCGTGGATTTTTTAAGAACGCGGGCACGCCATGACGGTTGCCGGCTATCTTCTCTCCGTCGGGCTTGGCTTTTTGATTCTCGCCGTCATTTTCCGTCCGCTTGAGTTGGCGTTCCCGGCGAAGAAACAATCCTTCTTCCGTCCCGACTGGTTTCTCGATTTCAGCTTTTTCCTCGGGCAATATCTCCTCTGGGGCGGACTCGTTTTTCTAGCGATCGAGCAACTTGGCTTCTGGATTGGCGACGTTTCTCCCGGAGGTTGGCAGGAAGCCGTTCGTTCTCAGCCTTTCTGGCTTCAGGCGATCGAAGTAATTCTCCTCGGAGATTTCCTTCTCTATTGGGGGCACCGGCTTCAGCATCGCGTCAGCTTCCTTTGGAAAATCCATTCGGTTCACCACAGCATCGAACATCTCGATTGGCTTGCCGCACACCGCGAGCATCCGCTCGACACGATCTATACGGTAGCGCTCGTGAACATACCGGGATTCCTTCTCGGATTTCCGCTGGAAACACTGGCGGGCTTCTTCGCCTTCCGCGGACTGTGGGCTGGCTTTATCCATTCCAACACAACGCTCAGTCCCGGCCCCCTGCGCCTCCTTCTTGGCGCGCCCGAACTTCACCGTTGGCATCACTCCACCGATCGAGCTTCCGGAAACTACGCCAACCTTTGTCCGCTCATGGACCTCGTCTTCGGCACCTACAAAAATCCCGGCGTGGCACCGGATGCATTCGGTCTCGATAGCCCTTTTCCGAAGACCTTCATTGGACAGCTCCTCTATCCCTTCCGTCGTCCGCCGCACGGGAAAACGATCACTGATTCTCCCGCAAACTCGCCAGCGCCGCCTTCAGTTGAAACGCGGTAAGATCGGGGAAATGCTCGCGAAGCTTCGCGGCGATCCCCGTGATTTGCGGACAGGCAAAACTCGTTCCGGTGAACTGCTGCCAACCACCTCCCGGCGTCGGGGCATCGACGTAAACCCCGCTCGCTTCGACCTCCGTGGTCCGGTTGGAGAAAAATCGAAAATCGAGCGGGTCCTCAAAGTAGTCCATGTCCACTCCCACGACCGAGGCGAGTCCCGCCGGGTAGCCCACCTTGTTCCGCTTGTTGTCCTTTGCCGCGACCCAGAGCATGCCCTCGTAATAGGCTCTATCCGCGAGACGGGCGAGTTGCTCATAGCTCGATTCGGTTCCGAGACTGAGATTCAAAATATCCCACTTCTGCTCGACCGCGAACTCAAGGGCCGCGAGCAGCTTCTGCGAGGTCGCGCTGTGACTCGCCCCGATCACGCGAATGCTATGCAACTCCGCATCAGGAGCATGCTGGTGAATGATGTACGCGCAGGCGGTGCCGTGATCGATGACATCCTCGCCCTTCGCGAGCGAAACGACCTCCGGCTTTCCGCGACGGTATTCGACCACTTCGTAATTGCCGACGACCGATCCGTGAAGTTCCGGCAACTCCGAAGCCACCCCCGAGTCGAGAATCCCCACTTTAACGCCTTTCCCTGTTCCCGTTCTCAGGCATTCACGGAGACGTTCCTGATCCACGACTCCGTCAAATGTCATCATAGCGTCCTTCGTCTTCCTCCTCCGCAAACTCTCCTAACAAATCCGCAATCCGCGACAACATTTCACATTCCTTCTCTGGAAGCGCGAGAGACTTCTCGGCGATCAAAGCGGGCATTCTGAACTTCTGCGCAACCGCTCCCGCTTTGGCGAGATCGCCCATCTCCTCGAGTCCGAACTCAGAGACATGCTCCGCAATCTCCAGTTCCGCGACCGAAGTGCTGAACTCAATCTTTCGATAGAGCTTCATCGCCGTCGCATAGATTTCGCCAAAGCCCTGCGCCATCTTCAGCTCCTGAATCGAAAACGGTGTCTCGCCAACCTCGACTGACCGATTCACAAAGGTCGCGACACCGTAGACGCGGTCGTCATCGATGATCGGAACCGCGAGGAGGAAACGCGTCTCGATCTGCGCGACTTTGTCCACCTGGGAAACGCCGGGAGAATCGGGATGCACCTTCGCCATCGCCTGACGCGAGCTGAAGACATAGCCACTCACGGACCCCGCGACCGACACCGTGATATCAGATTTTTCCAAGGTCGGATTCATCGAGACGAGGAACTTCAACTCTGTCTGATCATCCGACGGAATCAAAATAGAACCCTCGGAAGCCGAAATCGCCTCACAGGTATCGACCACGAGCTGCCTAAGCATCGCGGCGGCATCGAGGAGAATTCCGTCCCCGTGCTTTCGAATGCGCTTCAGCGCCGTGGCGAAATCGGACATGGGAGAAATAGAACACAAGCCGCTGAAAAGAGCACGCCGATTCGTCAGAAATCGGGGCACTAAAACCCACCCGGACCAAGCTGATTCGCCCAGGCGGCCCACTCGCGGTCTTCGTATTCTTTCGCGACTTGCTCGTCCTCTTTCTTGAAATAATCCCAGGCCTCTTCGAATTCGTGGACGAGACGTCCGTCACAATCGACGAGCTTTTGAAACCACTCAGGATCGGTGACGCCGTATTGCTTCACTGCTTCAGGAGCGTTTTCGAGAAACTGATCCCGGAACGGCGGGTTCGCAATCCGCCCCATGAGAGCACGCTGAAAGCTTTTCATTCCGGCGAATTCAGGAGCATCCGGGTTCGGACTGATGTCGCGATCGACGAAGGGAACTTTTCCGACCGGAGGCGCTTCCGCAGGACGGTGCGTGTAAAAGATCTCACGCGCCTTGCGAATATCGGTCATGACGGAATCGAAAGGCTTCAGCTTGCTGTCCCGTTCGAGGATGACGTTGCGGAGATTGGTGGCCCGCTTCACGGCTTCATCGAAGAGTGGCCAGACTTCATCCATGACGGGAGCGGAGTGGCTGTCCTCCCATCGTCCGTCGGGTAACTGATGACCACCGGCGAGATGCATTTGGGAGACTCGATCCATGGGGAGTCGGTCGAAAAATTCAATGGGATCGTAGTCGTGATTTTTTGCGTTATTAAAGACGTTCGTGACGTCAAGGAGCAGCGTGCAATCGGTCTCTTCGCAGATGCGCCGGAGAAAGTCGGCTTCACTGAGGGAGCCGTGCGGGACTGGAAAAGCGTAGGTCACATTTTCGAGAGCGAAGGGTCGTCCCACCGAGCGGCGGGCGGCATAATAGTTCTCCTTCACCCACTGCACCGCGACTTCTTCGAAAGGGATCGCGAGAAACATCGTGAGATCATTTCCATCGACTCGATGGTAGGCTAGGTGCTCGCTGAAAATATTGAGACCGTTCTCCTCCATAAAGCGCCTCGTGCTCTGGAGGTAGACCTCATCGAGTTCACCGACCGTTCCGATCGAAAGACTGAGGCCGTGGGCGACGCAGGGAAAAGTGGCGAGCGCATCTGCAAGGAGGCGCTCGTTGGGGTCGCTGTAAGTGCGCCGCTCCCGGATGATGTAGTCCTCCGTCGAGATCTCGAGAAGGTCGATCTCGGAACGATGCTGAACGGCTTCGCGGTGAATATTAAACCGGTAGGCAAGGCCGACGCCGTAGGGTTGCTCGTGGTGGTTGCGGGTGCTCATGTCGGGAAAAAAAACTCTTCTTCTTACTCCTCATCTTCTTCTGGTGGAGTGATTCACCCTACACGAGGAGAGTAAGACGAAGATGAAGAGTAGGAAGAGGAGTCGGGATCAACTCCGGATTCCCCGGGGCAGCGCTTCCACGCTGCCCGGAGATCGAAGGTGCCTGCGGATCAGTGTCCACAGTGGTTGCGCCAGCAGTTGCGACGCCAGCAGTTGTTGAAGTAATTGCGACGCCAGCACCAGTTGTGTGCTTCGACGTCTCCTTCGGCTTCGCCTTCAGGACCCTCTTCATAACCACCCTCGTAGCCGCCCATGGGAGCGCCACCGGTGTGAATCTGAATCACGACCTGACCGTTTGTGCCGGGAACAGGCATTCCCTGGCTTGGACCGGGGCCGGGGCCGACTGGTCCTTCGGTGGGGCCAACGCCCGCATTTCCGAGTTTTTCTTTGATCTGATCCGCCGGGATGAGAGCGCTTTCGAGCTGAGCATCATCGACTTCATAGAACTTTCCGTCACTACTTCTAAGTATAGCCATCGTATTATTTCTTTCCTTGGTTTGGTTGTTTTTATTTTGTGGTTGATGGCTCGCCGCGTGAATAAATTCAGTTGGCATGGGCCAGCAAAGGGTTAGACGCCTTCCGGCTTGGGTAATTCGATGAGCGGCGATTCTGTGTCATTGATCCCGAGGTCGTTCTCGAGGTCTTCGAGGACGATGCGCATCGGCATCTGCACGGTGGAGACACACTGATGGGTCTCGGTGGAATCGAAGGAGCCGTTCTCGTAGTATTTGTTCGAGGGCGAGGCTCCGCCGCAGTATTGGTAAAATTCGCACTCAAGGGAGCACTTCTTATTGCCTGCCTCGATATCGGCGAGGACGTGCTGAAAAGATTCGTTCACGGTGGCATCGTAGAGCGATCCTCCGACGAGGCTGCCGAAGCTGAAGGAGCCATATTTTTCGGTCGGCTGACCGAGGAGCTCAGGGGAAAACATCGAGAAATTGCCAAAGCAATCGACGTTGATCATCCCGAAGGGGTCGGCCTCCTGGTTGTAGTAGTCGCCATCGGGCTTAGAGCACCAGCCGGGTTCCATGATGTTCCGCTCGGCATTCTGGAACTCCCTCACATTGAGCGGAAACCCGTCGGCCTTGTTGCGGAGGTAGAACTGCTTCAGGAACGAATAGATGCGATCGCGACCACCGGACTTGTCGAGCGACGAGGTCGCATTGGCACCCTCGACTTCTTCGATATTGAATCCGATCCCGGTGATGCCGTGCTCCCGGTAAAATTCATACATTTCATCGGGGTGATCGACCGAGACGTCGGAGATCACAGAGACGACACCAAAGGGGACATTGTTTTTCTTCAAACACTCAAGACCGCGCATCGCTTTGTCGAAGGTCCCCTCACCTTTCCGCGTCTTGCGGTGGTGATCGTGAATGTGCTGTGGGCCATCGATACTGATCCCGACTTCGACTTCGTGCTTGTTGAGAAACTCACACCACTTGTCGTTCACGAGGGTTCCGTTGGTCTGCACGGAGTGAATCACGAATTCTTTCGCCTTCGGGTAGCGATTGATGATTTCAAAGGCTTCCTCATACCACTTGATCGGGACGGCGAGAGGCTCACCGGCGTGCCAGAGGAGGCTGAAAGGATTCATGACGAGTCCGCTGTCCCAGACTTTGTCCATGACCTTTTCGAGAACTTTGAAATCCATGCGCCGGGTGTCGGTGCGATTCGGAAGATAGCAGTAGTCGCAGTTGATGTTGCAAAACGGACTTGGCTGGATGACGAGCAATCCCATCGAGAGGCGCTCGGAATTTTGCGGCGTCAGCTTCGGGATTGTTCCGGTGACGTGACCTTCGGAAACGTTCCGGGAAGGAGTGACAGTGGGAAGGGCTTCAAGGGTGGTGGTCATGATGAAAGGGAGACGGTTGGAAATTTTGATGTATGAAGATTTTCTGAATGTTTTTACTTCCGCTCTTTCAGTGAGGCTTCGAAGGCCTGCGGACGCTGGTAGTTTGTCGCGGCGCGCTTCTGACGAACGAGGTCGATGCGATACTGAAGCGGTTGCTTCGCCCGGGCACCGACGCGGACAGAGCGGATGCGGTCATTGAGGCTTTTGGCATTCATGGGGATCAAGGGTGGCGGTTTTGAGGTGGTCTTTCGAGCTTATTCAGGAAAAGGAATCGACTCGGTTTTGCTCTTGTTTTATGAGCGAAATGTTATCAGGCTCCCTCAGGAGACGGGCCGAGCGGCCTCCTTATGCAAAAGGATCTGAATCCATGATGTCGAACGAACCTAATTCCATGCCTCCCCCGGATGGCGAAGGCCCGGAAATGGAGGGTCCCCCGCCCGGCTTCGATCTCGATCCGCGCGAGATGCGGAAGCATTGCTTCAAGCTCATCCGCGAGGTCATCGGAAGTCTCGGCTGGAAATATAAACTCTGGATTCCGGCGGCGATGCTTCTTTCAGCGGTGCATCTTCTCCCGCCGAGGTTTCTCCTTTTCTTCACCGAAAGAACTCAGGCGCTCTCCGAAACGGGAGCCGATGACTTTATCAAAATGCTCCTCATCTTCGGGGTCGCAGTGGGAGTTTGTCAGTGGATCGCGCTCGTCTTCGACAGCATCCTCAGCGAGTGGCTGCGCCTCACCGTGAGTATCCGCATGAAGCAGGACGCAGTCGAAAGCCTTGGCCGCACGCGGATTGATTCCCTCGATTCCGCGCAGCGCGGGGACTGGATGACCCGCCTTTCGAGCGACATCTACAACGCCGAAGAATTCCTCACCGCTTCGCTTCCCGGCCAGATCACGAACGCGACGATGATGATCGGCTCGGCAGCGCTCTTCTTTTACTACTCCGGACCGATTGCCTTCATCCCGCTCGGCGCCGCGCTCTTTCTCGGCTGGTTCAATATCGCGGTGCAGCGAAAAATGGGGCCTGCCCTCTCCCGCGCCCGGATGCTCGAAGGCGGCGTCTTTCAATCCATGATCGAAACCTTCGAGGGTCTCCGCACGATCCGCAGCTACGGTGCCGAAGGCTTCACCCGTCGCAAGCTCACGAGACAGCTCGACGAAGTTTACGATGTGGGGATGAGCATCACGAAGTCGATGGCCCTGCTCATCGGGGTGACAGAATTTGTCGGTCAACTCATCGTCACGGGCCTGCTCACGCTCGTGGCTTTTCAGGTCATCGGTGAAACGCTCACGGCGGAGAATGCGCTCATTTATCCTTTCTACCTGACGCTGTTTCTCGGAGCGGCGAAGGGACTCGTCGGATCGGCCTACGACTGGAACCGGTTTTTCATCGAAGGCGGCAGACTCGCGACCTTGCTCTATGATGAGGAGAATAAAGAGGCTGACCGCACTGAGCTCTTCGGCGATTTTGAAACGAAAGTTAACTCGGTGGAGCAGTTTTCAGCGGAAGGCATCTCGATTGCCTATGGCGACAACCCGCCGGTGATCCGCGATCAGCTGCTCGCGCTCGGGCGAGGCGAAATCGTGGCTCTCATGGGCGAGTCCGGTTGCGGAAAATCAACCCTGACCGAATCCTTTGCCGGGCTGCGTCGGGCCAACGAAGGCACATTCATCGCCTCGATGGAAGATGGCACAGCTCATGAGTTTCCGCAGGCACCGCCCTTCCTCACCGCTTTTGTCGAGCAGCAGCCTTATTTATTTGTTGGGAGCATTCGGGATAATATCACGCTGGGAAATGACAGCGTCGCCGACGAGCAAGTCAGCGCTGCCCTCGCCGAAGTCGGGCTCGATGAAATCGTCGCCCGCAGAGGCGGGCTCGACCATGTCCTCACCGACCGCGGGCGCAACATGAGCGTCGGCCAGCAATACCGCCTCGCCCTCTGCCGCGCTCTCGTCTGCGGTCGTCCCTTTCTCCTCATGGATGAACCTTTCGCCGCACTTGACGTCGAGTCCGTTGAGCGCGTCGTCGCAGCGATGAAGGAAGAGAAGGCGCGCGGAACCGGAATTCTCCTGATCACGCACCTGCTTCCGGAAGGACTCGAAGCGGATCGGATTGTGAAACTCTTGGCACAAGTCGACTAGAAGCTACTTGCCGATGGCGTAAAGTGTAATTCCCGAACGGATCAAGAACTGCCCTCCGACTGGAGTGAGGGTGGCGCGGAAAATCTCATTCTCAGCTTCGGCGCCCAGTGAATTCACGGATACGATATCTAACTCTTTGCCGGGTCGGATCACGACGACATCGCCACCGTTCACAGTTTGTAGATAGATCAATCCGTTCGCCACGGTGGGTGCCGCCGCAATTTCAACCGCTCCCGGATCGACAAGGCGCTCGGTGTAGAAGACTTCGCCGGTCTCGGCATCGTAGCAACTTGCGATCCCACTCATGCTTGTGATGAAAAGATAGCCATCGACGACGACGGGCGACGGAAGGTCGCGGCCTCCTTTGCGGGAGGAATGCCAGAGGCGGTGGGTTTCCGTCACATTACCGGAACCGCCGGGCTTGACGCAGTAAGTGTCTCCCGGCTTGCCATTGACCACGTAAAGCTTTCCATCGGCGAAATCCGGCATCGGTGCGCCACGGCCGTTGAATCCTTCGCAGAACCATAATTCTTTTCCTGTTTCGGGATCGTAGCCGCGAACACCGAACTCTCCGTTGAGAACGAACTCTTTGCGCTCTCCGGTGTCGATCAGAATGGGGGTGCTCCATCCACCACGCGGTTTTTCATCGCGGGGCGTGCTCCAGACCGTGGTGCCGTCTTCGATATTGAGCGCGACAAGTCGCGAGTCCCCCATCGAGTCACAGTTTTGGATGACCTTGTTATCGACGATGAGAGGCGACGCGGCGATTCCCCACGAGCCGGCAAAGATTCCAAGATCGACGGACCATTTTTTCTCGCCGCTCATCGTGAAGCAATGAATCCCGGCGGGGCCGAAAAACGCGACGACATGCTTGCCGTCGGTCGCACAGCTTGGTGTGGCACGACTGTTCATCGCATGGATCTCCTCCGGCGCGTCGTGAGTAATTGTTTCGCTCCAAAGGAGGCTGCCATCCTTTCTTGAATAGGCCATGAGGTAGCGCTCCGTCCCGTCATCGGAGGCGCCGGTGAGGAAGATTTGATCTCCCCAAACGACGGGCGAGGATTGGCCGGAGCCTTGGAGGTTCGCTTTCCAGGCAATCTTTGATTCGTCCCAGGAAGTTGGCACGTTCGTCGCGTCAGTGTGACCCCGTCCCGTCGGACCCCGGAATTGCGGCCAGTGGTCGTCGGCGAGGGCATCGCCAGCGAGGCAGGTTGTGAGAGCGAGAGCAAGGAAGCGAGTGGTCATCATGGATTCGACGGTTTTTGATAAACGAGAAAATGTTGGATCGGCAGGAAATCGCGGACTTCGACAAACTCCATGCCGACGGCTTTCATTTCTGCGGTGACTTGTTGAATTGTCATCTTGTGAAGCGGCTTGATCGGGACGGAGGGATCTTCGCCCCGATATTCGAGGAAAACGATTCGTCCGCCCGGCTTGAGGCCTTCGACAATGGACTCCGCCATTTCGCGCGGGTGGGAAAACTCGTGATAGGCATCGACCATGATCGCGAGATCGACGGTCTCAGGTTTCAGCTTTGTGTCCTCGATTGTGCCAAGGTGTGTCTCGATGTTACTGATTTGCTTGAGCTTTTTTTTCGCTTCCACAAAGTCGAGCATCTCCTGTTGGATATCGACCGCGACGACTTTTCCCTCAGGAACAAGCGGGGCGAGGAGGAATGAGAAATAGCCAGACCCGGCTCCGATGTCGGCAACGACGGCATCGGGCTTGAGTTCGAGATTTTTGATGACGAGAGATGGCTTTTCCTCGCCCTCGCGGTCGCGACGTTCCAACCACCCGATCGCATGCTGGCTCACGACCTGCGAAATTTCACGTCCCATGTAGACCTTGCCGATGCCATCGCGGGACGGCTTCTTAGTTGTGTAATGCGCTGCCTCCTCGGCCTGGCTGATGAGGCCGGGAAGCAAAATGCTGAGCAAGATGAAAACGGAGTTTCGAAGCATGGCGAAAGAATGATCGAATCCCGGCGAAAACGAAAGACGGAATCTTTCCCCATTTGCGCGGGAGAAGACACTCTCTTTTTGAGGATTGCCTGAATGTCTCGGAAGGCGTAATGTTGCGCCAGATTTATGGGCGAAGAAGACGATTCAAAGAAGCAGCACGTGATTTTTGGCAGCGCCGGAATGGCGGCCTCCGGGATGATGGCGGGTTCAAAGGCGAAACCGAAGCCGAAGCCGAAACCTCCCGAGCCGGCGACCGAAGAGGAACCTGAGAAAAGCGATGAGGTTGAAGCTGAAATCGAAGAGCCTCCTGCTCTTCCGGGATCTCCCGTCTTCACGGGTCTGAAGGCAGCCGTGATCGGACACACGGGTTCGGGTGATTTCGGCCATGGGCTCGACATTATTTTTCAACGGCTCGATGGCGTTCGGCTCTTTGCCCTCGTGGACTTCAATGCGGAAACGGTCGATGACGCGAGCGTTCACGCTGGTGCTCCGGCCGCATACAGCGACCTGACTGCAATGTTGGAAGAGGAGTCGCCGGACCTCATTAGCGTTGCTTCGACGCATACGGCAGCGCGTTTTGATCAAATAAAGGCAGCGCTCGATGCGGGGTGCCATGTCTTCAGCGAAGCCCCCCTTGCGCGCACGCTGAAGGAAGCGGACGAGATCAATGCGCTTGCCTCGTCAGCGGACCGGACTCTTGCGGTGAGATATCCGTTGCGGCTTGACCCTCATGTAATGCGGTTCCAATCCGAGATGGAGAGCCTCATTGGCGAGCTTTGTCAGATCTCCGTCATAGGTGCCTGCGATGAATCATCAGGTGGTGAAGATTTGCTGCTCAATGGAGTCCCGCTTTTTGACCTTGTCCGCCGTTTTGCCGGCGAAGTGAGCTACTGCACGGCCAGCATTTCGAAAGACGGAATGGCGGCAATTGCCGACGATTTTCACGAGTCTGAGTCAGTTGATCTCGGGCCGCTTCTTGGCGATACAATTCACGCTGAGTTTGAAATGGACTCAGGGATCCGTGTTTCCTTCGTCTCCGATCAAAAGCTGCAGTCGGTATTCGGATCTGCGGGAATCGAGTTTATCGGAACGAAGTCGAAGATGCGCCTCACCGCCGGCGCACCGGCAACCTTGTCTTATCTGACGAATCCCAATCCGACCGCCGCAACACGCACGGAGTCGTGGGTACAGTGGCCAAAGACATCAGGTGAATACCACACTGCGGTCGATCACCTCACGGGAGAAAATGCGGCGAACCGTCTTCTCGTGAAAGATTGGATCGCGGCAATCTCCGATCATTCCGAGCCGGCACCTTCAGGGAACAACGCCGCGAAGGCCCTCGAGATGGCTCATGGCATCTGGCAGGCCGGCGTCACGATGAAGCGAGCTTACTTCCCGCTTGCGAACCGCCTCCATCCCTTAAGCGAAGAATCTCAGTGAATGAGGAGTTGAGTTGCGGAATCCTTTCCGCTTTGATGGCCGCCGGGAATCGAAAAGAGGACCGGTAAATGAAACAGCGGAAGCCGGCCCTCATCTTCATCTTTATCACGCTGTTCCTCGATATCCTCGGGATCGGTCTCATCGTGCCGATTCTCCCGAGACTGATTGAGCAGCTCGGTGACGGGCAGGTCGCCTCCGCCTCCTTTGTCTATGGCTGGCTTGTGGGCTTGTATTCGCTGATGCAATTCCTCTTTGCGCCGATCATCGGGAGTCTTTCAGACCGGTTTGGGCGTCGTCCCGTGATTTTGCTGTCTCTCTTCGGAACGGGTCTGGACTATTTTCTCCTCGCGTGGGCCCCGACGTTGGCGTGGTTTTTTGTGGGGCGACTCATCTCCGGAATCACCGGCGCAAATTACTCGGCGGCGGCGGCTTACGTTGCGGATGTGAGCCCTCCGGACAAGCGCTCTGCGAATTTCGGGATCATCGGTGCCGCTTTCGGCCTTGGATTCATTTTCGGGCCTGCGCTCGGTGGTTGGCTCGGGGATTTTGGATTGCGAGTCCCTTTTATCGTCGCGGGAATCCTGACATTGATCAACTGGCTCTATGGTTTTCTGATTCTTCCTGAATCGCTGAAGAAAGAAAATGCCCGGAGTTTCAGCCTCAGTCGGGCGAATCCAATCGCCGCTCTTCTGGAGTTGAAGCGGCAGCCGCTCATTCTCGGACTGTCGGGCAGTTATTTCATCAGCAGTCTTGCGCATCAGGTTTATCCCAGCATCTGGGTTCTCTATACCGCGTTTCGCTATGAGTGGGATACCAGGCAAACGGGGCTCTCGCTCGCGCTCGTGGGGCTGATGGCGGCGATTGTTCAGGGAGGGCTGGCCCGGGTCATCATTCCAAAAATCGGAGAACGGAATGCGGCGGTGGGAGGCCTCGCGGTCATGGCTCTGGCGCTGACGGGGTATGGTCTCGCCGCAGAGGGGTGGATCGTTTATCTCATCATTATATTGGGTTCTTTGTCAGGGGTGGCGGTGCCGGCGATTCAGGGAATGGTTTCGAAGTCGGTCGGTGACAATGAGCAGGGTGCGATTCAGGGGTCGCTGACCAGTTTACAAAGTGTTGCCGGATTTATCGGGCCGCTCATGGCGACTTCGATTTTCGGGTTTTTCATCAGTGAGCGCGCGCCGATGATTCTGCCGGGAGCGTCATTTTATTTCAGCGCGGTTCTCAGCGTCGTCGCGGCGGTGTTGGCGGCAGTGAGTTTCCGGGATGACTCGCGGCGGACGGCCGCGATGTGATTGAGAAAGATCGCGCGGATTTGTTCCCGGATTTTACGGACCCACCGTTTGGCATTTGCTGTGCTTTGCTACTCATTCAGTGCCACGGTTCGTAACCACGTCCGTTTTCCTCTCCCATGCCCCCCCCCTCCTTCAGTATCCAGTCCGATCCCGAATCGAAACGCCTTCGCGAAGATCCCGTGAAGCGCACAAATTGGAAGTTCTGGGGGCCTTATCTCTCCGAGCGTCAATGGGGTACGGTTAGGGAAGACTACTCGGCCGACTCAGATGCATGGCAGAGCTTTCCGCGAGAGCACGCACCCTCCCGTGCCTACCGCTGGGGCGAGGACGGCCTGCTGGGTTGGTCGGATCGCTACGGCCGCCTCTGTTTCTCGATCAGCCTCTGGAATGGGAAAGATAAAATCCTGAAAGAGCGTCTCTTCGGCCTCACGAACCACGAAGGCAATCACGGGGAGGATGTCAAGGAGCTCTACTACTACCTCGACTCGACCCCAACGCACTCTTTTGCCCGTTCTCTTTACAAATACCCGCAGAAGGAGTTTCCCTACGATGATATTATCGCCACCAACGCGAAACGTTCGCGAACCGAACCGGAGTATGAAATCGAAGACACCGGGGTCTTTGCCGAAGACCGTTTTTTCGATGTCGAAGTCAGTTACGCGAAGGGCGGGCCGGAGGATCTCCTCATCGTCGTTTCGGTGACGAACCGCGGGCCGGAACCCGCTGCGTTGACGCTGCTCCCGACGATTTGGTTCAGAAACACCTGGGCCTGGGGACGCGAGGGAGAGGACACGACGGCTAAGCCATCGATCCGCCTTGAGGACGGAGTTCTTGTGACAGAGCACGAGACGCTGCCTCCCTACCAGTTTGCGATTGATGGAGAGGCCGAGGTCTGGTTCACCGATAACGAAACGAATCCCACCCTCTGGGATAAAAAACCGAAGCCCGGCGGCCCGACTCATTTCAAAGATGCCTTTGCCGAAGCGCTCATTGCCGGGAAGCCCTCAGCACTCAAGAGCGACGGTCGCGGGACCAAGGCGGCGGCAGTGTTCGCGGGGACCCTCGAGGCCGGCGAGTGCCGCGAGTTTCGTTTGCGCCTCAGTCGCTGCTCAGAGGCTCCTGAGTCCGCCGCGCTCTTTGGTGATGCCTTCACTCAGATCTACGAAGAGCGACTTCAGGATGCCGACCAATTCTATGACCAGCGTCACTCCAGTGAGCTCCCTGATGAAGAGTCTATGATCCTCCGGCAGTCCTACGCTGGATTGATGTGGACGAAGCAGTTCTATCATTTCATCGTCAATGACTGGCTCGACGGCGATCCTGACAATCCTGCGCCGTCGCAGCGGCGTCATGGCCGCAACAGCGAGTGGAGCCACCTCTTTAATCGCGACATTATCTCGATGCCCGATAAATGGGAATACCCCTGGTATGCCGCTTGGGACCTCGCCTTTCACACCCTGCCCATCGCAGAGATTGATCCCCACTTTGCGAAGCGACAGCTCAGTCTTTTCCTGCGCGAATGGTACATGCACCCGAACGGACAGATCCCCGCTTACGAGTGGAATTTCAGCGACGTAAATCCCCCGGTCCATGCGTGGGCGGTTTGGCGGGTCTACAAAATTGCTGCCGAAAGGGGTGACCGTGACCTTTCCTTTCTCGCTTCCGCTTTCCAGAAACTCCTCATGAATTTCACGTGGTGGGTGAACCGGAAGGATGAAAATGGAAACAGCCTTTTTGCCGGTGGATTCCTCGGGCTTGACAACATCGGGGTCTTTGATCGTTCCGAAGGTCTCCCTTTCGGGGCCAGTCTCGAGCAGGCGGACGGCACTGGCTGGATGGCGTTCTACTGCACCACAATGATGGCCATGGCGATCGAGTTGGCCGAGGAGGACAAAGCCTACGAGGACCTCGCCTCGAAGTTCTTCGAGCATTTTGTGACGATCACGCTGGCGATCAACGGTCACGGACGCCACAACGGGCTTTGGTGTGAGGAAGAAAATTTCTACTACGACTGGCTCACGAAGGATGGAGAACGCAACCCTCTCTCGGTTCGTTCTCTTGTCGGGCTTCTCCCCATGATCGCCGTCGAGATTCTGGACTACGACCACATCGAGCCCCTTCTCGGCTTTAGCGAGCGCACGACCTGGTTCATCGAACATCGCCCGCATCTTGCTGAGTCCGTTTCCTCGCTGAATGAAAACGGCGAGATGCGCCTCCTCTCCTGCTGCTCAAAGGAAAGGCTGAAGTCGCTGCTAGGATTTCTCTTTGATGAGGACGAATTTCTCTCGCCTTTCGGGATTCGATCCCTCTCCAAATATCACGAGGAAAATCCATTCTCCGTGGAGCTGGAAACCGGCGTACACACGATCCAATACACGCCCGGTGAGTCCGACTCGCCAATGTTCGGCGGCAACTCGAACTGGCGCGGGCCAATTTGGTTCCCGATGAACTACCTCCTCCTCGAAGCGCTTGAGCGTTACCATCATTTCTACGGAGATGACTTTCTCGTCGAGTTTCCAACCGGGTCGGGTGAAATGGTAAACCTCCGCGAGGCTGCCCGTCGGATCGGGCTTCGACTCGTTTCCCTGTTCAAAGTGAACGGGGCGAAGACCGGGCGTCCTGCTCACGGAGAGTCACCGCTTCATCGCCCGGATCGCAAAGAGAACGAACTCATCCATTTTTACGAGTATTTTCACGCAGAAACCGGCGAAGGATTGGGTGCCTCTCACCAAACCGGCTGGACTTCGCTCGTGAGTCGACTCATTCAGAAATACGACTAATTGATTAAAAAGGAGTTAAATAACTTATTTTTCTTAAAAAGTAAAAACAGACACCCTCGAATCCACGAGGCCCCCGCCAGTCGTAAAACAACATGTAGTGGTCTTTTTCGGATTGACACCCCTACATCTTGTTGCAACGCTGAGAAAGGTGTCATAAATGTGACCCTTTGTTGCGATGCGTTGTGTGAAGTGCAGTAGCCTTGAAGATAAGGTAATTGATTCCCGGTTGTCGAAGGATGGATTCTCCATCCGTCGTCGTCGCGAATGTCTGGACTGCGCCCACCGTTTCACGACTTATGAGCAAGTCGAACGGCGCGATGTGCTTGTCATCAAACGCGATGGCACACGCGAGCCGTTCAAACGCGAGAAACTGCTCTCCGGCCTCATCAAAGCCTGCGAGAAGCGTCCTGTTTCCCTCGAAGTCCTTGAGAACGCGGTCGAAGAGATTGTGAACGATTTGGCGGCCGATGGACTCAAGGAAGTGCCGAGCCGGATGATGGGTCCCAAAGTCATGGCCCGACTCCAGCAGATCGACCCGGTCGCCTTTGTCCGCTACGCGTCGGTTTACCGCCAGTTTCAGGATGTGGGCGAATTCAATGAGGTCATCGAATCTCTTGAAAAAGCTCCCGCTGACAGCCTGCTCCAACCCGATCTCTTTGAGGCCGGGAAGACAACCTAGGAAAGCGCCTTGAGAAAGCTATTTCCACCCTTCCACCACAAACACACACCCGAAACACCGCACCCACAAAAACTATCATGATTGCCCTTCCGCAAGCCATGCCCTTCATCCGTATCGGATCGTCCAGCCTCGCTCTTTGTCAGGCTGACTGGATCACCGAAACCCTCACCAAAGCCGCTGCCGGGACTGACGTTCCCCCATGGATGGCTGAGGATATCTCCAAAGGCGTCGAACGATTCCTCACCAATCACTATCGCGGGACCGTGATCGGTTCCGATGAGCTCTTTGATCGGATCGAGAAAACGCTTTCGAATCTCGGCCTCGACGATGTCGCGGGGAATATCGACAAGACTCCCCCGCCCGTCCGCATTTCCCTGAGTGAACTTGCCCGTCGCGCCGGCACGGGCTATGAACTCGCCTTTTTCCACCTCCTTGATGGGCAGCTGCGATCTGCGGCTTCCGGAGGCGCGAACCGCGTCGAGTGTCACGGTCTCAGGACCTGTGTGAAGCGTCTTTCCGCCTCGAAAAAGTGGAGCCGGCGCTGCGATCAGTTGCAATCCGAAATCACCGAATTCGTCGACTCGACGAGCAGCCTCGTGACCCGGGCCCGTCCCGAGATCTCGATGCGCATTGCCTCCTGAGCATTTAGTCATGACGCTCTTCGAGAAAATCATCGCCCGCGAGATTCCGGCTGACATCGTCTACGAAGATGATGAGGCTCTCGCCTTCCGCGATATTTCCCCGCAGGCACCGACTCATATTCTCGTGATTCCGAAGAAGCCGATCCCGAGAGTGGGAGAGGCCGGAGTCGGGGATCAGGCCCTCCTCGGTCATTTGTTGCTTACGGCAGGAAAAGTTGCCTCTGATCTTGGATTTAACAGCACCGAAGAAGGCTTTCGTCTCGTCATCAACAACGGTCAAAACGGAGGCGAAGCCGTCCCGCATCTGCACATTCATCTGCTCTCCGGCCGGCCGATGCAGTGGCCCCCGGGGTAGAAAGCGCACCAGGCTCCCCTTATCTTTCCCAACCCGCTTGTATGTCAGTATTTTAGGATTGGTGGCCCTTTCCGCTTCAGGCCTTGCCTGCGTCGTGATCAGAAATCGACTCGACCACTGTTGGGGAATTCGTCATCCCGGTCGCTGAAATTGGAGATCCTCCCCCTTTTAGCGGTGGAAGAATTCGAAGTCTCTTTTCTGAGTGCGATAAAGCGAAGCTGACAATGCCGAGCGTGTTTCTTTAGGAGTCGAAAAGAAGGCAAAAATCCCCCATTAACCGTTTGGAGATTCACCGATTTTCCTTATAGGGTTTGGGTGTGAGCTCAACTTCAGAAAATTATCCGGTTCTCGGCTGGCGGGAATGGTTCTCGATCCCTTGCCTGGAGATCCCGCGTATCAAAGCAAAAGTGGATACGGGAGCCCGAACCTCGGCCTTGCATACCTTTGATCTCGAAACTTACGTGGCCGACGATGGCGAGGAAAGAGTGCGTTTTCTCGTCCATCCCTTTCAAAACAACACCGACAAAGTGATTTCGTGCGACTGTCCGATGATCGGAAACCGTTCGGTCCGCGACTCGGGAGGGCATGAGCAGGTCCGGCCGTTTATCAAAGTCCCCGTCGTTCTTGGAGAGCACACCTGGGACGTTGAGTTCAGCCTCACGAATCGCGACAACATGAAATTCCGAATGCTTCTTGGTCGCACCGCAATGGAAGATCGCTTCCTTGTTAATCCCGCCTCATCCTACCAGCAGAGCAAACCGGTTAGGCGCCGTTCCTCCTGATTCCTCATGAAACTTGCTATTCTCTCGCGAAACAAGCGACTCTATTCCACGAATTCCCTTTATGAAGCCGCTGTCAAACGCGGCCATGAAGTTCACATCATCGACTACGTGAAATGCCACATGGAGATCACTTCGCTTCGACCCAGTATCTACCTTGGTGAAGAGAATCTGACCGGGTTCGATGCCATCATCCCCCGGATTGGAGCGACCTACACATTTTTCGGTTGTGCCGTCGTGCGTCAGTTCGAGATGATGAATGTTTACAGTCTGAACGAGTCGGTCGCGATTTCCCGCTCCCGCGATAAATTGCGGAGCCTTCAGCTGCTCGCCCGCCGTGGAATCGGTCTTCCCGTGACAACCTTTGCGCATGATCCAAGAGCGACGGGACAGCTCGTGAAGCAGGTCGGCGGTGCCCCCGTCGTGATTAAATTGCTTGAGGGAACTCAGGGCGTGGGTGTTGTCCTTGCGGAGACGAACAAGGCTGCGGAATCAGTCATCGAAGCATTCCGTGGACTCAACGCCAACATCCTTGCGCAGGAATTCATTAAAGAAGCCGGGGGTGCTGACATCCGCTGTTTTGTTGTGGGTGGCAAAGTCGTCGCGGCAATCAAGCGCCAGGGCAAAGAAGGAGAGTTTCGTTCTAACCTTCACCGGGGTGGTTCGGCTTCAGTTGTGAAGATTACCCCGGAAGAACGATCCACGGCGGTGCGCGCAGCGAAAATCATGGGCTTAAATGTGGCCGGAGTGGATTTGTTGCGTTCGAATCATGGACCCGTCGTTATGGAGGTGAATTCCTCACCCGGTCTCGAAGGGATTGAAACCGCGACCGGAAAAGATGTGGCCGGATTGATCATCGCGCTGATCGAATCTCAGGTCGACAAGCCCACCGCAAACCGAACCAGAACAAAAGGCACCGGTTGATTCGCGTTCTTTCTCATGATCCACTCAGATCCCCTGAAGATCGGGGACCAGACTTTCGCTCCCGGAGCGAAAGGCGAGGTCAATCTTCCCATCGGTTCTCAAATCGACTACCAGCCGATCACGATGAACGTTCACGTTCGTCGTGGAACAAGGGAGGGTCCGGTATTACTTCTCACGGCAGGAATTCACGGTGACGAACTTGTCGGCGTCGAGGTCCTTCGCCGTCTTCTGAAGTCAAGAAGGCTGCGAAGCTTGCGCGGAACCCTCATCGTCGTTCCGGTCGTCTGCATGCCGGCGTTTCTCGCGCGCACCCGCTACCTTCCTGATCGCCGCGATCTCAACCGCCTCTTCCCCGGATCACGGGACGGCTCACTCGGAGGCCGTCTCGCGGCAACGTTTTCAGATGAAATCGTGACGAAAGCCGACTACGCCATCGATTTTCATACCGGTGCGATTGGTCGTCCGAATCTTCCTCAAATCAGGATTACCCCAGGTGATGAGAAGGCCCTTGAGTTGGCAAAAGCGTTTAATCCTCCGGTGATCATGGAGAGTCAGCAGCGTGAAGGGTCGCTGCGGAGCCTGTTTGCGAAAGACAATATTCCCTCGCTGCTTTATGAAGCGGGAGAGGCCTATCGCCTCCATCCACCAGCGGTCCGCTACGGTTTGCGTGGAGTCTTTTCAGTGATGAAGCATCTCAAAATGCTTCCGCCTTCGAAGTCAGGGAAAGAGCCTAAGACCCGCACCATGGTTGCCTCCGCAACGACCTGGGTGCGGGCTCCTCAGGGCGGGATTTTCACTCCGCTCGTTGAACTGGGAAAAGGCGTTACCCCTGCCACGAAGCTGGGGCTCGTCGGGGATCCTTTCGGTCGGCATGAGACGCCGGTGACGAGCGATTTGGACGGTGTCGTGATCGGTCTCAGCAGGGAAGCAACGGCAGACGAAGGCGATGCCCTTTTCCACATCGCCACTTTTGCTGCTGATGCGGAAAAGGTCGAAGCTCAGATTCAGCGTTGTGCTGACATTCTCGAAGAGCATACGGCTCCTCTTGAGTGACCTTTGAAGTCGCCGCGACTGCGTCATTGTTATTTGAGCTGGAAGCTGGTCTCATCACTCCAATGATGAACCGCTTTACTTTCCATTTCCTTATCGCCTCGACGCTCCTGACTCCCTTTGCCTTTTCACAAAAAGAGAAAAAGCCGGATCCAGCCTTGATCGAGGGCAAAGCAAGTCTCGAACGATTGGAGTTGGTCTCGAACTGGACTAATCTCTTCAACGGCAAGGACCTCACGAACTGGCAGGGCGATACCGAAAAGTATCTCGTTGAAGATGGCGTGTTGGTTTGTCAGGCGGGAGGAAAAGTGCTTGAGACTGAAAAGCAGTATTCAGATTTCGTTTTTAAGTTTGAATTCAAACTGACCGAATCCGGCAACAACGGGCTTGGGATCCGCGTCCCACCGGGTGGACATGCAGCCTATGACGGGATGGAGCTGCAAATTCTCGATCATCGAGGCGACCGTTACCACAAAAAGACCGAGGACGGCGGACGTGTCTCGACTTTGAAGGAGTGGCAGGTGCATGGTTCAATCTACGGGATATTCCCTGCGAAGACCGGCTACCTGAGGCCTCTCGATCAGTGGAACGAGCAGACCGTGATTTGCATCGAAGATCACGTGAAGATCATTCTCAACGGTGCCGTCATTCTCGACGCCTACCTCGATGATCTCACTCCGGTGGATCACAAAGTTCATCCCGGCCTCAAGAGCCGGTCCGGTCACATTCAGTTTGCGGGGCATAATGATCACATCGAATTCCGAAACATCCATGTCGCCGATTTTGCCCCGAGTGCGCCGACTCTTGAGGTCAAAAAAGACAATACTCCCCCGGAAGGATTTTCGGCCCTCTTCAATGGCGAGAATTTGACTGGGTGGAAAGGCCTCGCCGACAAAGATGCGAGCAAGCGCCGTGAACTATCCAGTGACGCCCTCGCCGAAGCGCAGAAGATCGCCGATGTCGTCATGAATGAGCATTGGTCAGTTAAGGAGGGTGTCCTCACCTACTCCGGTCAAGGCCAGTCGCTCTGCACGGCGAAAGATTACGGAGACTTCGAGTTTTACATCGATTGGAAAATCCCGCCCGGGGCGGACAGCGGGATCTACCTTCGCGGCACCCCGCAGATTCAAATCTGGGATCCCTGGGATCTTCGCGATGCGCGGGCTGATGATCTCGTCGGCGCCTATCGGACAGGGAGAAACCTCGGCTCCGGTGGACTCTGGAACAACAAGAGAGCCAGCAATCGCCCCCTCGTCATGGCCGATAAGAAGCCGGGCGAGTGGAATCAGTTTCTCATCCGCATGGTCGGCAACAAGGTCACGATTTGGTTAAATGGAAAGCTCGTCGTCGATCGCACTGAGTTGGAAAATTACTGGGACCGCGAAGGTGATCGCGACATTCCCCTGCCCCGCGCTGATCAGATTGAACTCCAGCACCATGGCAGCGAGCTCTTTTTTAAGAACCTGTTCATTCGCGAGCTTCCTTATTGAATTTCGGAGGCAAGTTCTCTACTCACCGTCAGAGCGCTCCCGCCACCCGTTCGTTTCGAGGTAGCGGAGTGTTTCCTGAGGTTTGGTCGTGTGAAACATTCTCACGCCTGACTTCGCGAGTTCTTCCCAGAGTTCCGGGGTTTTGTAAGAGTGTGTTTCCACAAGGATGCCCAGTTCACAGGCGGCGGCGATCGTCTCCTTTTCCGTTGCGCTAAGTGGCAAGTCTTCTCCCACGTTAACCTCGATGGTTTTCGGCTGAAAATCCTGTTGAAGGCGCTGGACCTGCGTGGTGTTGCTCACCTTGAACATGACTTCAATCTTCGGGGTGCCTGACTCGAATAATTCGTGAATCGCCCCGGCGTCACGATACGCCGTCCTGACGAAAACCTGGTCCTGCATTTCAAGCTCGACGATGAGACGGGCCAGTGCGTCGAAGTGCTCAATGACCCCCGGTTTGAGGTCGGGCTTGAAAAGAATCCTGCCCTTCCCTGCGAGGAGAAGCTCTTCCAGCGTTGCGACGCTTTCATTCGAAACCGTCCCGTCGCGGTAGCGTTTTTTCAGTGCTTTGAGATCCAATAGTGTCAGGTCTTCGGCCTTTCCGCTACCTGTCGTCTCGCGATCTATGGTTGGATCATGGACGATGACAAAGACTCCGTCGGAAGTCCGTTGAATATCGGTTTCAAAGACATCGTAGCCTTTCTGGATCGCCACTTCGACTGCGGCGACTGAGTTCTCAGGGGCTTCATCATCCTTGTCGGTTTCGTAGCCACCCCGGTGCGCCGCGATGAGAACCTTTTGAGCATTTGCATTGATATTCGGAATTTGAAAATCTCCGGCGCGTAAACCTTCACAGATAGAGCTGAACCAAAGCAGCAACCCAACGGCACATATGCTATGAGAACAGGATGTAAATGATCTAGCCGCACTATTCAGAAAGGGAGATGGAAGTCGGGGATGCCTCATGATTATTCCCGCAATTGCTTTCCGTGAATGAACCACAGGTTCCGAATGTAGATGAACCAGCCGGTGCTTTGCCCGAGGAAACCGATGATCTCCCACCGCCAGACGAAGTAGACCATGAGCATTGACGAGCCCAGCAAGCTCAACCACCAGAACACGGGGGGAACCACGGACGATCTTGCTTTCTCACTCGCCCGCCATTGCACAATCATCCGCGCCATAAAAACGGCTTGTCCGAGAAAGCCGAAGGCAACCCAGGCGACGCCGGTCCAGGAGGTCACATCGAGCAGCATGAAGAGCCACGATTGCTCGCGACGACGCTCTAACAAGACCTGATAGAACTCATCAGCGGTGAGTTCCCGCTCGCCTTCGCTCCAGTTTTTAAAGCGGGCCCGGACGACGCCATCTTCGCCTTTGATCACTTCGATCGTGGAAATCCGGTCCGACTGGTTGAAGGGCTCTTTGACCGGATTTCCCGGGGTGGCGACGAGACCGAAATTCAGGAGGAGGAGCCATCCCACGATGGGAAGGACCAACAACAGCGCAGCGGTCCCGATCAGCTTGCGACGACTGGAAATCATGCTGCCCTCCTTCTCAAAAACAGCATCATGATCGCAGTGGAGATCATCCCGATGAGGAGTGCGCCGAGCGCGCCCTGAATCATGTAGGAAACCATCCCGTAAGTCGTCTCCGCGCCTTCCGCGAATTGGTTCGCCTCATTTTCAGACAAGCCGGACTCCAAATAATACGCGCGGATGAGTTCCACCATTTGCTGAGTCCGCTCCGGGTTGATCCATTGAAAGTAAATGAACTGGGCAAGGGCGGCAAAGAGAGCCGAGATCCCCGCGATGATCGCGCCGGAGCGGATTCCTTCGAGATACTCGGTTTCCGGAAATTTCCTCGTCAATGCCCTGAGCGCCATCAAAAACCCGATCACGGAAATGAGGACGGCGATCATCGTCATGAGCTGGAGCATGACAATCCCCTCATCGTGCATCCCGAGATAGTAGGAAAGGAAAAGCCAAACCATGTTGGCCCCTCCGATGATTAATCCCCATTTTAATTCCAATGATCCCATTCTCTCTCGCAGTGATTTAACTGCGAGTCTTTAGCCCACGCGCGGCACCGGCGCAAGATCGCGTCATGGCCGTCAATCCCTAGACCGATTCGGGTTTCCGCATGAAAGATCTCGTCAAAAAGACAGTCCAGATGATCGAGACGACGATGAGAAAAGCAGTGAGGCTCATTATTCCGGTGAGGCTGAGCCTCATTTGCCGCGACGACGAGGCACATCAGTCCAGTCGTCCAGACGACGAAGGCGGCGTTGAACCAATGAGCGCTGCGAAGCAACAAGTCGCAGGCTTTCCGGAAATTCTCCGGCTTCCTCCAGTATTCGGGATACGGGGTGTTAAGCAGCTTCGGAGAAAGAAAACGCATCGGGTAAAGGATTCCTGACACGAGCGCGGGAAGTAAGATCGCCATGCCAGTCATCGAGAGGAGAAAAGTCGAGGTCGCCATCGGAGGCGACGCTTTTCCCGACTCATTGAAATGACCGACGATCTTTTCGGGGAGGGTCCGGCTGTAATGCCAGACCATGATCAGAAAAAGGACCACCGCGAGGGCGAAGAGAAACGCGCCGGGGTTCTTTTTCATATTCAGTTCTGAGCGACGATTTCACCGAAGCGCTGACCGATGAGGGGCCGGCCCTCTGTTTCAAACCATTCCTGAAGGCGATCACCCGGACAATCCGTCGCTGCAACCATGCGATGGGTCAAGAGGTGGTCCATCGTGAGCCCGTTGTCATGCAGGGACGAAGCGACCATCTCGATCAGCGCTCCAAGCGCCTCATCCGCTGGCAACTGACTCGTGAAATCGCCGAGGAGACAGATCAGAAGCCGACCATTCAGATCGTAAGAAGTTCCGCTATCTCCCTGGAAATCAGCGTTTCGACCTTCAAACACAAAGCCATTTGAGCCGATCAGGTAATGGTAGGCGATATCTCCCCACCCGCGCTCGACGATGTGGTAGCGCTGGACATTCACGAGCCGTGCTTTTTGAAAAGCGGCGACTTCGTTGGGGCTTTGCGTGTGATGAATGACCACAGAGGTGATCCCGTCGGAATGAGGGATCATTTTTTCGGGAAGCGGTTTCGTTCCCTCTTTCGACCACTCCGCCTGCGGGATGATTTTAACCTCTTCCCCACGGGTAAAAGGTGCGGTTAAAAAGGCCATGAGGAAGAGATATTGCCATCGCATAAGACTCGACCTTAGACGAACAAGCGGAGTCATGGCAAGAACTGAGACATGGGGCCCGCGCAAGCATGGGGGAAACAGTTGCGGCAACCCTTCCTACCTGGAGGTCTGCGCTACGATTTCAAAACACGCAGATTTTCAGCCGAAATTTGCTGGATCGGCGCATGAGGAAACGATACAAGGGTGTCCCCCTGCGATACAGGTATCGCCTGTTTAGGCTTTTGCATGGCGGCCTGATTGGCCTTTCCTTCCACATCCTATGATCAAGAAACTCCCTTTCGCGGTCGGTCTCTGCCTGACCGCTCTTCTTGCCCAGGCTGCTCCAGCCAAAGCGGATCCGCTTCTCCAGTCCGATGACCGCGTTGTCTTCATCGGTAATACCCTCATCGAACGTGCCCGCCTTTACGGCCAGTTTGAGGCCTCGCTTCAGATCGCGGCCGGGCCGGAGGTCGTGGGAATCACCTTCCGCAATCTCGGCTGGAGCGCTGACTCTGTCTTCGGCGACTCCCGCTCCTACTTTGGCACGCCGGAGGAAGGACGGGGCCGCCTCGCAAAGAATGTCGAAGAATTGAAACCGACGGTCATCCTTCTCAGCTACGGCACCGGCGAGGCAATGTCGGTCGAGCAGGGCTGGACCAATGAAAAACAAGCCGCAGAGGTTTCAGGAGCCGGTCTTGAGGAAAGCCTCGCCCTTTTCATCGATGGATATCAAAAGAAGATCGACGCGATCCGCAACGCCGCCGGCGGATCGATCCGCGAAGTGGTCCTCCTTTCGCCTCCACCGCTAGAGAATCTCGGAGCACCGCTTCCCGACCAAAGCGCTAACAATAACAACATGGCCGCCTTTCGCGATGCGATCAGGGATCTTGCGAAAAAGAACGACGCGCATTTCGTCGATCTCTTTGCCGCCCTTGGTGGCGATGATTTTGACGGCAGCATCGCTGATCCTGCTCTGACCGATAACGGCGTCCACTACACCGAGGAAGGCTATGCGATTCTCGCGAAAGCTCTCCTGAAGGATCTCGGCTACGACGAGCTCCCCGTCACGGTTGCCGATGCGGAGGCCAAGATAGCCCTGCGCGCCGAGATCGGTGAAAAAAACCGGCTCTTCCTCCATCGCTGGCGTCCCGCTAACGAGACCTATCTCTTTCTCTTCCGAAAACACGAGCAGGGCCAGAATGCCAAAGAGATCCCGATGTTTGATCCGCTTATCGAAGCGCAGGAAGTCCGCATCGAAGAAGCCCGCCAGCGCGTTTTCTCTGGTAGTACGAAGAACTAAGTCCCCTCCCTTTTCTCCGATCATGAATCATTTCACCCTTCCCTTTCTCTTTTCCCTCGCCCTCAGCTCCAGCCTCGTGGCGCAGAACGGCCTTCGCGATATCCCCGATACCGCGCACGAGGCCCAGCTCGAAGCCTTTACCGTGCGCGAAGGCGCGACGATCAATCTTTTCGCCCACGAACCGGCGGTGAAGAATCCAGTCCACATGAACTGGGACGAGCGCGGCCGCCTCTGGGTCGTGAGCAGCCCGCTTTATCCCCACATTCAACCGGGTGAAGAGGACAACGATCGCATCATCATTCTCGAAGACGAAGACGGTGACGGCGTCGCCGAAAAGCACACTGTCTTTGCCGATCACCTTCATATCCCGACCGCGATCCTCCCCGGCGATGGCGGCTGCTATGTGGCGAATGCAATCGAGGTGCTCTTTCTCAAAGACACCGACGGAGATGATGTCGCCGACGAGCGGAAAGTGGTTCTGTCAGGCTTCGGGACGGAGGACACTCACCATCTCGTTCACACTTTCCGCTACGGTCCCGAGGGCATGATCTGGATGAATCAATCGATCTACATCCACACCCACCTCGAAACACCCTACGGCGTCCGCCGTCTTCTCGGTGGCGGGATGTGGCACTACCGACCCGAAACGCAGCGTGCGGAGGTTTTCATGAAAGGCCTCATCAATCCCTGGGGTCACGCTTTTGACGAGTGGGGCCAAAGTTTCCTCACCGACGGAGCCGGCAGTCAGGGGATCAACTTCGTCTTTCCCCGCTCGGTTTTTGCGACTTCGCCCGGAGCGTCCCGCATTCTCACGGGGCTGAATCCCGGTCAGCCAAAACACTGCGGCCTCGAAGTCCTCAGCGGCGGGCATGTCCCCGATGAACTCCAGCAGACCCTCGCGGCCCCGGACTTCCGCGGGAACCGGATCAATCTCTTCAATCTCACGGACAACGGCAGCGCCTACACGTCGTCGCAGATCGAGGATCTTGTTTCGTCAAAGCATCGCGCCTTTCGCCCCATCGATATCAAGATGGGACCCGACGGCGCGCTCTACGTCGCCGACTGGTATAACCCGATCATCCAGCATGGCGAGGTCGACTTCCGCGATCCTCGACGCGACAAAGAGCATGGCCGCATCTGGCGGATTACCTTTGATGGCCGCGATCTCCTTGAAAAGCCGGAAATCGCAGACGCGCTCGATGCTGAAGTCGTCGCGATGGCGCTCACTTCTGACGCGGGTTGGAATCGCGAGCAGGCAGGAAAAGAGCTGCGCACCCGCGAGTCGGAGGCGATTCTTCCCCTCCTCGCTTCGGCGACCGCGCCGGAAGAAGTCGATGCCGACCTTTTCAATTTGAGAAAAGTCTGGGCCTCGCAGGCGATGAACCAACTTGATCGCGAGACCGCCGCCGCGCTCCTCGATTCTGAAAATCATAAGGCGAGAGCCGGTGCCCTGCGGGCGATTTATTACACCGCCGCCGGGAATGATGAGGCCTTCGCCCTTGCGAGCAAAGCGGTCAGCGATCCGCACCCGCAAGTCCGCCTCTGGGCCGTGAGTGTCCTCGCGCAACTGGATTCCCCCGAGACCGTTAAACTCGCGCTGCAGGCTCTCGAAGGCGTCGAGGTTGATGAGTTTCTCGACTTCGCCATCTGGTCCATCGCCCGCGAGCACGAAGACCGCTGGACGGGCCTGACCGGGGCGGGCAATCCTTTCGCGAACACGAAGCAGCTCCTTTTCGCCGTCCGCGCCCTCAACAAACCCATCGCGGTCCCGATCATTTTGGCGGCGCTGAAGAATGGTGAATTAAAGAGCGAGACCGAAATTGCAGATCTCACCGACTGGATCTCGAAGGTTGGCTCCCCTGCTGATCTGAATGCGATCTTTGAATACGGCCTCGCCGAAGGAACTTCCGATGCCTCGCAGGAAACCGTCCTCCAATCACTCGCCAGCGCCGGAAGTCTCCGCAAGCGGCAACCTGCGGGAGACATCAACCGGCTCTCGCGTTTTCTCCGTTCGGAAAATCAGGCTATCTTCGCCAGCGCCGCCGCTCTCGCCGGCCAGTGGAAACTGGAGTCCGCTCGCGGAGGATTGGAGGAAGCGTTCCTCGCCGCGCCGACGGACAAAGCCCGCGCCGAGGCCGCCCTCACCGGACTTGTTTCGATGGGCGGACCCAAGACGGCGACCTTGTTCCAGAATCTCGCCAAAGATGCCAACGCTCCTTTCCTGACCCGCTCACTCGCCGTGATCGGTCGCACGCGGATGAATCCCGCCGAAGGGGCCAAGCTCGCCGTCGCGGTCCTCACCGAAGCGCCCGGAGGCAAAGACCCTCACGGCATTTTCGAGACCTTTCTCGGCAACAAGCAGGGCCCGCCTGCTCTCACCGCCGCACTCCAGGGAGCGAGTCTCCCGCAGGAGATCGCCCTCACCGGCGTGCAAAAAGCGAGCAGTGCCGCGACGAGCCCGACTGGACTTGTCAAAGCCCTCCAGGATGCCGGCGGCCTCAAGCCGATGAAAATGGCCCTCACTCCTGACGAAATGGAAGCGATGATGGCCGAGGTCGCGACAAAAGGAGATCCTCACAGCGGCGAAACGATCTATCGCCGTGCCGCCCTCCAGTGTGTCGTTTGCCACGCCATCGGCGGAGCGGGCGGCGTGATCGGACCGGACATGGTTTCGATCGGGGCGAGCGCTCCCGTGGATTACCTCATCGACTCCCTTCTTCAACCCAGCGTGAAGATCAAAGAAGGCTACCACACCACGCTCGTGACCTTGAAAAACGGCGATGCCATCGCCGGGGCGATTGCCCGCGAGGACGACAACGAAATCGTGATCCGCGACGCGATCGGAAATGAAAACCGGATTGCCAAATCCGAAGTCGCGAGCAACCAAATCAGCCCGGTCTCGCTCATGCCGCCCGGCTTGACCGCTTCCCTGCGCGAAGATGAATTCGTCGATCTCGTCGCCTTCCTTGCCGAACTCGGAAAAGACGGGGATTTCAAAACGCCGCCGAATCGTTTCATCCGCCAGTGGCAGGCCCTCCTGCCGCACGAGCGCACCCGTGACGAGATCGGACATCAGGGTGAGATCATTTTCACCGAGGAAATCGACAGCTACATTTGGATGCCGATCTACTCCAAGGTCAACGGAGCACTCCCCGCTGATGAAACCCCTGACGTTGTCGGACGCGGATCGAATCGCTACGCCGTTGCGCGAACGTTTATCGAAGTGTCAGAGCCGGGAGAAATCCAACTCAAGTTCACCGGCAAGCTGAAGGATCTCGTTCTCTTCCACGGCGAGAACCAGATCAAGCTGCCCGAAAACGGCGAAGAAGCGATCATCACTCTCGACATCAAAGAAGCAGGGCACCAGAAGTTCACCTTCGCCGGCCTTAAAAAATACGGACTCGACGAAGTCACTTTGGAACTGCTCGACGATGCCGGAAAAACTCAACTCGTCCCTGTCCTGGAATTTTAATCCCCATCTCTCACTATTCATGAAACTCGCCGCCATCATCCCCTGTAGCCTCCTCATTGTCGCCGCCGCGACTCTAACCGCCCAACAAAAAGGGAAACCGAAGCCACCACCAACGCTGAAGTTTGAGGTCAAACAACTTCACAAAGACAACAGCGAAGGCGTCGCGGTCGGTGACATCGACGGCGATGGAAAGCTCGACGTGGTCGCTGGAGAGTTCTGGTATCAGGCACCCGACTTTAAGCAGCTCCCGGTTCGGAAATTGCTGCCTTTCGGCCCCGACTACGTGCAGAACAATTCCGAGCACCTCCTCGATATGGATGGCGATGGTGACCTTGACGTCGTTGCCGGTGCCTTCACCCTGCCTCTCCTGAACTGGTATGAGAATCCCGGCCCCGGCAACTACGAAACCGGGATCTGGACGATCCACGAACTTGCGGACACCGGTTACGGACATAACGAGGCGACCTTTCTCCACGACTTTGATGGAGATGGTCAGCCGGAGTTCATCGCAAACTCATGGAAAGATGACAATCCTATGCTGATCTGGCGCTTCATGAAGGGCGATGACGGCGCAATGAAAGCAGAAAAGCACCTTGTCTCCGAGAGCGGAAACGGTCATGGCCTTGGCTTCGGAGACATCAACGGAGACGGTCTTGAGGACATCGTCTTTCGCGATGGCTGGTATGAGCGACCTGCCGACGGCCCCTACTCCGGCCCCTGGGAGTATCACCCTGATTTTGTCCTTCCCCACGCGAGTTGCCCGATCCTCGTGCTCGATCTCAACAAAGACGGTCGCAATGACCTCATCTGGGCCGATGGACACAACTACGGCCTCTACTGGGAAGAACAAATGGAGCCGCAGTCTGACGGGACGATCGTCTGGCGTCAGCACATGATCGACAAAAAATTCTCGCAGGCGCACACCATGGCGATGGGCGACATTGACAACGACGGGGCTGATGAACTCATCACCGGAAAACGCTACTTCGCCCACTCAGGCAAGGATCCCGGCGCGAACGATGAAATCACGGTTCACTACTACGACTGGAATCCCGAAGATCAGTCCTGGAAGAAAAACTGGATCTCCAAAGCTCCCGCCGGTGAAGGTCCGGGGGTGGGACTCCAGATTCGACTCGAAGATATCGACGAAAACGGATGGAAAGATGTCGTCGTTCCCGGAAAGAGCGGCACGCACATTATTTGGAATCAGGGCTGGACGAAACCATCCTGATTTCGGATACTGACAGATAGCTAATGTCCGACCACGAACCAGATTTTCCTGAGGAGTCCGAGTCCGATTCTTCGACCGATTCGCCGAACCGTGTCGTGATTCCCCACGTCCTTCATTCCTTTTACGAGGAACGTGCCTTTGTGACCTGCACTCGCTGCGGAGAATCGCTCAAAGAATTCGCCGAGGGGTTTCGTATTTCGAAAAGCTTCAAAGGCGACGAAGTTATCCTTGAAAGCGCGATGTGCATGCCATGCCTCACTGCGATGATGGAGGAAACTTCTGAGGAGTCGAAGCGGCGGCTCGAAGAGTTTCATGAAAAGCATCATCGCGACGTCTCCGGCTTCGATGAGTGCGCCCTCTGCGAAAATACGCTCACCGAAGTTCAGGGCGAGGAGTTCAATCTCGTCGGCGTCTGTCAGGGTGAAGACATGCTCGATAGCGCCTTGATTTGTTTCGACTGCCAGGAGTCGATGAACGAAATCATCTCCGAAGAGACCCGGCGGACCTGGGATCGCTTTCGGCAGGAAAACTTTCCCGGAGTCCCTTCCGACTTCGAGCCGATGCCGAACCGCCCCGCCCCGATCCCGTTTTAAGGAACGGTCTCGCGTAGCTTTGAGCGTGAGCGAAACTTGACGGGTCTGCTTGCTTGCGCTCGCTGCTACTCACCAACCCGAGCGTAGGTTTGAACGCGAGCGAAAACTCCCCGGCCTCGCGCGAATCTGCTCGCTCACGCCCGGAGTTACGTCCCCGCGCTTGCGGGAAAAGCAGAGGCCGCCGCCTGCCGGAACAGGTCCGAGTGAGCCGCTATCGAGGTTTCGATTGGCTCGCCATAGCCACCGCCCATCGTGATCACGAGAGGGATTTCTTTTGCTTTAGCGAAGTCGAGAACCAACTTATTCCGGTGCCTCATCCCCTCCCTCGTCAGTGACAAATGCCCGAGCCGATCGGTGGCAAGGGCATCCACTCCGGCCTGGAAAAAAAGCAGGTCGATATCCCGGTGCGAAAGTTCTCTCGCCATGAAACGCTCGACAGCATCGAGGTATTCGCCGTCACCCATGCCTTCTTCGAGAGGCACATCGAAATCCGATCTCATTTTCCGAAACGGGAAATTCTTCTGACAATGAAAAGACACCGTCGTGACCGTGGGATCATTTTCAAAAATCGCGGCGGTCCCGTCTCCCTGATGAACATCGAGATCAAGAATCACGACCTTGCCGACGCCGCGATCCCGCTGGGCAATTCGCGCGGCGACGGCGAGATCATTAAAAATGCAGTAACCCGAGCCGAAGTCATGGTAGGCATGATGGGTACCGCCGCCCATATTTCCGGCGAAGCTTCCGGTCGTGACGGCATGGTGCATCGCCTCGATCGTTCCTCCTGTCAAAATGAGGGTTCGCTCGACAATGACTTTTGACCAGGGGCGCAGCCCGATCCGCCGAACAATAGAATCATCAAGCGTGCCGTTTAGAAAATCGCGCACATATGAATGATCATGCGCAAGATGCAGGTCATTGGGGTCCATCGCCGAAGCCACCTGCAGCTCGATTCTGCCTTCATTGACATCTCTCGAGAGCGCTTCCCTGACGAGGCGATAGCGCTCTCTCGGAAATCTCGCCTCAGGATCGAGGCCATCTGTATAGATCGGTGAATACCAGAGCGGAAACATGCGAACGGATTACGATTGCGGTCCGATCACTAGTCCCCCGCCTTTGGCAAATGCCGAAGCGGGTTGGATGCTTCGCGAGCTCCGGCGAGAAGCAGAGCGTGAATTTCCTGCTGCAACTCAGAGGGAAGCGGCCCTTCATCGGGAGATTCGCGGACGAGCTTTCTCGCCTCGTCAATCTCGCCTCCCTCAACCGCCGAGCGAATGAGGCGAATGCGCACTGACCAATCCTCAGGATTTCGATCCAGCTCATCGTAAAAGTCCGCTTCGCTTGCCCTCATTTCAAATCCTTCTCAAACTCACCAAGTCTTCAGGAAGATATCCTTGAACTGGATCTTCATCGGCGGGCCGGAGTGCAATTGCAAGGCGAGGATCCCGGATAATTCGCTTTCTTCCTCCTGCAGATCTTCGATCACTGCGGTGACATGATCATTGAGCGAAACCTCAATCCGATTGCCTTTTGCCACGATCTTGTAGGTGTTCCAGTCGCCTCCCTCAAAAGCGGCAATCGCTTCATCCGCTGAGCCCAGGATCGTCTTTTCAAATTCTCCATCCGCCTGGATTACGGTCGATTCACCACGAGCGGCGAGCATTTTTCGACCATGCTCATCGTAGATGGCCCCGAGCCAGGGAGCTTCCGGAGGGCTGATATCGACCTGGTAACCTTTGGCATGCCCGGTTTCGTCCATCTCCGAACGAACTTGCACGCCGCTGTTCGCTTTTGGCCCACCCTCAAGACGAAACTTCAACGTGAGCGTGAAATCGCTGATCTTACCCCCTTGCCAGACGAGGAACTGATTGGATTTGCACGGATTTTCCTCGGAAGCAATCGCCGTGATTGCCTCGTCTTCGACCGTCCAATAGGACATGTCGAATGCCTTCCAGCCCTCAAGAGATTTTCCATCAAACAGCGACTGACCCTGATCACCACTAAAAGCGGCGCTGGAAATAAAAGTTAAAATAGCCGCATAAAGCGGAGCGCTCGTAAGTCTCATAGGATTAGACCTTGCAAAGAAAACCGTTCCCTGTCCACGCCTTGATTCGTGAAAGATTACTTTTCCACCGACGTAACGGCATATTCAGAATGCGCCTCATTCAATCCCATTGAATTATTGAACAAATTCTTAAAGAGAGGATACTTAACCTCTGTTAAATCTCTGCCATGTCTCTCAAAATTCGGATTTCAGTAATCGCCATAGCCCTTTCGCCGTTTGGTCAACCTGACCTTGTCTGCGCTCAGGGGATGAATTCTTTTATCCAAACCGAAGCAGCTAAGGCTAAGGGAGGAATTGACGGCTGGTATCGCGCACGGAACTACACCCCCATTTGGACCGGCGAGTATCTGGGTGGACTCGCGCAGTTCATTCGCGAACTCGACAACCATGGACTAGCTCCGGGCCTTTTCCAGCTAGATGCATGGGACGCCCAGTGGCGCGCCCCCAGCTCGGATCCTGCGGCTCGTGCTGCGGTTGAGGTTGGCACGACCCAGCTTGCCCTGTATGCCATCCAGGCGGCAGCCTACGGCTTCGTCGAGCCGGGGACCGTCCACAAAAAGTGGGACGAGGTCGGCCGCAAGTTAACTGCTTATCACTTTCTCGATCAGGCACTGCAACAACACCCATCTCAGTTCGCGAGCTTTCTCCTCCAGACTGCGCCCCCACAGGATGTCCGCTACAAAGAAATGGTGAAGACTCTCGCCCGCTATCGAAAGATTGACTCCCTCGGAGGATGGCGGAACCTCCCTGCGACGGCACAGCCTGCCGGACCCGGAAGCCAGTATCCGGAATGGAATCTTCTCACCTCGCGCCTCCAGGCTGAGGGCGACCTGCCCGGAGGAGCCGCAAAAAATAAGAAGGGGACCATCGATGATCGCACCGGCGAAGCGATTAAATCGTTCCAGTTTCGACATGGCATCGAACCGGACGGTTACATCGGGACAACCACCCTGGAAGAACTCAATACCCCAATCCGCTACCGGGTGAATCAGATCATCATCAACATCGACCGCCTCCGCTGGATGCCACGCACCTGGGAAGAACCGGAACATGTCGAAGTCAACATTGCCGAGAGCGCGCTTCGTTTTTATCGAAACCAGAAGGAAGTCACGGTCATGGCTGTCGTCGTTGGAAGAAAGGGCATCAGCGAGACCCCGGTTTTCCATGGCGATGTTCAGAGCATCTACTTTCACCCGACCTGGAAGGTTCCGACCTCGATTGCAAAGCGTCTCCTTGTCCCTGCCGCACTGCAATCGGCCAATGGTCCCCATGCCTACATGGTTGAGCATGGCTACGAAATCGTCTCTTCATACGGATCAACGTCCGTGCATTCGAACACGGCGGAAAACTTAGACCGAGTCTCTTCCGGAAGTCTCCTCATGCAGCAAAGGGGTGGTCCCCAGAACTCACTGGGTCTCATCAAGTTCATCTTCCCGAACGATTCCGCTGTCTACCTCCACGACACCAATCACCGCGAGTTATTCGAAAAAGCGGACCGCGATTTCAGTTCCGGATGCGTCCGTGTTCAGAGACCTGAGGAACTCGCGATGCTTCTTCTTGGTTCCAACCCCGGCTGGAGCACGCAACTTGTCCGTGCTGCGATGGATGACGCTTCGCAACCCGACCGTCGCGAAACGCTTAACAAAAAGATGCCGGTTTACCTGAATTACTGGACCAGCACCATCATGGGAGACAACCGTGTTCGTTTCGATAAAGACATCTACGGGCACGATGCAACGATGTTCCAGCGCTTCGGGCTCCAGTAAAAAGTTTCAATTTGCAGCATAGACTCGGGATCTGCATTCGCGGTTCACGGCCAAACCAGGCCGGCGACAGGCTCTATTCGCCCCTCAGAGCCGTTTCAACATGAGGAGTCGGAAATCCATCACCTTGGCACCGGGAATCCCGGTCGCCTTGAGAGTTAAGACGCCCTTCCCTTCCGTGAGTGAAATCGTCCCCAACGTCATCGGGACCCAGTCCTGAGTGTAACTCTCCATGCGGGGCGAGCGATCATCCGCTGCACCGAGGAGCGGACTCTCGTGCGCTTTCTCCACCGCCCCTGTGAGGATCGATTCACCAAAACTCAGCTCCAGGATTGACCCGACATTCTCCGGATCGCATGTATAAAAAATCTGCACTTCGAACTCTCCACTCTCAGCCACCTCCGCCTCCCAGGTGATCGAATCTTCGAGGGAAGTCCAGTTTCCGAAAAATGAGTCATTCGGGAATTTGTTTGAGCGTTCGATCCCCCCGTGCGGAATCCCGTCCCGCGCCGGGATCTGTGTCCAATCATGGCCCGGGTGCGCGATCACAAAAGGACGGGTGTCTTTGCCCAGTTCGACCGTCATTTTATCGCTCCAGACCTTGAGCTGCTCTGAAAGCAGTGCGTGAACCTCAGGATGCTCTCCCGCGACATCGTCATATTGCCCCGGATCCTCATTCATGTCGTAAAGCTTCCCATCCGTCGCGAGGCGGAACTGCGGAGTTCGCGCGCTAGATTGACCCCGCCAGGCCGAAAAGATGACGCGCTCTTCGAGCTCTGCTTCGTTCACTTTTCCAGTCAAGACCGTGGCCAGGCTCATGCCGTCGAGCGGTTTGTCGGAAATGATCGGAACCCCGGCCATCTCCGCCAGTGTCGGTAGAATATCGATCGAAGCCCCGTGCGTTTTCACTTCCGTTCCCGGCTTGATCCCCGCAGGCCAGCGGATCAGCATGGGACTGCGGACGCCACCTTCATCCGTGCTTCCTTTCTTCCCCGCCATTCCCCCGTTCCAACGTGAGCCATTTGGACCGTTGTCACAGAAATACATGACGATGGTGTCTTCGGCGAGATTCAGCTCATCGAGCCTCGCAAGGACCCGCCCGACGTTCCAGTCGATGTTCTCGCACATCGCGAGGGCGGCCCGAAGGTGCAGATCGTCCTCCTTCTTCGGCTCGCGATGGCGCATCATGATTTCCTTGTCCTTAAACCGATCCCAAAACTCATCCGGCACCTGCATCGGCGAATGGGGTGTGTTGTAGGGCAGGTAGACGAAAAACGGTTCATCACCGCTTGCTTCGATGAACTCCATCGCCTTATCCGTGAAGTCATCAACGACAAATCCCTCGCCTTTCACGATCGTCCCGTTGTGTTCCAGCATCGGGCTGAAGTAGTGGCCCCAATGCCCTGAGCAAAAGCCGTAAAACTCGTCAAACCCGCGACCATTCGGGTGATACGGAAACTGCATCCCGTTGTGCCATTTCCCGAAAGCGGCAGTGCGATACCCCGCCGCTTTGAAGGTGTCCCCAATCGTGACCTCATCGAGATCAAGCCGCTCTCCACCCGCCGAGGTAGAGTAAACGCCACCGCGCTGATGATAGCGACCCGTGAGAAACTCGGCGCGGGTCGGAGAGCAGACCGGCTGGACATAGAAACGGTCAAACGAAGCGCCATCGGCGGCAAGAGAATCAATATGTGGCGTCGAGAGGTTTGTGTTGCCGGAATGGCTGAGATCTCCCCATCCCTGATCGTCGGTGAGGATGACGATGATGTTGGGTTGTTTCGCGGTGGCGAACAGCGGGGCAAGTGCGAGGAGGAGAAAGCAAAAAAGTCTCATCCCGCGAGACTAGCATGAGGCGAATCGGCAGGCAATTGCGCGATCCGGTGTTCAGTGGCCATTTGATGTGATACCGAGCGAGTAGCGGCCACGGGAAGGATGCACACATCCGATCGATTTGAACGGATGACCTTCCTTCTCACGAACCCCGCCCCCTTAATTCTGCGTATCGAACTTTATCAGGACTCAAAATGGCGGAATTCGACAGACTCTGGATCTGCGACCCTTCAAAGTGGCAGTTTACTCAATCAAGTATTCCGAAAAAACGCTTCAAGGACTTTCTATAATTAGATCCGGGAACCCGCTCTTTGCGAAGTATTCCGAATCAAATGCTCGAATCGTCTTTTGCAGAATGGAAGCGAATTCATCTTTCGAGCCGTCGATGGACCGTCTCATCCAAAACCGTATTGCAGTTAGATAGTGGAGTTGAGTTTCCCACTCACTTGCGTGCTCTTCCATGAGAAAGTTGGCGATGTCGCCATCAAGCAGGTAGTAGCCGTCCGGTAAAGTGCCATCCTTGATATGCTTGAGGTAAACCTCCCCTTGCCTCTTTAACTCAGCTGGATTCTCTTCCCAGTATCGCAAAGCTGCATTGAAGTCCTGCGCCAATGCTTTGAATTTGGCTTCATAAAGGCCGCGTGTTGCGAGTACGGCAGCGGGATTGGAAGTGTCCCCTGAGTCGTTAAAATAGAGGTGGCGGTTGGTATGCCACGCGAGAGCGTGGCGGTGATCAAACCAAACCCAACCACCACCATGAATCACGAGAAACTGAAAGCCGCCTTTTTGC
>Ga0222663_1000068_pt1 | contig 79893 bp, 79 predicted proteins | sample AntAcemetagen602_FD_179852 | JGI IMG/M metagenome (GOLD analysis project Ga0222663, IMG submission 179852) | Saline water microbial communities from Ace Lake, Antarctica - #602 | ecosystem: Environmental > Aquatic > Non-marine Saline and Alkaline > Saline | place: Antarctica: Ace Lake... | reverse complement strand
TGGCAGATTTACCGAGTAATCAGCCCATTGGGGCATGAATTAACCATGAAACCATCACAAAGTGGCTTCATATCAGGCCATAGTCGGTCTAAACTTTGTAGAGAAGGGCATTTTTCGAGGTGCCCATGAATAAATAGCCATTAAAGCTTTCAAAAATGAACGCAAAGTATTTATCAAACAGTGCTCGACTTGGTGGTGCCAGAGACTTAAGAGCGCTCAAATATGGGTCTAGAGGTACAATTTTATCATTAAAAAAATTATATTTGAAACCATAAATAATCCATGCGTTAAAATCAATGCCAAAGCTATAAAACTGGAAAACAGTGATGGAGATACAAATGCCAATCACAGCTAACGTTTTCTTCATGTTAAGTGGCATAGTACTCTGGCTCATTTACATCCGCACCGTCGATGAGTGTCTGTATGACTGTCGGATTTAGAAACGGATATCCGCGACTAACGCTGGTGCTACTCGGCTTTGGCGGATGTACTGAGCCAGAATATGCATCAGGCTTTGATGAGTATCTTCAATGATGCCGTAATTATCGCCCACAACATGGAGCGATACATCGGCCATTTCTTTGCTGCGGCCACCATCGAAACCAGTCATGGCGATGACCGCAACGCCATTGGCCTTGGCCCATGTGATGGCCTGCACAACATTCTCTGAGTCCCCTGAACTTGAAATCGTGACCAACACATCCTCAGGCTCGGCATAGGTCGCCAATTGATAGGAGAAAACGGCATCATATGAAATATCATTCGCAAGCGCCGTGATCATTTCAATGTTGGAACTCAGCGAATGAACCTTGGGCCGCAGGTCCGTATCGGTCTGGCCGCTTTTTGCGTGATCGCAGACCAAATGGTTTGAAATTGCCGCAGACCCGCCATTGCCACAGGCAAAAGCCTGATGACCCCCAGCGTAGGCGGTGGTCAGAATGTTCGCCGCTTTTGCTAAGGCAGTTCGGTCTACAGACGCCGCAGCGGTCGCCAAACGCTCAAAATAAGCGTCGGCAAAGGGGCCAATGGCATCATAAGGCTGATCTGGGAATGTCGACATACCGCGTGATTACGCCAAGCCTCGCTTTGATTCAATGCCGATTGCGTCGTTTAATGCAACAAAATACCGACGTGGGCGTTGTTTCCTGTTGCCTTTTGTAGGGGATGGCTATTCTGCGCCTATGACTGTGCCGCCGTATCCAATCTTCATCCTCGCTGGCATTTTGTTGCTGATTGTCTGGTGGGCCGTTGGGTTCACCAGCCGCAGGCTGATGGCGCGTGGTATTTTGGATGTGCCAAACGAGCGTAGTTCTCATGTTGTCCCGACACCACGGGGCGCCGGTTTGGCGTTGATTCCCTGTTTGTGCGTCGGTTGGGTGGCGTGCTTTCCTGTTCTCGGATTGGCGATTCCCACTTATGTCTGGGTTGTCATGGCGGGCACGGCTTTACTGGCTAGCGTTTCATGGCGTGACGATCAAAACCCTGTGTCGCCGCTCATCCGATTTGTAGCTCAATGGATCGCTGTGCTGGGTGTGCTGATTTTAGCGCCTCTAACGGGTTTGGTTTTCCAGGGGTTTCTGCCGCCTGCCCTCGACATTGCGTTAACAGCTGTGTTGTGGGTTTGGTTTATCAATGTTTACAACTTCATGGATGGCCTTGACGGCATTACGGGGGTTCAGACCGCGTCGGTTGGGATTGGTGTGATCTTTGTGGCGGGCCTTAGTCATCAGGGAGTGCTCAGCCAGGCACATGGGCTGATGCTGATTGCCGCGTCGATTGGGTTTCTGAGGTGGAACTGGCATCCGGCAAAAATATTTATGGGTGACGTCGGTAGTATTGGGTTGGGATTCTTAATCGGCTGGCTTTTGCTGACAATTGCGGCCCAGGGCCAGCCAGTCCCCGCGCTAATTTTGGTGTTATACTATGCGGGTGATGCGACTGTAACGGTTATACGCCGCGCCGTTCGCGGAGAGAAAATCTGGCAGGCGCACCGCGAACACTTTTATCAACGCGCGGTGCAACAGGGTCAGACCCACGCGCAGGTATCGGCCCAAATATTTATCTTGAATCTGGGGCTGATCGGCTGCGCCAGTGTCGCGACATTGTATCACAAGCCCTGGATTGGTTTGGCGGTTGCCGCGGTCATGGTTGCTATGACGATGGCCCATTTTCGCAAGCCTCTATTATGAAAATATTTTTATGAATATTCTGTTCCTGACTGAAAATTTCCCGCCAGAAACCAACGCGGCCGCGACGCGGGTTTTTGAACGCGCCGTCTATTGGGCGAAAGACGGTCACGCGGTCACGATCATCACATGTCATCCAAATTTCCCCCGTGGTCAATTGTACGTGGGTCACCGCAATGCCTGGAAATCACGCGAGGTCGTGGACGGCATCACTGTTGTGCGGGTCAAAACATTCATTGCGCCCAATCGGGGCGTCTTACGGCGATCAATGGATTTTCTGTCCTTTGGACTGACAGGGTTCTTGGCGGCCATGCGTGAGCTGCGCCCGGACGTAATCTGTGCAACCTCACCGCAGTTCTTTGCGGCGGTCGCTGCATGGATGGCGGGAAAATTGCGCGGTATTCCGTTCGTGTTTGAGCTAGGCGATCTCTGGCCCGCATCCATCGCCGCCGTGGGTGCGGTTAAACATCGCTGGCTGCTCAAGCCGATTGAGGCCTTAGAGCTGCGTATGTATCGCGATGCGGCTTGTGTTGCGGCGCTGACTCAGCATTTCAAAGAGAACTTGATCAGTCGGGGCATTCCCGACGGTAAGATTGCCATTGTCCGAAACGGCGTTGATCTTTGGCGCTATGGCCCACGTGATCGAGACACAGCCCTGGCCGAGCAATACGATTTAGCAGACAAATTTGTTGTCGGCTATGTCGGTACACACGGTATGGCGCATGGCCTCTCTAATGTTTTGGATGCAGCAGAGTATTTGAAAGACCGCAATGACATAAGGTTGGTTTTGGTGGGCGATGGGGCTGAGCGAGCGTCGTTGCTGGATGCTGCGACCGCCCGTGATCTGGCATCGTTGGTTATGGTTCCGCCGCAACCGAAAGAAGCTATGCCAGCCATTTGGTCGTTGATGAACGTTGCCTTGGTTCATTTGAAAGACTCGCCGTTGTTCGAAGGCGTTATACCTTCAAAAATGTTTGAAGCCGAAGGTATGGGCTTGCCGGTCCTTTATTGCGCACCGGCTGGTGAAGCCAGCGCCATTCTAGAAGAGGATGAGGCTGGGCTGGTTGTTCCGCCGGGTGATCCCAAGGCTTTGGCTGATGCGATTCGAAAACTAGCGGATGACAAAAAGCGAATGGAAAAAATGGCATCCAATAGCCTTGCTGCCGCGCCGCGCCACAGTCGCTCGGTGCAGGCCGATCGTATGATCGGTGTCCTGAAGGCCGCTGCCGAAGGGCGTGGAGCGCACGTGGCCGATGCCGTCAAGGATGCGGACGGATGAGCAGGATTGGCGTCACCGGTGCCACAGGCTTTGTGGGCAAAGCGACGGTTCAAGCCCTTTCTGCGGCTGGTCATACGGTGCGGGCGTTGGTGCGGCGCCTGCCCGAAGTGCCAATTACAGGTTCAACAGAAACTGCGGCTGTCGGTGAGATCGGACCTGACACCGAATGGTCAGCGGCGTTATCAGGACTTGATGCCGTGATCCATTGTGCCGCCCGTGCGCATGTGATGCAGGAGACGGCGGTTGATGTTGAGGCCGCTTTCCGCAGCGTGAATACAGACGGCACCACGCGGCTTGCAGAGGCTTGCGGCAATTCGGGCGTGTCCCGCTTGGTCTTTGTCAGCTCAATCAAGGTCAACGGCGAAGAAACGCTGCCGGGTCAGCCATTCACGGAAAATGACCCGCCCAATCCGGACGATGCGTATGGCCGTTCAAAGCATGCAGCCGAAGCCGCCCTGACGGATTTGGCAAGCTGCTCGGAGTTAGATGTCGTGATCATTCGACCACCCCTGGTCTATGGGCTTAGAGCAGCAGGCAACTTGGCGCGATTATGGGACTGGATCGGCTTAAAAAGGCCGTTGCCATTGGGGTTGGTGAATAACAAACGCGATATGATCGGCCTCGATAACTTAGCGGATGTGTTGGTATTGGCGACGACGCACCCCGATGCGCCGGGCCATACCTACGTGGTTCGCGATGGAACACCGGTTTCCACATCTGATCTGGTGCGCCACATGGCGGCGGCACAGGGCGTGCCAAGTAATCTGCTGCCTGTGCCGGTTTGGTTGTTGAAACTGGTCGGGCGTCTGACTGGGAAAACGCCAACAATTCAGCGTCTAGTTGGCAACTTAGAGATTAATGATAGCGCCATCAGACGTGATCTTGGCTGGACGCCACGCCTGACCATGCTACAAGGCTTTGACCGTATGGCCGCTCACAAATGCGCTTCCCCAGCGCAGCGGTCGGCTGACCCTTAACGGACCTTATTGATGCGTCTGAATACCCGCGCCCTTTTGGCCTATGTGCATGATCTGGTGATGACAGCCGCGTCACTGTGGCTGGCCCTGTATCTGCGCCTTGGTGATGCTTGGGTCTACTATGATCCTGTCGCCTTCGTTCCGGCGTGGCTAGTCTTGATTGCTGCCGCTGCGGTGATTTATCAGGCGATGGGCCTATATCGCGGCATCTGGCGCTATGCCAGTTTGGATGATCTGATTGCGCTGACTCGCGCCGTCACGTTGGTCATCGCCATTTTCCTGATTGCGAATTTTGCCTGGACCCGGCTAGACCTCGTGCCCCGCTCTCTGCCGTTCATTATGTGGTTCATTATGATGGCCCTATTGGGTGGGCCGCGATTCATCTATCGGGCCATGAAAGACCGGCGGGTTGATCTGCGCCGATCTGGCCGTGAAGGCGAGGGTATCCCCGTTCTATTGGCGGGGGCCGGTGACGGCACTGAGATGTTCTTGCGCCATGTGAATCGATCGGGCGATGGGGCCTATCGGGTTATTGGCATTGTCGCGGAAAACCAAAGCCGTGTAGGACGTCGAATTCATGGTGTTGAGGTTCTTGGCACCACCGCAGATTTAGGCCGCACCCTGAAATTGCTCTCCGAAAGCGGGCGGGCTCCACAGCGTGTGATTCTAACGAAAGATGATTTTGATGGCCCAACTGTCACCGCCATGTTGGAAACCGCAACGAAAGCCGGTGCCACCCTGGCACGATTGCCGCGCCTGACGGACTTGCGCGATCATGCTCAGGGGGCGATTGAAGTGCGCCCGGTCGCGGTCGAAGACCTGCTTGGGCGTCCGCAAACACCATTAGACAGATCAGCGATGGCCACTCTCATTCAAGGCCGACGTGTCTTGATTACGGGTGCGGGTGGCTCAATTGGCTCTGAATTAGTGCGCCAAGTCTCTGACCTGGAGCCAGCCCATGTCGCGGTGTTGGATGCCGCCGAATACAATCTTTACAGTATCGATCAAGAGCTTTTGGTGCGCCACGCAACCCTGTCGCGAGATGCTATTTTGGCAGATGTGCGGGACGCGGATGCGGTGCGGCGTGCGATGGCGCGCGCGAAACCGGATATTGTTTTCCACGCGGCGGCGCTGAAACACGTACCTCTGGTCGAAAACCACCCAGATCAAGGGGTGCGAACAAATGTTATGGGCACCATGAACGTTGCCAAAGCGTCGATACGGTCCGGCGTCTCTTCCTTCGTGCTAATCTCAACCGATAAGGCGGTAAACCCGACAAGCGTCATGGGGGCGACAAAGCGTATCGCCGAACGGATTTGTCAGGGGCTTGATTTGCAGGACGGCCCAACCCGGTTTGTCACCGTGCGTTTTGGCAATGTTTTGGGGTCAACCGGCAGTGTCGTGCCCTTGTTTCAAAAGCAGTTGGCGGCTGGGGGGCCGTTAACCGTGACCCACCCGGACATGACGCGCTATTTCATGACTATCCGTGAAGCCGTCGAATTGGTTTTGGAAGCCTCGGCTTTGGGTGAGCAAACCCATGCAACGGATACAGGTGCAATCCACGTTCTGGATATGGGATCGCCGGTCAAGATTATGGATTTGGCCGAACAAATGATCCGCCTTGCTGGGTTCGAGCCGGGGCGCGAGGTTTCGATCAAGATTGTTGGTGTTCGTCCCGGCGAAAAAATTCATGAAGAAGTTTTCCATGGTGACGAAGCCCACGTGCCGACGAACCTTCCAGGTATTTTGCTCGCAAGGCCTCGCGCCGTTCCGTTATCTGATATCCAAGCCGATCTTGATTTGTTGATTGCTGCCGCCGAAGCGGCGGATATTGTGGCTGTTGATATCGCCTTGCACACTCTCGTTCCAGAGTACGTCAAACCGACGACATAGATTTTTGTGAAACACAGGAAAGACAGACCCATGCCTGAGACCCCGATCCGCCGCGCCCTTATTTCCGTTTCTGACAAAACGGGCCTCGTCGAGCTTGGTCAATTCTTGGAAAGCTACAATGTCGAGATCCTGTCGACGGGTGGCTCAGCCAAAGCCCTGCGTGATGCGGACGTCGCGGTGGTTGAAGTCTCGGACTACACCGGTTTTCCAGAAATTATGGATGGTCGGGTTAAAACGCTTCAGCCGAAGATTCACGGTGGTCTGCTCGCCGTTCGTGGCAACGCCGACCACGAAGCAGCAATGGCCGAACACGATATCGGCCCCATCGATCTGTTGGTTGTGAATTTGTACCCGTTCGCGCAAACACTGGCGCGGGGTGCCGATTTTGAAACGTGTGTCGAAAACATTGATATCGGTGGCCCGGCGATGATTCGTGCGGCGGCTAAAAATCATGCCCACGTCACCGTGATTGTGGACACGTCAGAATACGGCGAATTGCGCGACGAGATTATGGCCCATTCAGGGGCGACGACTCTGGCGTTCCGCAAGACCATGGCGATGCGCGCCTATGCCCGGACAGCCTCTTATGATGCACAAATTTCTGGTTGGCTCTCCCGCGAAGTTGGCGAGACGTTTCCGCCGCACATTGCTGTGGGGGGCGGGGATCGGAATATCTTGCGCTACGGCGAGAACCCGCATCAGCAAGCGGCGTTTTACAAAGGGGGACAATCACGCCCCGGCATTGCGACGGCAGAACAAATCCAGGGTAAAGATCTCAGCTTCAATAATTTGAATGATACAGACGCGGCCTTTGAACTTGCCGCCGAATTTTCAGGCGGTTCCATTTGCGCCATCATTAAACATGCGAACCCGTGTGGTGTCGCGCGGGGCGCGACGATTTTAGAGGCCTATCAAAAAGCGCTACTGTGTGATCCGGAAAGTGCCTTTGGCGGCATTATTGCGTTGAATGAAACCCTGACGGCAGATGCGGCAGAAGCCATGGCCGAGTTGTTTCTAGAGGTCATTATCGCCCCAGATGCCGATGCGAATGCCCGCGCCATTCTGGCGAAAAAGCAAAATCTGCGCCTCTTGTTGACGGGCGCGATGCCCGACCCGTCAGCGCCAGGTTTGACGGTTCGATCGTTGGCCGGTGGATACCTGTTCCAATCGCGCGATCATGCGCTGACAGAGGCGGACTTACGGGTCGTGACCGACAAGGCACCGTCAGACCGTGAAATGGCCGATATGCACTTTGCCTTCACCATCGCCAAGCACGTGAAATCGAATGCCATTGTTTACGCCAAAGATTTGGCGACGGTGGGAATCGGTGCTGGGCAAATGAGCCGGGTGAATTCGTCGCGTATCGCCGCCTGGAAAGCGGGTGACGCCGCAGACAAAGCAGGCTTACCTGAAAGCCTCGCTAAGGGTTCCGTGGTAGCCTCCGATGCTTTCTTCCCGTTCGCCGATGGTTTGCTTGCCGCTGCCGAAGCTGGGGCCACAGCCGTGATTCAACCAGGTGGCAGCATGCGCGATGATGATGTGATTAAGGCTGCGAACGATGCGGGTCTGGCTATGGTTATGACCGGTATGCGGCATTTTCGGCATTAATGGTTTATCATGCCCGACGCTGCTGATGTATCTGTTATCTTACCCGCTTACCGGGCAGCAGAAACCATGGGTCGGGCGTTGCAAAGCATTGCTGACCAGACCATGCCGCCGGGCGAAGTCATTGTGGTCGATGACGGATCGGATGATGGTACGGCAGACATCGTGCGAGGTTTTGCCGTCAATCTGCCGAAGAACATCACTCTAAAATTGATCGAACAGGCGAACGCGGGTGCTGGTGCGGCGCGCAATCGGGCATTGGCCAAAGCGACCAAGCCCTGGATCGCATTCCTCGATGCAGACGACGTTTGGTTGCCAGAAAAGTTGGAACAATCGATGGCCGCGATCACAGACCAAGACCTAGATTTGGTTGCCCATAATGGCCTAACGGTTGTGGGTGATGTGAAGTCTTTGAACGATTGTGCCAAGCGGTTCCACGAATACGCCAATCCGTATGTGGGTTTGTACCGCAAAGGTTACTTGGATACCTGCACTGTCGTGATGCGACGCAATGATGCGATGGCTGCGGGTGGGTTCGATGAGACGTTGCGTAACGCGCAGGATTTTGAATTGTGGTTGCGGGTATTGCGCAATCCAGGGAAACGGTTTGCTGTGCTAACGCCTGTCTTATCCGAGGCCTTTGAGACGCCCGGCAGCATCATGAGCTTCATTGAACGTCGCCTGACGTGTTGCCGCATTGTTGCGGTTCGGTATGCCGGTGATTTGCGCTGCAAGCCGGGTGGGTCCTTTGGCAGTTTGTGGTACCGCCTGGTGGCTGTTCATGTAGAAGCAGTAGCGGCGTACCGGAATCGCGGCGATCTACCGCGCGCTGGTTGGGCGGCGTTGCGTCTGCCCTGGGCGCTGGTGGTTGATACGCTTCGGGTCGCGATTGGCGGTGCTGAAGATCGCCAAGAATTTCTTAAGCCGGAACAACCAAAAACGAACACGCCTGAGTGATCTCTGCCGCCGTTAGATCTTGGTGGACAGGAAGCATCACCAAACGGTGACGCAGACCGATGGCCGTCTCATGCTGTTTCGGATTGGCTGATACGCTGGGTGGCATATCAGGCCACGACTCAGCCGGTACTTTGACGGCACGAAGCGCGTTGAAAAAGGCCTCGGCCCGTTCAACAGAGGGGGCTTCGGCGACGCAGCGGTAAGGCACATCCGGTGCAGGGTGAATGTGAAAATCTGATATCGCAGCCAGACCCAATACCCACGCTGCATGATTGGTGCGTCGCGCGGCGACAATGGCATCCAGATCAGATCGCGTTAGATCGCCAAGCATGGCCATGGCAACGCGGCTGAGGCCGGGTTCTGGAACCGCATCGGTTGGTTCTGGATCCTCTAAAAAACGTTGAGGCCCTTGGGTGATCGGGCTGGGTTGTAGCGCCGCCGGTAACAGGCTTTGAATCAGGCGTTTCAGGGTCCAGCGCGCGGTGGGTGTTATTAATGGCGGGATCGGTGGGATGGTGAGGCCATCCCGTGCCCACAAGATCGCACCATCCGGCATAGGCAACCATTTGTGCGGGCTGAAGAAGACGGCGTCACCTTGCGCGCCAATCGCGCCAGATGACGTCAGAACGTGGGCCGCATCTTCCACCAACAAAGCCCCATGGCCATCAGCGAAGGCGCGCGCCGCGGTGCCATCGTTCTCGTGACCAAACGTGTGAACCAATACAAAGACGTCGACGGAGATGGATCCGGCAATCTGGCGGCACGCAGCCCAATCCGGGCGCAAGGCAGCTTCGACTGGATAAAATTGCAATACGGCACCCGATTGGCGAAGCGGTGCTGTGGCATCGTAACAGAAGTAATCCGGCAACCAGATGGTCGGGTTTGGTTTCCCTGTTGCCGCCGCTACGCGCTCCATGGCCCATGCCCCTCGGGCCATCCAATGGGACGTGCCTGTGCGGCCCGCTGGCGTCCAAAGGGATGGGTCGCTGCCGGGCGTTGGGTGCGCCGACGAGCAGACCCAGGCTTTTATCAAGGGGGCGGTTGGTGGTCGTGGGGCTGCGGTGAACAAAAGACTTTTGCCGTTGGTTATTCAAGAGGTAGGGTCACTGTCAGGATGTGCGTAAGGTGTCATGCTGATTGCTGTTGAGCAATGGTACCATCAAATGTCAATTTTTAGATGAGTGTGATTTTCGCCAATGAATGACGAAAAAGAGGGTTGGCGCGCGCAGCAGCAGAAATTGCTGCAAGAACGCCGCCGCAATGCGCTGGAAGCAGAGTATCGCAGAAAGTCTGATGTCCTTCGACAAAATGACGATGTTATTTCCAGGCACTGGGGACAGGGGTTACAGCAGGCACCCAACTATCCAGTCGAACCCGATGAGGATCTAGACGCAATGAGCCTGTCCAATACCAACCACCTAAAGGACCGGATGGTCGCTGATCTGAAAGAGCTTGGCGGCCATGATTTGCTGTATATCAAGCAAACAACCACCATATTAACGGCCGCCCAAATGCTGACTGAAAACAAGATTGGGTTGGTCTTGGTGGTGGATGACGAGGGGGCCTTGGCGGGTGTCTTATCCGAACGGGATATTGTGCGGGCAATTGCGACCGATGGTCCGAGCGGATTGACGCGCGCTGTTCATTCGATCATCACCCATGATGTCGTAACCTGCAAATCAACGGATAGCATTGCCGATGTGGCCCAGGTCATGAGCGCCCGTCGCTTTCGCCACATGCCCATTGTTGATGACGGCGTTTTACGGGGCATGATTAGTGCCACTGACATTGTCGCCCAATTGGCGAGCCCATCTAAGGCATAAGCTCAGGCGCTCGCGGGCGTGGCCGATGGACGCCAGCAGGTTTGCGCCGCCCACGGTTGCTGCCGATGCGAGTTGATTGATCAAGGATCGACCACGGCCCGCCCTTCTTGTTGGGTTAAAACAGCAGGGGCTGTTGATCGGCTGGTCTGGCCACCCGGCAAAGACGGATCGGTGGCGCTGATGCGCAAGCTGCCAGAGCGGTTTTGGATTCGACGTTCCCTAAAGTGGTCGCCTCGAAGAATGCGGTGAACTTCGAATCCGCCACACGAGCTGGGCGTCCTTCTGACCCTAGCTGACCCAGGCTACCAAGGGGGCATCGCCCCGTTCTTGGGCCGCGTTCTTCATTGCCGCGTTAACCATAACACGATTTCGTGACGAAAGCGGTTCGCACCGTTCACGGTCTTTTCCTTACGCGTCGGTATCGCGGCATGGCCTGGTGGTCGTCCGTCGTATTTTGTCTCCGTTCCCCTGAAGCTGTTTCGACGGCGGCATCGATAAGGCTGCAAGGCTGATTTAACTGGCTTGTGTCTTGACGCGAGTCGAGGCCCCAAAGCCATTAGAATTTGCTAGCGTCTTATAAAAACGATATCGAAATAAAAAATTTGTTAATTTTAACAATGACTAAGAGGAGGTGTTTCTTTGGTTCCGAGCGATAACCCGTTGAGAAAAACAGTAGGGTGATGTGACTGAGAAGCAGTGAAGGTTAGCTGCACCCTTAATTGTTTTTAGAAACTGCTTCAGGGACACGGCACGATGCCCTATTTGAGGCAAGAGGCGTGCCGAGTGCCACGGCACAATCCTTTATCGGAAGAGGCCAAAACACCGAGCAGCGTCGCCGTTGATCAAACACGACCCCAGTGCCCAAAGGTTAATGTTTCGATCAAGACACCGGGTTCATGTCGTGGCCGAATCTGCCTAACGAGATATTAACGGGAAACGATAGGCTCAAGGCGTTGAAGCATCTTAACGAACATGATCAACGCTGCGCGCCCCTGTCGACCCGCAAGATTAATCGCCTTTGATAACAATCTAACTATTAATGTAGGTAGAATCATATTTTGCACAGAGCAGTTGGAATAAGGAGGCCAAGAGTCATTCGGTTTCAAGCAATCAGCCTCTTTCGTCCCGACTTCAGAGGAAACAGGTTTTCATAAAGGTGATAAAAAATATAATAAAAACAATACATTATATAAAATTTAAAACATATCTTTTCAGGTCTTACCGAATCACATAAATCTACATTTGTAGACAGTCATGCGGTTCATGTGCCGCATATCCTTTGGAATTTGTAAGAAATCAGCATGCCAGCCCCCGAATCACCGCAGTCGAAAGCTTATACCGAACGGTCGGTTGGTGATTCTAAGACCACCGAGACTGCTGGTTTAGCAAAAATCCCTTACACTATTTCGTGTGCATCTTCGTTTCGCGATGCCGTCCTCAATCTTGCCGCGCGCCGGGGTGTGAATGTGGCAGATGTGGCGCGCTCTGTTCTGTTGTGCATTTCTGACACCATTCTGGCTACGGTGCCTGATCCTGGTGACGCGCCGAAAGGCGACCGTGAGGCGTTCTCGTTAAAATCAGGCGAGCACGCTGGACAATCCTGGCGGCGGAAGCCTCGGTTGCAGATGCGTTTACCTGCGGGATTGACTGCACCAACCATTCGCCGCGCACTGGCTTTGGCCCTGGCCCTTGATGAGGGCGCATCAGAACTGACGTTGGCAGAAACCCGTCAAGCGTCTGACTCGACTGAAGAATCTGCGGAGATGGGCGTTTCTGAGGCGCAAACGGTCCCAACCCAACCATATGAGATTGACACGGAAGAACGGTCCCGCCTTTTGGCCACCATTGCTGTGTTGTCTTTCGATCCGCTGCCAGATGGTGTGCAAACCCGTGATGAAGCGCTGTATGTGTTTGGGTTGCCGCCAGGGCAGCTTCCCCATAAATCTGTGGTCGCTGCGCGGTTCCGCATGATGGCAACCATTCATCATCCGGACAGCCCAACGGGTAGTCATGCTCGGATGGCGCAGCTGAATGAGGCCATCAGTTTGCTTCGAGGACGCTATCGGTCTTAGAGAGGCGTTCTTAGATGGTATTCTGTGGGGCAGGGTTGACCCTACCCGGTCGTAGGGTTGCGCATTATGACGGACTCGGTAAAACAAATCTTTCAATTAAGAGCTGCGGATCAGGCCTCCTTGAATCCGCGCCGCCAGCAGAGGAAACAATCCATGAGTAAGCCCCGCGTTTTTGTCATGTCGACGCTGCCTGAAGCCGTCGAAGCCCGCCTGTCTCTGGATTACGATCCGGTCTTGAACACGGATGACCACTTGGTTGATCCCAAGACATTAGGGTCTTTGGCTGCGGGTTGCGAAGCGATCATTGTTAGCCCAGCCGACGTCATCAACGCCGAGGCCATTAATGCGATGCCGGATAGCGTTCGCATGGTTCCGACATTCTCTGTCGGTTTCAACCATGTCGATCTCGACGCGGCGAAGGCCCGAGGCTTTGTTGTGACCAATACGCCAGATGTGCTGACCGATGCCACCGCCGATACGGCAATGCTATGCCTATTGGGGGCGACCAAACGGGTTTATGAAGGCATGACGATGTTGCGGGCTGGTGAATGGACCGGTTGGAAGCCAACGCAGCTGATGGGCGTGGGCATGACTGGCAAGCGCCTCGGTATCTTTGGGATGGGACGTATTGGCCGCGCCATGGCCGACCGCGCCCGGGCGTTTGGTGTCGAAATTCATTACTTTGACACCTACACCATGTCAGAAGCCGATGCCAAAGGTGCTATCCGCCATGACAGCCCCGAAGACCTACTCACGGTTTCGGATATGCTCTCGTTGCATTGCCCGCTCACACCTGAAACCACTAAATTCTTGGATGACCGCCGGATCGCCATGATGCCGGACGGTGCCGTTGTAGTGAACACGGCGCGCGGCCCGGTGATTGATGACGACGCCCTGATCCGCGCGCTCAAGTCTGGTAAGATTGCTGCGGCAGGTCTGGACGTGTTCGACGGCGAGCCGAACGTGAACGCTGGTTACTTTGACTGCCCGAACGCTTTCGTTTTACCGCATTTGGGCAGCGCAACGTTGGAAACCCGCAACGCTATGGGTTTCCGGGTGTTGGATAACATGGATGCGTTCTTTGCTGGCAAAGAGCCACCGCACCGCGTCATTTAATAAAAGGAAGGGTTAAGGCTACTGCCCGTTCGGGTTTAGGCCGCCGCTGATCGGATAAGCGGTGGTCGTGAATCCGCTTTGGACCCAGGCGCCATTTATGGCCCAGAGCATACCACCCAAAATAATCGCTGCGGCAACACCGACCAGAGCCGCCTGTTTCAGGGCGTGGAGGGCAAGGCCCGACTGAAACCGGGCAACGGCGGTCTTGGAATCCAGGGTGTCGGTATCGTCGTCGTCATCGAGCACGGAATGACCGCCACCCGGTCGTTCAACCTTATCCAGCCAGTTTGACAGCACATCATCCATTGGCGGCAACGTCGTGGTTTGTTGCTCGGGGGGCGCTGGCAGGGTGGATTGTGTGACAGGTCGTTGCGCCGGTGCAGGTGGTTGCCACTCATTAATCGGTTCCGCGGCGGGCGGAGCAGCTGGTTCTGGCGTGTTGGTGGGCTCACTGAGGGTGACAGACCCTTGCTCCGTTCGCCCCGCTGCGCGCAACATTTCCAGGCGCGCCGTTCGGCCCCCATCGCGGATGGTTTCTAGGCTGAGGCAAACTTCGTCTGCGACACCGGATTCGCTGAGCGCATGTGCCAGATTAACGGCCTCGTCAGCGCGCTCTAAGTCGGTGCAGAGATGTACTTTCCAGTTTCGCCCCTGGCGTGCCTCGACAACCAGTTGGCGGCGTTCTTGAGCGGCATCGAGAATTTGTTGGCTTAAAATGGAAGTTCGTTCTGGCGCAGGCGGGAAGGTCACCGCGTCTTCTTCGGGCCAAGTTGGTGTCGGCTCGGCTTGAGTGTCATCAGCCATTAAGCGCCACGCGGTTTCGGCGGCGCGCCGTGTTTCTTCCAATTGTTCCATGGCGGTTTTTGGCGTAACGGGTGCTTCTGAGCGGGCGACACGTTCAATGGTGACGGCACGGGTTTTTTTCGGGCGGCTTAAATGCAGATCAATGCATCGAGCGGCATTATCAACCGCAGCGTCATCTTCCAGGTTGCGCGCCAAATTGTCGCGTGCGGCCATGGTCTGCCCCTTCTTGCGCCATCGCCTTGGTTAGCGAATCGCTTTTGACAGTATGACCTTATGGTAAAGAAGAAGTGAATCCCTTAAGGGGTCCAACTGGTTAGAAAAACAAAAACCCCCGATGTTGCCACCGGGGGTTTTGCAACTTTAGACGATCAGAAGATTTATTCTTGTTGGCCCAAGAAGCTCAGCAGGAATTGGAAGATCATGATAAAGTTAATGTAGAGCGATAGCGCTCCCATGATTGACTTCTTATCTGAAACTTCGCTGTGGTCTGACTCGACATACATCGACTTAATTCGTTGCGTGTCGTAAGCGGTCAGGCCGGCAAAGATGAAGAGGCCAATCACCGTGATGGCAAACTCAAGCGCCGAGCTGGCCATGAACATGTTCAAGATCATCGCGATCAGCAAACCAACCACACCAATGATTAGGAATGAACCCATCGCGGTCAGGTCGCGCTTTGTTGTGTAGCCATACAAGCTGAGGGCTGCAAAAGCGCCCGCGGTCACAAAGAAGGTCCGGGCAATGCTGGTGCCGGTAAAGTCCAGGAAGATGGTGCTGAACATCACGCCGTAGAGACTGGCGAGCACCCAAAACCACATCTGCGCCGACTTCGCACTCATCGCGCCAATGCGGGCGCTCAGGTAGAATACAACACCCAGCGGGGCGAAGATCATGATCCACTTCAATGGCGTGTTAAAAATCATGTTCAACATCACAGGCGATGTTGAAACAGCAAAGGCAACCGCGCCGGTCAGGGCAATGCCTAAAGCCATATAATTGTAGACCCGCAGCATATAGGAGCGAAGGCCCACATCAACCCCGGCATCATAGGCCTCTGCGCCGGACATGCGCCGGGATTGGGTTGTTGGTTGCGCGCGAAGCGTGAATCGTGCATTCGGATCACGTGCCATTGTCATTCCTTTCTAACCCCATTGGGGTTGTTGCATCAGGGTTGTATTAAAGCCCAAAATATCTTTTCGGTCGTTGTTGGTTACGGTAGACACGCCGTCAACCGCAACGGCCACGTAAGGAATATGGCAGCCACAGAGTCTTTTTCAACGAAAACCGGTGTCGTTAAGATGAAGATTCGTCAGATTTATTCGAAAAATTCCAGATTCTTACATTTTTGAACGCTATGCCCCAGAATCGCCATAATTGAGCATCGTTTTTCGGCCAGATCGAGATCACCACGCGGAGTTGGCTTAGTTGGACACTTTGATCATTTTTGATTGCGATGGCGTATTGGTGGATAGCGAACCAATCGCCAATCAGGTCTTGGCTGACCATTTATCCGAGCATGGCTATCCTATGACTCAACAGGAAAGTCTGGATCGATTCGTCGGGGGCAGTGTCCCCTTAATCGTGCAGGCTGTGCGTGACGAAGGCATTGGCTTACCCGACGATTTTGTCGAAACGCTTCGGGTCCGAGAATCGGCAGCGTTTGAGCGCGACCTCAAGGCCATTCCCGGTATTTTGGAAACGCTGACTATATTAGCCGATCACCCCAAATGTGTCGCCTCATCGGGGCCGATGTCAAAGATTAAGGGTAATCTGAAACGGACCGGCTTGTTTGATCATCTTACCTCCCATCTTTTCAGCGCGACGATGGTCGATCACCCCAAACCAGCACCAGACTTGTTTCTTTTGGCAGCGCAAACCATGTGTGCGCCCCCCGACTCATGCCTCGTGATCGAGGATTCGCCAAAAGGCGTTGAAGCCGCGTTGCGGGCGGGTATGCGCGTTCTTGGATTTACTGGGGGCGGGCATGTGTCGGCGTCTCACGTTGAAAAACTCAAAATGGCTGGCGCAAAAACCTTGTTTGACGACATGCGGCACTTACCGGGCCTGATTGCGGGCTCGTCGAGGCTTTGACATGGGGGGTGGTGTTTTTAAGAATGCACCTTACTTATGAAGCCAATCTGACATCACTGTGATTCCAACCCCGGAGCCCTCCCCCCAATGCATATGAAACCACTCGGCCGCACGGGCATCGAGGTTAGCCGTCTTTGCCTCGGCACCATGACCTTTGGCCAAGCGCACAGCCTTCAAGATGCGCATCGTATTTTGGATCGCTGCTGGGATGCGGGCGTCAATTTTGTTGATGTCGCAGAAATGTATCCGTTCCCAACCAGCGCCGAAACCCAAGGATCATCCGAGCGCTTCATCGGTGATTGGCTGACGGCCCGCCAAATGCACGGCAAAATGTTGCTGGCAACCAAGATTACGGGGCCGATGGGATCGCGATTCGATTATATTCGAGGCGGCGACGGGCGCTTTACAGCGAAGCAAATTGAAACGGCGCTGGAAGACAGCCTAAAGAATCTGCAAACCGACGTGATTGATCTTTACCAGTTGCATTGGCCAGAACGAACCGTCAATATGTTTGGTGAATTGGGGTACACTCATAAGGAAAATGAGGATTTCACGCCGCTTGAAGAAACTTTGGAAGCGCTTGGCCGCGCAGTGACAGCCGGTAAAATCAGGGCGGTCGGCCTATCCAATGAAACACCGTGGGGTGTGATGCGGTTCTTGCAGTTGGCAGACCAAATGGGGTTGCCGCGCATGGTGTCTATCCAGAATCCGTACAGCTTGTTGAATCGCACGTTTGAGGTTGGCCTCGCCGAAGTCGCGATCCGCGAAGATTGCGGATTGCTGGCCTATTCACCGTTGGGATTTGGGGCGTTGTCTGGCAAGTATTTGGGCGGCAAGCGCCCGGAAGGCGCGCGCCTAACTTTGAATCCTGAATTTTCCAGGTATGTCCAGCCGAACGGCGAGCGGGCAACGCAGGCTTATGTGAACATCGCTCACGAGGCCGGGTTGGATCCGTCCATGATGGCCTTGGCGTTTGTGAATTCGCGCCGGTTCTTAACGTCGAATATCTTTGGTATTCGCACGATGGAGCAGCTTGAAATCGCGCTTGCCTCTGATGCTCTCACGTTGTCCGATGACGTCGTGGCCGCGATTGAGGCGGTTCATGCGGACAATGCAAACCCTGCACCCTAATACTGTTTTAGGAAGCTGGGATTAAAAGGTCTTCGGTCTGTTTCGGGTCCCCAGCTAAGGATTTCGCGATGGCTTGGCGATTGTTTGTAGCCCTTCCTGTGCCGCCTGATATGCAAAAGCGGCTGGCATCGCTGAGGTCTGGCGTGCAAGGCGTGCGCTGGATGGACGGTGATCGCATGCATATCACCATGCGTTTTATCGGCGACGTTGAACCCGGTATTGCGGAAGACATTGACGCCAACCTATCAAGCATCGACGCGCCTGAATTTGAGGTCGCCGTGCGCGGCCTTGGCCAGTTTGAAAAAGGTCATCGCGCTCATACCCTGTATGCGGAAATAGACCGCGACCCGCCGTTGATGCACCTGCAAAGCAAGATCGAAAGTGCCGTGGTGCGTGCTGGGGTGCCGCCAGCGGGTCGCAAGTTCAAGCCTCATATTACCTTGGCCCGTATGCGCGGCGCTCCAGATGACAAAATGGCCGTCATGCTGGAAACCCAAGGTTCGTTCGATGCCATGACATTTGATGCGGAACAGTTCGTTTTATATCGCTCTCACCTGGGCAGTGAGAAGCCGGTTTATGAGCCGTTGGCTGAATATCCGCTGCGACGGTTGGTTTTTACGTAGAGACAACCGCAATCGCTTGATTCGAGCGTTAACGGCACCTTAAACCCCAAACCGTTTCAAGATGCGGTCAACGGACCCCACATAGGTGCCGCCAAACAACCGCACATGAACCAGCAGCGGATAAAGGTTATAGATATCGCGGCGTTCTTCGAAAAATCCGGGGGTGATGGGCCGATGTTCGTTGTACCGTTTGAAAAAAGCAGAGCCGAACGTGGAAAATAGGGTACTGAAGGCCAACTCCATTTCTGCGTGCGCCCAATAACAGGCGGGATCAACGACGCCAACAACTCGTCCCTTGTTCAACAGAATATTACCGCCCCATAGGTCCCCATGAATAAGGCTCGGAGACGTGGGTTCAATCAATCGACTGGATAGTTGGTCAGCCAATCGATCAATGCGCGTGCGCATGCTAACTGATAGCTGCCCACTCTGTAGCGCTTGGTCGGCCATCGCCCGAAGACGGTGCTCGACGAAAAACGGGACCCACTTGTCTGACTTTGGGTTCGCCTGCGGCAGTCCAGCGATCATGGTAAGCCGCCAGAAACCAAACCCAGGCTGCGGCGTGCTGTGAAGGGCAGCCAACAGATCAGCAGCGTGATGTTCGGCGGCCACGGTCATCTGCCCATCATTTTCGACATAGGATAAAATCAGCATGGTCGGCTCGGCGAACAGCACATCGGGGATTGGCCATCCGGCCTTTGCCAAATGCTTGAGCATCCAACCCTCTAAATCCAACTCGCTGCCGGGATCACCTGTCTTTACAACAACCCGCTGACCGTTGGGCATGTCTGCCCGAACAACATCAGCTATGCATCCCCCGGGTAGCGGCAGTATGGCCGAAGGCCGCTGACCAAGCGCGCTTTCAACCAGCGCGGCAATATCAAGCGGTGTGGTTGGGTCGATCATTGGTACCTAGTGTCCCGAATCTGAAATTCGGTTCATTGTGGTCCAGTCTATTTTGAATTTCAGATTCGATTGGAACACTAGCAACATATTGATCTCGTGTAGTTATGGTTCTGAAGCTCGTTTCGGTGTTTGCTGCAAATAATGGGGCGAATTTCAGAACTACCACGCTAGGGCTACGGAAGGTGTTTCGATTGAATATCTGCCAACAGCCCGTCACTTGCGGCTTCAATCATGTCGAGAACGGTTTCAAATCCGTCGCCCTCGCCATAATAGGGATCAGGGACTTCCGTCGCGCCAACGGACGGTGCGAATTCTAAGAACAGACGGATACGATCGTGTTGTTCAGATGGGCAGACATTCCGAAGGTGGCTGATGTTCGATTGGTCCATCGCAATCACGTAGTCAAACGTATCGAAGTCGGCGACCCGAACTTGGCGTGCGCGTTGCATCGAGAGGTCAACACTGCGGCGCTTTGCAGCGGCAATGGCCCTGGGGTCTGGCGCGCTTCCAATGTGGTAATCGCCGGTTCCGGCTGAATCGATTGCGATCACATCGGATAAGGCTTTTTTCGAAACCAGCGACCGAAAGACCCCCTCAGCCGTCGGTGATCGACAAATATTACCCAAACACACAAATAAGACGGAAACCATGTAAGACTCCTTTTGGCCTGACCGCAGACCCATCATAATGCCGGATCAGTCATCACGAAGACCAGGATCATAAGCGCCAATGACGACCCCTGACCACGCCCGAATTGTAATCCTGACCGGCGCGGGCATTTCAAAAGAATCAGGCTTATCGACCTTTCGCGATCCTGATGGCATATGGTCAGAGGTGCGTGTCGAAGACGTCGCCACGCCCGAGGCCTTTGCACGCAATCCGCACCGGGTTCACGATTTTTATAATCGCCGCCGCCAATTGATGCGCCAACAAACAGTGGAACCCAACGCGGCGCATCTTGCCTTGGCACACTTGGAAAACAGGTGGCCCTCTGAGGTTTTGGTGGTCACGCAAAACGTCGATGCTCTCCATGAGCGGGCGGGCACGAAGAACTTGATTCACATGCACGGCGAACACGCAAAAATTCGTTGCCAACAGTGTGAGGCGGTTTACCCTTGGGTTGATGATTTATCTGTCGATATCCCGTGTCGCGAATGCGGTGAAACTGGTGGGTTGCGTCCTAACGTTGTCTGGTTTGGTGAAACCCCTATGCAGATGGATCGCATCGTATCGGCCTTACAAGAATGCCAGATGTTCGTTTCCATCGGCACATCGGGACATGTGTACCCGGCAGCGGGGTTTGTGCGGCGGGTGGCCCAATCAACGGAAGCGACGACGGTTGAGCTTAATTTGGAACCCTCCGAAGGCGCCAGTTTATTTACAGAGGCGCGCTACGGCCCCGCAACAGAGATCGTTCCAGCGTTTGTCGAAGACCTGATGTCGGGGGTTGCGTGATGGACCTTGCATCCCTGTTGACGGAGGTTCGGGCCTGCACCCTATGTGAAGCGCACTTGCCCCTCGGCCCCAGACCCATTGTGATTGCTGATCCGGCAGCGCGATTGTTAATTATTGGGCAAGCACCGGGAACGCGCGTTCATGAAACGGGCATTCCGTGGAATGATCCGTCTGGTGATCGTTTGCGCGATTGGTTGGGATTGGACCCTGAGACATTCTATCAGAATCCGGCCATCGCTATCATGCCGATGGGTTTTTGTTACCCAGGGCGGGCGAAATCGGGTGGTGATAATCCGCCACGCCCAGAATGTGCGCCGACGTGGCACGCAAAGCTGCGGGCACATTTACCAAACGTTGAAACCACGCTCTTGGTGGGATCATTTGCTCAAAAATCCTATCCGCGCACCGACGGTGCGCGCCTGTCAATGACGGACCGCGTGCGGGCTTGGCAAGATGAGGAACCCCATATTATTCCCACACCGCACCCCAGTTGGCGAACAACCCATTGGGAACAAAGAAATCCTTGGTTTCGAGAGGCGGTGGTTCCGTACTTACAGGCACGGGTTGCCGCGTTGCTGGCCTAACGGTGCCGTTTGTGGGTGTCAGGTAGATGACAGCTTAATGCGGTATTCCTGAGGAATATCAGGGACTTCAGGGCGGTTGCTTCTTGACAGTCTGAGGTGTTCTGCGCGACCTTATGCTTTCAAGGTCAATTGCTTGATCCTGATGATGGTGGCATTCCTGGGGTCACCCTGGGGCGTTACTTTGAGGGGGCCACCGTGCACGTTATTTCTGACAACGATCTGTTTCAACGCCTGGCGTTTGATAACCCCTGGTGGGATTTCAAGGACGACACCCGCGTTAAGTTCAAAAACCCACAGCGCAGGACCTTCTTTCCGGCATTCTTCACCAAAGTGATGAAAGCAGGGTCTGGTGACGTCTTGGTGATGGCGGGTCCGCTGCGCGCCGGTAAAACCGTGATGATGCGGCAAATGGTCGCCAACCTAATTGAGCGGGGCATCAAGCCAACGGCCGTCTTGTTCGCATCCATGACCACGCCCAGTTATACGGCCGCTGATTTATCCACTTTGTTCGAAATGTTTTGCCGCCGTTATCGACATGGTCCTGACGCCGAGTTGTACATCTTTTTTGATGAAATCCAGTACGTAAAGGACTGGGAAAAGGCGATGTTGAAGTTGGCAAAGATGCGGCCGAATGCACGCATTGTTGGTTCCGTTTCTGCCGGAGCCCCGTCTCTGCGCACAGGCGACACGCTTCATGATGGACGCATGTCTATGTTCATTTTGCCGCCCCTAACATTTTTAGAATTTTTGCGGTTCCGCGGATCGGAAGAACAGTTGTTCATCGCCAATCCAGAGCGCCCAGGCAAAGTGGGTTTAAGGCCAAAGGCGTTGGTCGCGCTGAACCAGGAATTCCATCGCTATATTAACTTCGGTGGGTTCTTGGAAGGTGTTTTGGGCAAAACAGAAGGTGCGCCTGCACCAACGTTTATTCGCGATGGCGTTTCAGACCGTGTGTTGCACAAAGATTTGGCCAGTTTAGCCGGTGTGAATGATCCGCAAGAACTCAACAGATTGTTTGGCTTGTTGGCGTTCAATACGGGACGTGAAATCACGATGGATGAATTGGCGAAGGCCACGTCCATTGCGAAAAATACATTGCGCAAGTATTTGGATTACTTGGAACAGGCGTTTTTGATCCGCCGCCTGTCGCGGGTTGATAAAACGGCACAGCGGTTCCAGCGCGCCGTCGCGTTTAAAATTTATCTAACCTCGCCATGCTTATATGCAGCGCTGTTTGCCCCGGTGATGCCGAACGATCAATACTTTGACCGGCTGGCGGAAACAGCTTTGGTGTCGCAGTGGCTGGGCTCGGAAGCGATTGATGATTTAGCCTATGCTAGTTGGCGGGGCGGCGGTATTGATTTGCTGACCATTGATCCAAAAACCGACAAGCCGAATCATGTTTATGAAATTGATTGGAAAGATGATTACGCCAAGCCCGGTGCGTCACCACCCAGTGAATTGGTTGATTTTGTTGAAGGCACAAACCGAAATGCCGCGTCTTATATTCTAACGCGATCTACTGCGCGACCCGGCATGATGCGGGGCATTCAACTCACGCTGGCCCCGATTGCGCTGTATACGTATTGGATTGAACGCGATCCAACGATGCGTAAATTTCATAGTGGGGACACATAAGCTGAGCGGTAAATTACGTTGATGCGGGTCCTGCCATAGGCAGTTCAATCCAAAACGTGCTGCCAACATCTGGCGTGCTTTCAAAGCCAACAGTGCCATTCATGCGTTCGATCAACTGCTTGACGATGGTCAGGCCGATGCCAGTGCCGCGAATGTTGCTGGCTTCTAACCCTAACCGGTTGAAGGGCTCGAATACTTGTTTTTGTTTTTCGATTGGAATGCCGCGCCCCGTATCCACAATGGCAATCCGCACCCGATTCCCCGACCGTTTCGAAACGGTCAACTGGATGCGGCCACTCTCGACATTATACTTGATGGCGTTGGATACAAGATTCAGCAGTACTTGGCGCAACAAGCCCGGATCGGCTTGGCAGTGCTGTGGCACCGCTGTCGTCGAATCGGTTACCAAAGTGACATGACGTTTCTGTGCCAACGGTAGCACCATCGATAGGCATTCTTTGATCGCTGCCGCGATGTCCACGTTCCGAATGGCCAAAGGCAACGGCCCTGTTTCAATTTTAGCAAGCTCCAACACTTGATCAATCAGCGCCATTAAATGATCACCGTTTTCGAGAATGTGTTTCACATAGTTCTGTTGATTGTCACTGATCGGATCAACCGGATCGCTCGCCAGCAATTGGCTAAAACCAAGGATGGCATTCATTGGAGTGCGCAGTTCGTGGCTCATAGAGGCGAGAAACGCAGACTTGGCCTGGCTGGCGTCTTCAGCAAATGTGATGGCTTTGCGCAATTCGGCTTCGCGTTCTTGTTCACGCAAGACTCGGTCGGTGATGTCTTGAATAATGCCAAACCAGCGCGTGACTCTTCCGTTTTCATCCCAGTCGGGTTCGAGTGATTCAATCACATAACGAATCTCGCCCGAAAGGCTGAAGGCTCGATATTCTATCGAATAAGGTTGCGGGTTTTCTACATAGTATTGGTCGATTGCATCGTAGCGGTCGATGTCGTCAGGGTGCACCCACCGATCTATGTCATCTTGCCGATTGCCATATTTTGCTAAAAAGTCTTCACGGGATTCGCCGTACATTGCCGCCATTTCAGACGACACATCCAGATAACAATCGTTGGTTTCGTCCCATTCGTAGTAGCCGATTTTTGCCAGCCGCGAGATCAAATGAGGTCCGGGTTTCTTTGCTGGCTTCATCATGGTGCCGATGTCCGAAACGTCAGCGATGCCCACAGCGATTCCCACACAGAGGATCCACCTTGTCCATTACCATCAAGAGGGCGCATGACAACCGCCTCAATCAAATACTCCGAATCATACCACAAGGGCATCACGACCTTCCCATTCATGTCCGTCTGATATGTTTTGACCTTGACGGATTGATTGGCGACTTTGGCAAAAATCTGGACCTGTGCAGAGTCTCGGTGCAACCCTTTACACAAGACCTTAAAAGGTAAGCTGTCAGAAAGTGAGTCTGTATCGGGATTATAAGTGTAATAATCGCCGTTTCCACGCCAAACGCATGGTGCCGCCTCTACCATGGCCAACGGCAATCAGGCTTTTGGTAAAATGGCGATAGGTTTCCGTTACTGCGGGCGCTTCGATGGCAGTTCAATCCAAAACGTGCTGCCAACATCTGGCGTGCTTTCAAAGCCAACAGTACCATTCATGCGTTCGGTCAACTGCTTGACGATGGTCAAGCCAATGCCTGTGCCGCGAATGTTGCTGGCTTCCAGTCCTAATCGGTTGAAAGGCTCAAACATTTTTTTTTGATTTTCGACTGGAATGCCGCGCCCCGTATCTGTGACCGATAAGCGCACCGTCTGGCTCGCCTGCTCGGAAATTCCGACCTGAACGCTGCCGCCGTCAACGTTGTACTTTATGGCATTGGAAACAAGATTGAGAAGCACTTGTCTCAGCAATCCAGTATATGCCCGACATCGCCAAGGCACGGCGGGTATGGGTTCGCTGACAAGGGTAATGTGACGCTCTTGTGCCAAGGGTAAAACAAACGTGAAACATTCATCAATCGCGGCTTGTGCGTCCAGGTCTTGAATTGTCATCGGTAGATGCCCGGTCTCGATCTGGGCCAAATCCAAGACTTGATCGATCAATGACATCAGATGCTGACCGTTCTCCAACACAAGTTGGATGTAATGACGGTGGATGTCACTAATCGGGTTTTCGGGGTCGCTGGCCATGAGTTGGCTAAAACCAAGGACGGCATTCATGGGTGTTCGTAATTCATGGCTCATGGATGCCAGAAATTCAGTCTTTGCGTGATTGGCATTTTCGGCAACAGCAACGGCATTTCGCAAGGTCGTTTCGCGTTCTTGTTCACGCAAGACGCGATCGGTGATGTCTTGGATAATGCCAAACCATTTGGTGACTTGACCACGTTCATCCTTGACGGGTTCGCCGGTTTCAATCACGTATCGGAAATCGCCCTTCGGTTTGAGCAAGCGATATTCAATGGAATATTCCTGGGGGTTCGCGGCATAGTACTGATCTTGGGTGACGTAATGCTCTCGATCATCGGGATGTACCCATTGCAAATCACTTTCTTGGTGGGGTTGTAAGGTCTCTAAAAATACCTCGCGCGAGACACCAAACATTGCTGCATATTCGGCTGACACATCAAGGTAGAGTTCGTTTTTTTCATCCCATTCATAATAACCCATCTTCGCCAGACGTGCGATGAGATGAGGGCGGAATTGAAACGTATCTGTCATTGGGCAGGCGTCATGAACGTCATTGATGCCCACAGCGATTCCCACACAGGGGATCCATCTTGTCCGTCACCACCAAGGGGGCGCATGACAACTGCATCAATCAAATATTCTGTATCTTCCAGCATGGGCACCACGACCTTGCCGTCCGCGCCCGTTTGATAGGTTGTGATCTTAACGGTTTGATCTCGGGCTTTGGCAAAAACTTCAATCTGTGCATCAATGCGTGGCAACCCCTTATACAAGACCTGAAAGGGGAGGCCCTCTTTGAGAGGCGCTGTGTAAGGATTGCGAAGGGCAATGATCTCTGTTTCCAGGCCAAACGCGTGGTCGCTGCCTTTTCCATGGCCAACGGCAATCAGGCTTTTTGCGAAACGACGGTATGTTTCCGTGAAATGTTTTTCCGGAAGGCCCCGTGCCTTATGGGCCTTCAGCACGCTCGGAAAATTCTTATGGGTTACAAACGCGACAAATTTTTCAGGATCATGATAGGTGATCGTGTCTGGCGTGGTCGCATAAAGGATCACCGTTAGGCCAGCGCCGAGTGTCGGCATGGCCAGGGCCGGAAAATCCCCCATACGTCCGGTCACAGGGGCGGTTTGATTACCATTGATGATCTCGAATCGTGTAAAGCTACGCGATTGATAAGGAAAACGGACACCAGAGAATTCTTGTCCTATTTTAATGTCAGCAAGGATGGTCGCAGGTTCTTCAACACCATAGGATGTCGGCGCAATGAACAGTTCATGTGCCGAAACAGAAAGCGGCATTAAAAGACTCAGAGACAGCATGATGGTATTCGCAAAACAACGCATAATGTGGCATTCGCTCTTTTTTTTCGGTCCGGTCATTGGAACCGTTTTTGCCTTACTGATCAGCATGTGGCCAGCAGCAGCTCATGAAGTTCGTCCCGCTGTCGCCGATGTCGAAATCTCCGCTAACACTGTGGAGGTTACCGTTCGGCTTGCCATAGAACCTTTGATAGTTGGCATCAATCTAGCCGGTTTGGACGATACGGACAACGCTCCGGAAGCCGCGGATTATGATCGGTTACGCGCCGCAACACCGGAGGTTGTAGCTGCCGCTTTTCAAGCAGTTTGGCCGCGCATTCGCGCGGGCATTCGGATAGCCGTGAACGGGCATAGAACCGATCTAACATTAACATCTGTGATGGTTGAATCGACCCCAGATATGAGCCTTCCGCGCGAGAGCATCCTTCAGTTTCAGGCCGACTTACCCAATGGTGATGAGCCAGTGACCTTTGGGTGGGACGCAGCCTACGGGCCGATCATCGTGCGCCAAGTTGGCGCGGGCGACGATGCCTACGCCGACTTTCTAACTCAAGGTGCCGACAGTGCACCTCTACCGCGCATTGGAACCGCGACCGAAGGTGCCGTTGCTGTCTTGGTACGCTATGTGCTGATTGGCTTTGACCATATTATCCCCAAAGGACTCGATCACATCTTGTTCGTTATTGGGCTATTTTTGTTATCAGCGCGGCTGCGCCCTCTGATTATTCAAGTGAGCGCTTTCACAGTGGCCCATACGGTAACATTAGCGCTGGCGGTTATGGGATGGGTGACGGTTCCGGCGGCCATCGTTGAACCCTTGATCGCCGCATCCATTATCTATGTTGCGATTGAGAATATCCGCAAAACAGAAATTTCCGCCGACCGGACTATTATCGTTTTTGGCTTCGGTCTTTTGCACGGCTTGGGCTTTGCGTCTGTGCTTGGGGACGTGGGGCTGGAACCAACACGGTTGGTGACAGGGCTTATTGGCTTTAATGTCGGTGTTGAACTGGGTCAACTGGTGGTCATCTGTACGGCTTGGGTTGTGGTCGGATGGCCATTTCATAACAAGCCATGGTACCGTCGGCGCATCATCATACCTGCGTCCTCGGCCATTGCTGCCGTTGGCGCTTTCTGGTTCATCGAACGGGTCTTCTTTTAGGTTGCAATAACGTTTGTCATTTCCCGAACAACGCTTGCCAAGTCTTTCGAAAATACAGACATCGTTTTCTCAATATTGGCTGTATTGCCTTGGCGAAGTTGTTGGCACAACATGTCGGCGTGTCGACTGACGGCCATTGCGCCCATTGTTGAAGCGACACCTTTTGTGGCATGGGCTAATTCTGCAGCCGCTGAGATTTGATTTTTTTCGATCAACGTTTTGATTTGAACATCTGCCGCGGCGTGGTCGTGGACAAATTTCTGCAACAACGGTTCGAGTGCTTCGACAGAAAGCCCAAGTCTTTCTTTTACCTCTTCTATATCGAAAGCGTGTTTCTCAGTCTCTATCGTGTTAGAAGCCAACATGTCCCAGCCAACGGATGCATTGATCGCGTTGGCGAGTTCGATCCTGTCAATGGGCTTTGGAACACAAGCGTTCATACCAGCTGCCACGTAAGCGTTTTGGTTTTCCGCCATAACATCGGCCGTCAGCGCAATGATCGGAATTTGCCCTTTCGGCCCGGCTAATTTCCGGATGGCTTTTGTGGCGTCTTGGCCGGACATAACGGGCATGCGAATATCCATAAGGACGAGGTCATAGTCTTCTTTTTCAACGGCATGGACGGCATCCGCACCGTTTTCGACGAGATGAACGGTGTGTCCAAGGCCTGTGACAATGGCTTGAATAATGATCTGGTTGATATCGCTGTCTTCTGCGACCAAGACGGAAAGGGCACGGTTGATTGCAGGGGCAATTTCTTGGATCGGTTGTTCCGTGTCAGGTGGGCGATAATCCGTGCTGGGTTCAGCATAAGGAATACGAAACCAGAAGGTGCTGCCCTTTCCTTCTTGGCTTTCAATGCCGATGTCGCCGCCCATCAAGAGGACAAGCCGCTTACATATGGATAAGCCTAATCCCGTGCCTTGGAACTCTCGGCTGATTGAGGCATCGGCCTGGGTGAACTCATCAAACAGCTTTGGTAAGGTTTTTTCAGCGATACCAATTCCCGTATCGGCAATACGGAACACCAAGCTGGAAGAGCGGTCCGCATTATCATAATCACACCTGACAATGACGGTTCCAGCTGGTGTAAATTTGACGGCGTTGCCAATCAGGTTGACCAGAACTTGTCGAAGGCGCGTTGGGTCCGCCTTGATAACGTCCGGAACGGTCTCTGACATTTCAATTGAAATAAAAAGCTTATCTCGTTTCTCTGCGGGGCAGGTCTGTTGGAACAAAGATACGATATCGTCGATCATCGGTTTGGGGGCAAAATCAATGCTTTCGATTTCTATTCGACCAGCGTCAAGTTTCGAAATATCCAGAATATCGTTTAAAATACGCAACAGAGACTTGGTGGCGTCTTTTATGCGGTAGACTTTTTCCGAACTGCGGGTCGGTAGGTCATCATCTAACAGCATATCGGCAAAGCCCATCACACCGGTCATGGGGGTGCGTATTTCATGGCTCATGGACGCCAAGAATTCACTTTTTGCGCGTTCTGCGGTTTCCGCTTTGGTCCTGAGGTCAGCTTCCCGTTCTGCTAACTTGATAAGCTTGGCTGATTGCTGTTCGATTTGCGCTTGGGCTTCTTGCGTATGGAACAATTGTTGTTCCAGTTCTTCCCGGCTGGCCTCCAGCGCGGTCTCTGCCTCTTTGCGCCGCGTAATGTCGCTCTCAATGGCAATAAACTTATTCGGTGCGCCGGGCTCAACAACAGGTTGGCATAAAACTTCGATCCAGAAGGGCGTTCCATCTTTGCGATAATTCATGATTTCAACCAGAAAACCATTGCCCTTTTTCAGGCAGGTGCTCATGTGTGCGACGGTTTCGGGGTCCGTATCTACGCCATGTAGTATTTTGCCCGGTGAGTGCCCAATCATCTCATCCAGGGTGTATCCCGTTAATCGACTAAAGCCTTCGTTGATCCATTCAATTCGGCCTTGCTCATCGGTGATGATGACGCCGTTGGTGGTTTCTCGAACAACCAACGATAGCTTGGCATCCTCTTTTTGTTGGACGGCTAGCTTGCGGCGGGTTGCCGTCATCTTACGAACGTGGTCGATGGCCAAGCCAACAATAATTGTGCTCGCAATGTTATTGGCTAAGACAATCAGGCCAAACTTCTGGATTACAGTGATGGCCGTTTGGGTATCGAGGCTCACAAAAAATGCCGGCAGGACAACAAGTGTTCCGACCACAGCAACGACGGCTAACGTAAAAACGTTGAGGGCTAGTTTGCGATGTTGAATCAACAAACCGACGGCGACACCAAAGGCACCATACAATACAAACCCCGCGACACCGCCCCAGGCTGTTGGGCCACCGACCAGATAATAACGCCCAGCGGAACCCAGCGCAGCAGCGACAACGGCAGCGATTGGCCCGCCGAACACGCCGGCTAGAATGGCTGGGCCACCCCGGGGATCGAACGTTGACCCTTGCGGTAATATGATGGGTTCCAGCATCACAACCACAATGACGACGCCAAACAGCACCCCCGTAAACAAATCGCGCGCAGCGCGTTGACGTAGATTTTCCGAGAATGGTTGAACATACGTAAAGCCAACAGCCAGCATCACTAAGATACCGATGTTCTGGACAAATTCTGGAAGCCACTCAAACATCTGTGTATCCGACTAACTTAGGTCATGCTTGGGTTATAATCTTTGATAAAAGCACCTGTAGTCGGATTGAGTAAGCCGTGGTTTTCCCCTATAGGCAGCAAGAGCGCGGCGACTTGCCCTTTCACAGAAAAATCGGTTCTGCATAAGCATTGCAACTGTCAAAATAGCAGGTGAGGTATTCTTGTGATTTGAAACCCAGTTTCGGCGTTTGAGGCGACCTTAGGGCAAGATGGTTATTCAGGCGAGGCGGTCGGCAGCTCGATCCAAAAAGTACTACCAACGCGGTGTTCGGAAGAAGCGCCAATGGAGCCGCCCATCACGTCGATCAGCCTTTTGGCAATCGAAAGGCCGATGCCAGTGCCCTGAATTTGACTGGCTTCAAAGCCCAGCCGATTAAAAGGCTCGAACACGTCCATCAATTTTTCGGCTGGAATACCAACACCGGTATCAGAAATGGTCAGCCGAATGCGCCCTTCTTTCCGTTCAGTCGCAATCGTGACAACGCCCCCTTGGTGGTTGAATTTAATGGCGTTTGATAAAAGATTTAACAGGACTTGGCGAAACTGAAGGACATCGGCGCGGTAAGTTAAGTTCTGTGCATCTTCTTCAGTGAACCGAACTTGAACTCCTTGGCCATCAGCCAATGATTTCGACATGGCCATGCATTCCGTGACCATGGTAGCGATGGGAACGTCGGTAAGATTTGTGACCAGTTTTCCGGCTTCGATGCGTGATAAATCTAAGACTTGATCAATCAAGGACAGGAGATGATTGCCGTTGTCCAATATGTGTTGAACATATCGTTTATGGCGCGGGGTTATCGGGTCTTCTGGATCGTCATCCAATAGCTGAGAGAACCCAAGAATGGAATTCAGCGGCGTTCGTAATTCATGGCTCATAGAAGACAAAAACTCTGACTTTGCCTTGTTCGCGGCGACCAAGCTTGTGTTTAGCTCTTCCAGATCAACAACAGCCTGTTTAAGGTCTGAGATATCTTCTTCAATGGCAACGATGCAGGATTCGCCCGTTAAGGGATCACGCGCAAACCGAAGCGAAACTCGATGCCAGTGCCTACCGTGAAGGGTTTGGCTCTCGAGTTCACTGGTTGGCTCTTCGCCTGCGATGCAGCGCTGTACGAGATTGCGAACTGAAGCGGGCTCCATAAACCAATCATAGAATGACACGGCCTTCTTGGCTGAGTTAGCCGTTGGTCCAAAGGCCTCAAGCGCAGACGGGTTCATGGAAATCACGCCACCGTCCATAGTGATATACGTAATCATAATGTCGGTGTAACGCGATGCCTCAACCAATCGGCGGTCCACAGTTTCCAGGGCTTTCGCATCAAAGGGCGATGCTTCAATAACAATGGCATCGTGCTGTTCAGCGCCGACGAGGACCGGCGTTAATGTTAAGGGAACGGAAATCGACTGACCCCTAGGATACAAGGTCCAGGTTTCGTGAATGGTGCTGCCAGGCGCAGCATTATCGACAATCAACCTCAGCCGTTTGCGCACCGTTGGACTGTCAGATGAAAAATCACGACGCAGAAGGTCATCCAACGAATCGGCCAACCAAAATTTGATGGCGGCGCGATTGGCCCACCATATGCAGTGTTGCTCAATATCAAAGATCCAAACGGGTGCATCGATGATATCCAAGACGGTGACATCGTCGTGGGAATAATAAACGGGGCGCTTCAAGGTAGGACCCCCAGCCGTTATCTATTTGCGCGTGTCGTCCAACGCTTTGGCAATGCGCAGACGCAGTGCGTTCAGCTTAATGAAACCCTTGGCATCTTCTTGATCATAAACGGTATCTTCTTCAAACGTCACGATGTCGGCGTCGTACAAGCTGTTCGGTGATTTGCGCCCCGTGACCATCACATTACCTTTGTACAACTTCATGCGCACGGTACCCTTAACCCGTTCTGATGCTTTGTCGATGGCCGCTTGTAGCATCTCGCGTTCTGGAGCGAACCAGAACCCATTGTAAATAATTTCTGCATAGCGCGGCATCAGCTCGTCTTTTTGATGCATGGCACCCCGATCCAGCGTCAAGCTTTCCATGGCCCGGTGCGCGTGGAACAAAATTGTGCCACCCGGTGTTTCATAAACACCCCGCGATTTCATGCCGATGAAGCGATTCTCGACAATATCAATGGCGCCGACACCATTGCGCCCGCCCAAGGTGTTTAACTCGGTCAGTAGATCGGCTGGTCCCATGGCTTTGCCGTTCACGGCAATGGGGTTGCCGCCTTCAAAATCAATGGTGATTTCCTCTGGTGTGTCGGGTGCGTTCCAAGGCGGGACGACACGGGTCAAGATCAGATCCCAGTCTGGCTCAATCCATGGATCTTCCAGCGCGTTGCCTTCGGAAGAAATGTGCAGCAAGTTGGCGTCTTGCGAGAACGGCGGCTCGCCGCGCTTGTCTTTTGGGACGGGAATTTGATTTTGTTCGGCGTATTCAATCAGCTTGGTGCGCGACGTCAAATCCCATTCTCGCCACGGCGCAATAATTTTGATGTCGGGTTTCAGTGCGTAGTAACCCAGTTCGAACCGAATTTGATCGTTCCCTTTGCCGGTAGCGCCGTGTGAAACCGCATCGGCGCCCATTGCTTCCGCAATCTCAATCTGGCGTTTGGCGATCAAGGGGCGGGCAACGGATGTGCCCAACAAATAGGTGCCCTCATAAATCGCGCCCGCGCGAAACACGGGGAAGACATAGTCACGGACAAATTCATCGCGCAGATCTTCAATGAAGATGTTTTCCTGCTTGATGCCCATCAATTCTGCTTTGTGGCGTGCGGGTTCCAGTTCTTCGCCCTGGCCCAAATCGGCGGTGAAGGTGATGACCTCGCAGCGATAAACGTCTTGCAGCCAGCGCAAGATGACCGAGGTGTCCAAGCCACCTGAGTAGGCAAGCACGACTTTTTTGACGGATGTCGACATGGAAAGCTCCGGCTGTGAGGGAATACTATGGAATGGCGCGCACCTTACAAAAAACGGGTGCCTTGGATCAAGAACATGCTTAGGCGGCCACGGGCTCTGCCAGCCATGCGTCAATGGTTGGTTTTAGGTCGTCGAATGCTTGGTACCCAGCGCTTATGGTTCGAACGTTTTGGCCAGTTCGCACGGCCACTGTTGGAAAGCCGGTCGCCCCTAAGCGATAGGCTGTGTGAAAATCGCCCGATGTTTGATAAATCGCGGCGCGGGTTGGAAAGATGCCATCAAAGTCCGATCGCGTGACACCCACTGATTCCGCTAATTCCGCCAATACGGTCGCGTCGGTGGTATCGCGGTTATGAGCGTACTGGGCTTCATGGACCCGCTCTAAGTAATCTAGGGCAGCGCTCGGTTTCACAGATCGAACGGTCACCACGGCACGGCACGCGGGTTCTGTATCGTAGATGAAGGCCTCGCGGTCAAAGAAGGCATAATCAAACGGCTGGCCAGAGCGTTCCTGCACATGATCCCAATGGCTGCGCATGGATTGTTTTGCGTCGCTATCCATGGGATGGCGCGTTAATGGGCGAAGCCCCCCCATGATCGGGGTGATATCAACTTGGCTGCCGTAGGTTTCCGTGATCGTTTTGATGACCGGGGCAAAACCCCAGCACCACGAGCACATCGGGTCGGCAACATAGATGATCTCCCGATCATTCTGGGCTGGCGTCTCATTCATGCGGAAATTCCTTCGGCAGTCGGCTGATCAATGGCAGACTTATGCTTACGCAGGCGTTCACTATCCGATTTAAGCTGGCCACAAGCGGCGAGAATGTCGCGCCCCCGAGGCCGGCGGATTGGCGCTGAATAGCCTGCATCTTGGATAATGGCTTGGAATGTCTGCATCGACGCTTCGGTCGAACAATCATAGGCCACGCCCGGCCAGGGATTAAACGGAATTAAATTGAATTTAGCGGGCAGGCCTTTGACCATTCTTACAAGTTCGCGGGCGTCAGAGGCTGAATCATTCACGCCGCGCAACATCACGTATTCAAACGTGATGCGACGGGCATTGTCGGCGCCGGGGTAGGCGCGGCACGCGGCCAGCAACTCTTTGATCGGGTATTTGCGGTTGATTGGCACCAGAACATCGCGCAACTCATCGGTCACGGCATGTAGGCTGACCGCCAAGCTGACGCCGGTTGCTTCACCAACGCGCTGCATTTCTGGCACAACGCCCGATGTGGAAAGGGTGATCCGGCGTTTGGAAAGCGCGATGCCTTCTGGGTCCATAACAATGGTCAACGCCTTGATCACGTTGTCAGTATTAAACAAAGGCTCACCCATACCCATCATGACGACGTTTGATAGCAACCGTCCCGACTCTGGGATTTGCCATTCATCGATGGTATCGCGCGCCACCATCATTTGGCCGACGATGTCGCCCGGCGTGAGATTGCGAACCAGCTTTTGCGTGCCGGTATGACAGAAGGTGCAGGTGAGCGTGCAGCCGACTTGCGACGACATACAAAGCGCACCACGATCTGATTCTGGAATAAAAACGCTTTCGGCTTCATTGCCGTCGGCGAACTTCAGCAACCATTTATGGGTGCCATCGCTGCTTTTTTGATGGCGGCTGACACCAGGGCGGCCGACGACGAAGTGTTCGGCCAGCCGCTCCCGCAAGTCTTTTGACAGGGTCGTCATCTTCGCGAAATCGGTTTCGCCGCGATGATAAATCCAATGCCACAGTTGTTTGGTGCGAAAAGGTTTCTCGCCAATGGCGGTTACGGCCGCATTGAGGTCTTCGCGGCTGAGGCCCACCAGCTCTAGGCGGGTGTCAGCGGCGTCGGTTTGATCCGAGAGGGGCGTTTTGTTTGTCATAAGGCGGGTATATAGGCCGAACAGCGGCGAAAACCAACCAGACTTATTCAATGGCTTTGTTAGGTGGCCGATCTCACAAGCCGCAGGCGCGGCTTGCGGCATTATAAGCGGCGGTAAAGCCGGTCAGCGAATAGGTGTCTGTTGTCAGCGTGCCGCGCGTCGACGTGCCCTTTACCACCATGGCATTGCCTCGGCGCATGGCGGCAACCAATTTGGGGTCATCGGGTGTATTGGCCCAGGCATGACCGCCTTGGGTCCATAGCCTAAACGGATTTCGATCAATCGTCACCGTCACGCTAGACGCTTGCTGATACGTATAGCCCGCACGGACAGACACCTCATCGCGGGTCCCTTCCGCAGGTCTGTGGGTCACAATAACGAACGTCGGGTCGCGTTGGGTGTAGTTGCCTGCCGATTTTTTCGGCACCGATCCGATGTAGCAGGTTTTCCGGCCGCCCTCGATTTCGGTGAAGGCGCTCCAATCGTTGAACACGCCAATAACCGTTTCAGCCCGGGCGGGGCTGACGGACAGGCCTATAACGATGGCGATAAGGGGGCTAAACATCCAGTGTGACTTCATGGAATGCAGTGTTAACCCCGCCGGGCAGCCTTGCCAAGTCGTTGATCGGGTGGCACGAAGAAACATGCAACAATTTCCTTCCATAACGGTCGAAGTCACACGCGGTGACATGGTCGAATGTCGGCACAGTGTGCGATGTGCTGTGGTCGATGCTGACGGCAGCGTCGTTGAACAGTTTGGCGATAGTGAGGCAGTGGTCTATCCGCGCTCATCCATTAAGCCGATCCAGGCGCTGCCATTTATTGAGAGTGGCGCTGCCGACGCTTGTTTTGCCGCAACGCACGAAGTTGCGCTGTCCTGTGCTTCCCATAACGGCGAAGTAGCGCATGCGTCTCATGTTGCGGCGTGGCTCTCACGGCTTGGCATGGGTGAAGGTGATTTGGAATGCGGTGCGCATCGCCCGTTGTTTGCGGACGCCACGGATGCCTTGGTGCGGGCTGATCGCACCCCAGATGCGTTTCACAATAACTGTTCCGGTAAGCACGCTGGATTTTTGGCAACAGCAAAGCATTTGGGCGAAAACCCGCGCGGATATATTGGTCGGAATCATGCTGTGCAAAAACGAGTTCGCGCGGCAATCGAAAGCCTCTGCGGCACTGATTTGCGTGATGCGCCAGAAGGCATTGATGGCTGTGGTATCCCTGTGATTGCCATGCCACTGGTCGCCTTTGCCCAGGGTCTTGCCAAAATGGCCGAGCCAGCCGCGCTGACCGGTGATCGCGCGACGGCTATCCGGCGCATTGTTGATGCGATGATTGCCGCACCGGAGATGGTGGCCGGCACAGAGCGCTTTGATACGGACGTGATGGCTGCGGGCGACAGCATTGCCTGTAAGACCGGGGCGGAAGGGGTTTTCGCGGCCATTTTGCCGAAACAAAGTTTGGGGATTGCTCTTAAAGTCGATGATGGAGCGACCCGGGCGTCCGAAGCAGCCATCGCCGCCATGTTGCTCCGTCATGCAAACCCAACCACGGCGCAGGGGGCGGTTCTAGAAAGCTATGCCAACAAGCCAATCACCAACGCTGCTGGCCGTGTTGTTGGCACGGTTCGGGCGGTTTTGCCTGTTTAGCCCTACGTCGTGTCGTCGGTGCCACCCATAAAACCAGCCAAATGGCGCGGATGGATTGGCGGCAGGTCGGTTTCATAAATCGACCACTCTTTGATCTTGGGTGTGCGTTTTATCGGGCCGCCATGGACGTGCTCTGGCGCGTCTGCCAGCGGAGCGCCGGGGCGGGTGTGGCGCTCGGCGAAACCGCCCAGCATGCGGTGACGGTCATACATCACCAGGGCACCGGCAATGGAGACATTCACCGAAAACCGGGTTGGAATTTTCACCACATGAGCACACCGCGCCAGCATCGCATCAGAAAGCTGCCCGCGTTCCGGCCCCATCACGTAGGCGCAAGACTTTGGATGGTGAAAGCTGGGCAGGTCGATGGCGTCATCGGTGATTTCGACACCCACCAGCTCGCAGCCATGCGGCAGAACCATCGACTCGGCGTCTGGGAAACTGTAAAACGGAATGTGTTGATCGGTGCGCGATGTATCTGCCTTTTCGCCTTTGCGGCGGCGGTAGGTCGCGCTCACCGTAAAGACAAAAGCGGCATCAAAGGCATGGGCCGTTCGCATTAAGCTTCCGACATTCAACGCCTTGGATACACCTTCAATCCCGATCCCGAAGAACCCTCTCATGCGACATACACCCTCTGACCGCTTCGTCTCTGGCGGAAAATCAATGATCCGCAGCCGAATGGCAAGCCCGGCGGGAGTTTGGCCATGAAAGCGGCGCGGCTTTTTGACTTTGGCGACATTGACGATGTGGTGGTCCGGGGTGATGTGCCCGCACCGGTTCCGGGCCAGGGCGACCTGTTGGTTAATGTTCACGCGGCGGGTGTGAACTTTGCCGACACCTTGCAAGTCGCGGGTACATATCAAATCAAACCACAGCTTCCGTTTTCCCCAGGCTTGGAATTGGCGGGTGAGGTCGTCGGGGTTGGTGAGGATGTGCAAGGCTGGGCTTTGGGCGACCGGGTGATGGCCATGGTGCCGCATGGGGCCTATGCGGAACAGGCCGTGGTGCCAGCGAAAGCGGCGCTTCGGGTGCCAGAAAGTCTGGATTGGGCCGAAGCCGCGGCGTTCCCCGTTGCCTATGGAACTTCTTACATGGGCCTTGCGGACGTTGCGGGTTTGAAGGCTGGAGAAACTCTGGTTGTTCTCGGCGCGACGGGCGGTGTTGGTCTGACAGCCATCGAAGTGGGGCAAGCCATTGGCGCCACGGTCATTGGTGTTGCCGGTGGCCCGGACAAAACCCAAGTGTTGCGCGATAAAGGCGTTGACCATGTGATTGACCATCGCGCTGAAGACATGGCGGATCGGGTAAAGCAAATTACCCAAGGGCGCGGTGCCGATGTGATCTATGATCCGGTCGGTGGGGCCTTTGACCGCACCTTAAAAGCAACCGCTCAGGGCGGACGAATCTTGATTGTTGGGTTCGCCAGTGGTGACGTGCCGCAGATTCCAGCCAACATTGTGATGGTGAAGAACATTCAGATTTTCGGCTTTCATTTCAGCGCTTGGTTGACGCTTGATCCGGATCGCATCAATGCGACGTTTCTGGCTTTGGCCGATTTATGTGCCGATGGAAAAATTTGCCCAACGGTCTCGGCCCGGTACAAATTGGATGATGTACGAACAGCGTTGCATGATCTGAAAGCCCGCCGCATTGTCGGCAAAGCCGTGATCGAGCCATGAGCCCAAGTAAAGCCGACAGGCGTGTCAACGATCAGTACGAAAATTTACCGTACCCGGCGCGTGATCCGAAAGATGAAACCAAGCGATTGGTCGAAGGCGCTCCCAGCGCGTTGATCGATATCATCCATAGTGTGTTTGCGGGCAAGAGAGGTCTCGCTGATCCATTGCGGGTTTTGGTTGCCGGTGGCGGAACGGGTGACGGCACGATTATGCTGGCGCAGCATATGGCGGATGCGGGCAACCCAGGCACCCTTGATTATGTGGATGTATCAATGGCCAGCCGCGCCATCTGCGAGGAACGCGCCGCCGTGCGCGGCCTCACCAACATTCGATTTCACACGGCATCGTTGCTGGATATCCCGGCGATGGCACTCGGGCCGTTTGACTACATCGATTGCTGCGGCGTGCTGCACCATCTGGATGACCCGCTTGCCGGCTTGCGGGCTCTAAAATCTGTATTGGTGCTCGGCGGCGGCATGGGGTTGATGGTCTATGCGCCCTATGGGCGGGGCGGCGTTTACCCACTGCAAGACGCCCTGCAAATGTTAACGGGGCCTGATGTTGACTCTGGTGAAAGCCTCAAAATAGCGAAAAATTTGCTAACCAGCTTGCCGCGCACGAATGCTTTTAAGCGCAATCCGTTTTTGGGTGATCACACGGAAGGTGGCGACGCGGGCCTGTATGATTTGCTTTTGCACAGCCGAGACCGCGCCTACACAATTGCAGAATTCGAAGCCCTCTTGGCGAATGCCGGGCTCGCCATTTCGACCATGGCCGAAAGCATTCGCTACCGTCCCGAAACCTATACGGACGACCCGGTTGTCCTAGAACGGCTGTCGTTGTTATCCCCGGGCAAAGCACGCGCCACCGCAGAAATTATGGCGGGCAACATCCGTAAGCACGTTGTCTATGCGGTCGAACAGGCGCGTGCAGAAACAGCATGTGCTCTCGTCACTGACATGACATGCGTCCCAACGTTGGTGGGTATGGATGGATCGTTATTTGCCAAAGCGTTTAAGCCAAAACAAGTGATGGCGACCAAGATCGAGGGCATAAAAATTAGGCTGCACCTCCCAGACTTGGCTGGGGCCATTATTGCTGCGGTGGATGGTGTGCGAACAGCAGAGGATATTGTTCAAACTGTTCAGGCAGAGACCCAGCGATCCGCCAATGACGTGGAAAACGCTTATCATCAAGCAGCTCAGGCGTTCATTGATCTGGGTAAGCTGCGTTTAGTCGCGGGTGGGCCTTAACATGCCGTTAATCGTTCGCCGCACCTTATTTTTGTTGGCGATATCCTTGATCCCCATGACCCTTGTCTTGTGGCATGGTCAAACAACAAAGCGAGACTTGGGTGATGCTCTGACCAATCAAAGCGTTGAGCGCGTTCATGCCTCGCTCGAACGGTCTTTGTTGGGCGGTTTGCGAACAGCAGCAGAAGGGTTGGCATCACAACTCTCACAAACCGCCTTTAGTGTCGAAGTTCAGGCCCGCGCCGCAGAAACGGCGATGGCACAGTCGGCTATTCGAGGTTTGCAGGGCGAGCAGAAACAGCAGTTTATTCTGTCGCGTTTATCCGCTGCGGCTGACCAACTGGCCGCGCAAGTCACGCTGTCGGTTCCCTGGCGGGCCATGGTCTTTGCCGATCAAGATTGGCCAACGCCGGTGCCAGAGGTGATCTCTCCGGCGGGAACAAATCCGCGCGACAGCGCTTGGTATCGGAATGCGGCGTTTCTTGGCGGCACCGTGTGGGATGGTCCCCGGCCTGGACCAGACGGTAAAGGCCTCATTGTCATTGCAGCAACGCCAGTGCGCGGAACGGATCAGGCGTTGCTTGGCGTCAGTGCGGCGGCCTTTGATGTGGAAGATACCTTGCAGTCCGCCACGTCACGCATTGACGTAGAGGGTGTGGATTTGTCCGTTGTTCAAATTGCACCGAGTGACCCGAACGGAACCGCGTTGCAGACAATGGCAACGTCTGCCGAGTCTGCTTGGGCTGATGCGCTGCCGCCAGAGGTCGCCGCCCTATTGGCCGATGAGATGACGATGGGGGCCATGGATGTTCGGGCTGTTGCGATTGAAGGCGTCCCTTTTTTGGTTGCATCCGAACCTGTTCTTGGCGGCGCTGCCCATATGGTGGGTGTCGTCTCTTATGACGCGATTGCTGCGGTTGTTCGCGACCATCGGGCAACCTTTGATGCAACAACAGGTCAACAGCTTTTGCTGACGGGCACGCTCGCCGCCTTCGTTATTATCATCGTTGCCCTGGTTGCTCTTACCAGTGCACGAATTCAGGCGAGGCCGATTCAAGAATTGGTCGAAGCCGTCCGCCGTGTTGGCCGGGGTGATTTTACAGCCCGGCTGACGCCCAAGCGTGGTGATGAAATGGGCCGTCTTGCAATTGCCTTTAACCGCCTAGCGCCGGCCTTGGCGGATCGGTTAAAAATGCGCCGTGACCTCGATTTGGCGGAAGAGGTTCAGGCTCATCTGTTGCCACAGCAGGCACCCTCTATCCCAGGACTTGATGTTGCTTTTGTCTATCAGCCCTCTGATCAGATGGGCGGCGACTACATTGATTTTTTGGAAACACGATTTGGCCACGTTCTGCTCGTTGGTGATGTGACCGGGCATGGCGCTGCTGCGGCTTTGCTGATGGCGACGGCGCGGGCATTTGTTCGCGCGCATGCATCAACCGCTACAGATGTTGGTGATTTGCTCACACGATTGAATGCCGACTTAGCAAAGGCGGTTTCGGGCGGTCGGTTCATGACCGCATTTTGCATCAGCGTGTCATTAGATGGCCAGACCGTGTCTTGGGCGGGCGCCGGTCATCACCCAGCAATTTTGCTGAAGATCAAATCGGGCGACTCCTGTGATATCGAAGCTGAACAGATACCATTGGGCATTGATCCAACAACGATCTACGTCGTAGCGCCGTTGCCGGGGCCATCGGATGGCTGGCTTTTGTGTGTTGCGACGGACGGCGTTGAAGAAAATTTGTCACCGCACAACCAACAAATGGGTCGGGATGCAATCGTGACTGCTTTGCACGATGCCCGTTCACAACCTGCCGAAGTCGTCCTAGATGCGTTGCTTGCCGCCCACAAAGATCACGCAGCCGGAACAGCGGCGCGCGATGATGTGACGATTTTGATTGTGAAGAAAAAGTAAGAACGGCTGGGCTCGGGGGAGCGATCCGATACCCAGCCGTTCTTGTGTGGAAGGCTGTCAAAGACAAAGCCGGGGGGACTTATGCCTTCCAAAATGGCTTAGCAATTTCGCGGTCAATCTCAGCTTGGCTTAGGCCAATATCGGCTAACATGTGTTGATTCAGATGTGACATTTTGCGCCGAACGCTTGCTCGTTCTTGCCATACCAGCAGAGTATGAAAAACGTGCTGTAGCAGACCTGCGGAACGGAGGGCTTGAGTTGCTTGTGAATGGGTAGAAATGAGGTATCCGGTCATGGTCTTTCTCCTTTTGGTGCGGCCCGTACAGCGTGTGTTGTTGCGCCGTGGTGTGAGAGAACAGTGCCGCAGGTTGATGCATCTCTCAAACGATGATTTCTTATTTATGCATTAGTATAATTGATGCAATAAATCCGATTATTGTTATCAAAGTGTTATATTTGTTTGATTTTTCATGAAACTCGGATGACTATCCGAAACTAGTCATCAAATGAATTTATGAGGAACTTATGTCACGTCGCTTGCCTCCCTTAACTGCGCTCCGGGCTTTTGAAGCCGCCGGTCGGCTTCTAAGCTTCACCCGCGCGGCTGATGAGCTCAACGTGACTCAAGCGGCCGTTTCGCATCAGATTAAAACGTTGGAAGAGGCTATTGGCGCAACGTTATTTCGCCGGGTGCATCGGGGTTTGTTGTTGACGGATACGGGCCAAGCGCTGCTGCCCGCGATGACCCAAGCATTGGACACCATGGCTGAGGCTTTTGACGGGTTGTCGCGTCGAAGCAGACCAAACCAGATTGCTGTCACAACGATGGATTCGTTTGCGTCATCGTGGCTGTTGCCACGATTACTGCGTTTCAGAAAAGAACGGCCTGACCTTGATGTCAGCATATCTACCTACGACGGCTTGGTGGACTTAGCTGCGGACGGGTTCGATTTAGGTATTCGCTATGGTCGGGGTGACTGGAAGCGGGTGACCGCGCAACGGTTCATGACCGAAGAAATCTTCCCCGTCTGCGCGCCATCCTTGTTAGAGGAAGGCAAGCCCCTGAATGAACCCTGCGATTTGGGTCATTTTTCTCTGTTGCATGATGACATGACGCAGGACTGGAACATGTGGTTGCAAGCAGCGGGTGTGGGCGACATTGATGTTTCTCGGGGCATGGCGTTCACGCATTCAAATCTTGTTATCCAGGCGGCGCGCGAAGGGGCTGGTGTTGCGCTGGGCCGCAGTGTGCTCGTGCAAGGTGATTTGGACGAAGGACGATTGGTGCGCCCGTTTGATCTAAGCTTGCCCGCCTATTATGGCTATTGGCTCGTTACGCCGCCGAACATTAAACCCCGTCGCGAACTGAAGGCGTTTATTGAATGGCTGAATGCGGAAGCGGGTGCACACGAAAATCGCTAAAGGTTGGTATGGTCATGGGACACACTTTGGTCATTGTCGTGGGTTAGGATGGTCGTACAGTAAACGGTAACGATCTTATCAAAGGAAGCAGGTTACATGTTTGTGATTCGCCACCCCGGCCATTGCTTTTTCGTTCTGGCCCTGATTGTTGTCTTTGCCTCAGGTCCCGCTAAGGCCGAAGAAAACACCTATACCATGGAAGAGGTTGTGGGCGTAGCAACTGGGTTTTTTGGTGCCACAACCGAAGGTATTGCGACGGTCTTAGAAAAAGTCTTCTCAGACCTCGGTCAACCCAATGGGTACATCGCGGGAGAGGAAGTCTCTGGCGCGTTCATTGTCGGGCTGCGCTATGGACGGGGAACGCTGTCGCAGAAAAACGAAGCAGATCAGCCGGTATTTTGGCAAGGTCCATCCATCGGGTTTGATTTTGGCGGGAATGCCTCAAAAGTTTTTACCCTGGTTTATAACCTGCCGAATGGGAACGCGATTTATCAACGCTTTCCTGGCATCGATGGGTCCTTCTATTACATTGCCGGTGTCGGCATGAATTATCAGGCGGCGGGTGACATTACCTTGGCACCGATCCGAACGGGTCTTGGGTTACGTCTGGGGGCCAATGTCGGCTACCTGCATTATGGCCGAGAGCATTCTTGGATACCGTTTTAATCATGCGTGATGATATAGGGGCCTTTATTGACCCAACCCTTGCCATCGACGGCACGCCGGACGGCGTTCTCTCGGGTCTGACCTGTGCCGTTAAAGATATTTATGACATCGTGGGTTTTGTTACCGGATATGGCTCACCGGATTGGGCACGCACCCATCCCCCAGCAAGCAAAACAGCCGCAAGCGTTCAGGCTTTGTTGGATGCGGGGGCTCTGGTCCGGGGCAAAACCCATACGGATGAATTGGCTTATTCGCTAAACGGAGAGAACGCGCATTACGGCACGCCCGTTAATGTGAATGCGCCCCGGCGCATTCCGGGGGGCTCAAGCGGTGGTTCTGCCGCCGCCGTTGCTGCGGAGCTGGTCGATGTTGCGCTGGGGTCAGACACCGGCGGGTCCATTCGTATTCCGGCATCCTATTGCGGTTTGTATGGCTTGCGTCCGACCCATGGACGAATCCCGCCAGACGGCGTTTTGCCGCTGGCCAGCAGTTATGACGTGATTGGATGGTTCGCACGTGATCCGGAAATATTGGCGACGGTCGGATCGGTCTTGCTGCCGGGTTATGCGCCCAGCGATGCGTTGCCAGCGCGCCTTCTCGTGCCAACAGATTTGTGGGCACTGGCTGATCTAGAAACGTCAGGGGCGTTGCAAAAGGGCAGCGACGCCTTAGCGACGTTGATCGGCGATCCGATTGAGTGTGCCGTCGCGCCCGCTGGTGCCTTACCCGATTGGTTCACGGCCTTTCGCGTGACCCAAGGTTGGGAGATTTGGAACGCGCACGGCGATTGGGTGACAGCCCATAATCCGTCGCTGGGTCCGGGCATCAAAGACCGTGTCGCTTGGGCATCAACGATTACAGCGGATCAACGCGATGATGCGTTAGCAGTGCGAAGCGCAGCGGCAGCACATGTCGAATCTTTGCTGCCCGCAGGAACGATGATGGTGTTCCCGACAGCCCCAGGACCCGCGCCCTTAAAAGGGCAATCGGCGGAGTCGCTGGAGGCCTTCCGCTATCGTGCTTTGCAGCTAACATCAGTGGCCGGACTGGCTGGATTACCGCAGATCAATCTACCGTTGGGTCAGGTTGAAGGCGATGACGGACCGCCGCCGGTCGGCCTATCAATCATGGGAGGCAAAGGGTCAGACGAGGCCTTGCTGATGATCGCCAAGACCCTCGGCGGCACGGCAAAAGGCGGAATCGCTGCCTTGCGCTGACACTTTAAGTTTGGAGGTCTGGTAGGTCGCGATAGAGGTTTAAGGCCTCTGGGTTTGCTAGGGCCTCACTGTTCTTAACGGCCTTCCCATGGACGATATCGCGAACAGCCAGTTCGGTGATCTTACCCGATTTTGTCCGGGGGATATCGGCCACTTGGATGATGCGCGCGGGAACGTGCCGCGGCGTGCAGTTATCACGAATCTGTTTTTTAATTTGGCTTCGCAAATCATCATCTAAGGTGCGGCCATCGCGCAGAATTATAAACAAGATGACGCGCACATCATCATCCCAATCTTGGCCGATGACGATACTTTCTTGAACCGCTTCTAGCTTTTCAACCTGTCGATAAATCTCTGCCGTGCCAATGCGAACACCGCCCGGGTTCAGTGTTGCGTCGGACCGCCCATACATGACGATGCCGCCGTGTTCGGTCATGGCGACATAATCACCGTGGTGCCAAATATTCTCAAACCGTTCAAAATACGCGGCTTTATAGCGTGCGCCATCGGGGTCATTCCAAAAGCCGATGGGCATGGATGGGAACGGTTTGGTACAAACCAGTTCACCCTTGTCTCCGTGCACGGAGTTGCCGTTATCATCAAAAACATCAACCGCCATCCCCAAAAGCGGGCGCTGAATTTCACCGCGCCAGACCGGCTCCATCGGGCTACCACCAATAAAGCACGCAATAATATCCGTGCCACCGGCAATGGAGGCCAAATGAACATCGGCTTTGATATTTTTATAGACGTAGTCAAAGCCCTCGGCGACCAACGGCGATCCGGTTGAGGCAATGGTGCGCAAATCAGTTAGGTCGTGAGTTTCGCTGGGCTTAATGCCGCCCTTATTCAGAGCATCTAAGTACTTCGCGGAGGTTCCGAACAACGTGTGTTTTTCTGCCTGGGCATAATCCCAAAGAATGGTGCCATCAGGGTAAAAAGGCGAACCATCATACAGCATTAGTGTGGCACCTAAGGCCATTGCTGTGATTTGCCAGTTCCACATCATCCAGCCACAGGTGGTGAAGTAAAAGACCTTATCGCCTTCGCTCACGTCACAATGCAGGTGGTGTTCTTTCAGGTGCTGTACCAGTGTGCCGCCCGTGCCATGGACAATACATTTCGGCACACCCGTCGTACCCGACGAATACATGATGAACAGCGGGTGATTGAACGGAACCTGTTCAAAGCTCATCACACGCTCTGGCTCATAAGCGGCGACATAATCATCTAACGTGACCGCCCCCGGCACCCGAGCAACGTCTGGCGTGTCCGAAAGATACCCGGTGATCACGACCTTCTTGAGAGTGGGCAGTTGGGCGACAACATCACGGACCTTGCCCAACAGATCATGGTGTTTGCCGTTGTAATGATAGCCATCGACGGAGAACAGAACCGTCGGTTCAATCTGGCCAAAGCGATCTAGCACACCTTGCACGCCAAAATCTGGCGAGCATGAAGACCATGTCGCACCGAGCGTCGCTGCGGCCAAGCAGGCGATCACAGTTTCTGGCAAGTTCGGCATATAACCAGCAATACGATCCCCGGTTTCCACGCCTTCGGCGCGCAGAGCCTGGGCTAGTTTCGATACGCGTTGGAACACGTCATTTCGAGATAGGCGGCGTTTCACTTTGTCTTCACCCCAGAACACGATGGCGTCTTCGGGTCCGCGATAGCGCAACATGTTTTGCGCATAGTTTAGTTTGGCGCCGGGATAAAACTGCGCACCGGGCATCTTCTCGCCATTGACCAGAACCTGATCACCCCAGTCATCGGCCATCAACGCGACATCGGTGACTATGCCATTCCAAAACAGGGTTGGATTATCCAACGACCACTGCCAGAAGACATCGTAGCTATCGATGGGGGCGTTATGGTGCGTGTCCATGCGGTTCATAAAGGCGCGCATGTTCGATCCTTGCACCCGCTCGGGGCTCGGCGTCCATAGCGGGTTTTGAGGGTCTGAGGTCATGGGGGCGGCCTTTCTGGAACCGTGTCTTTCCTGACGGTATCCAGCGATGGACCTTATCGCAAGCGCGCCGACCTAAGCGTCTTCTCGCTCTAACACCTCATTCACCTTCGCACGGTGTGCATCTGTGATGTGTCCGCTGAGCAGCCGATAGGTGGCATAAAAAATTGTCGCATCGTCAGTAAAGCCGAGAACAGCGATGAAATCGGGGACCGCATCAATCGGCACAACGAAATAAGCCAGTGCGGCAAACAGGGCGAGCTTCACGCGCGCCGGTGTCTTTGGATCTTGGGCACAATAGTACGCGGCCAAGGCATCAGGTACGAACGGAACCTTGCCAACCGTGCGGCGAACTTTGTCCATAATTCCATCACGGACGAGGCGTTCACGCTCTTCCGGCTCATCAGGGGTAAAAAAATCACTATCTGTCATGGTTTCGTCCGTAATCTTTGTTAGGCTTCAGATATGTCGATACGCACACGATTAACAGTCCTTTCCCTGATATTTCTGACCAGTGTGACCCACTTGGGTGCCGCGTGGGCGGCTGATATCGCGACTTACGGTCTGCGGGGCCTGAAAGGCCAGGATGATCGCATCTTGGTCGAAGCCTCTGAATACCCCTGGAGCGCCATAGGCCGATTTAACAAGCGAACCGGCGGGCACTGCACGGCAGCCTTGGTCGCCAATAATGTTGCGATCACGTCGGCGCATTGCCTTTGGAACAAGCGAACCTATCGATTTTTAGGCCCTGAATCGGTGGTTTTTGTTGGTGGGTGGAGTCGGGGTAATTACATTGCTGCATCAGAAGCAGAACGCATTCTCATTCCCCCTAAATATGACGCAAAAGCGCCGCCCCGGCTAAAAAACGTGATTCACGACTGGGCCATTGTTATATTGAAAGAGCCGGTCGGGCGCACCGTCGGAACGGTTGGCGTGACGTCGTTGACGAAAGAGAGTCTTCGCTCGTTAAACAACGATAAAACCGTTTTTGTTCAGGCCGGGTACTCGACCGACAAAAAACATGTGATCACGGCCCACGTCGGTTGTTTCATTCAAGGCTGGGTTGACGGCATTGATGTCATCCAGCATCAATGTGATGCGGTGCCCGGTGATTCTGGCTCGCCCGTTTTCATGATTAAAGACGGAAAGGTCAGCGTGATTGCTTTGCATGCGGCCACTGGGAAAATTCGTGGAACCGTGCGCGGTTTTGCAGTTCCCATCACCCGTTTCGCCAAAGGTCTGAAAGAACTGGGTGTGACAGGCGCTAGACCCCCCGCCGATGGATCATTGCAACCGTTGCGCACCACATTGGGCCTAATGGCGTTGTTGGGCCGCGACATCACGGCTGATCCGCAAGGGGCGCTGCGCGGGTTCCAGGCAGACGCAAAATTGCTGGTCACCGGCGTGGCGGACCATGCCACCCATGCTGCCGCATTGGTTGCACTTGGCCGCAAAGTTGGTTTTTCCCCTGAATATTAGATTATGATTCCGAATCATATCTGTCATTGCGCAAGTGATAACGGTATCTGTGTGAAGCCAATTGTTATTCGGGAATTCTCAGAAATTCGTCCAACGCAAGACGTGCGGCGTCGGGGGCTTCTTCGGGAATGAAATGGCCACTTGGCATGGGAGCAAATTGAGGCCGGTCGCACCAAGCCTTCCAAATGCGGCGAACATCAAAGTGCTTTCCGACCACACCGCGCTCGCCCCACATAACGAGGGTCGGGCAGGTAATCCTGTTGCCAACGGCACGGTCCGCCTCATCATGCAGTCGATCTATATGATATCCGGCACGGAAACATTCACACATTGCTGTGATAGCCTCTGGCGTCGTATTGGCCGTCAGATATGCCGTTAGGGCCAATGGATCGTATGGAACGATTTGATCCGAAAGACCGAGCAATATAAGCCGCATGAATGCTTCAGGATTTCCAGCAATTAACTGATCGGGTACTGGGAAGTCCTGTGTCAGGAACGAAAAATAGAAATAATCTTGGGCGATTTGGGCATTTGTATTTTCATAGAAATCGAGGGCTGGGATGATGTCCATAATGGCAAGCTGCGTGACGACGTCAGGATGATCCAACGCCAACCGCCGCGCGATTCGCGCACCCCTGTCATGGGCCACGAGCGAGAAGGTTTCATGGCCTAGCGCTCGCATGACAGCGACCTGCTCCGCTGCCATATCACGCTTTGTGTACGCATTTTGGCCTTCGATGTAAGCAGGCTTATGGGTTTCGCCACGTCCCCGAATATCGGTTAGTACAACCGTGAACCTGTCAGTTAGCTGTGGTGCCATATGATGCCAGCACAAATGCGTTTGCGGATCACCGTGCAACATTAAAAGCGGCGGTCCCTCGCCTTTGGTCACGGTGAGAACGCGATTACCATCGACGTGTACAAATTGTCGCTCGAAGCCGGGCAACAGCTTTGCGTCGGCTTCCTCAAAGATGGTCATTGATCCAAGCCTTAAATTCAGAAACGGCCACTTCGTTCCGCTGAAAAAACGACCAGCGACCAATTTTGTTCACCGTTAAGAAGTCGGCGCGACGCAGAAGCTCCAAGTGACGACTGACGGTTGGCTGCGCCATGGAAAGCTTTTCAGTCAGTAAGGTGACGCACACACCAATCTCTGATGGCTTGCCAGTCACTTGATGTAAAAAATGGGCATCTGGGTCGGCTAGCCAGCTCATAATGGAAAGCCGCGCATCGCTCGCGAGGGCTTTGGATTGTTCAAGCCTGTCTATCATGTGATTAAAATACATCGTTATTTAGCTATTAGTCAATGTAATTTATCCAACAAACGACATGCGCATTGCTTTTCCCGAATACTAAAGCGTGGCTGCTTTATTCATGAAAGCGGCAAGGGTGGTGTCCAGCTCGGTCACGCCGTCGGCGGAATGCGTGGTCAACGTCACCTCGACCCGGTTGTAGACGTTAAACCATTCTGGATGGTGGTCAGTTTTTTCAGCTTTCATGGCGACGCGCGTCATAAAGCCGAAGGCCTGATTGAATGATTTGAATTGAAACGTTTTTGTGATGGCATCGCGGCCCTCGACATCGTCCCAACCGGTTAAATCGTTAAGGGCAGCGGCGCGGGCCTCGGGCGATAATTTATCGGTCATTAGAATCTCCAGTGTTCATCTCTTTTGAGATGGGCCTCTTGGATCACCGTTCAAGCGAAAGCCTATGCGCTGATCGATTGAAAAATAGAGCAATTTTATCAGCTTCATCGAAACGCGCTGTTTCCGATGAAGCTGGTATTGCTCTAAACTCGCCCTTATGGCCATACCTGTTCGCTACCAAACTGCACCAACGCTGGACGATATAGAACTGATCGCGCGTCAGGTGTACGAAACCATCCCGGCGGTCTTGCGGCGCCATGCCGAGAACGTTGTTCTTCATATTGAAGATTTCCCCAATTCAGAAATGGAAAAAGACATGGGACTGGCGTCTCCGTTCGAACTGCTGGGTTTGTATCAAGGCATATCCTTAGATGAGAAAAGTGTGGGCGATACGGCAATCGATCAAGATCGTATTTTTCTCTACCGGCGACCAATTTTGGATTACTGGGCTGAAAGTGGAGACTCCCTGTCCCATATCGTACGCCATGTTTTGATCCACGAAATCGGACACCATTTTGGGTTATCTGACGACGATATGGAGAAGATCGAAAAGGCGCTTACCGTCGATTAGATTGGTGTTTCAGTAGCGCAGACGGGCCAGCGCAATGCCGCCACCCAGGATAGCAGCCATGGCGATCACGCCCGTCATGCTAATCGGCTCGTTGAAAAGCACCCATCCCCAAAATGCGGCAAAGATAATCCACGTATAATTCACCGCCCCAGCAATCGAAATGGGTGCCAATCGATAGCCTCTCATATTGCAGTATTGGGCAAATACAGCCATCGGACCAAGCAGGGCAACCATGCCTGCTATCGCTGCGTCCAGCGGTACCCAGGTCAGATAAGCGGGTACCGCTAACGTCAACGTGGCGAAACCATTCACGTAAAACAGAACCGGCACCGCCGGTTCGCGTTTCACCAATACTTTGATGAACACACCTTCGAGCGCAATGAGAACCGCAGCGAGGAACGCCAGCCCAGCCGGTATCCAGTAACTCAGGCCAACGCCTCCGGTCAGGCCATGCTCTGCGACCATCAAGGCAGCCCCGACCAAACAAAAGAAGGAGGCTAGCCACTGACGGGCTGTTACGATCTCTTTGAAAAACCAAATGCCAAATACAACGGTAACGAGACCTTCAAGCAAGCCGATTGCTGTGGCATCTGTGACCGGCATGTTTGCCGTCGCATAGATCATACAGAGACCGCCACCAACCCCGCACAGCGCCCGCACCATATGAATGGCTGGCTTTGGACTGGAAACTGATTGCCGCGTGATGCTTGCTGTTATGGCAATAGTCACAAACCCAGCGGCATAGCGAATGAACAACAATTGATAGATGGAGATCGCGTCGCCAATGAACTTTGCTGAGACGAACAAAATCGAAAACAGGCCGGTTGCCGTCAAAAACCATAATACACCAACGAGATGCGTTTGGGTCAGGGGTGGGCTTTCCCAGGCGTGTTGGCTCATGTCATGGTCTCTTTTCCGCAGCAGCCATCATTAGCCACACCGCGACAGCAATCTTCAAATGAGCACTTCTTATAGGGGGTACAAAAATTTTAATGTGAACGCGTGACCGGATGGTCAGCGCTGCAATCGCGTAACCACCGTTTCGCGGGCATCAGCGGTAATCAGGGGTGCCGGTTGTTTAAACAGATAACGTCCGATCCGGAAGACAGCACTATCTGAAGAGCGGCCCAATAAAACGGGTCGACCGTTCCGCGTCATCCAAAGTGCCAGGGCGATGGGGATGACTGCGCCTAACCAAACGCCCGCAATAACATCGGCCAGCCAATGATTTGTGTGAATGATCCGGCAAGCGCCAATCAGCAATCCGAAACTGATATAGACCCAGTCATATCTAGGCAGAATGAACAGCATGACGATGGCGAACGTAACGGCGGCCTGTGTGTGACCAGATGGAAGGGCGTTCATTGAATAGTCAAAGCTAAAAGGATCAAACCCATAGCTGCCGTCTGCCAAATACGCCTTGGGGCGCAACCGCCCGAAGATAAACTTCAGAACATTCAAAGCGGCACCTGCCAGAATGGTTGACGCAGCGCCAAATAAAAAGGCGTCGCCCCATCGTTTGAAGGGACGGTTGCCGCTGCGTGCGCCAATACCACTGCGATCCAGTGCAAGAAAGAGCACAGCGCCAACAACAAAGATCGGTATCCAAATTTCAGGGGCGCTTAGCCTCGCAATTTCATTGAACGTGGATCGCGTTGTTGATTGAAGCTCAAGGACGTTTATCAGAACAGCGCGGTCCAAAAACAGAATAGAGAGGGCAACGGCAATCACTGTGACGATAAAGCTGAAGACGTAGGGCCGTCTGCGCGATAGGGACAGGATCATGGCGGCGTTCATTTGTGATCTCTAGCGTGCATGGCGATAGATGCTCAAGCGTTTTGCGTTGCCGCGCGAATAGTTTACCCCGCTGACAACCGCAATGCGCTCGATCGGCGTGGGGTGCGCAAACGATGCAAACGCGGGCCATTGTTCTTCCGCAATGACGGCATAGCCGCTTGGCGTCTTAGCCAACCAGGCGGCTGCCGTGTCTCCGTTTACCAACTGGGTCCGCGTGTCCGTCAAAAAGACTAGGCTGGGTTCATGAAACCCCGCACTGGCAATGGATGTCGGCGCGCCACCGGCGTCATCCGTAATAACCTGGGCGACACTGCGGCTGAGCCACATGCCGTCCAAACGTGGTAGGACGCCTTCAAGCGTTGATGCGAGCAAGAGGGCGCCGGTTACAATGGCTAACGTCATGCTTTTAAAAATATCGCCTTGTTGAAGTCTGGAAATAACAAGAGACAGGGTCAGGACCGCACACCCGATGACGAGGCCAGAGAAGGCCCAAGCGCCAGGGCTATCAAAATGGATCGGCGCATAGACCGCGCCGCCAATCAAGGCAACCGGCAACAATGCGACAACAAAAATGGCGCCGATGGTTCCGGCCTTGTCCAGCCTAACGGCACCCTCTGACACGTCACCAATAAACCGGGCAATCAGCAGCGCCAATGCCGGATACAACGGTAAAACATAATGCGGCAGCTTGGTTGGAACGGCTTCAAAAACCAACCAGGCGGGAATAATCCAGGCCAGGGCAAACCGGACCCAGGCATCAGTGCGGTTCCGCCATGCCCACATCAGGGCGGGCCACAACAAGGCAGCCGCAGGCCACAGCATAACGTGGACCAGGGCCAAGTAGTAGCCGGGTGGAGCCCCGTGACTTTCTTGTCCGCTGCCAATTTTTGCCAAAAGATCTTTATGAAGAGCGTCGGTGAAAAAAGCCCCGTCCGTTGCCAGACCAATGGCAATAAACCACGGTGCCGCAATGATGGCGGATAATCCCAAACCAAGCATTGGACGCAAGGTTTTTAGCCATCGCCAATCACGATCAGCCAAGACCAAGGCCCCAATTGTCAGGACCGATATCATCGGTACGATGGGTCCTTTGATGAGAATAGCGCAGCCCTGAGCAAACCAAAAACCAATGGCGATGTGGGTGATCTGTGCGTCATCGATCAGACTGTGGTCGCGATCGCGGTGGCGGACATAAAGAACGCCGAGAGCGGCTTGTGCCGCGACCGCACATAAAAACAGTAATGCATCGGCCTTGGCTTGATGGGCTTCTAAAATCAGCAACATGGACGATGCCATAAGCGCCGCAGCAATGAACGCTAACGACTCGCCAATCCATCGGCGGGCCAGGCCAAACAAGAGTAAAATACTTAACCATGCGGCCAATGTGGATGGTAGGCGATACGCCCAAATCTTTGTTGTGATGTCGCCCAGGAAAATTCGTGCCGATAAGGACTGCGCCCAATACGCGCCGGCTGGCTTTTTATTGCGGGCGGTTTCTTGAAACTGAATCCGAACATAGTCACCCGTTTCGACCATTTGCTTTGAGGCTTGGGCAAAGCGGGATTCATCGCGATCAAGCGGTGGTATGGTGAACAGGCCGGGTAAAAACAAAACGGCGCATAAAAGGCTTAGCCACACCGTTGGAAATTTAAGAGGAAAGGACATGGAAGAATGAACTTATGCCGATGAGATGGACGTCGAAACGTCATCGTAGACCACCCGAGACGCAGGAAACACCAGTGTAATGGTTGTGCCTTGGCCAAATGCACTTTCAAGGTCAATGCGCCCCCCATGCAGTTCTATGATCGCCTTCACGATGGGGAGACCCAATCCAACACCAGAACTGGCCACGGAGGCTTTTTGCGAGGCGAGTTGGCCAAAAGGTTCCAGCACGCGCGGCAGGTCTTCGGTGGGTATGCCTTGCCCATTGTCACGAACAGAAATGCCAATATCACCCTTAGGCAGATGAGACGCCGATACAAAAATCTCGCCACCATCTGGGGTGAATTTCAAGGCATTGTCTAAGAGATTCAGAACCATTTGGCGGGTTTTACCAATGTCTGCTGTCAGAATACTTCCCTGGGTTTGATCATCTAAAGCAATCGAAATCTGTTTCGCTTTGGCCCGAATGTCGACGATGTTCGCACATTCATCGATTAGGCCGGCAAGCTGAAACCGTTCAGGTGTTATCGTCATGTGTTGCGCTTCGATCTGTGATAGATCCAGCAACTCACCAATCAGGTGTAACAGCTGCTCGCCTGCTGCTTTTACGTCTGTTGCATACTCAATATACTTATCGTGTAGCGGTCCAAAAGAGGCATGGCGAATCAGGTCAGAAAACCCAATAATGGCGTTCAGTGGTGTTCGCAGATCATGCGACATGTGTGCCAAAAATTCAGACTTCGCCTGGTTGGCCCGCACGGCATCATCGCGGGCATTCGACAGTTCAATGTAATGTGCTGCTTCTTTTCGAACGCTGCGCCATAACAAGAGCGCGAAGACTGCTGTCGAGCCAATCAAGCCCATGACAGCCAGCAGCAGCCAAAAAGCGCTGTCGACGCTGCGCTCTCTTTTTTCGCCGCGAAAGGTCGAGGCGAGCTGCGTGGTGCGGCTGCTAATCCGTTCAACTTTCGGTCGCAGTTTGGATAAAGGGTCGTGCAAGCCAACCAAAACCCCGGCACCGAGGTCGGCGGCGGCTTGATCAAAATCTGGGGCGTAGAATGCTATTTCATCAAAGACGTCAACTAACAGAGCCTTGATCTCGGCGTCCAGCACTTGCGGATAGGGTGGGCGCTTGGGCAGAGTCGATAGTCTTTCATATAGAATGTCATACTCCAGAACGGCCCGCTCCACTGAATAGTAATTGGGCGCGTGTTCGATTCCCTTCAATTCAGCCATGAGATTCATAAAGTGAAGACGGATCTGGACGGTGGCCAAGCCACTGTCATCATAATTTTGTTGTCGGAGGGTTTTTTGATTGGTCCACGCCAAACCGCCGATGATCAGCGTCAACAGCAAGAATAGCGCTGTGACAATACCTGCCGTCAGGGTGATTCTGGAGTAATGGATCGGGAAGTGAATCATCAGCTGGAAAAATTAGCGAACATTTAAACTGATAAGCTGCCAGACGGATCGACTGCTATATTTTTCAACGTTAAGTTCAGGAAATTGATCGATGGGATAAATCATCCAAAGAGGCCCTTTGTTGCGAACGCGCATAATTTTATCATTCCATGTATGGGCCAACATAACAGGATAGGTCTGAGGGTCAGCCATGGGTAAATCGATTTCATATCCATCAAGGGCCTTGGCCGTTAGGGTAGCGCCGGTCGCGCCGATGCGGTTCAAAACATCTGACAATAGAACACCTTCGAAGGTGTGAATGCCAGGTTCAAACGGGTTGGAAGATGTCATGGAATGAACACCAATTGCCATCAACATGTCCCGATCAAATTGCGCCGTTTTGCCCGCGTTAGTGACAGAAATGGATCCCTCAACCGTCAGAATGACCGGACCTTCGGGCGGCGCCAATGGCTCTGCGGCATAAGTCGAATATCCCATTGTTACAAGGAACACGATGGCGAACATGAATGTCGCAACGGCTGAAGTAGGCTTTGTCACGGTAATTCCCTCATGGCATTTCTTCGATAGTTTATCGCGAACGGGCCTGCCGGTGTAGATAAACTATACAAAAAGCAGATATCGGTTAGGCGTGGCGTAATTTTTCCGCATGAAGGGACAACCCTAGCCCCGGTTTAGTTGGTAACGAGATCATGCCCCCTTCGGCTCTCATTGGGTTGTCACAGATGGCGTCCATATCGGCTTCAAGCTCTGGAAAATATTCGCATAAATGAAGGTTTGGCATACCGGCGCCAGCGTGAAGGCTGGCAGCCAACCCAACGGTCATGCTGTTATAGTTGTGTAACGACAGGCCAATCTGGTGCGGCTCGGCCATACTTGCGATTTCACGCATTTCCAAGATACCACCACAGGCGCAAACGTCTGGGTTAATCAAGCCAACGGCTTGTTCAGAAAGGAGGTCGCGAAAGGCGACCTTCCCGGCCAGTGTTTCACCCGTCATCAAGGGTTGTTGTGTGGCCGCGTTTAGATGGACGAGCGTTTTGGTGTTGATCGGCGCGATCGCATCTTCAACCCAAGCCAAGTTGTAGGGCTCGAGTGCATGGCACACCGCACGTGCTTCGTCTGGCGATTTCTGCCGCCATAAATCAACGGCTAAATCAATGTCTGGTCCGACAGCGTCACGAATGATCCGGACTTTCTCGATACCCTGAGCGACGGTTTCGCCAGACCAGAAGGGGTAAAATTTAAGGGTTGTGAAGCCGCGCTTTACCATCTCAACAGCTTTGGCCGCCATTGCCTCTGTTGATGTTGGGCGGTTTGAGAAAATGTTGGCATAGACCGGTATGGCGTCATGGCAGGTGCCGCCAATAAGCTGATAAATCGGCAGTCCCGCTGTTTGTCCGACGATGTCCCAGCAGGCAATTTCGATGGCGCTTGTGGCGCAATACACATCAATGCCCGCGCGCTGTTCGCCAAACGTGTTGGCGGCGAGGTCCAACAAGGCTTTGGTGTTGGAGGCATCCTTTCCAATCAGCCAATCAGCCAATGCTGCAACCATCGCAACGGCAGCCGCCTCGCGGTACTTCAAGGTATGGACTTCACCCCATCCGACGCAGCCCGATATGGTTTCGATCCGCACGAACAAATAGGTTTTGCGGAAACACCAGGCGCCAGGTCGGTCGTCGCCATCATAAAAGAATGCTTCGATGGACTTGATAATCATAGGATTGGATATCACCGTTACGTCGGCACGTTATTGGGGCAGACCGCCACGCGTTGTCGCCATGTCTGTGAATTTATTTAATGCCCCAGCCATCTTCATGAATACGGGTTCACGGTCGGTGATGCCATAGCGCGCGGCAAGCCAAGCGGGGTCTGAATAGGCTAGTTTCACGGTGCCGTCAGCATCTTTCCACACAATCACTTTTAATGGCAAATCAAGACCAATGGCTGGATTCGATTGCATCAGCGGGGTGCCGATTTTGGGCGTGCCAAAGATTAGCGTGGTTGTTGGGGGCAAATCCATACCGACGCTTTTTGCGCCCGTCGCATGATTGATTCGTGCAAACACTTTAATGCCCGCGCGTTCGAAGGCGATGCCTAGGCGATCAATGGTTTTCTCGACGCCAAAATCACTCTGTTTGATGATCAGGCCGTCACCGGCGGCGAAGGATGGGGTTGCAACGGTTAACGTAAGAGCAACACCCAATAGGGCGGCAACAAAGAGCTGGGATAGGCGCATGGAAATCTCCTGGGATGAATCGTTGGGCGATCATAGCGTCTCATTGCTAAATTGGTACCCATGATGATGTTGCGTGGTATGAGGTGGACAGCCTCTACATCGGCTCAGACTGACATGACTCGAAAAAACATCTGAACCTCGTTCAATACTGGAATAAAACAAAAAACAATCAAATACCCTGTGACGTCTACCGACCCATTAGACGATCCATCTGGCGGCTGCTGATCGTGCGGGGCTCAATTACGATCCGTTTGCCACGTGGTCTTGCGGATTGGGGGGCGGCTGACTAGGTTTTGCGCATCGAAGCGTGACAGTCGAAACCCACCTTTAGAAGGGGCCGTCCATGGACGTTCTTGCCGGACCATTGTTGAAACTGATCCTTACCGTCATTGACCTCTATGTTTGGGCTTTGATTATTTCTATCGTTCTCGGCTGGTTGATCCATTTCAATGTGATTAACCGATCCAACCAATTTGTCAGCACGTTAGAATATTTCTTTCATCGTCTGACGGAACCAGCTCTGGGCCCGATCCGCCGCGTATTACCGAATTTAGGCGGCATTGATCTGTCACCGATCGTTCTGATCCTGGGTTTGTACTTCATCAAAGATATTTTGATCCGCCTGGCCATGCAGATGGGCTAAGGCGCGATGCCTAATGCTCGTGTCGCAACTATCGCGAAACACGGTTGTCCACATCACCGGTGATCCTGAATCACTTGAAGCGCGGCTTCTGGCGTGGTTAGACGCTCTATAGAATTCTAAATTAATCGCCGGGGAGGGCGTAACATGGCAGAGGCAACAATCATCGACGGTAAGGCATTTGCGGCAGGACTGCGCGAAAAGGTTGGCATCGCAACGGCCAAGGTGAAAGCCGATCACGGCTATACCCCAGGTTTAACCGTTGTTCTGGTTGGCGAAGACCCGGCCAGCCAGGTCTATGTGCGCAACAAGCACGCGCAAACCGAAGAAGCCGGTATGAACTCTGTCGTGCTGCGGCGTGACCCAGACATCACCGAAGCCGCGCTGTTGGATTTGATTGCTGAGCTTAATGCGGACCCGGCGACCAACGGCATTTTGGTTCAATTACCCCTGCCAAAACACATCGATGATCAGAAAATCTTGGCCAGCATCGACCCGGCCAAAGATGTGGATGGTTTCCACTTGATGAATGTTGGCCTGCTATGGACAGGCGGTAACGCACTGGTGCCCTGCACGCCTTACGGCTGCCTTTTAATGTTGAAAGATCACTTAGGATCGTTATCGGGCAAGCGCGCAGTTATCTTGGGTCGCTCTAACATTGTTGGCAAACCGATGGCGGCCTTGCTGCTCAGCGAAAGTGCGACGGTTACGATTGCCCATTCGCGCACCGAAGATTTAGAAGAGCGCTGCCGCGAAGCCGATATTCTGGTCGCTGCCGTTGGCCGCCCGGAAATGGTCCGGGGTGATTGGATCAAGCCGGGTGCGACTGTGATTGATGTGGGCATCAATCGGATTGATGCGCCAGAAAAAGGCGAAGGCAAAACCAAGCTGGTCGGCGACGTGAACTTCGCCGAAGCCGTGCAGGTCGCGGGGGCCATTACACCCGTGCCCGGCGGCGTCGGCCCCATGACGATCGCGTGCCTACTGCGCAATACGTTGGTTGCCGCCTGTCGCCAAAACGGGTTCGATGACCCAGGCCTTTAGGCCAGCAGACGGCTAAACGCTGTCGAGAATGTGTTCAGCCGCGCGCAGGCCCGTGATATAAGCCCCATGAGTGGTTCCTGCGTAATCGAAGATGGTGTGCTCACCGCACAGCATCAATCGGTCTTCAACAGGTTCGCCTAGGCGGTCATACATGCTGGCGGATGCACCCGGCGTTGGATACGCATACGCGCCCAATGTATGCGGGTCGGTGTACCATGTGGTGCGAAGCATCTGCGTCGGCTCGGTCACTGCATCACCCCAAATGTTCCGAAGCACGTCCAGCGCGTCTGCTTTGGCTTCTGCCTCTGACATTTGGTCTGCGGTGATGGCGTAGGACCCAACACTCAAGCCTAAAATGATGTTCTCATCCGAGAATGTCCGGTAGTTTACCCAGTAATTCCACCGACCTTTTGGTGCCGTCATGGCACCAAAGTATTGGGTTTCTACATCCCAAAACGCCTGATCGAATTTGAAGGCAATTTTGGTAACGCTGCCAAAGCCAACTTTATCAATCGCGCGTTGGTAGCTGCTGGGCAATGGAGGAGCGAAATTGATGTTGCCCGCCTTCAAGACACCCAGCGAGACGCTACAGACGACATAGTCGGCCTCAAAATCACCAGCGCTGGTTTTCACAACCGCACCATCGGTTGAATACTGAATGTTGGAAACGACGGTTGATAGCTTAATATTAAGGCCTTCCGCTAGGGGCTTTAGAAGGGCGTCATATCCTGTTGTGACAACCACGTCAGGCGTATCAAAAGCATCGTCGTCATCAAACAAAACAGCAGATAAATTTTTGACAGGCCCGCCTTTCGAAAATTCCGTATAGGCCGACCAAGCCCAGTTCAAACCATCATCGCGCAAATCACCAGAAACGATATCAGCCAGGGATCGATTATCATGATTTTCCAGCTCGTTATCCATTCGTTCGACGGCTGCCCACCAGTCGTCGCCAATTTCTTCCAGCATATCTTCGCTAATTTCTTCCCCGTCTCGGTCGAACACAACGAGATTATCATCATCAGTGACGACGTATTCCGCGCCGACGGCATCGGCCAACTGCTTGGTAGGGTTGGCTTGCTCCGGTCCGTGAATCCAGCCAGCGCCGACTTCGAACGGCGCACCCATTGACCAATCGGTCAGCAATCGACCGCCAATGTGGGGCTTGGCCTCTAACACGGTTACATCGGCCCCTGAATCAGCCAAGGTGCGTGCCGCGCCCAGCCCGGCACAGCCAGCGCCGATGACAACGACTTTTTTGCCGTCCAAAGCGCCCGCACGGGCGAGCCGTTGCGTGCCCAACAATAGGGCCGCAGACAAGGCAGTCGACGTTTTTAGGAATGTGCGTCGGTCAAAAGCGTCTTTTGTCATCAAAATTCCCCTGGCGGCTGGTTGAATTCTAAGAAGTATAGTGGCGAATAATCAGATTAGCGATTCTCTATCTGCACGTCTTGCGCATAACGGGCCGGGTCGAGGCGTGGCGGGCAACTTCCGTGAACCCAGCGCTTCGAAAGGCTGACGCAGTTCCCATCCAGGCGAATACATCGGCCATTTTGCCATCTTTAGGCTCTTGTGGGCAGCCATCCAGGGCGGTAGCCCCGTTTGCGAAGGCTTGCTCCGCCGTAGCCCTGAGAAGGTCCGTCGCGACACCTTGCCCCCGATGGCCTTTCGCGATGAAAAGGCAGGTAACGACCCATGCATTGAGATCACCATGCGGCAAGAATGTGCGGCTTTTTGCGAGGCCGGGAAACGAAGTGCGCGGCCCGTAGGAGCACCAGCCGATGGGCTGATCATCGCGAAACGCCAGAATCCCGGGTCCGGCAGACGCGGAGTCGTCGAAAAGGGCCTTCATTGCGGCACGGTTGGCGCTCCCTTTGCCCGTCTCGACGTCTTTTTTGCGGATGCGGTTTAACATGCACCAACATCCACCACAGGCGCCTTTTGCACCAAAAAGAGCTTCAAAAGCGTTCCAAGTGTTGGGTCCCGCGGGTCGAAATATCAAAGGTTTGGTCATCGCATCTAGGCTCTCGCGTGGTTCCCTTTATTAGCATGCTTGCCGATGCCGCGTGGTTTTGCTTAAAGCAGCGCCATGACACCTTCTGAACGCATCCGAAACTTTGCCATCATCGCACACATTGATCACGGTAAGTCTACCCTGGCTGACCGTCTGATCCAGTTGTGTGGGGGCCTCGCCGACCGCGAGATGAAAGAACAAGTCCTCGATTCGATGGATATCGAACGCGAGCGCGGCATCACGATCAAAGCTCAATCGGTTCGCTTGGAATACAAAGATGCCGATGGCGAAATCACGGTTCTGAACCTGATCGACACGCCCGGCCATGTTGACTTTGCCTATGAAGTCTCGCGGTCCTTGGCGGCCTGTGAAGGCTCTATCTTGGTGGTTGATGCCAGCCAAGGGGTCGAGGCACAAACGCTGGCCAACGTCTACTTAGCGATTGAGAATGACCATGAGATCATCCCGGTCTTGAACAAGATTGATCTGCCCGCCGCCGAACCCGAGCGCGTCAAAGCGCAAATCGAAGAAGTTATTGGCATTGATACATCCGATGCCCTCGAAATTTCTGCGAAAACAGGCATAGGCATCGCCGATGTCCTAACGGCCCTGGTGGCCCGCATTCCGCCGCCCAAAGGCGATCCGGCTGCCCCGCTGAAAGCGCTGTTGGTCGATAGCTGGTATGATTCGTACTTGGGCGTGATGATCTTGGTGCGGGTTGTCGATGGCGTGCTCAAGAAAGGCCAAAAAGTTCGGATGATGGCGAACGGAATCGTCCATCAGATCGAACAGGTTGGTGTGTTCACGCCGAAGCCAACCCCGGTCACGGACTTGGGGCCTGGCGAAGTGGGCTATATCACCGCGTCGATCAAAACCGTGGCTGACACCAATGTGGGCGACACGATTACCGAAGATAAACGCCCCGCCACGGAACCCTTGCGCGGCTTTAAACCATCGATCCCCGTTGTTTTCTGTGGCTTATTTCCGACCGACGCGGGTGAATATGAAGAACTGCGCGATGCCTTGGCAAAGCTACACCTGAATGATGCCAGCTTCCATTTTGAGGCGGAAACCTCTGCGGCGCTGGGCCTTGGGTTCCGCTGTGGGTTCTTAGGTCTGCTGCACTTGGAAATTGTTCAAGAACGGCTGGAGCGTGAGTTCGACCTCGACCTGATCACCACCGCACCCAGCGTGGTCTACAACATCTATATGAACAACGGCACGATGATTTCCATGCACAATCCGGCGGACATGCCGGACGTGGTGAAGATTGACCACATTGAAGAACCGTGGATCAAAGCAACAATTTTGGTGCCAGATGAGTATCTGGGTTCGATCCTGCAACTCTGCACCGAACGACGCGGTGAACAGGTTGACCTGACCTATGTAGGCACGCGAGCCATGGTGGTGTATCGTTTACCCCTGAACGAAGTAGTCTTTGATTTTTACGACCGCCTGAAATCGGTGTCTCGGGGTTACGCCAGTTTTGACTATGAGATGGATGGCTACGTCGAATCGAACTTGGTCAAGATTTCCATGTTGGTGAACCAAGAACCGGTCGATGCTTTGGCGTTCATTGCCCACCGCACCCACGCCGAAGCGCGTGGGCGGCAAATCTGTAAACGCTTAAAAGATCTGATCCCGCGGCAATTGTTCAAAATTGCTGTGCAAGCGGCCATTGGTGGCAACGTCATAGCCCGTGAAACCGTCGCCGCGATGCGCAAAGACGTAACCGCCAAGTGTTACGGCGGGGACATCACGCGAAAGAAAAAGCTGCTGGAAAAGCAGAAAAAGGGCAAAAAGCGGATGCGCCAAATCGGCAATGTGGAAATTCCGCAAAGTGCCTTCTTAGCCGCGCTTAAGACCGGTGACGACTAAGTTTCGTCCTTATTGTTGGTCAGATCATTCCGCACTTTCGGCGGCGGCAACGGGCCGAACACGGGCGGAATGGTTTTGACCTCGTTTTCATCGCTCGCATCTGGATGTTCAGTCTCTGCATGCACCAGATCCATGGCATCGAGGGCTTCGACGGTCGTTGGAAACTGACCATCAATGTTGTCCAATTCTTCCAGATGGTCGCGGTCGTAGACTTCCTCAACAACGAAGTGGCGTGGCATGCGGTCATCTTCTAAGTGGTCATAATCTTCATCATGCTTCGCCGCATGGGTAAGTTCATCAACCAGGAAAAGCGATTCAGACTGGCGTTTGACCTCTTCTAACTGGTCGGGACGCAATTCCTTGTTGGGCCGAAAGTGCCACGTCAATAAAACGCCGGGCACTGTGAATAGGAACCATGCTGGCGGCCACAACAGCACTTCGAGAACCGGATCCCATAAAAACGGGGAGATGCCGATGATCTGATTTTTGAAGATCACGTAGTCAGCCGGAAATACTGTGTGCCAAAGATCGTTGGCAGAGACCCAAAAAGTGTTGGGCTCACCATAAACCAGCCCAACGCCTTCCAGCGCCGCCGCTAAAAAAGCGACGATCAACAGAACCCAGCCAAAGAGAAATATAATCCGCATGTTTGTAATATAGGACGGATTCACTGTACATAACATCACCAAGAATGGTCGATTTGATTGCGCCTCAATGACAATGGATGGTGCAAATCTAAAAAGGATTTTGATCGGTGGTAAAGGTTCTTGGTTTTTTCGTTTGTACTCTCTTTTTGATTGCATCCATCGGTTACGTCACGACGCGCCTTCCATCGGCGGATCCGTTTTCTGTAAGTGATACCGATAGAGCGATTGACCTACGGTACTATTCGCTGTTTCAAATCGCCACCTTAAAGCAACAACATGCCGCTGCCCTTGATACGCCTTACGATATTGGGCTGTTTGGCAACAGCCGTATTCTTTCTGTTGGGCGGTCTGACTTGTCTTTGGAAAAGTGCAGCGTGTTCAATTTCGCCCTTTCTGGTCAATCGTTCCGCAGCACAGTTGAATTGTTGGAACGGCTCGCCGCACAGGACGCGCTGCCACGCACAGCCGTTGTCAGCATGGACCATTTCGAACTGCAAATGGCCGACAATCCGCAGTGGATTCCGATTGCCGACCGGGTGTACCGTTTTCTCAACGATATTACATATGCAGTGCAATCAGATATTGCGTCGGTGCGTGATGCGGCACGCGTTGTATGGCGTTTTGTTTGGACGGAAACGCTGTTGTTTCAGCAAATCTTTGAGGTGGCCTTTTTTTACCAGAGCGTCTCAACCTATTTTGACCTTCATTCATTGGAAGAAGTAGGCACCGAGGCCAGCAATGCATTATCCTATCGCAATGATGGCAGCTGGGATAGTGGTCGTCCATCCTCAGATGGCGCGGTTGATGTTTTGGCCAGAACCACAGCGCAAATTTTACTGCCAATCCTACAATTGGATTTAGACCGACTGTTCAATCTTGCGCGCGACAATAACTTTACGATTTTTTTATATGAATCTCCTCTGCACCACGAATCATCAGACCTTCTAGATGTAAGTCCATCATCATTTGCTAATGCGGATCGACAGCTTCTAAAAGCGGCCTGTGCAGAGGCAGGCATCCAATGCCTGACAGCGCCGATTGGCGCTTTCTTGGGGTCTTCGGGATGGTCAGATTCTAGCCACCCTCCAGCAGATGAACTGGGTTTATGGCTTTCGATGCAATTGGCGCGGGTTGATCCGGGCTGCGCCACATGATCTTTAACACGTTTTCGTTTTTGTTCGTCTTCTTGCCATGTGTTTTGGTGCTGTTTTATCTGCCCGGACTACGCAGATTTCGCTACATCACATTGACTGCATCGTCTTTGGTGTTCTATGGAATATCTGGCATCGAACATGCTGTGGTTTTATGTTTGGACGTCTTGTGGCTTTACTATTTTATGACTCGAGAGAACTTCCAAAAAAATAAAATACTGCTGTTTGTCACCATCATACCGCCAATTTTAGCACTCTTTTATTACAAGTATATTGGGTTCTTTTTTCGATCTATATTCGGTATCGGAAACTCAGAAATTTCAGAGGTGTTTAGTGTCTTCGATCACATCGTTTTGCCTGCGGGCATTTCGTTTTTTACATTCCAGGCTGTTTCGTTTGCCATTGATCGTTATCGTGGCGACATTAAAGAAGTGCCGTCGTTTTCCCGGGTGTTTACGTTTATCACTTTTTTTCCGCAGCTTGTCGCAGGCCCCATCTTGCGGTTCAGTGATATTGATGGTGCGCTGGCGCGACTGACGACGTTTAAGCTAACAGCACATTTTATGAGCCGCGGCATTGGCTACATCGTCTTAGGCTTGGCTGTTAAAGTGCTGATAGCTGACACCTTGGGGCATATGATTGAGGATTATGCTGTTGATCCCGGTGCAATTACGCCCTTGTCTGCATGGTTCACAGTCTTTGCCTATAGTTTTCAAATATACTTTGATTTTTATGGCTATTCACTGGTTGCGATCGGGTTGGGGTCACTGTTTGGGTTTTCATTTCCAAAGAATTTTGATCGTCCCTACAACGCACTGAACCCCCGAGATTTCTGGCGGCAGTGGCACATGACGCTGTCATTTTGGATTCGTGACTACCTTTACATCCCGTTAGGCGGCAACCGGTCATATGTTCGAAACATCCTGATTGTCATGGCGCTGTGCGGCCTTTGGCATGGGGCAGGGTGGTCTTTCATTGTGTGGGGCCTTTACCATGCAATGCTTGTTATCGGATACCACGCCGGGCGCACAACGTGGGATAAGTTCCCGGCGCTTGTTCAAATTGCCGTTACGTTCTTTTTGGTTTCATTGGGTTGGATCTTGTTTCTTTTCGATTTTGCCCAAGCTGCTGCGTTTGTGCAGAGCCTAGTGGGGCACGGCGCCAACGGTATCGTTGGTCCAACGCTGGTCATGTGGAGCTTTTTAGGCCTCGCAGCGGTCGTTGCTTTCGGCATACGCCTTGAGCCTTTGGCGGAGAACAACCATACAGGAATCTGGGCATCGTCAATTCTTCAAATTCTTTTGGCTGTGCTCTTTGTTTCCACGTTGTTCTTCTTGGACCGTTCCGAGACGTTCATTTACTTTCGGTTTTAATGCATAGCGAGTTGGATACCCAAAAAAAACGATGAAATCCGCAATCCAAATTGCTGAACGGCTTTTCGCTACTCTTGCGGCTGAAACAGCAGACCCGCCGGGTGTGACGCGCGATACCTATGGTGCGGGTGAGCAGAAAGGCCACGATATTGTGCGGGCTGAAGCGGAAGGCATGGGCTTAGAGGTCGAGATCGACGCCGTCGGTAACCTTTATATGACACTTCCCGGCAAGGATCGGTCGCAGCCCCGTATTCTTACGGGATCGCATCTCGATTCGGTGCCGCACGGCGGTAACTATGATGGTGCCGCTGGTGTGGTGGCTGGGTTGATGCTGATCGCTGATTTGATGGACACGCGGACCCCTCCGCCCGTGGATATCACGGCTGTCGCGTTCCGCGGAGAAGAATCCTGGTTTCCAACATCGTACATCGGATCAAGCGCCGCCCTCGGTTTGTTTGATGCGAATGATCTTCAAGCCCGCCGCGATGACACGCACCGCACCTTGGTTGATCATATGACAACCTCTGGGTTTGATCCGGGCGTGATTGAACGGGGTGAGGCCCAAATCAATCCAAACAGCATCGTAGCCTTTGTCGAGGTGCACATTGAACAAGGCCCCGCCCTGATCGGCAGTAATGTTCCAGTCGGCTTGGTCACAGCCATCAACGGGGGCTTTCGCCATATGGAGGCGGTGGCACGCGGCACCTGGGATCATTCAGGGGCAACGCCGCGTCGGTATCGTAAAGACGCGTCGCTGGCCGTTGTCGATCTGGCGGTGATTTTGGAAAATGCCTGGGATACGATTGAAGCGCGCGGTCAAGCCGCGACCATTACGTTCACACAGTTGGCGACCAATCCCACCCTGCACGGCGGCAGCAAGGTCGCCGGGGAAGTTCGGTTCGCATTGGATGTCCGCAGTGAGTTTCCAGAGGTCTTGGATGAGGTTCAAGGCGTTCTCGATGCCGCTATCGATATAATTTTTGAAAAACGCGGCGTGACAATTGACATGGGACTTCGCAGTCAGTGGCCCATTGCCTGCCTCGACCCCGCCCTCGTCGATCGGATGCAAGCATGCGCCGAATCCGCCGGTATCTCGGCCATGCGTATGCCCAGCGGCGCCGGGCATGATGCCGCCGTGATGGCGAATGTGGGCATCCCAACGGCCATGCTATTTGTGCGCAATGCCAATGGCAGTCACAACGCCGATGAAACCATGGATATTGAAGATTTGGCCCGTGCGGTCTCGGTTTTGAAGGCCTTTGCTCTCTCTCACGAGACATAATGCGGGCTGGTCAAGTTTGATCCCCGTGCCGTCGCTGTATTGAACAGTGACTTACCCACGGCTGAAAAATCATTTAATCGGCTTTATATCGCTGTTTTCTCACTCCTTGTTTTGTTTGCCGCCCTAATGGCCTTGGTCGTGCCAGCGTTGCTTGCTTTTGTCTTTGGTTGGTTTGCCTTTCGCAGCCGCGTCACCGGTGTTTATCTCTCGATCATTACCCAGGCCATGTCCTTTGTCCGAGACTTGGCGGATACTTACGTTGTGATGGACCGGGGTGAGGTTGTCATGTCGGGCGATGGCACATCAATGGACGAGTCTCAGGTTCGGCAACATTTGGCGGTTTAGGCTTGGTTTTCAAAACCGCTGCCCTACATAACAAGGTATGAAATACAACCAATCCCATTTTAGCCGTCGCCGATTTTTGGCTGCAACCGCAGCGGTTGGGTTGACACCGTGGCTCGGCTACAATGCGGGTGCTGCCTCATCGCCGTTGCTGCGCACGATCCCGTCGACCGGCGAGACCATCCCCGCCATCGGCATGGGCACGTGGATCACCTTTAATGTCGGTAAGAAGGAAGCTCTCCGCTATGACCGGTTGGAGGTACTGAAAACCTTCTTTGCGTTGGGCGGTGGCATGGTTGATTCATCGCCGATGTACGGCACAGCCCAAGATGTAATGGGCTGGTGTCTGGATCGCATCGAACCGCAGCAGCGTGTGGGCCTGATGTCCGCAACCAAGATTTGGTCGCCCGCTGGTGGGTCAGGTGCGCAACAGGTCGGCGATGCGGAACGTTTGTGGCGTTTGCCCCGCATTGACGTGATGCAAATTCATAACTTGGTGGATTGGCAAGATCACTTGGCCATGTTGCTGGACATGAAAGCCGCAGGGCGGGTTCGCTACATTGGCATCACCACCTCGCACGGTAGCCGCCATCAGCAGATTGAACAGATTATGGCGAGCCAACCGATCGACTTTGTGCAGTTCACCTACAACATGGCTGACCGTTCACCAGAACAGCGGTTGCTGCCGCTTGCAGCGGACCGCGGGATTGCGGTCATTGTGAACAGGCCCTTCAGGCGTGGCGGTTTGATCGACGCAACCGATGGCAAGCCCTTGCCGGGGTGGGCCGCCGATATTGGCGTGACGACCTGGGCGCAGGCTTTGCTGAAATTCATCATCAGCCATCCGGCGGTGACGTGTGCCATACCCGCGACATCGCAGGTCGCCCACATGAAGGAAAACATGGCGACCATGACGGGTCCGTTACCGGATGCTACCCTTCGGTCGCGCATGGCTGATGACTTTGCCGCGCCTTAGACACGGCCTGTGAGTTTTGAACTGCCGTACAGTATTGAGGTCTTTTTCTCCGTCGCCGAGTCGTACAATGCGGATTGGTTCCCTGCCGCCATAATCGGGTGGCTGGCTATGGTGATGGCGGTTGCCCTCAGCCAACGTGCCCCGCGCATCACGGGCCTCATCTTGGGCGGTGTCTGGGTGTGGATCGGTTTGGTACATCAAATTCAAACTATGGCTGATTTCAATTTCATGGCCCGTGTCTATGGCTGGGCCTGGATTGCACAGGGTGTTGGCTTTGCCGTTTTAGGCGGCGTGCTTAGTCGCCTCAGTTTTCAGGTCTCAAAAGCGGCAGTTGTTTGCGTGTTAGGCGGGTTAATCGTCTACCCCCTCAGTGTGCTGGCCTATGGCTATTCTTGGAGTGCCGTGCCTCTCGCTGGAACCATGCCAAACCCAACTGTTTTGGTAACGGCAGGGCTTCTTTTGGCGATGCGTGGACCAAAGGTGTGGCTCGCCGCCTTATGCGTTGTGCCCCTGGCATGGGGCATCGTCGCAGGTATTTCGGCTTATCTGTTGGGGTTTCCGCTGGACTACACCGTGCCAATCGCGATGGTAGCGGCGGCCCTGCTGCGGGCCTGGAGATAACAGATGGATTCGGTCACACAATTTGTTTTGGGCGCGGCGGTGAGCGCAGTTTTTTTGGGTCCGAAGATCGGCCCGCGTAAAGCGGTAATTCTAGGCGGCCTCTTGGGGACGGTCCCGGATCTTGATACGTTTTTACCCGCAACCGATCCGGTTGAGGCTTTTGTGTCGCACCGGGGTGCAACGCATTCGTTGTTGATGCAGGTCATCGTGACCCCCTTGTTTGCCGAGCCACTGGTGCGTTTGTTTAGTGCGCTGCGGGACCCGCGCATCAAAACGTATCTGGCGGTCTATTTAATTTTTGCCACCCACGCCCTGGTTGATGCCATGACGGTGTATGGCACCCAGCTGCTCTGGCCGTTTGGGGTAGAACCCGTTGGCGTTGGATCGATCTTTATCATCGATCCGATCTATACTTTGCCATTGCTGGCGTTAACGGTGTGGGCCTTATTCAAAGGACAATGGACGCCACGTTTCGGCACATGGTTGCGGAGAGCTTTAGTTGTCTCAAGCGCCTACATGCTCATGACCATTCCGGTGCAACAGATCATGAAGGATCGCGGTGCTAAAATCTTTGCCGACCGGGGCATTATGCCAGAACGCATCTTGGCGATCCCGACCCCCTTCAATATCGCTTATTGGAAAGTGTTGGCGATTGATGGTGGGCGCTACATCACGCTGTATCTGCCTGTGTTTGGCAACGACGAAGAGACAACGGCTTATGTGTATTCGCGCCGTATGGATCTGATTGGCTGTTTGGCAGATGATCTGGTTTATCAAAAACTGGCGGCCTTTTCAGATGGGTTTTACACTCTCTCAGAGGCAGACGGGCGGGTGGTGATGTCAGATCTCCGCATGGGCCTGACGCCATCCTATGTCTTTCGGTTTGAAATTGCTGACGTCACAAGCGATGGCGCAAAACCGCTAACCCTCTCCGTTCGCCTTCCGACCATTCGCGGCTTGGTCGGTGATCTGGAGTGGCTTCAAGCCGGCCTTCTTCAATCGCCAACCACACGCCCCGCCGAAGCCGCAGCGCAGATCGCGTTGGGCGACTTGCGGCCGTCGGAAACGCGGCTCGCTTCGGCATCGTGCACTGTTGGCTGATTGATCTGAACAAATGGAATTGACGGCGCTCTCTGTTCGGCGCACATTTTCCCGTATGAAATACGAAACCTTCATGGGCGCATCAATGGGTCGCCGGGCAACGGGCTGTGATTTGGTCGTTTGACTAGCGCTGACCGGCTCTTTGTGGGCTATCTCAGGTGCTGCGTTTGCAGTGAGTGTTTCGATTTTTGATCAGCGAATTTCATACCATGACATCAAAGCCACGTTTGCGTGTTGCCGTTGATATCGGCGGTACTTTTACCGACAGTGTTCTGATGAGCGGCGATGCGACCGTTCTCGCGACCAACAAAACCCTCACCACCCACGAAAGCCCGGCAGCGGGCGCCATGACTGGGGTCAAGATGGCCTGCGATCAAGCTGGAATCGCGCTTTCTGATGTCTCGGGCTTTGTGCATGGCACAACGCTGGCGACCAACGCACTGATCGAACGGCGTGGCGCGCGGGTTGCGGGTATCACAACAGAAGGCTTCCGCGATATCCTCGAAATCGCCTACGAACGGCGCTATAGCCAGTATGACATTAATATTGACAAGCCAGATTTGATTGTTCCGAGATCGCGGTGCTTCACGGTCCCCGAACGGGTTTCTGTGAAGGGCGATGTTCTGATTCCGTTAGATGAGTCCGCCATCAACTCTCTGGTTGCCTCATTACAAGCAGAGAAGGTCGATGCGATCGCCATTTGTTTTCTGCATGCCTATGTCAACCCGAAACATGAACAGCGCCTTCGCGAACTGTTGTTAGACCGCATGCCCGATTTATCCGTTTCGATCTCGTCAGAGGTCAGTCCCGAAGCTCGAGAATTTGATCGTCTCTGTACCACCATTGCTAACGCTTACATCGCGCCGTTGATGTCAAAATATCTAGCAGAGTTTGGTACTGCCTTTCAGGCCGAGGGTTTGACTTGTCCGGTTCTGATGATGACCGCTGGCGGTGGTATGACAACGTTAGAAACGGCTCGGCGATTCCCCATTCGGTTGGTTGAATCAGGTCCGGCAGGTGGGGCGATTTTGGCAGCGCATGTTGCGCGGCAATGCGGTGAAGGCAGTGTGTTATCATTTGATATGGGTGGCACCACGGCCAAGCTCTGCCTCATTGATAACTACCAGCCGCAAACGTCTCGGCAGTTTGAAGTCTCCCGCGCCGCCCGCTTCATCAAAGGCAGCGGCATGCCGGTGCGTATTCCGGTGGTGGATATGATTGAGATTGGCGCAGGCGGTGGTTCCATCGCCGCCGTTGACCGGTTGGGGCGACTGACCGTCGGCCCAGAAAGTGCGGGGAGCGAACCGGGACCGGCAGCTTTTGGTCGAGGCGGCACGTACCCGACCGTTACGGATTCCGATGTCGCGTTGGGTTACATCGAACCGGCGCGCTTTGCTGAAGGGCGTCTGCATGTTGATGTGGATGCAGCCAATGCAGTGTTGGCTGAACATTTAGGTGCGGTCTTGGGGTTAGATGCTACGGGATCGGCTCAGGGTGTTAGTGATATTGTTGACGAAAGCATGGCCAGTGCGGCGCGGATGCACGCCGTTGAATCTGGTAAAGATCTCGGCATTCGCACCATGATTGCGTTTGGTGGCAATGGTCCGCTGCATGCGACGCGGGTGGCGCGGCGATCCGGTGTGTCGCGCATTCTTATTCCCAATAACCCTGGCGTGGGATCAGCCGTTGGCTTTCTGTTTGCGCCGGTCTCGTTTGAGGTCGTGCGTAGTTTTTATACATTGCTGAAAACCATGGATGTTGCAGCGATTAACACGATGTTTGACTCTCTGATTGATGAAGCGGCAAGCGTCGTTCGGGCAGGGGCACCGGCTGCGCCACTCACATATGAACGCACGGCCTTCATGCGGTATCATGGCCAGGGCCATGAAATTGAAATTGCCTTGCCAGATCGGGCGTTAGAAGACGGCGACCTCACCACGATGCAAGACGCCTTCGAGGTCAACTATAAACGGCAATTCGCCCGCGCCGTTCCCGGCATGGATATTGAAATTTTGAATTGGTCGGTCCGGGTTTCAACGAAGAAACCAAATATCGACACGACACCAGAAAGGCCTGAAAAGGTAGCGGCTGTGGCCGTTGGAGTTCGCCGAATTATCTGTGATGTTTCTGGTAAAGTCCTTGATGCAGCGGTTTTCTGGCGACCCGATTTAACGCCCGGAACCACCCTTGCCGGTCCGGCCTTGATCGCCGAGGCTCAGACCACAACCCTGGTCAGCGCAGATTTTTCTGCCACCGTCGATGCCGCAGGGAACTTGGTTTTAACCCATATGGATGCCGAAGGAACCCAACCATGAGCACGCCCTCAAACACGCATACGGCGACCCGCCTTCAAGTCATGTGGAACCGCCTTTTGGCTGTGGTTGAAGAACAGGGCCAAACCCTGATCCGCACAGCCTTCAGCCCCATTGTGCGGGAATGTGGTGATATCTCTGCGGGCATCTTTGATTTGCAAGGGCGCATGTTGGCGCAGGCGGTTTCCGGTACACCTGGCCATATCAACACCATGGCCGAGGCGGTCAAAACACTGCGGGCGCGATTCCCTTTGCAAGAAATGAAGCCGGGCGATATTTACACCACGAATGATCCATGGATCGCGTCGGGACATCTGAATGATATTTTGTTGCTGATGCCTGCCTTCCGCGGTGACAGCGTTGTGGGCTTTACGGCATGCACGTCGCATTTGGCCGATTTGGGCGGGCTGGGGATGGGGCCGGAAGGGTCCGACATCTATGACGAAGGCCTTTTGATTCCGCCGTGTAAGCTGATTGACGGTGGAGAGATCAATACGTTGTTGCTTGAGATTATTAAATCGAATTCGCGGGAACCCATCGCCAATGAAGGCGACATTTATGCACTGATCGCGTGCTGTGAAGTTGGCGCAAAAAGCTTGGTTGGCATGATGGACGAGTTTGCTCTTGAGCACCTTGATTCCCTGGCGACCTATATTCTGGATACGTCATACAAGGGCACGCTTGATGCGTTGGCGGCAGTGCCGCAGGGCACCTATCATAACACGTTGATGATTGATGGGTATGAATCAGAGATTACCTTGCAGGCGTCGCTGACGGTTTCGTCAGACGATGTCGTACTCGACTTCACCGGCACATCGGGATGCTCGAAAAAAGGCATCAACGTGCCGCTTAACTACGCAACCGCTTACAGTGTGTTTGCCTTGCGATGTTTGATCGGGCCTGACATTCCAAACAATGCGGGATCTCTCGCGCCGTTCAAAGTAACCGGGCCCAAAGGGTGTATCTTGAACGCCGTTCACCCTGCACCCGTTGCCATGCGGCACACCATTGGTCAGTTAACGCCCGATTTGGTTTATGGGTGCTTGGCGCAAGCATTGCCTGATCTGGTTCCTGCCGAAGGCGCATCGTGTATGTATGATTTGCCGCTTCGGAACACGGCAGAGTCGGTTCGAGCGGGGGCTCATCCGTTCGCCGTCGAATTGGTTCACAGTGGTGGAACAGGCGCACGCCCCACGAAGGACGGATTGTCAACAACAGGCTTTCCCAGTGGTGTGTGGGGCAGTCAGGTAGAGATTACCGAGAGCGTTGCGCCGGTTTTGGTGAAGCGTCGGTCTTTGCGAACAGACAGCGGCGGACCAGGTCTCTGGCGGGGCGGTTTAGGACAGCGCATTGAGATGAGCGCAGCCGGTAATGAGCCCTTTATGGTTTTTCTCTCAGTCGAACGGGTTCGCTATCCCGCGCGCGGGCGCGATGGCGGTCTCAATGGCGCGGCAGGGCGCATTCGTTTGGATGATGCGCCAGACTTGCCGGGCAAAGGAGAGGTGCGGGTTGATCCGGGCCAGACTCTCATTTTTGAGACACCGGGAGGCGGCGGGATCGGCGATCCGAAACAACGAGACCGAAGCTTGGTTGAACGCGACTTGCAAGATGGCTTGATCAGCGCAGACTCAGCCCAAACCATTTTTGGTTTTCAAACACCAGAGGTGACGCCATGACGCAACCCACACGTCCAGCAACTCACATTGCTGGCATGGCGCCGTATCCGTCGGTGGACATGGGCGATAAACCCCCGCGTATATCCTTAGCCATGAACGAAAGCCCGTATCCGCCAAGCCCAGATGCCGTTACCGCCGCCGCACAGGCAATGGCGGGTCGCGCCAAGTTATATTCTGATGGCGATTGGCATGATTTACGCGCAGCCATCAGTACGGTGCATGGCATTGATCCGGTCAATTTGTATTGCGGGGCGGGGTCAATGGATTTGATTGCCTGCCTGATGCGGGCCTTTATCAGTGCAGGGGATTCTGTTCTCTCAACTCAGTATGCTTATGCCTATTTCAAAACAGCAACAGAACGCACGAGTGGCCGCTATGTGGTCGTCGCCGAAGACGGATTTACCGTTTCTGTTGATGCCATCTTGGGCGCTGTTAACGATGCGACAAAAATGGTCTGTGTCGCCAATCCAGGTAATCCGACAGGAACCCGCATCGCAACGTCAGACTTACAACGGCTGCGGGATGGCCTGGCCGAGGACATCTTGTTGATGATTGACGAAGCCTATGGTGACTTCGCCGATGGTCTGGATGCGTCGACGTTCGATATGCCATTGCGCGGCAACACGGTTGTCCTTCGAACTTTTTCCAAAGTGTATGCGTTGGCAGGGATGCGGGTGGGCTGGGGTGTTTTTCCCACGGCCATTGCGGGTGAAATGCGCAAGGTGCAAGACCCCGGTAACGTGACTTGCGTTGGCCTTGCCGCCGCCGCCGCTGCGATGCGAGATCAGGCCTATATGAAAGACGTGCGCGCCAAAACGATTGAAACGCGCGAGGGGTTTTCAAAACAACTAGCGCAGCTCGGGTTCGATGTGCCTGCGAGCTTTACAAACTTCGTGTTGATCCCCTTTGCCAATTCAGAAACCGCCGTTCGGGCCGATTCTTATTTGCGGCATGCCGGAGTAGTTTTGCGCGGCATGGGACTTTACGGATTGCCCCACTGCCTGCGGGCAACCATCGGCACACCAGAGCAGATGGATGATGTCATCGCTCTGCTGGATGCTTGGATGAAGAAGGAAAAAGCCGCATGACGACAGCATTGAAGCCATCACGCGGCCTTGCTCGCATTGGCGTGTTGGTGCCCTTTACCAACGTTAATCTTGAATCGGATATGGGCTTGCTCTGTCCAACAGGTGTGTCATTCCATACCGCGCGGCTCGGTGGATATGACGTCAATAAAATCCCGGATGAAGAGCAGATGGCGGGTCTCGGGGCTTCTGATCTGACTGAACCCTTGACGTTATTAGCGGGCGCCCGGCCCGACATTGTTTTGTATGGTTGCACATCAGCAACGCTGTCTCATGGCCTTACGTTCGACCAAGACCTCACTGCCAAGATACACGCTATCATGGGTGTGCCGACAGTGACGGCGGCGGGGGCCTTGGTGCGTGCGTTGAAGCACATGGGAATCACGCGCGTTGGTTTTGCCTCACCTTATGTCGGTGAAATAAACCTGCGCGCGGCGGCATTCTTGGCCGATGCAGGCATTAAGACTGTGCGCACCCATGATATTGGCCGCGACCTTGGCAATTACGGCCAAGGTGAACTTACCCCAAATGAGGTTTTCGATTTGGCCTGTGCGGCGGATCACGCGGACGCCGAGGCCATCGTCCTTTCATGCACCGATATGCGCAGCGTTGAAACCATAGAGCGGTTGGAAAACAACATCGGCAAGCCGGTTATTTGTTCAAATCAGGCGATGATGTTTGCTGCGTTGCAGGACGTAGGCATCGCGCCTGAAGGGCTGGCCTTTGGGCGACTGTGGAATCAGGCTTGATGCGCTGCGGGCACAGCCCTATGGTGCGCGGCTTCTAACCTGAAAGCCTGCCCTTGCGGGTGACTTAACTGGGTTTGCGGAGGGGTGGCCGAGTGGCTGAAGGCGCACGCTTGGAAAGCGTGTAAACGGGAGACCGTTTCGCGGGTTCGAATCCCGCTCCCTCCGCCATTATTTTAAGTTATTGAAAATAAACATGTTTTCATAACTTATTTTTTAAAAACCACACATATAAACCACACATACGACAGTCGAACTTGTCCCGTTGTGTGTCGCTTGGAGTGGCCTCGGTGGCCAGCTTTTCGTGTAAGATCAGGGTTTCGCGTTCCAGCTCCGCAATGCGGCTTTCATAGCGATTCACGACGGCCTTACTGGTCGCTTCAACAACACGGTCTAGCAGCGCCATGATCTGCTTTTCAGTCTCAACCAGTTTGGCGTTGATGGACCGCCGCAGCATGGCGGCGCGGTATTCCGCCGATCTGAAATTCAGGACGGATGCGTTTCGGGTAAATGACGGCCCGCACGAAAAGGATCGTTTTTGTGCAGGGTCAACCATGAAGAACGCCGGGCGGCGCATCGCCTATATGCGGGTCTCCACTACGGAACAGAGCACCGACCGGCAATCGTTCGGTCTCAGAAATATGTGCGACGAGTTTTACAGTGAGTACATATCCGCCGTGGCACAGGCACGTCCGGTGTTCGAACTTGTCATCGCCCGTCTTTGCCCCGGCGATACATTCGTGGTCTGGGATTTGGACCGGGCCTTCCGGTCCACCATCGATGCATTATTGATCATGGAGAAATTACGGGCGCGGCGGATAAATCTTCACATCGTCACAATGCACCTCGACACGGCCACGCCGGAAGGAGAGTTGTTCTACACCGTGCTGGCTGGCTTCGCGCAGTATGAACGCCGGATCATCTCACGGCGCACGAAGGAAGGTATTGAGGCGGCGCGGCGTAGAGGCAAGCGGATTGGCAGACCGCCGTTGCTGGACCGGGAAACAACCCGTCTAGCATACCACCGTATCACCGAAGACAATCTACCATGCCGATACGTCGCCGCTCTTCTCGGCGTGTCACGCATGACCCTGCAACGGACCTTCAAGCGGCACGGCCTGACTTACGCAAGTACCACAAATTAACCCACAACCGATCAACCGAAAGCAAAGACATGGATACACAAACCGCAAACGACCTCATTGAACGGATTTGGGCGCTTGAGCATCAACTGACACAGACGCGAACCGGCCTTGTAGCACTGGAGCAGATCGTTGCAGATGAGGTGACGGATGCCGACAGCATATAAACATCAACCGGCATTTAAGTGAACGACACGGTGTCATACTAGGTAATTCCGACATTTACCGCTACGCGCAAGGTATGCCTGTAGGACAGGCACCTTGCCGAGTCCCAAAGAATTGGGTTTCGGAGGGGGTGAGCCGCCCCCGTTGCTACCCCCTGCTGTGTCATGGATCATGACAATAAAAGCGTAACTGGCGTATCATCCCGACCAAGATTTATACCGTTGGATCGCGGGCCTAATTTGCCAGATGGAAGCTTGTTTGAGCCACCCAAATTCCTAACATAATTCTCTTCGGATACATGGTTGATAATTTGTGCTAATAGATCTGCTTGGGGCATACGCGGGTTAGCCTCGCGCGATTCATCTACTTCATGATGCAAGTGATTCCAAACAAAAGCGGATTTAGCCAAAAAGTTCGAAAATTCAATATCGGCTTCGTGTTTGATCGCCAAGCCTATTGCATCGTGTAGTGGTGCGCCTTGCTTCAAACCGAGGGTAATAATTGGAATCTAAGCAAGCGGGGTCTTGGAATTAGTCAACTGAATGATGTAGCCACGCTTGAAATATCCAACGGTGTACGACAGCCCCCAGCGAGTTCCTTTACTTCGGTATTAAGATGAGAGGCGTAGGTTGCCAAAATTATAGATAAACCAAAGACGGTTAGGATTGACCGACCAATCATTTCCTCAGTCCACGTTCGTTAGTGTGACAACGTCAATTTTTCTAACAAAAAATCGATGAATGATCTGACTCTCGCAGGCAAATATTGCCGATCCTGATACAAGGCATAGATGGCGTGATCCTGAATCATATAGTCGTCGAGTATGGTGACTAAATCACCCATACGAAGTTCATCTTCAATGTCCCATGTGGATTTCATTGCCAGTCCCATCCCAGAAATCGCCCATACTGCAATAACCTCTGTGTTATTGGAGGCAAGATCTCCGGATATCTCTATGCTCTCCTCTCCATTTCCCCCTTTAAAATGCCAAATATCATCAGATCGCCCGGCCGCAACCAGTACCAGACACTCATGACTTTTGAGGTCTTCTGGCGACCGTGGAGTACCGTAGCGTTCGAGATAACTCGGTGCCGCGCAGATGACTCTGCGCAAAGGCCCAATCTTTCTTGCGATTAAGCTAGAATCTGTTGGTTCCCAACTGCGAATCACCAAATCGAACCCTTCCTCTTCCAAATCAACGATACGGTCGGAGAGAATGAGCTCAACCTGAACTTCCGGAAATTGCTGTTTATAAGCAGGCACCAAAGAAGCAATCGTTTTTCGACCCAACGCCACTGGTGCAGATATACGTAACGTACCTCTTGGTGTTGAACGCCCTACTGTAACGGCTTCATCAGCTTCTGCTATATCCGTCAGGATTTGTTTGCAACGATAGTAGTACTCGCGACCTTCCTGGGTAATTTGGGTTCGTCGCGTCGTGCGTATAAGCAATCTTACGCCCAACTTACTCTCAAGTTGGCTGATCCAGCTACTGACCACGGTCGCAGAGACACCAAGAGCCTTCGCGGCACCGACCATGGTTCCTGCGTCAACAACTTCAACAAAAACCGTCATTCCTCGCAGATGGTTCATATTATATTATAAGGATAATCCGGATAATATATCAATGTAATAGATATTAATTATGTTTTTCAAATCAATTAGGCTCTCGTTGATCGCTCATACAGTTCGGGTGTGGCTCTATTTTTGTTGAAAGTGGAATTCGATGATCGATAGTAGGGCATCTCTAAAAATACCCACTCCACTCATTGATCTGATAGAATCACGATATCACAACGTTGAGATTATGAGGACAAAATATGAGCCAGCTTGGATTTTTTGATGTTGCTAATCGCTATGCTG
>Ga0222663_1000067_pt1 | contig 80287 bp, 69 predicted proteins | sample AntAcemetagen602_FD_179852 | JGI IMG/M metagenome (GOLD analysis project Ga0222663, IMG submission 179852) | Saline water microbial communities from Ace Lake, Antarctica - #602 | ecosystem: Environmental > Aquatic > Non-marine Saline and Alkaline > Saline | place: Antarctica: Ace Lake... | reverse complement strand
TGGCAGATTTACCGAGTAATCAGCCCATTGGGGCATGAATTAACCATGAAACCATCACAAAGTGGCTTCATATCAGGCCATAGTCGGTCTAAACTTTGTAGAGAAGGGCATTTTTCGAGGTGCCCTACAATCAACAAATGCGAATGGTTCGCAATTGCAGAATAAAACATCAAGAGGAGTTACGAATGTCTACGTCACGTCGTTGTTTGTTGGCTGGAATTACCGGGATCATGTTGGCAGCCCCCCTCATGTCGCAAAGCATCGCACACGCGGATGAAGAGGTTAACCTATACTCCTATCGTCAACCCTTCTTGATTCAACCTATGTTGGATGCGTTCACCGCTGAGTCAGGTATCAAAGTAAACGTGGTTTACGCCGATAAGGGCATGCTAGAGCGGATTAAATCTGAAGGTGCCAACACCGCCGCCGATGCTGTTCTAACTGTCGATATCGGTCGGTTACACGACATGGTCGAAGCCGACGTTTTGCAACCCATAACGTCCGACGTCTTAAATGCAAACATCCCGGCAACCTACCGTCATCATGATGGACTTTGGTTTGGCCTCACCCAACGGGCTCGGGTCTTCATGGTCTCAAAGGACCGCGTTAAAGAGGGCGAAATCACATCCTACGCAGATTTGGCAGACCCTAAATTCAAAGGTCGCATCTGCATTCGGTCGGGCAAGAATATCTATAACGTTTCAATGATCGCCAGCCGGATCGCTCACGATGGCCGTGAAGGAGCAAAAATATGGCTTGCTGGTCTGCGCGACAATCTCGCTCGCAAACCGCAAGGCAACGACCGCGCCCAAGCAAAAGCCGTTTACGAAGGGCAATGTGATATCGCCATCGCCAACACCTATTATTTGGGCAATATGGCAACGAATGATGAAAAGCCAGAGCAAAAAGCCTGGGCGAACGCCGTTAACATCGTCTTCCCCGACGCCGAAACAACCGGCACACACGTTAACATTTCCGGTGCCGCTGTTGTGAAACACGCCCAGCACAAGGCGAACGCTGTTAAATTGCTCGAGTTCTTGTCCGGTGACATGGCCCAGAAAATGTATGCGGAATCCAATTTCGAATATCCGGTAAAACCCGGCATTGCGATTGATCCCATGGTCGCCTCATGGGGCGCATTGAAACCAGATCAACTCGCGCTGGACGAAATTGCCAAGCACCGAACGGAAGCATCGAAGCTGGTCGATGAGGTCGGGTTTGAGAACGGCCCCTCCAGCTAATCTTCCACTTATACTTAAAGTCCTTGCACGAAGCGACTCCCGGATTTACCCGGGGGTCGTTTTCGTCTGTTCTATACCCCCATTCACCCCAATAGATGATACCTATCTCCCGTGACTGACATCTCCGCCCCTCACATGCCGCCAACGCCTGCCCCGCCGCGCAGCATGTTTACGATAGCCGGCGGTAGTGGGCGCCGTCGCTGGCGATGGGGGGCGCTGACGATTGCTGCCGCCATGGTCTTACCCGTCCTGGCCATCGTCTACTTGGCCATAAGTCCGAGTGACGGCATCTGGTCGCATCTGGTTTCCACTGTCTTGGGCGATTACGTCACCACGACACTCTCTCTGATGACGTTGGTTGGATTGGGAGTCTTCTTAATTGGCACAGGTACCGCATGGATGATCACCATGCATCGCTTTCCGGGAGATCGTATTCTTGATTGGGCCTTGATGCTGCCCCTGGCCGTCCCCGCCTACGTCATCGCCTACGTGTACACAGACGTTTTAGAGTATGCTGGCCCCGTGCAAGGATTGGCCCGTGATCTATTCGGTTGGCAATCAGCACGCGATTACTGGTTTCCAGAAATCAGGTCTGTGGGCGGCGCGGCGATCATGATGACGCTGGTGCTGTATCCCTACGTTTACCTGTTGGCCCGCGCTGCCTTTACCGAACAATCGGTCTGTGCGTTGGAAGTCTGCCGGACGTTAGGCAAAGGCCCGTGGGCAACGTTTCGAACCGTCGCCCTACCCATGGCCCGCCCCGCCATCGTTCTCGGCGTTGCCTTGCCCTGCATGGAAGTCTTGAATGATTTTGGCACGGTCGACTTTTTTGCCGTTCGCACCCTAACCGCTGGCCTTTATGACGTCTGGTTGAACATGAACTCGACCCCTGGCGCGGCCCAGATCGCTGTCGTGATGCTGGTGTTCGTTATTGGGTTACTTTGGCTGGAGCGCTGGGCGCGGCGCGGCCAGCAGTATCATAATACCACAACGAAGTTACGCCCCCTGACCCCACAGCGCCTCACCGGCGGCAAAGCGGCTCTGGCATCAATGCTTTGTGCTTTGCCCGTTATTTTGGGGTTTGTTTTACCGGCCTGGGTTTTGGCTTCAAATGCAGTTCGGTATTATTCTGAAACGGTTCAGGCCAACGTTTTGCAGTACGCTTTGAATTCGTTGGGCCTGTCGGCAGCGGCGGCGCTGATTGCGGTGACGCTGGGACTGTTCCTGGCCTATGGCGCGCGTATTTCTGGCGATAAAACCACCCGTGCGCTCACGCGCTTCGCCAGTATGGGCTATGCGGTTCCAGGTGCTGTTTTGGCCGTTGGTGTCGTCATCCCGCTGGCCGCATTTGACAATGCCGTTGATGCGTGGATGCGCGATACCTGGGGCATCTCGACTGGATTGCTGCTGAGTGGCACCGCATTCGCCATTGTCTACGGATACGTGGTGCGCTTTCTGGCGCTCGCATTTGGGGCGATGGATGCCAGCCTGACCAAAGTTACTCCCAATATGGAAGGGGCTGCTCGAACGTTGGGCTGTGGTCCTGCTAAAACACTGGGGCGCGTTCATTTACCGTTGATCCGCGCCAGCATTCTTGCCGCACTTGTGTTGGTATTTGTGGACGCAATGAAAGAACTTCCCATGACCATGCTCTTGCGCCCTTTCAACTTTGATACGTTGGCGACTTTCGTGCATCAATATGCCTCTGATGAACTCTTCGAAGAAGCATCGCTCGGTGCATTGCTGATTGTATTGGTGGGCACGTTGCCGGTTGTGATCCTCACGCGGCAATTGACCCGCGCCCGTCCAGCGGATACCCCATCAGCATGACTGGTTTGGTTCTCTCCGATATTCATCATGCCTTTGGTTCAACGCCCGTTCTAAAAGGTGTGAACGTCACAGCCGATCCTGGATCATTGATCTGCCTATTGGGTCCCAGCGGCTGCGGCAAAACAACGTTGTTGCGGATTGCTGCGGGCCTAGAACCCATACAACACGGTCACGTCAGCCTTGCAGGCCACGAGGTTGCCAATGCCGAAAATGGCTTGGATTTGCCACCCGAACAACGCGGTGTTGGGCTGATGTTCCAAGACTTTGCCCTGTTTCCCCACCTGACCATCCTACAAAATGTGACGTTTGGCGAAGGTGCCGGCACGCCGGAAAGAAAAGCGTGGGCCTTGAAACAACTGGACCGCTTTGGTCTTTCTGCGACGATAAACGCCTATCCCAATCAAATCTCCGGTGGCCAGCAACAACGCGTGGCGTTACTGCGGGCCTTGGCCCCCACCCCTCGCGTGTTGCTGTTGGATGAACCATTCAGTGGGCTTGATGCAACGCTGCGGGCGCAAGTGCGTGATGATACGTTTGAGCTATTACGCGAAACAAACATCACGGCACTGATGGTCACACACGACCCGGAAGAAGCCATGGCTATGGCAGATCGCATTATGGTCATGCGCGATGGTTTGGTCGTGCAGAGCGGTAAACCTGTCGAAATTTATTTTCAACCCATCGATGGCTTTGTGGCGCAGATGTTTGGCCCAACGAACACGCTGTCTGGGTCTGTTAAAGACGGCCACGTTGACACACCCCTCGGCAAATTTTCCACCCCCTCAATGGCAGATGGAGATACGGCTAACGTTCTCATTAGACCCGAAGGCATTCGTCCGACCCATTCGCATCCCGCCCGCCCAACCCCAGAAATTGAGAAACTCCAAGCACATCGTCACCCACCATCGAGTCCGGTGACGATGACGGTTCTTTGGTCTCAGTTGTTGGGCCGTTCATCGCAGCTCAGGCTTCGGATTAAAGACGGTGCTGACCTTGAAATTTCGGCGCGGGTTCCTGGTGTTTACCTACCGAGTGCTGGTGAAACCGTTGATATCGTGGTGGACCCGCAACAGGCCTTCGTCTTTTCTGCAACGTCTGCCGCCTGAACCAGCCTAGGCAATTTCTGCTGGCCGTGGCAGTTAACGCCCGCAACGCTGAACAGCACATCGCCCACTCAATTTCTAATATGTTGTTTTTATTGATTTATTAATGAACGTCGCTGTTGGCATCGGTCTTGCTTAGACTCCGTCGACTTATTGCGGGCCGAGTCCATCGGCACGCGCCAGACCGGAGAAATGACATGTCGCTTTACGGCGCCCTGTCGGCATCGACACTTGCGATGATGAGCCAGAGCTATGCTCTGAACGTCATCGGCCAAAACGTCGCCAACATCACAACGGGCGGCTACAAACGATCAGAGGTCGGCTTTGAGACGATCTTATCGGAAAGCATCACCAATCAGAGCGATCTGAATGGTGCGAAGCCGAATACGTTTCAGCGCATTTCAGCCCAAGGTCAATTGCAAGGCACACAGCGCGACCTTGATTTAGCCATCAACGGTAAAGGGTTCTTTATCGTCAGCCCCAGCTTAACAGACACATCAACGCAGTTTTACACGCGCGATGGATCGTTTGAAGTCTCGGTTGAGAACGCTGTCCCACAAGCGGGTGCCGCAGCGGGTACTGATGAAGGCTATCTGATTGATAAAAACGGGTTGTACGTATTGGGCTTTCCAGCCGCTGCGGATGGGACGTTTGCATCCAGTGGCACGCCAGAACCGATGCGGATTGACCAAAACGCTTTCACCAGTGTGTTTCAAACGACGACAGCGTCTCAGTTGGATGTGAATCTACCTGCAAACAATGCGACTCTGGGTAACTTGCCAGAAAATGCCGGGCCGACAATTCCTGTTACCACAACTGCCGCGCAGCGGCATGCAACGGCTGTGAATGCCTTCAACAACGGTACGACAACGGATGGGTTTGAGTTTTACAACGTTGAAACCGTTGACTCCGCTGGCAATTTACAAAACGTGCGCCTGCATTTTACCAAGGATGCAGACAACAGCTGGCTGGTATCTGCATCAACCACTCAAACGGCCGTTGCTCAGGTTGATTCCGTCACCCTGGCGGGCACGCCGATTCCCGGCGACGTTTTCAACGTGGTGGTTAACGGCACAACATTTACTCACACAGCAGGAGTCGGTGACACGGTTGATACGGCGCGCGATGCACTCGTTACAGCGATCAACGCTAACGCAACCCTCGGTGCCACGGCCGCACCCGGCGCGACAGGTGTCATTACTCTTACCGCTCAAACGGCGGGAACAGGGTTTTCAACCACAACCAGTGTGACTGAATTCACTCAGGCGCAAGTTGATACACTCACCATTGGCGGCACGCCAGAAGCTGGTGATATTTTCACAGCAACCATCAATGGGACTGTCGTCGCCCATACGGTATCCGTTGCTGAAGCTGGCGGCGGAATTAATGGTATTCGTACAGGGGTGCTTGCGTCAATTACGGGGGCTGGGATAACCGGTATTACCGCTGCGGCAGGTGCTGGTGCAGGTGAAATTACACTCACCGGCCCCACTGCTGGTACGCCCTTCACGCTGACCACAGCCACAACAGACGCAGGCGCGGTAATTCCGGTTGCCGATCAAACATTTATATCTGTCAACACAACGCCCAGCATCGTTGTTGATCAAACACCAACGGCAGCGCAAGCCACGACAACCGCAAATGCAGCAGCAAACCAGACAGCCGCACAAGATTTGGATTTCACTTCCGTAGGTGGCCTGACCTCAACGCAACCACTCACGTTTACGACGACATTTGCAGGCACACCCGCGACAACGTCGACTTTCACACTCGACTTCACCGGATCGACCCAGTTTGCCGGTCCGTTTACACCAACCCTGTTCACCCGCGACGGCTTTGCGTCTGCAACACTGACTGGCGTGTCGTTTGATAGCAATGGCCATGTGGTTGGGTCTTTTGGCGACAGCACATTCCGAAATTTGTACAAGATACCGGTCGCAACATTCTCAAATCCAGACGGCCTAATGGCCATGAATGGGATGACATTCTCTCAGTCCGCTAATTCCGGATCAGCCAATATCACCTTTGTCGATACGAGCTCTGTCGCCTCATTCGCGGCGAACACGGTCGAGCTTTCGAACGTGGATATCTCCGATGAATTCACAAAAATGATCATCACGCAGAACGCCTATAACTCCAACGCAACGGTGTTCAAAACAATTGATGAGATGACCGAACTTGCGCGAGACCTAAAACGCTAGCGCCCATAAGAATTTTTCCGGACCTTTGCGTCCATCCTCTGTGTACTTGGGCGTCCCAGAATGGGGCCCCGTCCCGTCCCGAAATCGGTCCCGTTTTTCAAAGCGGGGCCGTTTTTTGTTTCAGCCCGGCAATTGTTGCCGATCTTGTCATAAATCGCCCAACGCCACTAAGGGCAAAAAATAAAATTATTATAAATCAGATGCTTACCCGGGAATATGTTGGCACGACATTCGCATAGTGAACGGCACGGGAAGACCAGCGCGGCAAAGCCGAGCGACAAAAGGACAAAGAGTATGACGAAACGGGATACACAAAACTGGACGAAGCAAGCGATGCAAAGCCTGCTAGCTGCCATTGCCGTTATCGCCAGCATCGCGGTGGCAACACCAGCAAATGGCGCATCGCGGCTAAAAGACATCTTAGAATTTGAGGGTGTGCGCGAAAACATGTTGGTTGGGTATGGCTTGGTTGTTGGTTTGAACGGCACCGGCGATAACTTAGCCGATGGGCACTTCACCAAGCAAAGCTTGCAGGCCATGCTAAACCGCCTGGGCGTCAAACCAACAGATGCCGGTTTGGACAGTGACAATGTGGCAGCTGTGATGGTCACAGCCATTCTTCCTCCCTTCGCCCGCCAGGGTTCACGGATTGACGTTCAGGTTTCTGCCTTGGGTGATGCCGAAAGCCTTTTAGGCGGCACCCTTTTGGTGACTCCGTTGCTGGGTGCTGACGGTGAGGTCTACGCCGTCTCTCAGGGTCAATTGGCCGTAGGTGGCTTTGAAGCTGGCGGTGATGCGGAAACGATAACCAAGGGTGTTCCCACATCCGGTCGGATCGCCAACGGTGCCATCGTCGAACGCGAAGTCAGCTATGACATGCTGTCGATGACATCGATCAAACTGGCGCTGCGCAACCCCGACTTCACCACCGCCCGCCGCGTGGCTCAAGCCATCAATGCTTTCTTGGGCACATCTGCCGCGGCTGCGAGTGACCCCACCACGGTTCAACTGCAAGTGCCAGACGGCTACAACGCAGTGAACCTGATTACCGACATTGAACAACTTCGCGTCGAACCTGACCAACTGGCCCGCGTCATCATTGATGAACAATCTGGCACTATCGTGATGGGTGAAAATGTTCGAATCTCGACAGTCGCCATTGCCCAAGGTGCTTTGACGATCCGCATTACCGAAACCGCTCAGGTTTCACAGCCAGGCCCATTTGCAGAGGTCGGAACGACAACGACCGTCGCCCGTACCGATATTGAAGTAGACGAAGGTGAAGACAACCGTTTGACCGTTGTTGAAGATGGCGTGACGTTGCAGGAATTAGTGAATGGATTGAACGCCCTGGGCATTGGTCCCCGCGACATGATTACGATCTTACAAGCCGTCAAGGCCGCCGGTGCGCTGCAAGCTGAAATTGAGGTGATGTAATGGAGGCCTCTCTTAGCATGCAAGCAGACATCGCTGCGCAGACAATGCGCAATTCAGTTGGCCCGAACATGGCAACCCACCAGAACCAAACCCGCGCTCAGATGCGTGAAAAAGCCGAAGAGTTTGAGAGCTTTTTCTTGGGCCAGATGTTGCAGCCAATGTTCGCCAACATCGAAGCCGCAGAGCCATTCAACGGTGGATCAGCGGGCAAAATTTGGAAATCCATGATGGTTGATGAATACGGCAAAGAGCTAACCAAAGCGGGTGGCATCGGTGTCGCCGATATGGTTATGCGTGAACTTATTAGAATGCAGGAGGGTCAGTGACATGGCCGTTACGCTTACGAATTCAAAACCAGATACTGAAGACCCCAAAGTCGTCAATGCGGAACTCGTCGCTACCTTGGAACACAAAATCCAAGATCTAGCGATCATCTCTGAAAAACTGGTCGACGTTCTCAAGCGCGAGAACGCTGCGCTTAAGGCTGGTGAAGTCTCTGACTTTCATGTGCTTGCCGATGAGAAAACGGCTCTATCACGCATCTTCGAAAGTCGCCTTCAAGGATTAACCAGCGATAAGGTTGATCTATCAACCATTGATCCAGATCTACGAACGCGCATGCGTGATGTGGCAGAACAAATTGGTGCCTTAATGGAAGAAAATGGCCGCCGTCTTCGCACATCAATCGCAGCAAACAAGCGTGTGGTCGAGCTTATTCAATCTGCCGTCAAAGACTCTCGCCCTGGTCCCAGTGTTTATTCAGCCAAGGGTCAAAAAGGCTATGCGCAGCGACCCGCCCAAGCAGCACGCGGCATGTCGATCAGTTTCGATAGTGTTCTCTGACATCTTAATTCACCCAACGAGTCCAGAATGAAGGCTCGCATGACGGAGGCCCCCAAATGGGCGATATAACAGCCGCATTACGAACCGCACAAAGCGGCTTGCTATCAACGCAGCAAGCCTTGGATACGGTTGCGGGCAACATCGCGAACGTCAATTCCGTGGGGTATTCGCGCAAAATTTCAAACTTTGAAAGCCGCACGCTGGCCGGTGTTGGCTCTGGTGTTCAGGTTTCTGAAGTCACCCGAAACGTTGATCAAAGCTTGCTGCGCAGCCTGCGAATGGAGATCAACGATCTGAATGAAAATCAGGCGCAAGAGTCATACTATCAACGGATTCAAGACCTATTTGGCAGCCCCGAAGACAACACGTCGCTGTCGCATTATATATCGAATCTGAATGAAAGCCTGGAAGCGCTGGTTATTTCACCAGAAAAAAGCCTTGAGCAATCAGACGTCATTCGAAACGCCGAAGATGTGACGTTCCGGCTGCAAGAAATGTCGCGCACCATTCAAGATTTACGCCAGCAAGCAGACAAACAAATCGCTGAGGCCGTTACTCAAATCAACGTTCTGGCGGCTAAAATTGATACGTTGAACGATGACATCGTCGCCTTTGGCACGATTAGTCGCGACACCACAGACTTAGAAGATCAGCGCGACGTCGCCTTAACACAGCTGCATGCCTTGGTCGACATCCGCTATTTCTCGCGTTCCGACGGTGACATTGTTGTGTTCACAGAAGACGGTCGCAGCTTGGTCGATCAAACACCAACCACCATGACGCACACAGCGGCAGCGACTGTCACGCCGACAACAACCCATGCGGAAGGCGATTTTGCTGGCATCTTTGTTGGCCCTGCCATTGCCGGCAATGACATCACCACGGACTTACGCGGCGGCCAGTTAAAGGGCTTGGTCGATATGCGCGATACAGTTCTGCCAAACCTGCAAAGCCAACTGGATGAGTTAGCGTCTGAAATTCGCGACTCCGTCAATCAAATACACAATCGGGGCACGCCCTTCCCTGGCATGCAACAGGTTACGGGGTCCCGAACCTTTATTGACGGAACAACACAAGCCATTCAGTTGGACCCAACAGGCAGCGTCGATGACACAACAATCACCATGCTTGATGCATCGGGCAATCAAACGGCCACAACCACGCTAAACACCATCATGGTTGCCGGAGGATTCTCGGCGCGAGGCACCGGCAATGACTGGCATATCACGGATATTGCGGCAACCATGCAGACATGGTTTCAATCAAACGGCGCACAAAATGCAACGGTCGCCATTGATGCTAGCGGCCACTTTGGTGTCAATTTAAACGATACAACCCTGAACTTTGCGCTACGCGATGAAACCGCGACGGCAAACGGATCAACCCTGGCCGATGCAGAAATTGCTTTTGACCGTGACGGGGATAATATCAATGACGAAACCATAAGCGGCTTTGCAAACTTTTTGGGATTGAACGATTTCTTTACTGATGGGTTAGCAGAAAACCTGTGGGAATCCGAAGTTCAAGCAACCAACTTCCAATCGGGCGCAGCAACACTTGCTTTTGAAGATCCGACAGGTGCCTTGGTTGGCAGTCCCTTGGCGATAACCACTGGCACGACGCTGCAAGACCTAGCGACACAGATCACCAATGCCGTCACAAACATCACGGCCTCTGTTGTAACCGATGGAAATGGCCAACGATTGCGTATTGCACACGACAACGGCACCAACATCACGGTCAGCCAAACGGCAGGGACGTTGCTAACGGATATCGGCCTCAAGATCGGTGATGCCGGTCTGGCCAGCACCATTGCTGTGCGAAGTGACCTTGTAAATTCGTCGAGTGGCATCTCACGCGGTACGGTCCAGTGGGACGCGACCAAGGGCGCGGCTGGTGAATACTTCACGTCCATTGGCGATAACGATATCGCCCAGGCCTTGGCCGAAACGTTCACAGGTGCGAATCAATTCGACGTATCTGGCGGGTTGGGCGCGCTGAATGTTCGGTTCGAAGAATATGCAGCGGCAATCATATCCACCACAGCCGTTGATGCAGCAAATAACGACCGCGACATCAACGTGCAGGAAGACCTCGTAAACTCCCTGCAACTCAAGAACGATTCAATCAGTGGCGTAAACCTGGATGAGGAACTCGCGAATCTGATTATCTTTGAACAAAGCTATGCGGCTGCGGCCCGGGTGATTAGCGTTATTCAGCGCATGTTTGATGCCCTAGATCGCGCGATTTGACGGAGTAGAAAACAATGTCACGTATATCAAGTCTTGGGGCTTCTAATTCTCTGGTTACACAAATCTTGGAAACCCAAGAACGGTTGTTTGTGCTAGAGCAACAGGTTGCCTCCGAGAAAAAATCACAGGACTATGGCGGTATCGCCGCTGACTCTGAACGCTTGGTGAACCTAGAAAACACCAACTCTCAGCTCCAAAGTTATATCGACAATAACCAGATTGAGAACCTGCGTCTGAATCTGACGACGACGACGCTGGATACCATTCGCGATGTGATGGAAGATTTTAAGTCTCAGCTTCAAACCTATGGCACTGGAAACCGGGAAGACGCGACCAAAGTTGACAATATGCAAAAGTTTGCGTTTCAGTCTTTGCAGACCATGGAAGCGCTTTTGAATTCTGAAGCAGATGGTCGCTATCTGTATGGTGGCTCGCGCCTCAAGACGGAACCAGTCGATTTGCGGTTGACCAATATTACTGATTTTCAAACGAAGTATGACGGTGCCTTGGTCACCTACCCGACAACGCGTGACGCTCACATAAACGATACTGTCGTCGATGAAAACCCAACAACAGGTGCCGCGAACTTCTTATCGTTCGCCCGGGATAACGGTGCCATCGCACCAACGGCGCCACTATCGCGCATTACGGCAACCGGGAACGCCTTTGCCAATTACAAGGTGGGATCAACAATTACGTTGGCCGGCACCGGAACGGCAAACAACGCCAATAACGGCACATTTACCATAGCCGCCGTCACCGCAACCACCATCGACCTTGTGACAGAAATGTTCACCGATGAAGCCTTACCACTGGGCGGTGTTGTGACGGATGCGGCGGGAAATGTCTTGGGTGATTCTTTGCATGGTGGCCTGACATTCGCCCGTTCGGATGCCGGAACACCAGAACGCAGCACCGTTACATCGACAGCCGCAAATGCCTTTGTGGGCCTTGCCGTCGGTTCGACCTTTACGGTCTCTGGCGCGGTCAACCCAAGCAACAATGGAACCTTCACCGTCCAGGCGAATACCGGAACAGCCATTACCATTGAAACCCAGATGCTGACCGATTACGGGACGGCGGCAACCACGCGGTACTTCGACCGCACGGGTGCCCTCACCTTTGCTGATAATACACCCAACCAAGATACTGTGGCCGCTGCGGCGGGAACTTTCGTCGACGCTAATGGCGTTCCGTTGGCCATCGGCTCGCAAATCACCTTTGCCGGTGCCGCAAACGCAGCAAACAACGGCACCTTCACCGTTACAGCCGTTTCCAGCGATACCAGCACCCTGACCCTTCGACCAACAACCGGGGTCTCGATTGATGCTGGCTTTGTCGCTGAAGTTTCGCCTGCTTTAACGACAGCGCAAATTGATGCCTCTGTTGGCACCATTACCGCCGGTGGTTTCTACAATGGTGATGAGGTTGCCCAAACCCATCGGGTCAGTGATCTGCGTAGTTTTGAAAAGAGCCTAACTGCGATTGACCCCGCCTTCGAAAAAGCCATCCGCGCCATGGGCCTGATCGCCCAAGGCGCATTTGGTAAGGAAGGCGGGTTAGACCAAAACACAAACCGTGCCGATCAAGCGATGTACTTGATCACTAGTTCACTAGAAACAACGGTGGCTGGCACCGCACCCTTTGGCACAGAATTAACCGGCAACCTGGAAGACGTCGAACGCACCATTGGCTTCAATCAGGTTGTTATCGACCGCACGACGCAACTACAGAAAGACTTCTCAGCCTTTCTTGATAGCCGAATTGCTGGCCTCGAAAATGCCGATCCGTTGGAAACCATCACCAAGCTGCTAGATGACCAACGAACCCTTGAAGCGTCCTTTCAAACGTTCAGCCGATTGCGGCAGTTGTCATTGACCAACTTTATCTAAAGCCGATCTGAAAAGTCGGTGTGAAGCCGATCACAGCCAAATGTGGCCAAGGCTTTAAGATAAAACAGGTTTAGCGTTTAAAATTAACGATTACATGGTAATGTGATTGATCAATAGGCACCGAAAATAGGTGTAACGGCGGGATAAGCGGGACAACAATGAATTCGTATGCGCAAAAGCTGAAGCGGTATCAGCGGGTAAATGTACCGGAAGGCGGCGAACCACGCTACACAGAGGCATGGGCGTTGGTGGAAGCCGCACGCCGCATGGCCGTATCCATTGGCACCGGCGAGCCTGATTCGAAAGAGCAAAAGCAAGGCATGAAATCTGCCATTCGCCTGAATTGGCGGTTATGGACGATTTTTCAGGCAGAACTCACCAATGCGGAATCAGACGCGCCCCTTGATCTACGCGAAAATATGCTTTCGCTGTGTCAGTTTGTCGATCGCCATACGGTTGGCTGCTTGGCAGGACCCACACCAGAAAAATTACGCCATCTTATTGATTTAAATAGAAATATTGCTGCTGGCTTGATGGGGTCCACCTCTGATGATCCAGACGAAGACCGTCGCAATAAAGAAGCGGCTGGCATTGCTGTCGATGAACCAGCACCCGTCGCTCAACCCTCATTGCCACGCCAACCAGAAGGCCCTCCGCCCGAAGGGACGCAAAAGCTAGAACTGGACGTTTAACCCACGATTTGCTAGGGTTTCAGCGTTAGATAGAATGTCTGACGTAAACGGCCAACCAGGAGGCCACGATGGCAGAAGTCGGATTTGGAAGCGTCTTTGCAACCTTGGGCAATCAATTGGGTCGCCTCGGTTTCGAACAACGCTTCAGCACTCTTCAAAACACGGTAATCGGTCGTCTTAACGACGAGATTCAGAAGGTGAACGAGTCCGGCAGTGCGGACGCGCCTGAAACGCGGGCCCTGCAACGTAAGTTTTCACAATTGGGGGAAACGCGCCCTGTCCTGCGTCAGTACATCTTTGATAACCAATCAAACGGATTGAAGCTGATTGATGCGGCAACGCTGATTAGCAGCGCACAGGCATCGCTTTCTTCTGATGACGGAGATGCAACTGTTATCACGGCGGCAGAGGTCACAGATTTTGAGGCCAAACGTGATGCCACCATCACCCAATTGGAACGGTTGATCCAGCTCTCCAATCCGAGCATCACAGATGGTAATTCAATTCAATATCTGAAGGCTGAAATCAACACCCTTAAAGAACTAACTGTCACTGCGGGGGTCGTCGACGCAGAAGGCACCGATACCGGATCTTTGACCAACCAGAACCGCACAACGCTGGATTATCTCGGCACCATTTTAGAAAAAGTAAATAACGCCAAGGATCAAACCGTTTCAACAATCCGGTCTGCTAACCAGTTTCAAATACGGGCTCAACGTCAGCTGGCAGACATTGAAGTTCGGTTTACAGAACTCACGACGCTGGAACAGGCTCAAAAAGCGGCAGAAGTTGAGCAACTGCAACAGCAGTATGCCACGCTTCTCGACTCTATCTCGTTGTCCTATGAGGTACGGTCTGGCCTAAATGATTCATTGGTTGCCGCCTTGCAGCCACAGGTTATTCCGTCCGGTTCCATCTTAAATATATTCACCTAATCCTTTAACTGTCGTGCTGCGATGCAAACGCTGTCCAAGGACGCCAGATTGGCTTTGTCTCCAAGGGCGGCGACAAGCTTTCGCGCGCGCGCCATATCCAAATCCGTATCAACGGTCAGCGACAACCCGGCAAAGCGATCATCGGTGACTTCCACATTGAGCAGATGAAAAGCATTGGGCTTCGCGTACACCGCACGGGTGACATGTTCCCGATCTTCAGCATCAGATGTTCCATAGTGTAACCGGTCCAACAGGTCCGCGGAGAGAACCTCGACGCTGACACCCGGTGGGTAGGTTCGAGGATGTACGTTGGTCACTATTTCTAATTCGGGATCGGCGATCCAGGCTCCCACGGCCTCGTCAATCAACCCCGGATCGATAAACGGACTGTCCCCCGAGATACGGACCAGCGCATCCAGATCGAGTTCTTGCACCAATGCCCAGGCGCGGCCCAAAACATCCATGGCCGATCCTCGGAATACACTGACGCCCTGTTGGTTTGCAAAGTCTGCTACGGGATCATCAATGCGTCGGGCTGACGTTGCAACAAGCGTGCACGCGGCACCAGCGCCACTTTGGCGAACCCTATCCAGCACGCGCGCCAGCAGCGGCTCGCCTGCCAAATCAGTCAGCACTTTTCCAGGCAACCGCGATGAGTCCATTCGGGCAAACACAGCAACGCCCACACGGGGGCGCACGCGATGATAGGTAATGGCCCGATGGACTGGGTAAAAACCGCAACGGCTGTACAGTTTTACAGAAGCCGCGTTCTCGGCTTGCGTCCCCACCCGCATAATCGGTGCCCTGCCGACAGCCCATGCGCAGGCGCCTAAGACCAACCGTTTGCCAATTCCTTTGCCTTGCGCTGTTTGATCAACAGCAATTAAGTCGATGGTACATGCAGACCCATCTAAAGCTTCATCAACCAAGATAAACCCAGCAACATCACCATTCGGTAACTTCGCAACCAGCGCTGCCGCGTTTCGACCGGCAACGCCGTTTTCAACCCATTTTGCTTTGATCGCGTCGGCGATACGATCTGGCACTAATGGGTCGACGTGGAACCGATCATGGGTAAAGGCGGTTCGGCCAATCGCAATAACATCCGCAACATGGCGCGGCTCTACCTCATCCAATTCGACATACGCTTCAATCAATTGATCAAGGTCGCGTTCGAACGTCACCAGCGTTTCAACCGCCGCAAATCCTGCGTCTTCGAGCGCGCCTTGTGCCAAATCATCTGCGGCATCGACGCGGCATGACACCAACCACGCCTCTTCTAATCCATCTTCCGGCACCACGGCATCTTCGCCCGCATGCAGCCGCATCACCGGTCGCCCGGCAACCTCTGTCTCAAACGCAAGTGGCTCTGCGCGCCAGGGGCGCATGATAAATTTACCCCTCTAGGCTTTTGTCGGCTGGATAGTGCGCGCGGGTTTCTTCATCCCATCGGCGGAAAAAATCAATTACGGCGTCTGCATCATCTCGCTGCCAGGGAATGTCGGTTCCCTTGTCAACTTTTTGACCAACAACAACCAGATAATCCGTATCAATGAACCGGTTGATATGCGTGGTTTTGAAATGCGAAACCGCCAAATGCCCCGGCAGGGTTTTTCCTGAGAATCGGAAACAATGCGTATCAATAGGGTTGGTCGATAGATACAAATTCAACGGCTTCTTGAACGGCACCAGCAAACGGGACCCGGTCGCAATGCAGATGTATCCACCAGGTTTCAAAATGTCCCAAGCCGCGTCCAGCATCGTGCGGCAGTTGTTACAGTTTTCCAATGTCCACATAATAGTGACGACATCGAACTGGCGGTTTTGAGCAACGCTCGACGCACTGAAATCTTCAATCGATCCCTCAAAGCAATTAATGCCATTGCCGCGCATGGCTTCGCAGTTACTGGTTGAGGGCTCAACCGCAAAAACCTCTGCACCAAAATCTGGACCGCGCACAATTTCGAGGAACTGCCCTTCGCCGCCGCCAATGTCACACAGGCTTTTGCCCTGTAGATTGACCGCATCGTGAACAAACTCTGCGACGTAGGTTTGCCGGGCCTTCACGGCAGGAATTCTGGCCGTGTAACTGCGGTTTGATCCGGCCTTAAAAATATCTTCCGACCACGAGCGCGCAATGGCTTCTGGTGATCGCCTGTCACGCACGTAAACGAAGCCACAGTCCCGGCAAACATGCAGAGGCTGGTCATTGGTATAGGCCCGCGCAACAGATATTTCTGCCGCGTTTACCGACCCACACAGATCGCAATTGTAGGTTTGTTTTTCGTCCGTCATATCAAATCCTATCTTCATTCGTCCTCATCCAGAGCAGCGAGCACCGCCCGCGTGTCGAAGGATGAGGCGTTCCAAAACAATCTTATCCTACACGCCCATCTACTCTGGTGGATGGCGCAGTTGCCACTGGTTGCCTGCAAATGTCCAAAGCTCTTGATTTCGGTGTTTATCGACGATCTCATTGAACTCTGCCTGATCCGAACTCAGGTAATCCAAGTGTTCGTCGTGAAAGGTCTTCGGAAATTCGGCATCATATTTTTTGACCAACTCTAGCCCTTCTGCGCGTGTCATCTGATCGTTTTGAATCATCCGGCACGCATCGCGGACACAGCGACCAAAGCCAAATTTCACGTACTGCATATGATAATAAAGATTATCGATCTTATCATCGAGGCTATCGAAGTTGGTGAACGTTCCATCTGTCCGGCCCGCAGGTTCCGTCTGAAAATCAATCTTATCTTTGATGTAGTCGTAGTTTTCATACATCGACCACCGGAAAAAATAGGCGAAGTATAAGGCCGTTACGCCAACGTCTGCGACGCGCCCCAAATCTGGATATTGATAAGGGGCCAAGTCAACATCATCAATCTCGTCGTCCATCCAGTTCATTGGATCGTCACCAATTTGATGTTCGAGGACTTCGGCAATGTCGCGCACTTTGCGATGCTCTTCCGATAGCACCCGCCCGCCATATTCGCTTTCGCCATGTTCGGCATAGAACACCAGGGGCACATTGTAATGAACAGCAGCGCGGATCGGCACTGAATTGACGCCGGCATTCCAATGAATTTTTGGATCACCGCGCTCAGTGAAGAAGCGTTTGGCTAGCCGCCGAGATACCCGTTGATTTGGGCGCTCCATGAGATGGTCAAAGCCAAGCTTCAACATTTCTTCGCGGTTATGGACGGCCACATCATTGGGCATCAGCGGCGACATCGTTACCAGCAAGGGATTCAGGCCAAAATCAAACTTCAACCGGTGGGCAATCATCGATGAATCTTTGCCACCCGACCACGGCACGATGCAGTCATATGGGCCGTCTTTAGGCCGATACCGATCCACGTAATCAAGGAATTCGGCGCGCCGGGCATCCCAATCAATTTCTTGTTTTGCACGGGCTGTGTGGCACGCATTGCACACGCCAGCATCGTCGAAGACGATACGCGGTCGCGTGTCTGACATCAGGCATTCTTTGCAATAACGAACCATGTTTGCTTCCTAAACCCGAACCTCAACGCCCTTTTTCGCCAGAAATTTTTTGGCGCTGGCGATCGATGTTTCCGTGAAGTGATAAATGTTTTGTGTACAAACAGCATGGGCACCAAGGGCAAAACCCTGCTGGAAGTGCTGCCAATTACCGGCCCCCCCCAATATAAGAACAGGCACTGAAACGGCTTGGATGACCGATTGGCAGAGATCGCCATCATACCCCAATAGCGATCCATCGCGCTCGACGGATGTGATCATAACTTCACCCGCGCCCAGGGCCTCGCCTTGCTTCGCCCATTTCGCAGGGTCCATGGCCATATCGCGCGTCGCAAATTCAGCCATAACGGTGTAATCACCTGCGGGTGTTTTTGCCGCGTCGATGGACAAGACGACGCACTGCTTGCCGTAAGCCGTGGCAATCTCTGAAATCAATTCTGGACGATCAAGAGCGCCTGTATTAACCACGACTTTATCGGCACCAACGGCCATCGCGGTACGGACATCGTTGAGGGTGCGAATGCCACCGCCAACAGACAGCGGCACAAAACAGTTCCGAGCCAAGTGTGTCACGACATCAAAAAAGTTCTGACGGTCCCCCTCACCAGGACGGGTGACATCCAAGACCACGACCTCATCAACAGACCACGTATCAACGAAATTGTGCGTGTAGCGATAGTCCGGCGTGAACAGCTTCGTGCGAAATAGCACTCCATCATTGAAGGTAAGAACTGTGACGACCCGTTTGCGCAGCATGGCTGATCTAGGCCTTCAAAAAGTTTTCAAGAATGCGAAGGCCCGCACGCTGGCTTTTTTCTGGATGAAACTGCGTTGCCCAAATATGGTCTTTCGCAACGGCGGCAATGATATCTCCGCCATAGTCCGTCGTTGCGGCAACGGTGGCCACATCATCACAAACCATATGATGACTGTGAACGAAGTAAACGAGTGGGGCTGGGTCCAACCCATCCCAAAGCGCGTGGCCCGCCGTCGGCACAAGATCATTCCAACCGACATGGGGAACGCGCAAACCATCAGGTGGCGTCAGCGCCACCACATCGGCATCAATCCACCCCAGGCCTTTATGATGACCGAATTCATCAGATGATCGCGCCATCAATTGAAAGCCCAGACATATGCCCAGGATAGGTTTGCCACCGTCGATGACCATTCCGTTCAATGATTTATCGAGGCCGTGCTCACGCAGGTTTGCCATGCCATCACCGAAGGCGCCAACGCCGGGCAAAATCAACTTATCCGCATGCGCCAACGTCTCTGGGTCGGATGTGATGACGGGCTCAAACCCAACACGCTCTACCGCCCCAGCAACCGACGCTAGGTTTCCCAATCCGTAATCAATGATGCCAATCACCTGTCTGGCCTAATCGTTCGCAGCCATGCGTCGTTCGGCCCGTTGCCATTGTTCAACGTACCACTCGCAATAGGCTTTATAGGCGACCTCGAGCGATGCTTGTGGCACAAAGTTCAACTGGTTACGGGCGCGCTCGGTTGAAAGGGTGCCGCGGATGGGCTTCGCAACATCGCGCGGTCGCTCTTCCAAAATAGCATCTGGAATAACTGACTTCACGATATCCGCCAGTTCTTTGATGGTGCGAGAATTGCCAAACGTTAGGTTGAAGGTATTGGTATCTCCGGCGCGGCGCATGGCTGCCATGGAGCGAATAATACCATCGACCAAATCAGAGATATGCGTAAAGTCTAACCGACCATCGCCGCCACCTTCTAACAACAAGGGCTTACCGGTCAGTGCGTTCTCGACAAATTTTTGGCTTACTCGTTGGCTGATACAGCGCTCGCCATACAAGGCACTGGGACGAACAATGGCACAGCCTATGCCATACTGATCGGCATAGGTGCGAACCAACCGCTCGCCCATGAACTTTGCATTCGCATAAATGCCATAGGGCGTTGGGCGCACGTTTTCATCGACAATGGGCGTTCTGAAATCACCATAAACCGTCGAAGAACTCATGAACACCACCTGATTCACCACTTTGTAGATGCGGCAAATTTCCATCACGTTCCGTAAGGTCACCAATTGCAAATCAAAGCACATACCAGGCTGCTTGCGCGCTTCAACGGCGCTGGCGATGGCTGCCAAATGAACAACCTTGGTCGGGGTGAATTCTTGGAACGCTTCGGTCATATCCGACAAAGACCGTGCGTCTGCGTTGCGCAGAATGACACCTGCATCACGCATCAACTCGAACCGCTGCATTAGAAAATCGTGGTAAAGCGTGCGGCGCATCGGGTCCATGGAAAGGTCCGATACGTTCGCCACCATGTTGTTCAGCATCAGGTTATCAAGCACCATAACTTCAACGCCATAGCTGCGCAGCGCCAGGGCCAAGTTATGGCCAATAAAGCCGGCGCCGCCAACCAACATAACCCGTTGGTGCTTCAGTTGTGACCGGATGGTTGCCGGCGTTAAAACGATGGGCTCATCACTAATCGTGGCCATTGCTCATTCCCATTCTGTCGCGGCTAACGCACCAAACACGGTGTTGGTGACGCCATTCGGGGCCATTGGGCCGAAGCCCAACTTTGCGTCCGATTCTGGACGGTGCCGCAGTATAGCTAAACCCCAGTTTCTCCTCAATTGACGACCATCACACTTGCTTTAAAAGCATCGGCGATAGCCACCATATCATCTTCGACCAAATGCGGGCCGACGGGTAGCGCGATTGACGTGTCAGCGATCGCCTCTGCGCCCGGAAACTGGCCCGGTGTATACCCGTATTTGGCGGCATAATAGTCAAATCGTGGAATTGGATTTGGATAGTAGACGCTGGTTCCGATGCCCCGGGCATTCAGCGCATTTACTAATTCCAGTCGTTTTTCTGCCAATTCCGCCGGCAGCATCATGATGGCGCAATAATAGCTGTTTTCGGCTCGTGGGTCCGTATCAACATCCAAAATTCGCGCGTGGCCGGTTGCCTCAATCAACTGTCGGAGAGCGCGAAAATTACGGCCTCTTTTTTCAAGAATATCAGGAATCTTCGCGGTTTGAACGCAGCCCAAGGCGGCTTGCATTTCACTCATGCGGTAGTTCATGCCAACACCCGTTACCCCGTAAACACCCGGGACACGGCGTTCGTTGTGGGTGCGATCAACATTAAAAGCGCGGAACTTGGCAATGACGTCACACGTCGTTTGGTTTTTTGAAACAAGCATCCCACCTTCGCCGGTGGTGATGTGTTTAACCGGGTAGAACGAGAAACACCCCACATCACCAAAAAGGCCCACATGTTTGCCATCGTAGCGCGCACCGACCGCCGTCGCCGCGTCTTCAATTACTTTCAGATCATGTTTTTCTGCGATTGCCATGACCGCTGGCATGTTCATCGGCAGTCCGGCGAAGTGAACCAGAACGATACCTTTGGTATTCAGCGTGATCGCCGCTTCCATCGCCGCTAAATCCATGTTGCCTGTGGCCAATTCGCAATCGACGAATACAGGCGTCGCGCCTTCCAGTTCGACCGCATGAACCGTTGCCACGTGGGTCATCGCCGGAACTAAAATTTCATCGCCAGGACCGAACCCAAAATGCTTCACACCGAGATGCAATGACGCCATGCATGATGATGTGGTCACAGCAAAACCATCGCCCATCATGGTGGCAAAGTCTGTCTCGAACTGTTTACACTTGGGGCCATGGGTTAGAATGTGGCCGCGCAACACATCCATCACCGCCAACCGGTCCCGATCATCAATCAAAGGACGCCCAAAGGGAATTTCGCGAACCGGCGCTGCGGGTGGCGTGTCATTCATAAGATACAACCTTCTCTTCTGAACCGCTTTGTCGCGCTGCATCAGACGCAGCAACAGCGGCAATCAGGTTAAATTCTTCAAGGGCGTGTGGCGTTGAATCGGTTTTGCCCACAATCGCGGCAACAAACCCTGGAATCAACGCGCCTTTCCCGGTGGGTAACGGATCATACGGTAGGGAACGCGCGCCCTCAGTCTCATTGCGGGTCTCATGAAGGCGAACCCCTTGATCGTCATAAATTAGTGTCGCGTTGGTTCCAAACACCCGCACGACATGATGGTGGCGATGCACGCAGCCAAAGTTGGCTGTGATGCAGCCAATGGCGCCGGACGCAAACTGATATGTCGCCGCCTGAAAATCATCGTAGCGAAAGTTGGTGCCCGCCGTTACGATGGCATTGCCCGTGGTGCGGACAGCGGTTGGCGTCTCACCGAGAGCGCGGCACATAATGTCGATCAGATGAATGCCGCCACCTTCCATGACAGAATAGTCAGCAACATCGCCACGCCACCCCTGGGTGATCTTCTCAAGTCGGCCATACAAATAATCGCCATCAAAGGCATAGACCTGACCGAATGTCCCGTCTTGGACAGCGGCGGTCAGCCACTGGTAAAGCGGCGCGGCGCGCAGAACGAGATTGGAGGCGAGGTGCGGTCGTCCTGCAATGTCCCAGGCCGCGCGAATACGCGACACTTCGTCTACCGTGCGGCAGAGCGGTTTCTCGACAAAGACATGCTTACCAAGCGCCAAGGCCGCTTCCACGGCGTCCGCATGCGCATCATCAAAGGTTGCGATAGAGACGATATCAACGCCTGGATTGTGTAGGATATCGTCCCAACTTTTCGCGATCTGTGCGGAGGGAATCTCTTGGGCAACGCTTTTTGATTTTTCCACGCTGTGGTCATACAAAAATTGAACCTGACACCGGGGGTCAGCATCGAACGCCAAGGCATGTTGGCGACCCACGCCGAGGCCGACCACCGCCACATTCAGAGGCTCTGTTTGCGTAACTGGCGTCATACCCTTGGTGTTACCTTCTAAATACCTGACGCAGGTCTGCGAATCGGTTAGCCTGCTGGAATGGTTCAACCGCTTCTGAAATCTACCATCCGGTGCTTTCGCGATGGTTAACGAATTGCTGCTTTATGCCTGCTGACGCACCTGCAAACTTGGCCCTTCAAAAGCTGATGGCGGACGGCCTAAACCGCCATCGACGTGGCGACATAACTGGCGCATCGGAGGCCTACCGGGCCGTTTTAGGACTTGATCCGAACCAACCGGATGCGCTGAACCTATTGGGTGTCGTCATGCATCAGACGGGCAACTTACCGATGGCGGAAAGTCTGATTCGTGCGGCCATTGCCGCCGCCCCTGATTTTGCCCCCGCCCACGTCAATTTGGGCAACACCTTGCAAGCCCGCGGCAACGCCGCCGCCGCCGCCGAGGCCTTTCGGCAAGCCATAGCCTTGTCCCCTGACTTAGCCGAGGCGCGATCCAATTTAGCCAGCGCTTTAGTAGATTTAGGACAGATCGACGACGCGATTGCCGAGGCTGGAATTGCCGTAAAACAGCGACCCAACGACGCGAGCACCCTCAACACGTTGGCCAACATTTATCAGGCCGCTGGAGATCTGGACAATGCCGCCAAGGCCTATACCCGCGCCGTCCAGGCCGCGCCGAATCACCCCGAGGTTCATGCTAATTTTGGTGCCGTTCTTATGGCCCAACAACGCTTCGATGAGGCGCGCATTCACCTAGAAAAAGCCCACACCCTGGGCCTAAACAGCGCCGGTTTGGGCTTAAACCTGGGTATGGCTTATCTAGAGACCAGTGCCGCCGACGCCGCCCATGCAATCTTGCTTGAGGCCAGCAGCTTGTATCCAAAAACCGGCCCCATCAAAACAGCACTGGGTGTCGCGTTAACAGCGCTGGATCGCCCCTCAGAGGCTGCGGTCGCGTTTCGTGCTGCATTGGCCATCGACCCAGAGGATCGTGATTGCCGGATGAAACTTATTGCGGCCCTGCGGATGATCGGGGATCTTGCCGCTGCGGAGGCTGAGGCCCGCAAGGCCCTTGCCGAAACATCTGATAAAAAGGGCTTACAGGCGCTGCTGGGCAACTTGCTGCTCGAAGCCGGGAAAGCGATTGAAGCCGAGGCTGTCTTACGCGAAGCGCATTCAAATGATCCATCCGACGTCGAAACCTGCATCTCCTTGGCCGTCTGTTTGAACCGATCTGATCAACCTGATCTGGCCTTGGGTGTTTTAGACGCCAACATCGACTCCGTGATGGCCAGCACCCATGGCGCTGCGGTAATGGGTGCTCTGCTCGACCGCATCGGCCATATCGACCGGGCAGATCACATTCTCAGCCAAGCCATTGTGCGCGCGCCATCAGATGTTGATCTGCGGATCAATCGTGCCGTCGTGCGTAAAGCACAAGGCGACCTGGCTGGTGCCGCTAATGATCTATCCATCGCCAAGGCACAGGCCCCCGATAACATTGATGCCCATTGGAATCATGCACTCGTGCAGCTATGCCAAGACAACTATGCCCAGGGTTGGCAATCCTATCAGTGGCGGTGGCGCATGGCGCATCGACCCCGCCCCCACACAGGCAAACCCGATTGGCAGGGTGAAAAACTGGATGGCCCTTTGCTGATTACCGCGGAACAGGGCATCGGCGATACCGTACAGTTCTGTCGATTGCTGGAAATGGCTCAGCAGAGAACCGAGATGATCATTTTGCAAGTGCAGCCGGGTCTTGAAGACCTGTTAAAGGAGTCTCTCGGCAACCGGCTCAATTGGATCATCGATGTTGTTTCTGGGGCGGATGTGCCGAGCCATGCAGCCACCCTACCCTTGCTAGATTTACCTGTGGTGCTGGGCCTCGCACCGGATCACCGCACCACCTTCACCCTGCCGTATCTATTTGCGACGGAGCCGAAAACCATACTGGGCGAGAAACGGGTTGGCTTTGTTTGGTCGGGCAATCAGCAACGCTTTGATAATCGGTTGCGCGGCATCACGGCCCAAGATTTGATGACCATGACGGCAGGCCTAGGGCTTACGCGGGCATCGTTGCAATTCGATGGCCAGACAGACCTGAGTGACGCTGGCGCCGTAGCCGAAGACGTTATTGATCTCATGGCTGACGTCACCACCTGGCAACAAACCGCCAATGCGATTGCCGGCCTTGATTTGGTTGTGACCGTTGATACGGCCGTCGCCCATCTCGCCGGCGCCATGGGAAAACCCGTGTGGGTCATGTTCTGGGCGGGACGCGATTTTCGCTACCCCGGCACGGGACCAGAAAACGAATGGTATCCAAGCATGCGGGTATTCAGGCAGGAAAAGCGCGGCATTTGGACGCCCGCGTTGCTTGATCTACAAGCCGCCCTCGCGGATTGGGCCACAAGCTAACGTCAAACAGGCCGATCAACTTGACCATCTAGAAATGTCCGACAGGACGCAAACGAGAACAGAAACTTTGACCGCTCATTATCGGTCAAATCTGAGCCCAAGAAGCATTCAAACGCAACGCGATCAACAACATCAAAGATCGGACCATCCGCCATTAACCAATCCCGCGTCTCCGGATCACTCGGATCAAGAACGGAGAGGATAGAGGCATTAAAGCCGCGTTTCCTTTTGTCCGTTAGAACAGTTTCAGGCAGAACATCGGCAACGGCATCTCGCAAAACAGCCTTCATCAGACCATCCCTGACCAAGTGTTCGGTTGGGATGGAATAGGCAAATTCAACTAAGTCTCTGTCGAGGAACGGTGATCGATTTTCGACACTCACGTGCATGGAATTGCGATCATCTTGATCCAAAATTAACGGCACCGATTCATGAAAAAGTTCATTCATCATTCGGCTGTGCAACAGCGTGTCCGCATACGGTCGCTCTGCCTGGGGTGATGGTGATGGTGCACACATCATGGCCTGAAACGTATCAGTTAGCGGGGCAATATGATCGCGCATCGCCGGGTTCTCGATAAACGCCCGCGGATTCTGTAAATAAGGGTTTCGAACGAATTGCCCATAACTTCCGCGCCAATCATTGACCAGCTTTTCAAAGGCAGCCCCCTCGCCCAGTTCACGATACATGGCCGCAAGCCACATCAAGGAATGGTCATAGTATCCCGTGAACAACTCATCGGCAGCGGTTCCAGAAATGGCAACCTTGCAACCGGCGTCAGCTATGGCGCGGCTCAGTTGCGCATGAACATAGTAACTAATTGTTGCGACAGGGGCGTCATGGTGTGCAACCAACGCGGCCATGCCTTCTCGAAAGCCCGCCATGGATGTTTGGATGCGGGTAACAGAACACCCCAACTCTGCCTCTGTCGCGTTAATGTTATCTGATTCGTCATAGCGCGGGTCCGAATCGACAATCGAAAAACACCGCACGTCATAGCCAAATTTAATCTTGGCCAGCGCGACCAGGGCCGTTGAATCGATGCCACCCGACAAACAAAATGCCAGTGGCACATCACTGCGCAAACGCAACTCAACCGCCCGTTCCAAACGCGCCCGCGTCTCAGTAACGGCGACCGCCCTGCTCATGGGAACGGGTGCGTGCTGCAACGTCCAGTAAGCTTGCGGTGCAGTCAGCTCTGGCCCTCGCAGGGTCATCACCGTGCCAGGCGGCAAACTCGAAACGCCGTCAAAGGCCGTGTCATTTCCCCGGTGCAATGATTTGTAGCCATGCACCAAAACCCGGCTGATACGACCCCGGTTTGTTTCAGGCCACCGTCCGACTATCGCCGCGAGGGCTTTGATGGATGATGCAAAGTACAGGGCACCGTCGGTTTGCCAGAGCAACAAGGGTTTCTCGCCAAAACGATCACGCGATAGCGTAAGAATGCCTGCTCGCTCATCAAGAGCGGCGAACGCCCACATCCCTTCCAAACCATCCAGGGCTTTTGCAGGCTCATAACGGCGCAGTTGGGCGGCGAGAACCTCGGTGTCTGATTCTGTTTGGAAGCGATCCCCCGTTGCTGCAAGGGCGGCACGCGCCTCTAAGTAATTATAAATCTCGCCATTATAACAAAGTGCTAAGTCGTCTCGAATAAACGGCTGTGCAGCGCGGGGATCAAGATCAATAATCGCCAAACGGGCATGAATGAGCGTGACAGACCACGCACCAAGCGTGCCTTGATACATCCCGCGACCATCCGGGCCACGGGTTTCTAGCGCCTTGTGAGTGGCATCAATCCGGTCTGTGGCAAGTGGTTTTTCTGAGATGACACCGGCGATGCCGCACATGCCATTCTCGCCCTAAGGTTTCGATGCGGTGTCAGAGGATAGGTGATCTGGTTGAAGCGTTTCACCGCGTTTCAAGTCAACCGTTAACACCTGCCCAGTCACATCGCCGATGGCAGAAGAGGTGAAATGAGTTGCCGGTCTGGCAAACATTAAGTCTGCATCTTGCAGCATTGTTCCAGCCTTAAGATCATGGGCCGCAACAAGGCCTTTGCGCACAGCCCACAGAATCGGTTCTTCCGCGGGCATCCGCCTTTTTTCAAAGGTACCCAAGCTCGCCTTCACCGCATGAACCTGTTTCACCAAAGCGCTCAGGTCTTCGGGATCACACGATAGGGCGTGGTCTCGAAACGTCCGACCTTGTTTGTTATCGGTGAAGTGCACCTCGACCACGGGCGCACCAAGCGCCACCGCAGCAAGCACCGCTTCTGGGCCAATCACATGATTGGAGTAACCAACCCTTAATCCAAACCGGCCCGATAAATACGGGACAGACCGCACGTTTGCTTGATCCATGGGGGTCGGGTAGGCCGAAACACAGTGCATCAGGATCAACTGATCGCGCACGTCGATGCCGTCATCAAGCTCATCAGCAAACCAGCCAATGGCGCGCTCAATTTCGTCGTCCGTTCCCAATCCCGTCGATATCATCGTTGGTCTGCCGCTGGCCGCAGCCGCACGAATGACCGGTTCAAAGTCTAAATCACCACTGGCAATTTTTAGGGCGGGAAATAGTTCTGCCAGCAACGCGACAACGTCTTCGGTGACAGGCGTTGAAAACAGAGGAAGGTCTAACGCACGCGCTTCGCGTGCAAGCTGGCGATGGTCGGCCTCAGACAGAGCTCGTGCCGTGACCTGCTTCAGGCGGTCTGCATCATTGGCAGACGCAAAACGTTCAGGCGTGTAGGTTTGTAGTTTTGCCGCATCTGCACCAGATTGCTTTGCCAACTGCAGCATACGTAACGCTGCATTAACATCGCCTTCGTGGTTGACGCCAATTTCCGCCACCACGCAAACCTCGGTATCAAGGTTTTTGCCGAACAAGTGCATCGCTTATCCTTGTTGCAGCGAAGACCGAGAGAGACCTTAGTTGAACAACTGCAAGATTGATTGTTCAGCCTGACCCGCAAACGACAGCGAAGAAATACCCAACTGCTGTCGGGTTTGCAGGGCCAACAAGTTGGCGCCTTCTTCGTTAATGTCAGCCAAGGTTAATTTCGCAGACCCCGATTCCAGCGTATTCACATAGTTTTCAGTGAAATCCAACCGTGTCTGCAACAGGGCAACGTTTGAACCCAGGGTTGCCGCATTGGAGCGCAAGGTGGTCAGCGCCGTATCCAATTCTGTGATCAAGGCGTTAATGGATGTCGTATCTGTCTCTGAAACAAAGTTCGTTTGGTTATCGGCACTAACAGATCCCAGTGTTGCGGTTGATAGCAAGCTAGCAGCCGTAACCGTCCCCGCCGTACCACGGCTAAGCGTAGTAGCATCAACAATCGCAAAACCAGTTTGAACGGCAGCGCCAGACGCCGTCGTCGCCAAAAATGCCGAGTCGGTGCCGGTAATAACGCCTAACGACAAAACCGTCCCTTGAGTAATCACCGCACTGACGCCTGTTTGAACGGCGATGGTCAGGGTGTTGGTACCATACGAAATTTGGAAGTTACCCGTGCTGGTGAAAGTTTCGTCAGATCCACGATAGGTAAACGTAAAACTGTTCGTAAACCCACTAACAGCAGCCGCTGTACCAAACGACGTGATCGTCGTATTTGCGGCAACCGTCAGTGATTGCGCCGTATTGTAGTTAACCTCAATCAATGAGTCGCCGGCAGAGTATGCAGCGACATCGTTAATTCCGAGGCCCGTTTGCGTCAGATCAACCGAGTTCACGGTTAAAAGGCTTGCGGTCTTTTCCGAAAATTCAACCGTCAACGTTTGTCCCGTCCCGTTGACTAGGTTTGTCCCTTGATAGGTCGCATCCGTGGTCAGGTTGGAAATTTGAGACCGCAGATCAGAAAACTGCGAGACGAGATCCGCAAACTGAGTGCTTGTTGCGGATTTCAAGGACTGCGCCAAACCTTTTAGCTGTTGGGTTAGGCTTTCGATCGAGTCAACCGCGTCCAACGCTGCTGTTACAGTCGAAACGCCCTGGTCGATCCCGTCTTTTCGCTGAATAAAGTCGTTGGCCCGGTCAGTCAGCGACTTCGCCTGAAAGAAGGCTACCGGATCATCAATCGCGCTAGAAACGCGCAGGCCCGTCGAAAGGCGGTTTTGCGTTCTTTCAACCAGATTGGTCGTGTCTTGCAACGAGAGAAGTGAGCTGCGAACTGCAGCCGAGAGGGTTACGTCCGACATAGATCCTGGTCCTTTCTTTGGCCACCTGCCGTGAACTTAAGTTCACCGCGCTTGGCAACCAGTCTTAAAGAAAGATGGTTAACGAATAGTAACCATAGGATCGTAGGAACGCACAAATGTCAAAAAAGCCGCCACAAGGTTATGAACCCGGCAGCGGCTTTCGTGATGTCTAAAACAATCGCCCCGAAGGAGCGACTTAAGCTTATCTGAACAAGGTCAAGATAGACTGTTCAGCCTGACCAGCAAACGACAGTGAAGAAATACCCAACTGTTGGCGGGTTTGCAGGGCCAACAAGTTCGCCCCTTCTTCGTTGATGTCAGCCAAGGTCAACTTGGATGCACCCGATTCTAGCGTGTTCACATACTCGGTCGTGAAGTCCAAACGGGTTTGCAACAGGGCAACGTTTGAACCCAGCGTTGAAGCGTTCGACCGCAAGGTGGTCAGCGCCGTATCCAATTCGGAAATCAACGAGTTGATAGAGCTTGTATCCGTTTCAGACACGAAGTTCGTTGCGTTTTCAACACTCACCGCACCCAACGTTGCCGTTGAGAGGTTTGATGCAGCCGTCACAGTTCCCGCCGTACCACGGCTAAGCGTTGTTGAGTCAAGAATTGCCAACGCAGATTCGAGCCCACCTCCTTGAGTTGCAGCCAAGAAACCAGAGTCGGTGCCGGTAATAACACCCAACTGCAAGACGGTGCCTTGGGTAATGGCAGCGCTGACGCCCGTTTGAACGGCAATGGTCAGGGTGTTGGTACCATACGAAATTTGGAAATTACCCGTGCTGGTAAAGGTTTCATCCGAACCGCGATAGGTGAACGTGAAGGTATTCGTAAACCCGGTAACAGCGGCAGCAGTTCCGAATGACGTGATGGCCGTATCCGCAGCGACCGTCAGCGATTGCGCTGTGTTGTAATTCACTTCGATCAGTGAATCGCCTGCTGAATAGCTAGCAACAGCGTTGATACCCAGACCTGTTTGCGTCAAATCGACCGAGTTAACCGTCAGCAAGCTGGCAGTTTTTTCTGAGAATTCAACCGTCAATGATTGACCCGTACCGTTAATCAAGTTCGTGCCTTGATAGGTGGCGTCTGTGGTCAAGTTACCAATTTGTCCACGAAGGTCTTGGAACTGGCTGACCAAGTCGGCGAACTGCGTACCGGTTGCTGATTTTAACGACTGCGCAAGACCCTTTAGCTGTTGGGTCAGGCTTTCGATCGAGTCAACCGCGTCCAAAGCCGCCGTAACTGTCGAAATGCCTTGATCAATGCCGTCTTTCTTTTGGCTGAAGTCGCTGGCGCGGTCATTCAGTGTTTTAGCTTGGAAGAAAGAAACGGGATCATCAATCGCGCTAGCAACGCGCAGACCGGTCGACAGACGGTTTTGAGTCCGTTCAACCAAATCGGTGGTGTTTTGAAGGGATAGTAGCGAGCTGCGGACCGCAGCTGAAAGTGTTACGTCACTCATGATATAAATCCTTCCTTTCTGAAAGGGTGCCGTGGAAAACAATCCCGGCAACGGTTCTATGTTGGCATCCTGCCAACGGTTTTATGCCTTCTGCATACAAAGTCCGAAGCGAGTTTTACACTTCTTAGGTAAACCCGCACACGATCTGGACCCAGTAATCAAGTGATGAACATCACACAATATTACAATCCAAAAAAAATCAGATGTTCCCTTTGGCCTCCAACAGTCCTTCAGCAATTTGAAGGTTGATGTTGATCAGTGTATCCACCGTCGAATCGCCAACGTTCTCGGGGCCACCAAACGTGGTGTCCGCCACAAAATGGCTTAACTTCACCAAATTGTTGCGAATATCATTTGAAAAGCCGGGCACAGCCCGTTGAGCGACGGTGCGAATGGCCATCCAGACATCTAAGTTCTGATCTAGGGCTGCGGCGAACACGGCGTTATTTGATTCGCGTTCGGTGCGCGCCTGGTCCAAGCGGATGGCCGACTGGGACAGCTGAAAGGCTTGTTCTTCAATAATCGATAACTGATCGGTGGCACTATCGCTCATGGCCGTCTCCTTATTTGGTCAGCAATAGGGTTAGCTGCTGATGGTCAACAAAAGCTTAATAAGGCGTGCGACTTGACATTTCACCGTCAAATACGTCGAAATTATGAGAGATTCCCCGTCTTTGCGCAACAAAACCGGTGTAGGCCGTTTGATAATGTCGCATAGAGTTCACTAGAAAAGGTCTCTGTTATGAGTGATAGCACTAAAGACGCCGACGCGGCATTCGCCGAAGAATTGGTTGATGAAGCGTTGGATCGGCTACATGAATCAATCGCTGAAATGTTAAATATTGCCGTGGCCAAACACGGCGCAGGCAACTTAGACGAAGCAGAGCAGCTTTACCGGGCCATCTTGCAGAGTCAACCCAACAACGCAGATGCTATTCACCTTCTAGGCGTTGTTGCCCATCAGAAAGGCGATCATGAAAACGCTGTTCAATTAATTGAGCAGGCGATCATGGTAACGCCCAATAACCCAGACATGTTGAATAATCTGGGTTCCGTCTATCAAGCGATGCTGAACCTGCCAAAGGCCGTGGAAACCTTCGAGACCGCCCTTCGTGCCGTCCCGGACCATGTTGTCTCGCTCTACGCCTTAGGCACAACACGCAGCATGCAGGGTGATTTTATCGCCGCACGGCAATTACTAGAACGCGCCCTTGAGATTTCTCCAGATCACATCGATGCCCGGCTCAATCTTGGCAATGTGCTTGGAAAGCTCGGCGACACCGAAGCCGCTCTCGCTGAGTTTGACAAAGCCATTGCTGCCCGACCGGACTTTGTTAGCGCGCACAACAACCGGGCCAATGCCCTGAAAAATTTGGGCCGTTTAGACGAAGCAAAGGCAGCGATTAACGTTGCCCTTGGCTTGCAGCCGAACAGCGCAGCCCCATTGATCAACCTGGGCCTTATCCATTTACGGGCCGGAGAGGTGAATCTGGGCATCGACGCCCTACAAAAAGCGCTGGTGATCGAACCGAACAACATTGATGCCCACAACAACATGGGGGTGGCGTGCCGCGATGCCGGTGAGTGCAAACAGGCCATCACCCATTTCGATCACGTGCTTGAAACCATACCCGGCCATGGCGATGCGCATTGGAACAAATCAATGGCCCTGCTGGTTTCTGGTGATTTAGAAAACGGCTGGCCCGAATACGAATGGCGCTGGACCCGACCCGAATACCAAGCCCTGCGACCAACCTTCCCAGTCGACGTGTGGAGCGGTGATGACCTTACGGGAAAGCGAATCTTTATCAATTCTGAACAGGGCCTGGGCGACACGCTGCAATTCATCCGTTATGCCAAAGTCCTCGCCGACAAAGGGGCAATCGTGGTTGCCGGAACGCAGCCCCCGTTAACGTCACTGATCTCAAGGACCCCCGGCGTCACAGAGGTTGTGCCGATTGGTGGCGAGGTGCCCGCTGTCGATTGTTTCCAGTCATTGCTGACGTTACCCCTGCTTTTGAAAACGACCCCTGAGACCATTCCGGCAGAGACGCCCTACCTGTTTGTGGATCCAGAGAAAACAGCGGCATGGGCGAGCAAGCTGGCAAATGCCGCCGGCCTGAAGGTTGGCATTGCGTGGCGCGGCAACCCCAAGCATCCGCATAACTACCGCCGCTCTGCATCGGTTGAGGCGTTCGCCCCTCTTGCCGGATTGGACGGTGTTCAACTGATTAACTTGCAGATTGATGCCTCCGACCAAGAAAAATCGATGTTGCCAGGCCTCTTAGATCTAACGGATCAAATTGCGGACATGGATGATACGGCGGCGCTGGTTGCCAATTTGGATGTCGTGGTTGGCGTTGATACCGCCGTTGTTCACCTAGCTGGCGGTATGGCAAAGCCGGTCTTCAATTTAATCCCAACCGTGCCAGATTGGCGCTGGTTGCTCGATCGTACTGACTCTCCTTGGTACCCATCCATGACGGTGTATCGCCAATCCACAGCGGGCGACTGGGCCGAGGTCATCAGCCGCGTCTCTAACGATCTATCCGCGAAAGCCTCTTGATGACCTGAGCCCTTGGGTCGAATGTGCGAATCGCGTATAAAGATGACAACCGACTGACAATTAGCCTGAACAAACACAGGCCCTATCCCATAAGGAACGCGCAATGCCGCTGAAGATTGATTTCAAGGCCGGAGACAAAATGGTCATCAACGGCGCTGTTGTCGAAAATGTTGGCCCCAACACAAAAATGTTAGTGCACAACGAAAGCGCCATATTGCGCGAAAAAGAGGTTCTCTCGACCGCCGATACCAACACACCGGCCTCGCGCGTCTACTTTGCCCTTCAGTGCGCGTATATTTTTCCGCAAAAAGCCGAAGAATACATTGATGCGTTCCGCCACCTGTTGGCCGAATATGTTGCTGCGTGCCCGTCTGCCAAACCGCTGGCCGACACGATCACGGCCGAGGTTGATAAGGGCCGCGTTTACAAAGCCCTAAAGAAGACACATGCCCTGATCAGCCACGAAGTCGATACCATCAAAAGCTTGGAACGTGACGTCGAGGGCGGCAAATTGGACGACATGGTTGAAGCGGTTGAGGCCGACTAAGCCAAGATCCTTAATCCGATCCTTCATTGCAATTTCACCGCATCATTCGTATAGTCTTTGTAGATACAACAAGGATGGTCCGATGAAAACGCGCGTTGCCAAATGGGGAAATAGCTTAGCTGTCCGTATTCCTCATTCGGTTACAAAGGCACTTCCTCTATTAGAAGGCAGTTCCGTCGATGTATCTATTGAAAACGATGAGGTTGTTTTACGTAAAACGAAGGTGACGCTGGAAGATTTGCTGGCTCAGGTAAAACCAGAACATCTTCATGACGAAACGGATGTCGGTGGCCCGGTTGGCCGTGAAGAATGGTGAAAGACCCGACCTACTGCCCTGATCGAGGTGACATTGTCTGGCTTACCTTTAACCCGCAAGCGGGTCACGAACAGGCCGGACGCCGCCCCGCCCTCATTTTAACACCTGCATCTTATAACCGCGTAACCGGATTGGTCTTGGCTTGCCCCATAACCAACCGACCAAAGAGCTACCCATTTGAGGTTCCCTTGGTCGGAACAAGAATTTCCGGTGTGGTTTTATCCGACCATGTCAAAAGCCTGGATTGGCACGCGCGCCAAGCGGAATTAGCTGAAGCCACCGTCCCACGCAGCGTCATCGCTGATGTGCTGGCGAAGGTCGAAACTCTTCTGCGTTAGTAACAATTTCACCTTCTGTGACCGTCATCACTTGATTTGTTAACCAAATGTTCGACATAATAGAGGTAGGACGGGTGCCCGCGTTGGGCACACGGACCATTGCGACCAGAAGGTTTGCATCAGGTCAGTACCCGAAACGGCTGAACAGAAAGGCGAGGCCATGACCGATACCACAGGCGAAATCCGCCCCCATGATTCCCTAAATGACCCACAGGACGACGTCGATGTTTCCGTCGGCCTGAAAGATGAGAACGGCGACCGCGCCAGCTTGTCACACATCGCAACCATGCGATTTTCAGATTTTGAAAACGACATGGCCGAAGCCCACGGACCTCGCTTTGTTGAATACCGAAAGAATTTCCGCAAATCGCTGAACTATGACAAGAACGGCTATTTGCCCGATTTCCCAATCACGGTGCAGTTAGAGCTGATCAACCGCTGCAATTTGTCGTGCGTCATGTGCTACACGGTGAATCACACAACACCGAAAGCCGTGCTCTCAATCGACACCATCAAAAAGATGATGGCCGAAGCGAAACAGTATGACCTGCCCGCTTTGATGGTTGGTATGGGATCTGAAAGCCTGCTCTACAAAGATATGGACAGCCTGATTGACGCCTGCAAAGAAGGCGGCGTGATGGACTTTTTCTTCGCTACCAATGGCGTTTTGATGAACGAAAAAGTCTCTCAGATGCTGATCGACAAAGGCGTCGCGCGCTGCTGGGTTTCGCTGGATGCAGCATCACCAGAAACCTTCAAAAAAATCCGCGGCAAAGATGAACTCGACATTATTGAAGCCAACATCAAACGCCTTTGCGCCATGAAAAAAGAGCAAGGATCGAAGTTTCCGAACGTCCGGGTATCGTTCTGCGTCCAGAAAGATAACGCCCACGAACGCGAAGCTTTCGTCGAAAAATGGCGCGGCATTGTTGACCACATCGACTTCCAACAACTTACCGATTTTGAACACATTGATGAATTGTTTGAAGAAGGCGACGTTTCCCAACCGATTGACGTACCACCCGAAGTCGATCTCGCCAATCCGGTTTGCCAATATCCGTTCAACAGTCTGAACGTTTGGGCGAATGGCGAAGTCACACCGTGCTGCAACTTCTTTGGTCGCAAGCTGGTCATGGGCAATGCCAACACCGATTCCCTGAAAGACATTTGGCATGGCGAAAAGATGGAGGGCATCCGCGAGGAATTCCGCACCGGCAATCTAAACCCGACCTGTCGGGTTTGCCTGTGTTCGCGAACGCAAGAAAACTTTGATGACGCCAAACAGGTTGCCGCGCAGACCAACGCCGTTTCTGTCGCAGCCGAATAACGGAGGATGTCATGAGCCTCGATCAACCCCAAAACACGGAACCTACTGCTGACGATGACGGTGACAAAAAGAATGTCACCTACATCCAGCGGGTGCAAAAACGCGACCTGGAAGACATTCTGGCTGACAACCTGACGGGTGTCTTTGGCGAACGTTTTACGTCCTATCGCAAACAGTACCTTGGGTCGCTGAACGAGGCGAATGCCCCCTTTGTACCGGATTACCCAATCACCGTTGGGTTCGAAATGGTTAACCGGTGCAATCTGAATTGCATCATGTGTTACACGATCAACCATTCTGCCCCAAAAGCGGCGCTGACCGATGAACAAATCGGCTCAGTATTGGCCGAGGGTCAAAAGAACAACCTACCCGCTGTAATTGTTGGGTTGGGATCGGAGCCGCTGCTGTATAAGAAAATTCGCAGCGTCTTTGACGCCATCCGCGAAGCCGGCGTGATGGATGTCTTCTTAAACACCAATGGCGTGCTGCTGACCCCCAGCCTTTCTGAGCACATCGTCAAAACCGGCATTACCAGGGTTCAAGTTTCCCTGGATGCGGCGACGCGCGAAACGTTTAAGGTTATCCGTGGCAAAGATGAGTTAGACCTGATTGAGCGCAATTTGCATGGCCTGGTTGAGGCCCGCAAGAAAGCAGGCACCGAGCTACCAATCATTCGGGTTTCATTCTGTGTGCAGAAAGAAAACGCGCACGAACGTCAGGCCTTCATCGATAAATGGAAAGACGTTGTCGATTACGTTGATTTCCAAGCGATGAGCGACTTTGACTATGTCGATGAAATCAAGGAATCAGGTGAAGTCGAACGGCTAAAAGACACAGAACGGTACAACAACCCGACCGAAACGTTCTGCCCTCTACCCTTCAATTCTTTGCACGTTTGGTCGAATGGCAACATCACACCGTGTTGTGTTTTTTACGGCATGAACTTGGTGATGGGGAACATCAACGAGCAGACCTTGGAAGAGGTCTGGAATGGTGAGCCGATTAAGGAACTGCGAAAAGAGATCACGACCGGGAACCTCAACCCGAGTTGCCGCACCTGCCTTGCCGAACGCGATCATTCCTTGTTGGAATCCTCCGACACGACGAAGCCCGCCGAAGCGGCGGAATAGTCACCTGAATTCCTGTCCCTACCGCCCCAGCACAGCCTTTCGCCGTTCCAAACTCTCGGCAGGCCAATGTTCGCTTCGACGATAAAATTCTGGCATCGCAATCGCGCCCTCTGGGATGATCACCCAAGGCTGTTTTGAATCTGTAAAAATATGAATGTCCGGCGGCATGCGATCCGGCTCATCTAAGCTGCCGACCCGGACAAACGCGACCGCGTCTCCTGCGCCCGCATAATGGCTCCAAAGCGCGATCTTGCAGGCCGGGCACCGCATGAAAGTTTGACCACTCCCGCTGTTGCTGGGAATAGGCACGGCTTCTGGTTTGCCCTGCACCAGCGTAATGAGATCGGTTTCAATCATTGCATTGAGGGCGAAGGCAGACCCAGATTCACGTTGGCACCACCGGCAATGGCAGCAATGCACAAACATCGGTTTGGATGCGATGTGATAGCGTACCTCGCCACAGGTGCAGCCGCCGTCAAAAGTATCGCTCATCGTTAGATGCTCCTTTCTCGAAATCTCTAAAACCCATCAATACGAGCGACGCCAATACCCTGTTCGCCGCCACCAACATAAAATAGATGAATTTGCCCATCTAAATCTTGGAAAACAGTGGGGTCGCGCAATTCACGGGCGAGGCCATAAACCGCACCCATTTTTGATGCTTCAATGGGCAGACCGCTCCCTTCCCAAGGAAGGTCTGGTTTCAGGATGGTGCTAACCGGGCCGATGCGCCATTCCCGCCAATCCGGGCGAAGATCAACAGGGGTGTGAAGGATGCATTCCGGCGCATCACCCATGCGAGTAAATAATAGGTGCAGCGTATCTGCGACACGGTATCCAAAGGCATGGCGAACCCCTTCGCCCTTCACCGTGTCCCATACCAGGGGCAATAGGTTCGGGCCTCTTTCAAACGGCGTATCCCAGGCTTCGGATCGCCACACGTCACCTTCAAACGGGATCGTGAAGATTGCATCACGATAAACAAAGGCCCGCAGATACGCGGGGCCTAGCATCGGACCTTGTGGGGTGAAGCTTAGACCATCCAATGAAGTGGAGACGCGAGTCGCCTGATCATTGCCGGGCATCTGGCCATGAAAGTACATCCGAATGCGGTGTTGATCCCCATCAACATGCACATCCGGCGAGGCGATATGCGGAATGAGATCGCGGTCATCACCCGTAAATTTGAGCGGAAAGCCAGAGTCAGCGACATCCAAAACACCAGGCGAATAGATTATCCAGGGGCCGAGTACATCATCCGCATAGGCCATCCGAATATAACGGCCTTCATGGTGTGAAAAGTAGAGATAGTACCGTCCAAGCGGTTTCTCGATCCAATCCGGCACGCGGATGACGGAAGGCCCGTTGATGTTGTCGCCCATCCGATCATCCATATGAGGCGTGATCAGCGGCTGGTCACTGAGTCGCGTAATCGACAGCGTCATGGCACGGCCTGTTGCAAGCCGTTACAGAGCCGCTTTGTCCAGAAATACCCGACCAATCCAGAAATAGCATTCGCCGCTGCAATCCCTGCAAAGACGCCCAGAACACCCCAAAAGATCGATCCTAAGTAAGCCAGTGGAATCATCAAGACCATCAGCCGCAAGATCGTCAATTTCAACGAGGGACCCGCTCGCCCCAAACCGTTCAACCAGGCCGTCGCATTCATCACCACACCATGACCGGCGAACGACCAAGGCACGATGTAGAGATAAAGCACAGCCACTAAGACAACCTCAGGATTAGCGTCAAACGCAGGCGCAATGATGCCTGCCAACGGCAACATTAACAGGCCCGCAATAACGCCAAAGATCAGGCTATAGAGGTATGTCACCCGCAGAACTTCGACGACACGATCAGGTTGGCCAGCCGACTGGTTTTGACCGGCAATCGGGCCAACAACGGCTGACATGGCATACAAGACAACAAGTAATAAGCCTTCGATCTTTGCCGCGACGCCATATCCGGCAACAGCCTCTGCCCCATAGGTCGCCACAATGGCCGTTATCGCAGCTTGAGCCAACGGGTTCAGCATCTGGTTGATCGCTGCGGCACCACCAATATGGAGGACAGGTTTGATCGACGTCATGAACGCGCGAATCGTGAAACGAGTCCAGGCAATCAGATGTTCACGGTAATGCAGCAACCAGAGCAGCACGGCCAGCATCGCAACACGCGAGATCGTGGTCGCCATCGCCGCCCCAGCCACTTCAAGCCGCGGCGCACCGAACAGGCCAAAAATTAGAATGGGGTCCAATACCGCGTTGATCACAGCCGAACCAACCATAACGATGCCGGGCCATTTGGTATCGCCGCTGGCGCGAATGGCCCCATTGCCAACCATGGCAACCACCAAAAACGGTGAGCCAATATACCACCACACCATATAGTCATGGATCAGCGGCAAGACCGTATCATCAGCCCCTAATGCGCGAAAAACAGGATCAATCGTCGCCAAACCAAGGGCAGCCAATATAGAGGCAATGACCATCGACAGGATCAGCGAATCTGTGGTCAACCGCCGGACGCGTTCGGCATCGCCCGATCCAATGCCCCGGGCAATTACCGACGTTGCACCAGCCGAAAGGCCAATACCGAGGCTAAACACAAACATCACAACCGGAAATGAAAACCCTAAGGCAGCCAACGGTGCCGTGCCCAACTGCCCGACGAAAAATGTATCTGTGATGTTAACCGCAACGACGGCAAGGATGCCCCACACCATGGGTATTGCCATGGTACGGACGTGGCCAGGAATAGACCCGCTGGTCAACCGTGCCGCCTTCACGAGGCAGGACGATCCGCCGCATTGTTGGAACTGGCATTATCAATAGGCGCATTGGGGTTACGCCCTGCCAAGTCTTCCGCGACCCGCGTAGCGACTTTCATGGCTTTGATCTCTTTCCGCTCGGCGTATAGCTTTTTAAGGTCTTCCGCATAGGGCTGCTCATCAAACAGCGCCTGTAGGTCATCCGGTATCGGTAAGGAGTCAGGAATTTCCTTCTCGCTGCGGGCAGACAAATCCATTCGGTTGACATAGCGCATGAGGCGACCTTCCGAATCCAGATCGGCTAACTCCCGATAGGCATCGGCACGCATGGCTTCAACCAGGTCAATCAATTCTTCCCGGGCAATTGTCGATGCTTTTTCAACGTCTGCCTTACCCCGAATTCGGTTCAGATAAAACGTAACACCCACCATGGCCATCAGCATCGTGCCACGAAACACATGCCCCCAAGCCAAATTACCGGATTCTTTGGGGGGGATAAAAATTTTCTGGAGAGCATCCAAAAACATAAAATCGGAAAGATTTGGATTGTCATTAAGCGCTTCGACCATCTCATCCAAATACGCATCAATGCGGGCCATAATTGCATCGGTCGTCCATCGTTCTTGCAACATTTCTGTGGAGTACACAGGGAATGTCTGCCACAGATTATCCAGCACCTGTTCCTTGCCACCCTCCAGCGCAATCGGCGGTATTTTAATTGATCGAGGCATTAGAGACGTCGTTCCCTTGATGCGTTGACCGTCTGAGCAATTGTAATAGAAACGACCCCGACCCCAAGACTGGATGATGTTTTCCAGCTCGTCTTTGGCCCAAATGAGATCACGATGGCTATACACAGTGCCGCCAAAATTACCGGCAACGGGCACACCGTATGTTACCTCGTTTTCGAACCCATCCATGGTATTGTGCCAACTGGTAGACGCGTGGTGAACGCCTGCCATTTTGGTTCCAAGGTCAACACCGAACAAATAAACTTCTCGGAACCCAACGTCCTGTGCGACTCCAAGGGCCGCATTGACCACCGTAGGCCCTGCACCGCGTGGTTGGCATTCATTGTTGGGCGCGAACAAAGGCGCACATGACAAAGCAGCCCTAAAGAAATAGGCCGTTTGCTTAAAATACGCCTGCATTCTTGGATCGACGGTACTTGAGGCAATCAACGTAACGGATGACAGATCAAACTCTTCAGCGGGTTGTTGAATCAACGGCATCACCTCGATATTCCGCTCAATCTCTAGATGAAGATCAGGTGTAATGCCTGCCGCCAAGAGCGGCCGAATGGCAGAGCCCGCGCTAAAAATAACGGCGCGATCTTGGTTGGCGCGAATAATTTCGATGTGTTTGTCTAACGAAGGCCCCGCACCAATGACAAAAACAGGGCACGGCTGGACACGTTTTCCGGTCATTTGCGTCAGACGTGACTCTCCAGACATTAAATTCGCGTAGGTATGACGCAGCATGTAAAATTCGTCATCAACGAAACCAAAACCCGCCAGGGTAATGGTTGCCTTATCAACCACCATTTGAATGGTGTTGGAGAACAGCGGCAAATCGTAGTGTGTGTAAAACACCATTGAATCGAAACCAGCGGGGCCATGAAACCGAATAAGGTCTCGCAACCCACGATCCAACTGTTCCACAGAGTTGCGAATTTGGAAGTAGAGTTGCCCCTCTCGCTCAGCAAGGCTCTCTTGGATGCGCCACCAGTCCGTAAACTCAAGCGAGTGATACAAAAACTCTAGGTTGGGCTCGATAAAAATTGGAAAATGGCACTGCGTTTCTTCAACCAGACGCTCAATGTGCAGCCCCAAGCCAATGCCAAATACAGCCATGTAAAAGCTATGGCGTGTCTGCGGTAACATTTGCAGATCAATATCTTCGTCGTTTATCCGCTTAATAGCATTGTGCAGCATTGCACCCGCCTGGCTGTCCAAGCTATCCGGCTGAACAGGCGCTAGCGCAATACGCTGAGCATTCGACCAGTAGGCTTCATACTGCTTGGCATTATACTGTCTTACGGGTTCATTATAGAGGCGCTTTGCCCCGAACTGAATGTCTGGATTGCCATCATCATCGAAAACGACAACTGCACTGGGTTGATAGTCTTGCAGCGCGCCAGCCAATCCCGAATCCAACTTCGCCAATGCAAGGAGGTTTTTCTCCCGACGCTCTTTTCGGGAGTCTTCGTCAAAGCTGCCGAACTCTGCATCATCTAAAAGCGGCTTATGAACAGAACCTTCAGCTAGGTCTTGTTCATCGGTGTCCATCGCACCATTGGAACTCGGTTCATTCTCGGCATTTTTGTCCATTCGATAGTCCTATCAAACCCTACGGTCGATCACCAGAATTTCTAATATCGTGAAGCAGCCACACTTTACAGAGGCCATCCGTGACAGCGATCACCGAATCCGACATATTTCGGCGTTATCATACAATTAATCTGTTGTGATGTATCGATTGAAGGCTGATATCTGCACGCCTCGTTTTGTGGGATGTGGGCCTATTAATCTTAATGAGCGTAGAAGGTTGGAAAGCCAATGTCTGATTCCCCTGATTCCGAAATCTTAAACACCTTTAACGAGTCATCTGATGAGCTTGAAGTATCTAGCCTCGATGACGCGACTGTTGCGGAAAGGGTTGCAGAGATTCTCGGCTATCTCATGCAGGCAAACACGACAGAAGCGCTTGATTTATCGCAGGCATTGATGCGCGATGATCCGCGCCGCGCAGAGGCCTACTATCTCATTGGCTTGGCTTCCGCACAGTTTGGCGATGTTGGCCGAGCAGCGACACTCATCCGTCACGCCCATGATCAAGATCCCGATTGCCGCGATTATGCCGATGTCTTAGGCGTTCTTTATACGCGCATCGGCAACCTGACGGAGGGCTTGTATTTCGCAAAGCTCGCGACCGCTTTAGACCCCCATCCCTTTATCAAGAATTTAACGCCATCTGGCATGGATGCCTATTTCAATGCCTTGCAAGAAGTTGAACCCAACCGGTTCCTTGTTGATGCAATGATTGCCTTCAATACGCGAAACTTTGAGCGCGCCAGCCAGTATTGTGGCATGGCTTTACGCATCGATAACGAAAATATTCAAACCCATATATTGGTTGGCCGCAGTCTTATGGAGATGTTTGAACCAGATCGCGCTGCCGCTGCTTTTCACACGGCGATCCACATTGACCCAGCAAATATGCAGGCTCGTGTCCTGCTAGCCGACTGCCTTGATGGAATGAATCGGCGCTCTGAAGCAGATGCTGTTCGCACCGCAGCTCTGTATCTTGACCCAACGGATGTTTCACCCGCACAAGCCGCCATGCGCGCATTACCTTTCCGCGCCAACGTCACTGTCGAAGACCTAACCGCAGCAGAAGACGAAGTTTCAAAACGGTTGGGCATGGACCCGATTGTTGCCGACCCTGATTTGCTGGGCGGCGCGCCAATGCGGACCAACAACAAAAAGCGGATTGGATATATCGGAGCTCGGTTCTTTGAAGGACCAGATGCGACATTTTTCAGAGATGTCATCATAAATCATAATCGCAACGAGGTAGAGATTTACGTTTATCAAGAATCAGTGACCCAAAGTGATCTCATAACGCAACTGAAGGCGCGAACAGATGGTTGGCGTGAAATTTATGATTTAGATTCAGACGTCGTGGCTTCGATTATCAGTGGCGATGGTATTGATGCGTTGATTGACCTTGGCGGCTATACCGAGGGCATGCCAATGGCCGCGATGGCAATTAAACCGGCGACCATTCAAGTCGGCTGGTTCAACCACGTCGACGGGGCCGGTGATCGGTCCATCAATCTTGTCTTGTCCGATCCGATGACAAACGACATAGACGAAGCCGCGAGTCGCGATGGACAAACGATTGCCGTCATCGAAACGGGAATGCTCTCCATGCAGCCTCCTGAAATGTTTGGCCCCATTTCTGACCTGCCTGCTCTTGCTGCGGGTTGCATTACGTTTGGTGCGACCGCCGATCTTAAATATCTAAATGCGGAAGTCGCTCGAGTTTGGTCAGAAATATTGATGGCCCTGCCAAATGCACGCTTGGTTTTACGAGCGATGGTCAGCGATACAGACACCGTTACGGATCAAGTTATAGATCTATTTGCACACTTTGGTATGGTGGGCCGCATTCATTTTTACCGCAGTGAAACTGAAAGCCGCATTGATCCTGAGTTTTTTGATGGCATCGACATTCATTTGGATCCATTCCCTGTCTCGCGCCCCGAAGACGTCGCCTTGGCCTTATGGGCTGGCGTGCCATCCGTCACGATGAAAGGCCCAACCAGACTGGGTCGGCTGGGCGCCAGCGTGTTGAATGCCGCAGGTCAATCAGACTGGATAACGGAAACCGCAGACTCTTATGTTGCGGTCACTGCCGACTTAGCACGTGCCACCGATAAGCTAGCAGAGACCAGGGCCGGGCTACGGCGCATTCTAAAAGAGTCTAACTTTTTCAATCCTGTGCGCAATGTGCGCTCTATTGAAGGCTGTGTAATGCAGATGCTGGAGATGCAAGATGGATCCGCTGGAAACTAATCCACCAGTCCCTTCCATCGAAGAAACCATTCTGCGTGGTATTATTCTTCTAGAGCAGAACGACGTAAAAGCCGCCCGCAAAGTCTTTGAAGACGCGATCACCTTAGCGCCCGACCGCGCCGACCTCCTACATTTTTCTGGAGTCGCGCTGCTGCGTTCGGGTGAGGTCCAGGCTGGCATCGATAGGATGGTTCAGTCGTTGTCCGCGCCGGGCGGTTCCGAGCGATCAGACTTTTTTTTAAATTTGGGCGCGGCATTGCGACAACTGAATCAGTCGGAAAGTGCTTTCAGGGTTTTGGATGATGCCGTGGCGCGGTTTCCCAATGATGCGGCCATGCGCCGCAGTGCTGGTGGCGCTGCCATGGATATCCAATCGTTTGAAGCAGCACGAGCCCATTTTCTCCACGCAACAGAAATCGATCCAAACCAAGCAGAGTATTGGTCGAACCTCGGACATGCGAACCGGCAACTCAACGATCATGAAAACGCGCTCATTGCCTTTCGCACTGCCGCCGGTCTGACACCTGATGACGCCGCTGCATGGAACAATGTCGGGGTGACACTGAAAGAATTGGGACGGCTTGATGAGGCCATAATCTGTTACCAAGACTTACTGAGTAAGGCCCCGAATCAACCGCCTGTTCTTTATAACTTAGCCAATGCCTATACAGATGCTAGGCAATACGCCGCAGCAGCCGAAGCCTGTGAGCATCTATTGATGATCGATCCGGACCATGTTGCCGCACATGTTCAGTTGGCTTTCAGCTACTTGAACATTGGCCGATACCAAGACGGCTTTCGCGAATACGATTGGCGCTTTAAGGCTCCAGGCTTTCCGGCCCCACCATACCAACTGGAAACGCCGCCGTGGGACGGTAGCCCGCTGAACGGTAAACGCATCTTGCTGATATCTGAGCAAGGGTTTGGCGACACCCTACAATTTATTCGCTATGCGCCAATGGTCAAAGCCGCAGGTGGCACGGTGATTGTTGAATGCCATACACCCCTCGCCCCCCTGTTGCGAGGTCAACCGGGCATTGATGCGGTTGTACCGCGTTCGCATATCGAATCCGGCGGCAGTGTAACCTTTGACTGCCATATCCATACGATGAGCTTGCCCGGCGTGTTCAATACCACCCCCACCACGATGCCCAACGCCTGCCCCTATCTGCACGTACCACCCTTTGCCAAGGGTAAGTTCCACTCGGTCGAAGCCCTACAATCTTCAGATCTAAAAGTCGGTTTGGTCTGGCAAGGAAGCCAGGCCAATCCAAATGATTCGGTTCGATCTTTGCCACCCCAGCATCTTGCGACCCTATTGGATACCCCGGGTGTGCAGTGGGTTAGTCTGAACAAACGTGACGCCGACGATGAAAGACCGAATAATGGTTTGCCCAGCAACGCTGTTGATCTTTCAGATGCGATTGAAAACTTCGCCGACTCGGCTGCGATCATTGACGCCTTGGATGCGGTGATTGCCGTCGATACGGCAGTTGGCCACTTGGCGGGGGCCATGGGAAAGCCAGTCTTTGTTATTCTGCCCTATAATCCAGATTGGCGCTGGGCCAAACATGACCACATACCCGATGACCAATCGGCGTGGTACCCGACAATGCACCTTTTTCGCAAAGACGCACCGAACGATTGGCAAGCCCCAATTGAGCGATGCAAGGCCGCCCTTAGGAACCTGATGACCGGTCTGGCGAAGCCCTAAACCAACGTTTTGCGGGCATTCTCAAAGTAAATCTTGCGCAACGCTATGGTCATGGGGCCGGGTTGGCCACCGCCAATGCGTAGGCCGTCAATTTCAACAATCGGACACACCATTGTTGACGCAGCGGTAATGAAAGCCTCGTCCGCTTCCAAGGCTTCAGCCAATGTGAAGGTACGTTCGTCGATCGCCAGATTTTCTCGTTCCGCCAAGTCCAGCAAAGCTTGCCGGGTAATGCCGGGCAAAATGTCTTTTGACAGAGGCCGCGTCACAATGGTGTCGTTTTTGATGTAGTAGAAGCTGCTGGATCCGCCCTCGGAGACCGTGCCGTCATCCATCACCATCAAGGCTTCTGCGGCACCCGCTTGCTTTGCAGCTTGCTTTGCCAAAACCTGCGGCAACAGCGCCACTGATTTAATGTCTCGACGTTTCCACCGAATGTCGGGAACGCTAATCATCGACGCACCAACCTTTGACGCTTTGGTCTCTTCCAAATCTTTTACCTGATGGAACATGAAAACGGTCTGAGTTAAATCATCGTTGTTATAGGTAAAATCCCGTTCAGCCGTCCCACGATTGACCTGCATGTAAATCATGCCCTCAACCAAATTATTCCGCTCTGTCAGCGTATGCATGGCCTCGGCGATCTGCTCACCCGTCAAGGGCATGGGTTGATCAATTTCCCCCAGCGACCTTTCCAGGCGTCGAACATGGCCTTCGAAGTCAACCAGCTTTCCGTCCAGCACGCCGCACACTTCATAGATGCCGTCAGCGAACAACAAGCCGCGATCAAAAATAGATACTTTTGCCTCGTCAGCAGGAACATACTCACCATTCAAATAAACGATGCGGGTCATCTGGTTTTCCTCATGCAAATAAATCAATGACTCAAAAAATGTCTGGGCCGCGCGCCCGTTTCAGCCCCTTCGGACCATAACGGCGGCCCTGCCGTCAACACCAGATCATTCAAGGTCCTCAATCTCCGCAAGTAGTTTTGCGACCTGTTGCTGCCAAGACCAATCCTTCATGAACATGGTTCCCAAAGCGGATCGGCGCTTGGCATCGGCAGAATCAGTGTAGGCTTTTTCGAGCGCGGCGACGACTTCTTCCACCTTCGAATCGCCCCAGCCCTCGGTCCCCGCGTCAGTAATATACGTGATCGGGCTTTGGTCGGCCAAGATATGCGCAGCGCCGCTTTTGGTTAGATCGAGATGCCCGGTATTGTCCGACAAGATAACCGGAACGCCCGACGCCATGGCTTCCATTGCCACCAAATTTGTCCCACCTTCACAGCGATTTGGGAAAACGGCAACGTTTACTTCGGCAAAAACACGCGCCATCGCATGGTTCGGAACTTCACCCAAATCGATCACGCGGCCCTCTGGCAAACCGTTTTCAACCGCCCACTCTGCAACAGCCAGTCCGCCGGACTCTCTAATCTTTGGTGCGTTATCAATGATCCCACCAACCGTTATTGTTTGTGCCGTTTGTGGCCACGGGCTCTGCCATGCCGTCACCAACAACGTATCCGGGTGGGCTTCATGAAATATCTTAAACGCCGCCAGCACAATATCCTGGCCTTTGCGAAACTCCATCTTGCCGCCGGAGAACACGACAAAACGATCCGTATAGAGATTGGTTGTTTCGCGCGGTTTGAACCGTGTCAGGTCCACCCCTTGCAACGCAACCCGAACATCTTCGATTCCGGCTGCCCGTAAGATCTCCGCATTCCACGTGGATCCAGCCAAGATACGGCCAAAGTACGTCGCCCGGCGCTTTGCAAGATCGTCAATCTGCGTATCTTCAAAGAAAATCATGCCCGCGTTAATGCGGCCCCGGATGTCTTCGGCGAGGTTCGCAAAAACAAACCGGTTCCCAAGGCTGTGTAGAACCAGAGCGCCCTTCAAGGTCATTTTCTGACCTTCAGGCATGGCTGTGCGCATGTCATTCACCTCGGTGAAGCGCGCCACCATGTGATCAAGCATCTGGGTATCTTCGACCGAATCAACCTCAATCGTACCGGGTTGGTAGAGCATGAGCGGCTCGGGTTCACCCCGGCGCATCAATTCACGCGCTAGGTTCAAACCGAACACTCCCCATCCAGATATGGTTGTGATCTGCCAACCGATCCCCAAAAATGGCAGCATGTGCGACCCCTTTATGTTTCTCTTTGATGAAACACGAGCGCGCCCGCAGCGGCAAGCAGTCAACGGTCATGGTGTTCGCGGTGCGCAACCACCGACACCCCGGCAGAACCGCCCTGATGACCCGGCAGATTTTGCCGTCTGGGCCAAATGTTCCGGTCAGCGACACTATCTCGATCAGAAAAAGTTAAGAAATTTCAACACTTTCACCAATCTGGCCCGACTTGGCCCGGTGTTTGCTGATCTGTTCACCGGAATTCCACCGACCCGTGTTCGGGCGACAGTTAGGGAAACGACTTTATGGAACAATTAGGCATCAAAAACCGCGAAGGCCTCGACATCATTGGTCAGCCGACAGCCAACAAGAGCGCTGTTGCAACCCTTCAGGGGATTTCGGCAACGTTCACAGACATCCTGAACCGCGCCGGTAGCCGACTAGATCTTGGCGTTAATGCAATCTCTGATAAGGCCGGTATTTCCGCTATTGGCCCACGCGATGATCATGCACGTGATGACCTGAATGCCGATCGTAACGATGACATTGACCGCGCAGCCCCAGCAGACCGGCGCGACAATCACCGCGATACGGACGACACCGCCGACGCCCGCCCCGATAGTCGGGATTCCAATACACGTGATACGCAGCCGGATCATCGAAGCGACAGGGCAGACGCGTCTGATACAGACACAGCGCCGCGTGATCGCGGCCAAGACGCGAACGATCGTGGTAATCAAGATAATGCCAACGCGTCAGCATCGGATACCTCTCGGACCGATGAGTCAGACGGTTTTGACTCTCAAAAAGGGAACGGTGAAACAACCACCCAAACCGCAGACGGTCAGGCGGATACCTCCGGCGAGCAAACCGTTAGCGCTGGAACGGACGGATCCGTCAATCAAGCCGGTTCGGCAGAGCAAGCCGCCCAGGCGCTCTTGGCGCATGCCGTTGCCAATCCGCTTGCCGGACACAGCCAAACCAAGGTGCAAAAGACGGTCGTGGCAGCGGGTTCTACCGCTGTTGATGCGGACGGCAAAGCCGCTGCGGCAAACGCGGCAACTCAGGCTGCTAACCCACAAGAACTGGCCAAGGGTGCGCACGCAGCAACCGCAGATGGTCAAACCGCCAAAGTCGCGCAACAGAACGGGCAAGCCCAGGCGCAAGCCGCACAAGCGGCAACGCCTGAAACACAAGACCGTAAGCAAGCGCAAGCCAATGGCATTGCCGCGAAACTGAATGCCGGTCAGAGCATTAAAGTTAACGTCAGTGTTACGGATGACGCCAAAACCCTGGTTTCAAAGCCGGGCGCACTGGCCAGCACGGTTCTCATCTCTGACGATGATGCGGCGCAACCTGGGCAACGCCCAGGCGGACAAGCAGGCCTCAGCATTGCTGGTCAGGCACAAGCCGCACAAACCACAGCGCAGGCTCAAACCGCCGCGCAGGCTGCCAACCCGAATGGTGTCACCAATCAGCAAAACCAGGCACAATTGGCCGCTCAATCGGCTGACGGTAAGGCACAGGCCATTCAGAGCGCCCAAGGGCCGAGTGCTGGACTATCTGCGACATCCGGTGGCGAGCCGCTTTCGACGCAATCCAGCGTTTCATCTGGCCAAACACAGCAAACACAAACCCAACAAGGGGCCGAACAAGCCCGCCAGACTGGTGGCGCCCATGAGACTCATCAAGCGCGCGGTCGCGTGGTTGAACAAGTTTCCGTTCAAATTGCTAAGGCTGTCGCCGGGCAGAATGATCGCATTCAGATCGCCCTAAAACCGGCAGAGCTGGGCCGCGTTGATGTGCAAATCGAAATGACCAACGACGGTCGCGCCATCGCGGTGGTGACTGCCGACAACAAAGACACATTGGAATTGTTGCGCCGTGATGCGGCTGAATTGGCAAAAGCCTTACAAGACGCTGGCCTAAAGACAGATACCGGCGATCTCAGCTTCAACCTGCGCGGTGAAAATGCACAAGCCGACAGCGATGGCAAAGGTGGTGCCAACGGCGCTGCGGACAATGACGATATTCAAAATGCTGATGCAGACGAGGTCCCCCTACCCGCAGACGCGGTTCAGCCCGCGCGCGTGGGTGTTCGGGGTCTTGCTGGCATCGACCTGACGGCCTAACCGGCTGATTGAAAGAAGAGGATAAGACCGTGGCATTTTTCTCAAGCGTCGGTAGCACGACAGATCCAAACGCAGATCCCAATACCGCATCGGCCACCAGTCAGGCGAAGCTAGAAGAGGATCTCAATCGGTTCCTGACGTTGCTGGTCACACAGCTTCAAAATCAGGACCCGCTAGAACCCTTGGATTCAACCGAATTCACCTCTCAGTTGGTTGAATTTGCCAGCGTTGAGCAACAAATCAGTCAAAACGCGAGCCTAGAAAAAATGCTGAACCTTCAAGAATCCAGCCAAGCGGCTGACATGGTCAACTATCTCGGTACGACAATTGAGGTCGAAGGTCGCCAGTTCAATTACACAGGCACCGAGGCCGACTTTACGTACAATGTGCCTGCAAATGCAGCGTCACTGAACGTCACTATTTCGAATTCCTCTGGTTTGACCGTGTTTAATTCGATTGGCGAAACCCAATCGGGCAAAACCAGCTACACCTGGGACGGCAAAGATAACAGCGGCGTCGAAGTCGCCGAGGGCAGTTACACCGTGTTGGTCACAGCCCTGGATGCGGCGGGCGATCTGCTCAGCGTTGACCACACCGTGTTTGGTGAAGTCACCGGTGCCAGCGCCGAAGACGGGCAACTCAGCCTGTTTATGGGCGATATCCAAATACCGTTTGAGAATATCATATCGGTCCGAGAGACCGAAGAAGAACCCGTGGTGGTCAACTAGCCCCCACAAAACGCAATAAATCCGGCAGCCCTAAACGCTGCCACGTCAGGGCCAAAGAAATCCGGCCCCCTTGAAGGAGTAGAAAGATGAGCCTGTTCGGTGCCCTACAGTCCGGTGTTTCGGGTCTATCATCACAATCCAGCGCCATGGGCGCAATTTCGGATAACATCACCAACGTGTCCACGATCGGCTACAAAAGCACGAGCGTGAACTTTCAGACACTGGTGACAGCGCAGACGTCTTCGACGCTGTATTCGCCGGGCGGTGTGCAGTCAGCACCGCGCCAAGATACGGGCGTTCAAGGCTTGTTGCAGGCAACGTCGTCGCAAACCGATATTGCAATTTCTGGCAACGGCTTCTTGATTGTTAACGAGGCCAACACGCCGACGATCTCAAACGAATACCTGTACACGCGCGCTGGGTCTTTCTTCCAAGATGACCAAGGTTTCTTGCGCAACACGGCGGGTTTTTACTTGCAAGCATGGCCAACCGATGCGGCGGGTGCGGTTATCCCAGCCAATCGGGATTTAACGATTGCCAACCAAAACATCATTTCGACCGATTATTTGGAAACGGTGAACCTATCTTCGGTCGGTGGTACGGCAGCAGCAACCTCGACCATCGGCGTTGGCGTTAACTTGCCGTCATCGGATACCCAAGGCCAAACCCACAAAACTGACATTCAGTTCTTTGACAGCTTGGGTAACGCAAACACCATGAGCTTCGTCTATACCCGGACCGCCGTTGATAACAACTGGGATCTCGATGTTCCCCCGCCGCCGGGCACAGAGGTCCTCACGGTCGAAGATTCGTCTGGCAACGCATTTCAATCTGTCGGTCAACTTGAATTCACGACCCGGCCCGCCGATGGGGCGACGGTGGTGATTGATGGTGTGACCTATGAATTCGATTCGAACGCATCGGTCACTGACTCGGCAACGCGACAGCGCGTTGATATCTCAACCAGCACAAGTTTAACTGGTGACGTCGCGGCGCTGGTCGCCGAAGTTATAGCCCATGATTCTGATTTTGATGCCACGAATGGTCGAATTGCTATCTCAACGGCATCGGCCTCAACCATTATCTTCAAAGAAGACGGCACAGGTGGCAACAGCACCACACCCAATGGCTTTACCATCAGCCCGCTTGGTCTTTTGGATACAAACGGCAGTTTTGTGGTTCGGCAGCAAACCGACTTTATCGTTAAAACCACCAACGAAATCTATTCCGATTACGATCAGTTTGTCTTTGGACAAAACCCAACGGATGGCGATAACATAACGATCAACGGAATCACCTATGAGTTTGACAACAACGCTGCGGTTACAGGTACAAACACTACCGTCACGATCAACGGTACAGCAGGCAGCGCAACAGCGACTGAAATTGCCGCAACACTGGCCAACTTAGAAACGGCAATTGAGGCGACAGATCCTGAATTTGCCGCAGGTTCAACCGCCGTTCGCCTACGCGCCGACAATCAAAATGCCTTTACGGGTGCAAACAACAATACGTTGGTTCTCAGCACGCTGTCCAAAGGGGCCTACACCGTCAACTTCAACACCGGCTATACGTCTGTCCCAACACGACCAGCCGGAACAGGAGCGACGGCTTATGTCGTGGGCACGGCGCACACGGTTCAAAGCAGTAACGCGATTGTCTTTAACTCAGATGGTCTGCCCAGTGCCTTTAATGTGGCATCGATGGAAATTCTTGGGTTTGAGAATGGCGCATCCGATATGGACGGCGGCACCGGAAACTCACCACAACCCGTGTTGAACTTTGGTAACATTGGCGAGGCGAACGGCTTTACCCAGTTTGGCTCTGAATACACGCCGATCTTTATTAACCAGAACGGCTCGCAGTTCGGTACTTTTGCCGGGGTGACGGTGGATTCGTCAGGTCTGGTCACCGTGTTGTTCGATAACGGTGAAACCAGGCCGGTTTATCAACTGCCGCTGGCCACCTTTACCAACACCAACGGCCTTGAAAACCGATCTGGTAACGTCTGGAACGCAACACAAAATTCTGGTGATTTCACCCTGCGGACCGCTGGCAATGGTCTCGCCGGTCAGGTGGCTCAGGCCGCGTTGGAACAATCAACCGTCGATATTGGCGAAGAGTTTACCGACATGATTGTGGTCCAGCGGGCTTATTCAGCAGCAGCGCGGATTATCTCGACGGCCGATGAAATGCTCGAAGAACTGCTGCGGGTTAAGCGATAATCTAACATAAATCACAAAGACTTTGCGGCCCGGTGCTTATGTTCCGGGCCGTTTTCGTTTGAACAGCGTCTACCGTTAGCAATTCAAAGAACCTGCGACGCGACCAGCCCTAATAATAGTGTTAGAGCCAGAATGTTACGAAATGTAACTTAATACACATTCATCCAGCGACGATTCAGCGTATGACTACAGCCAATATGAGCCATACACAGGCTCTGACAACCACTTTAACAATGCGTTACGCTGGTGTAAGACGGGTAAGATGAACACTTCACCATTGGCCGGGTACGATCTTAAACCATGGATCTAGCAACTCTCGCAGGCTTGGTTTCCGGCCTGATTATCATTTTCGTCGCCATTATTCTGGACGGTGACATCGGTACGTTTATCAACGTTTCCGGTTTGATGATCGTGGTCGGTGGCACGGTTTCAGCGACTCTGATTAAGTTCCCCCTGGCAGACATGGTGAAGTCCTTCAAGATTGGCATCCGCATTGCCTTCAAGAACTCAACAGATGACCCACAAGCGTTGTACGACATGGCCATTGAGATGGCCGGTATGGTTCGTAAAAACGGCCTTTTGGCGCTTGAGGGCTTCAAGGTCGACAACGACATGTTCGCTCGCGGTATTATGATGGCAACGGATGGCCACGATTTGGACACCATCAAAGATACCCTAAACCGAACAACCAACATGAACATTGCCGAACAAACAAAGGGTGAAATGATGTTTCGCGGCATCGGCGATACGGCCCCGGCCTTTGGTATGATTGGTACACTGATTGGTCTTGTGCAGATGCTTGCGAACTTGGATGACCCGGCTTCGATTGGCCCCGCGATGGCCATTGCCATGCTGACCACATTCTACGGAGCCTTAATGGCCAACCTGATTGCGTTGCCAATGGCCGATAAACTGTTCACGAAAACGCAACAAGACAAGCTAACGCGTGAGCAAATCATTGATAGTGTCTTGCTAATTCAACAGCAAAAAAGCCCAGCTATTTTACAAGAAGTGCTGAGCGTCTATGTCGGCGGCAAAAAGCCTGATGACGACGACGCTGGCGGCGCATAGCGATGGATTGTGGGCAATATCATGGCAGATAGACCCCCCGCCGCCGGTGCCCCGATGTGGATGGTTACCTTCGCTGATCTGATGGCGTTGTTGCTGGTGTTGTTTGTTCTCTTGCTAACCTTTGCAGAAATGAATGTTGTCCGTTATGCAGCGGTCATTGGGTCTTTGCAAAATGCATTGGGCACATCGCGCGATTCAAAACTGGCCGGTGTCATTGAAATCGATGGCTCATTAAACCGCCAATCCGCCAAAGATGTTGATCAGTCGTCTCGTCCAGAAGACGCGAACGTGCCGACCATCAGTCAAGACATTCCGGTACGAGAAGAAGACCTGACCGAGGAAGAGCTCGCCCAACGGGCTCAAGAGGTGCGCGAAGAACAAGCCGAAGGCCTGGTTGCAGAACTAAAAGCCGCTTTGGAAGACACGCCGAACACCGATGAAGTGGTTGTCGAACGTAAAGGCGAAGAAGTGGTCTTGCGCTTCCCGTCAGAGATCGCCTTTCCATCCGGTCAAGGTGACATCACCGAAGAATTCACCAAAGTCATTGATGGCATTGCGCCGATCATCAAGGAAACCGAAGGCACCATCATCGTCAGTGGCCATACCGACAATGTTCCGCTTTCGGGCGGAGGGCGGTTTCGATCCAACTGGGACCTCTCTGCTGCACGGGGGCAGCCTCTGTGATGGTGCGCGTTCTTGAAACCACAGCCATTGATGCGGGGCGTGTAACCATTCAAGGATATGCTGACTCTCGACCGCTCACGTCGAACGACACCCCTGAAGGCCGAGCAAAAAACAGGCGGGTTGAGATCTCTATCATTCAACCCGCTGCGGGGGCCGGGGCCGCTGATGCCCTGGAAGCGCCTAGACCCGAAGTACAGAATTTCCGCGAAAACTTCTAAGCGTCGCATGCGCCGGATCATTTATTTGCTCAGAGATGATCAAGTGAACTGTTACGTGATGGTCAGGTTTTTCATCTGAAACGAGCACTTGCGCCTATTCCATAACAGCTTACTCCGTGTTATCCAACGTCGCCACAGGCCCCGCAAGTCCCTGAAATATTAGAAAAAATTCCCTAATCCGCCCTAACGGAGTTGGGATTTGGTTGCCTTTTATGGGCTCTGGCCACCGCGCTGCTCAGAGAGACCTATCGATCCCCGTGGCCTTCAGTGGGCGCGTACGCCCCACAATCACCGTTTTATCCATACAATACTTTGTTAATCCTACTGATTAGTTGGATGTTAACGGGATCAGGGTACGGTCAGCTTGCTTTTGAGGCGAATCAGGCGGACCGGCGTTAAACACATGAAAAAACCTGACCAAGCAGATCTAGATAGATTGAAACGTGCAGCACGTACTGCGCAGGCAATCGGACCATTGGGACGTGCGATCACGCGTGACGATCTACCACCCGCCAACACCCGACGCTGGGTTACACGGCGAAAGGCAGAGGTTGTCGCGGGTGTACGGCAAGGCTTGATTACGTTGGCCGAAGCGTGTGAGCGGTATGACCTAACCGTTGATGAGTTCTTATCATGGCAAAAGCGGCTAGAAAGTCATGGCATGACGGGCTTACAAGTCACGCGGCTTGTGGAATTGCGGCGCAAAGACCGAACACGCGAAGAAGATGAAGAAATCGATCTGACCGCCATGGCCAAGCGCGGAACCGCTTAGTGACCTACTAATTTCCCCGAAACTGATAATTTCCCCAAGGTGTCGACCCGGCAATTCTTGCCCAGTCTTTACGCCTCGTTAACCATCCCGACCTACGGTTAACCCTAGAAATGGCGGATAGGACGTGGCGAAACGCCAATGCCCTCTGCCATAGGGACAAAACCAGGGATAATCGGGGGTTTTCGTGGACGCCATTCTTCAAGCACTTCGCAATCTAGGGCCAATGCGCCTGGCTGTTATGGCCGGTGTCATGTTCGCGTTGGCCGGGTTCGTTATATTCCTGACCTCGAAAGTCTCTGTTTCCGATAACGAACTGTTGTATGCCGACCTATCGACCCAAGACGCGGGCCGCATCGTAACAGAGCTGGAAAGCCAGAGCATTCCGTACGAACTGGCATCTGGCGGATCACAAATTCGCGTCCCCGCAGATCGCATTCAGCAACTGCGGCTCAGTCTCGCCAACCAAGGCCTGCCAAGTGGTGGCACGCTCGGCTATGAGTTGTTCGACAACGCAGAAACGCTTGGTTCTACGAACTTTATGCAGAATGTTAACTTGGTGCGCGCCATGGAAGGCGAACTCGCGCGAACCATTGAATCGATTGGTATTGTTTCGAGTGCACGGGTTCACTTGGTCCTGCCAAAACGGGAAATGTTCAGCCGTCAAACCCGCGATCCATCGGCCAGCGTCATTTTGAAAATGGGTGGTGCAAAACGTCTAACAGAAGGACAAGTTGCCGCTATTTCTCACCTCGTCGCCACAGCGGTTCCAAACTTAAAGCCGTCGCGTATTTCCATCGTCGATAACCGCGGCAAACTCTTGGCCGCAGGGACAGGCGACACCGACGGTGGGGTCGGCGGCATGGCCCAAAAGATGGACCATCAGCGCAAAGAATATGAAAATAGACTGGCGCAAATGATCGAAGAACTTCTTGAAAACACAGTCGGTTTTGGCAAAGTTCGGGCCGAAGTAAATGCCGAAATGGACTTTGACCGGATCAACACCACAGAAGAAGTTTTCGACCCCGATGGACAGGTCGTGCGGTCAACAACCACAACGGAAGAAAACAATTCAACGCGCGATTCAGAAGGCACGCCCCCTGTCACGGTCGGCCAGAACTTGCCCGATCCAAATTTAGCGGGTGGTGATGCGCTGTCGTCAGAAACCAACGAAGCGCGGACCGAAGAAGTCACCAACTTCGAGATTTCCAAGAAAATTATCAACCATGTGCGAGAAATCGGTACCATCAACCGTCTATCTGTTGCTGTTTTGGTTGATGGTAACAGGGTTGATGACGAGAACGGTGATCCGGTTTACGAACCCCTTCCCGAAGGTACCATGCAACTCCTTAGCACTTTGGTCCGCGGTGCCATTGGTTTTAATGCCGAACGTGGCGATATTGTTGAAGTCATCAACATGGAATTCGCCGAATACATCGCGCCGGAAGAAGAACCGCAAATATTCTTCGGCATGGACAAAAATGATCTTATCCGACTTGCCGAAGTGGTCGTCTTATCGATTGTTGCGATCCTCGTCATCCTCCTGGTCATTCGCCCATTGATCAGCCGAGCCTTCGAAGCAGCGCCTTCTATGAGCTCCGTTGGTGAACGCTTATTGGCCGATAGCAGCGGTGCCCCTGCCCTTATGGGCCCTGGTGGTGTTCCGATGCCAACCGATGATGCACCAGACGAAGATAGCATGGACGAATTGATTGATATTGACCGGGTAGAAGGGCGCGTGAAGGCCTCTTCTGTGAAGAAGGTTGGCGAAATCGTTGACAAACATCCAGAAGAGTCGTTGTCCATCATCCGTGCCTGGATGTATCAAGAGGGATAAATGATTCGCAACGACGGCCAATTCGCCGGATTGGCCCAAGTCGCAAACCCTATCTTCGCAAGGAGATTAAGTCGTGGCTCGCGTTAAGGAAGACTACAGGACACTTACTGGCCCGCAAAAAGCGGCGATCTTTATGCTCGCCATCGGTCAAGACAACGCGGGCGCCATGTTCATGCGCATGGACGATGAAGAAGTGCGCGAGTTATCTCAGGTTATGTCCAGCCTGGGTTCGGTCAATGCCACCGTTGTCGAACGCTTGTTTGTTGAATTTGCCGACCAGCTCTCTTCTGCCGGGTAGCTCATTGGTACGTTTGATTCGACCGAACGGTTGCTGATGGGCATACTGCCGGAAGAGCGTGTCAAACAAATCATGGAAGAAATGCGGGGTCCCGCTGGTCGCACCATGTGGGACAAGTTGGGCAATGTGAACGAAGCGGTCCTCGCGAACTATCTAAAAAATGAATACCCGCAGACCGTTGCCGTGGTGCTATCCAAAATTAAAGCCGACCACGCCGCCCGCGTCTTGGCCATGCTGCCAGAAAACTTCTCGATGGAAGTGATTATGCGGATGTTGCGCATGGAAGCGGTGCAAAAAGACATTCTCGATCACGTTGAACGCACGCTACGGGCTGAATTTATGACCAACTTGGCCAGGACAGCGCGCCGTGACAGCCACGAAATGATGGCCGACATCTTCAACAACCTGGATCGCAACACGGAAAACCGTTTCATGACCGCGTTGGAAGAACGGAATCGAGAATCGGCAGAGCGTATCAAACAATTGATGTTTACCTTCGACGATCTCGCCCGCCTCGACCCAAGTGGTATCCAAGTGCTGCTGCGTCAGGTCGAAAAAGACCAACTGACAACGGCCTTGAAGGGTGCATCCGAAGATGTGAAATCCCTGTTCTTCTCCAACATGTCAGAGCGTGCGGGCAAAATGATGCGCGAAGATATGGATGCGATGGGTGCCGTTCGCTTGAAAGACGTGGACGAAGCCCAAGCCAATATCGTTGCCGTCGCCAAAGCCTTATCCGATTCTGGAGAAATCGTCATTGCCGGTTCCGGCGAAGAAGATGAGCTGATCTACTAATGGCCGCCCTCCCGCAGCGCTTTCTGTTTGATATTGATTTCGACGAACCAGGACCAGACGATGAAGCAACGACCGTTGGCAGTCATATGCTCAACGCGAATGGTGATGCTGTTGAAGACGTAGAAGAAATCGAAGAGCCAGAAGTCCCGTCCTTCACTGAAGAAGAACTGGCCGAAGCAAAGGACGATGGTTTCAAAGAAGGATTGGCCCAGGCCGAGGCGCAATATCACGCATCGACTGAAGTTGAAATTTTGAACCTCATTCGTGATATCAGCGGTAATCTAACTGAGCTTTCCAGTGTTCAAGAACGTGAGAATACCGACCGGTTGCGCGAGGCCGTTGCCGTTGCCGCAGCCATTTGCCGTAAAATCATCCCTGACTTGGTCGAAAAAAATGCCATTGATGAAGTCACCTATGCCGTTCGTGAAGCCATCCAAGACCTTAATGAGACGCCCCGCATCCTGTTGACAGTTGCTCCTGCGCTTCGGGGGCCACTCGCGGATCGCTTAGAAAGTATCGTTGCCGGTGCCGGATATGATGGCCGCATCGAAATCTTAGAAGATGCCAGCTTAGACCACGGCGATTGCCTTATGTCCTGGGGCGATGGTGGCGCAGACCGTCGGCTGTCCGACCTGTGGAGCAAAGTGACCCGGGTCATTGATGACGGTATTGGTAACATGACCGAATCGCTTGATCGGGCCAATCCGCAACCCCATCCGCCCGAAACTGTTAAACCTGAAGAGTCAAAGAGCACCCTTGATGAAGCTGCCGCGCCAACCGATTCGCCGGAATTAGCCGACGCGGCCCCCGCCGCCGAACCAGAACCGACTGAACAGAGTGAGGCCACACCCCTTGATCGTGATGAAATGCAGCCCTCTCCTGAACCCGTCTCCGACACCGACGCTGCAAATGAACCCACCCCCTCTACGACGCCTGAAACGGTGCCAAAATCAGAGGCAGTAGAAACGCAAGCCCCTGAAATAGAAGCGGAAAATTTAGAATCAGCCGCCGTTGGCGTGCCGCCCGCTGATATCGATCCAGAAGCGATCATTGACGCTGCACCGCAGGCAAAACCGATTGAACGCGCGCCAGTTCCGGCGGCATCTATGCCCTCAAATCAAGAGTTCGAGTCCATGGCCTCTGACACACCGACGGAAGAGGCTATAGTGAGGCAAGATGAAAACGCGGCCTTTCACGTGTTCGCGGACAATGCCGGTTATGATGATAAAATGGATGCCAGCAGTGATGCGACAGAAAAAACCGTTGCTGTGGACCCGAGTGTCCCGTTCGTTCCATCAAACACGCTCGACCTGCCGCCGATCCCAACTGAGAGGCATGTCTCTGGCCCGGTCCCATCAGCAGCAGAATCAGCGGACATGCCAGATAACATGTATGACGGCATGGAAGAGTCAGACAGTGCCCAACCATCGGCACCACAAAACGCCCTTGAGCTGGAAGTTGACGAAGAGGCAGAAGAAGGTGGCGTTGTTGATGATGCACTCGATCGTGCGCTCGGCAGCCTCACAAAGAAACGCGAACGCAAAGCGCAAGAGTAACTTAGAGCGTGGTATGCGTGATTGATCCGCATAACGCGGAGAAAGGGAGTATGACATGGCGGACGAAAACGGCAGCCTTAACCTATCCGAGTTGGATGGGTCAGAAGAACAATCGCCAGCCCCACAACAGGCAGCAGTGCCTACCGGCCCAACTGATGTACCCGACTTGCCTCGCAGCTCGAAGGACCTAGAGGCTGTCTACGATATTCCGGTAACCGTTTCTGCGGTGCTCGGCAAATCAACCATGCAAGTCAGCCAGTTGCTAAAGCTGGGACGCGGCGCGGTGGTCGAACTGGACCGCAAGGTCGGCGAAGCCATTGATATCTACGTCAACAACAGGCTTGTCGCCCGCGGCGAAGTGGTTGTTGTTGAAGATCGCCTGGGTATCACGATGACGGAAATCATTAAATCCGAACGCGCGAGCTAAGTCTCAACCATGGCTGACGAGTACAATGAAGACAGCGGTGCCCGCACCACCATGGATGTTGCGACCTTGGTTGGAATCTCATGTGGATTCCTGATGATCGTTGCCGCCATCGTTTTGGGTGGCTCACCAGGTTCGTTCATTAATCCGCCGTCAATCTTAATTGTGATTGGTGGAACCCTGAGTGTCACCATTGCCTGCTATTCCATTCCAGAAGTCTTGCGCACGTTTCGCGTCATGGTCAAAACCGTGATCTACAGAAAACGCGATCCAGGCGCGGCCGCCAGCCAGGTGCTGTATATTTCTGATATTGCCCGGCGTCGCGGCGTGCTGACACTGCAAGGTATGCTTGGTGAATTAGAGGTCGAGCCCCTTTTGCATAAGGGCGTCGCTATGGTCATAGACGGCACACCCGGCGAAGAAGTTGAAAACATCATGCGCCGGGATTTGCAGGCAACGTTGTCACGGCACTCTCGGTCCAGCAGTGTGTTGCGCAAAATGGCAGAGGTGTCACCGGCCATGGGCCTGATCGGCACCTTAATTGGTCTGGTGCAGATGCTGGGGAACCTGGATGATCCCAGCAATATCGGCCCCTCTATGGCCGTGGCGCTATTGACCACCTTTTACGGTGCGGTATTGGCCAACATGGTCTTTACGCCGCTGGCGTCAAAGCTAGAGCGGAACTCGCACGACGAGGCCTTGGTCAATAACCTCTACGTTATGGGGGCTGCGTCTATTGGGCGACAAGAAAACCCCAGACGTCTAGAAATGCTCTTGAACAGTGTGCTGCCGCCCGCAAAGCGCGTGCGCTATTTTGATTAGGGAACGCTCGGTCTTATGCAGTTATTGATTATCGGCACATTAGGCGGACAGATTGGCGCGGCAAGCAAGATCGCGCTGTCCCGTGGCGCCAAAGTTAATCAGGTCGACACCATCGAACACGCGCTTGATGCGCTGCGTTCGGGCCGTGGTGCGGACCTGATTATGGCTGATGTCGCCCTCGATATTCAGTCGCTCATCGCAGCGATGAAGACCGAACGCATTCTAACGCCAGTTGTTGCCTGTGGCATTGGTACAGATACGCAATCGGCCGTTCGCGCCATCAAGGCGGGCGCGAAAGAATACTTGCCGCTGCCACCGGATGCAGAATTGATTGCGGCTGTTCTGTCTGCTGTGTCTGAAGAAAGCCACGCCATCGTCACCCAAGACAAGGCCATGACAGATGTTCTGGCGCTCGCCGACCAGGTCGCACCCAGTGACGCCTCGATCTTAATCACAGGCCCCAGCGGGACCGGTAAAGAACTAATGGCGCGATATGTCCATAACAAGAGCCGCCGACGGGATGCGCGTTTTGTGGCTGTGAATTGCGCGGCAATCCCCGAAAACTTGCTGGAATCTGAACTGTTTGGCCACGAAAAAGGTGCCTTCACCGGGGCCGTCGCCAGGCGCCTCGGCAAATTCGAAGAAGCCAACGGCGGCACATTGCTGCTGGACGAAATCTCAGAGATGGACCCGCGCTTGCAAGCCAAGCTTTTGCGGGTGTTGCAGGAAAAGGAAATCGACCGCTTGGGCGGCTCGAAGCCTGTCCGCGTTGATGTCCGCATCTTGGCCACATCCAACCGCGATATGGAAGCCTCAGTGCGCGACGGCACCTTCCGCGAAGATTTGTACTTCCGGCTTAATGTCATGAACTTGCGCCTACCTGCGCTGGCCGAGCGCCCTGCGGATATTCCTGCCCTGGCTGAATACTTTGCAAAAAAATATGCAGAAGCCAACGACATCCCGGTTCCCCGCATTGCAGACAGCGCGATGAAAAAACTTCTCGCACACCCTTGGCCCGGCAATGTCCGCGAGCTTGAAAACACATTACATCGCGGCGTTTTATTGGCCGGCGGCGGCTCAATCGGACTCGATCATATTTTGCTGACACCAACACCCGGTGCCCCTGCCGGTGGCGTTGGAACAATGGTTGGTGGAACCGGCAGCGATACGGCACAGACCGCTGGCGACATCAGCGCTCAAGGAGCGGCTCAGGGCATGGTTGGTCGAACGGTTGCCGATGTTGAACGCAATCTTATCATCGATACACTCGATCATTGCCTTGGCAATCGCACACAAGCAGCAACGATCTTGGGCATTTCGATCCGCACATTGCGGAACAAGCTGAAGCTGTACACCGGACAAGGGGTTGATGTGCCGACCCCCGGCGGTGATGACCGTCGGCCCGTCCTATAGTACGCCCTTTAGGAGACCGAGACCCACATGGCTGAAACTCCTGCCCCAACCGGTGGCGGTGGCGCGGCAGACGGCGGTTTGCTCGAACGCCTAATTGTGGGCATGAATGCCAAAGAACGGCTATCGTCAGCCTCCAAACGCGGCGATATCATGCTGGCGCTGGGTGTCGTTAGCATCCTGGTCGTCCTTATTTTACCCATGCCCCGGTGGTTGTTGGATATCGCCCTGGCGTTCTCCATCACATTTTCGGTGCTGATTTTGATGACTGCGCTGTTTGTTGACAAACCGTTGGAATTTAACGCGTTTCCAACAGTTTTGCTGCTCGCGACCATGATCAGGCTGGCGTTGAACCTAGCCACAACGCGGCTCATTTTGGCCGACGGGCACACGGGTACTGCCGCTGCCGGAGAGGTCATTGAAGCCTTCGGCGGGTTCGTGATGGGCGGTAACTTCGTCATTGGGATTATTGTATTCGCCATTTTGGTGATTGTGAACTTCATCGTCATTACCAAGGGTTCAGGCCGTATCGCCGAGGTCGCAGCGCGCTTTACCTTGGATGCCATGCCAGGCAAGCAAATGGCAATTGATGCTGATCTATCAACCGGGCTGATTACCGAAGATGACGCCCGTTCACGCCGCAAGGAACTGGAAGAAGAAAGCACCTTTTTTGGGGCCATGGACGGCGCGGCGAAATTCGTTCGTGGTGACGCCATCGCCGGTCTGCTCATCACCTTTATCAACGTCATTGGCGGCATGATCATCGGTGTCGCCCAACAGGGCATCACCTTTACCGAAGCCGCAGATAGCTATACCCGCCTGACCGTCGGTGATGGTTTGGTTTCGCAGATTCCAGCCCTGATCGTCTCAACCGCTGCCGGTTTGATTGTCACCAAAGCGGGGGTTGCGGGCAGTGCCGACAAGGCCTTGTTCCGCCAATTGGGTGGCCAACCGAAAGCCATGGGGTTGGTTTCGGTGCTCTTGGTCGGCCTTGCCTTGATGCCTGGCATTCCCGCCTTACCGTTCATGTTATTGGCCATTGGCACCGGCACGATTGCCTTTGTGACGAACCGGGGCCTCGACAAAAAAGCCCAAGACATTCAAGCCGAAGAGGAAGAAGAAGAAGCCAAAAAACCAAGCATGCCGGAAGAGCCGATCTCTGCGACGTTAAAGATCGACTTTGTTCGTCTCGAATTGGGCTACGGCCTTTTATCCCTGATCAACCAGCCGCGCGATGGTCAGCGCCTGACTGATCAGATCAAGGCTCTGCGCCGCCAGATGGCCGCCGACATGGGCTTTGTTATGCCCAGTGTTCGTATCCAAGATAACATGCAGCTACCGGCCAACACCTATGTGGTACGGGTCAAAGAGATCGAAGCCGGCCGTGGTGATCTGCGTCCCAATATGCTGATGGTGATGGACCCGCGCGGCGAAGATATTTCCCTAGCTGGTGAAAAAACAGTCGAGCCAACCTTTGGTCTGCCCGCGATGTGGATTGATGATGCCAACCGCGAAGAAGCCTTGTTTCGGGGCTATACCGTTGTTGATCCAGCAACTGTCATCACCACCCACCTGACCGAAGTGATCAAAGACAACATGTCCGAATTGTTGTCGCACGCCGAAACACAAAAGCTTCTGGATGATCTGGAAAAGGAACATCAAAAACTCATCGGTGAGATGATCCCGGCACAAATTTCCTTGGGTGGTGTGCAACGGGTGCTGCAAAACCTGTTGATGGAGCGCGTGTCGATTCGTGATCTGCCGACCATCTTAGAAGGCGTCTCTGAAGCCTGTGGCCATACCCGCAATGTGATGATGATTACCGAACATGTTCGCGCCCGCCTCGCCCGGCAAATTTCCGATATGAATGTCAACGATCAGGGCTTCATTCCGCTGATCACCTTATCGCCCGTATGGGAACAAACCTTTGCAGAGAGCCTTGTTGGCCAGGGCGACGATCGACAATTATCGATGCCACCAACCAAGCTGCAAGAATTCATCACCCAGCTTCGCACCAACTTTGAACGCCAAGCGATGATGGGCGAAAGCCCGGTCTTGCTGTCCAGTCCCGGTATCCGGCCCTTCGTGCGGTCCATCGTTGAACGCTTCCGCCCAATGACCGTGGTCATGTCGCAAAACGAGGTCTATCCTAAGGCGAAGATCAAAACGGTTGGGCAGATTTAAAGCGCATGCGGCTAAAAACGTTCACGGCGCCGACCACGGCAGAAGCGATGGCGATGATCCGCGAGCAGCTTGGCGATGACGCCATCATCGTCTCAACCGCGAAAATTGCAGGCGAGGACGGCGGTGTGCGTGTCACCGCAGCCGTCGATCAACCGTCATTGCAAAACCTGCCGCAAGATATTGATGAGATCATTCCCATTGCCGGAGACACACCAGAAACACTCCGTCACTCGCTGATGTTTCATGGGGTCCCGGCCCTGCTGGCTGGTGCTCTCAGCCGCGACAAACGCGCGGCGGAAACGGCTAATCCTATTTTGGGCCTTGCCGCCGCCTTGGATGAACGGTTTCGATTTCGACCCCTGGAACTAAAAACCAAGATACTACTGGTCGGGCCGCCCGGTGCCGGGAAGACCGTGACCGCAGCAAAACTTGCCGCCCGTGCCTCGTTAAAAGGCAGCACGACAGCGCTGGCCTCGACCGATACCAAACGCGCCGGTGGATTGGATCAACTCATCATCTTCGCCCGCATTTTGGGATGTGATTTTACCAGCGCGGCCTCGGTCGATGAGCTGGCCAAAACCATTAATCAGTCAGATGTTGATCTGTTCGTTGCCGATACGCACGCCACAAACCCCTTGGATGATGACGAAATGAACCATTTAACCGATCTTATACAAAGGATCGGCGCGGAACCTGTCCTGGTTATTCCCGCAGGGGGAGACGCGATGGAGATGGCAGAAACAGGGCGCGCCTATGCCGACATCGGTTGCACACGCATGATCGCGACGCGCCTGGATACGTCACGGCGGCTCGGCGGTATTCTCTCTTGTGCCGATGCGGGCCGATTATCTTTCTCTGATGTTGGCGTCGGCGCCCAGGTTGCCGATGGCTTGGCGGAGATCACCCCCGTCGCGTTGGCCCGGTTGTTGCTACCAGAACAAAAAGAATATTCAGAGATGAGAGACAGCCCTCCGTCGGCCCGCTCCTCATCATCCCATCCGGAGGTTGCCGAATGAGCGAGACCGCTCCACCCGTTTCCATCCCACGCACGCCCCGCCAAAGCAAAGCCCACAACATGGTGTCGATTGCCTCTGGCAAAGGCGGTGTCGGCAAGACGTGGCTGACCATTACGCTGGCCCACGCCCTCGCGAATGCGGGGCAACGCACCTTGCTGTTTGATGGTGACTTGGGTCTCGCCAACCTCGACATCCAACTTGGGCTGATGCCGAAGAATGATTTGGGCCAAGTGATTGCCGGGCGCTTACAATTGCATCAAGCCATTGAAACCTGCGACGACACCGGCTTTGACGTGATCGCCGGTCGGTCAGGCTCTGGCGGCTTGGCCAATTTGGCATCCTCGCGCCTGACCATGGTCTGCGATGAACTCACGACCCTGGCCGCACAGTATGACCGTGTCCTGCTCGACCTAGGCGCTGGATTGGAACGCACGGTCCGCCAGTTGGCGATGGCCAGCGGCACGTGCGTTGTTGTGGTCACGGATGAGCCAACCGCCCTGACGGACGCTTACGCCTTCATCAAAGTCATGCATCAACAAATTCCCGACTTCGATATTCGGATCGTCGCCAACATGGTGAATTCCCAAAAGGAAGGCGAAAAGACCTACAACACGCTGCGCAAAGCGTGCGAAGGGTTCTTGAAAATTTCGCCGCCGCTGTTGGGTATCGTTCGGCGCGACAGCAAGGTGCGCGAGGCCATCCGCGCCCAAACATCGTTGATGACCCGCTATCCGAATACAGAGGCCGCCGAAGACGTGATGGCTATCGCCCAGACGCTTATTGCCGACGACGGTTAAAACACCGCCCCAGCACCGAAATCCCGCACGCTGGGGCCGTACACGGTTTCATTAACTTCCATATCCCCAACAACGCCCGGTTCGTTTTCATAAACGAACACGCCCATGATGCGCAGACGTTTGCCTTCAATTGGCGTTACACGGTGCAAGGAATTGCAGCCCCGAAAAATACAGAGTGAGCCTTCATCGCGGGCCACATCAACAATGGTATGATCGGCCTGTCCGCTGACCACCGCGCGAACTTGATTGAGGCACGGGTCGTCTTGGGTGCGGGTGTTGGGCGACATTTGGAACGCGCCGCCGCCTTCAGGCCGTTGCAGCATCAGCGTCACCGTAAACGCATTGGTCGAGTCGAAATGCCATGATGATCGATCGCCATCTTCGAAGCACAGCATATTTGCCGGCTGAAACGGATCTTCGTTGTCATAAAGCTGATCGACCCCGACAATCTCGGCAATCATCCGTTTGATTGCATCCCAGTGATACAGCGTCTTGATCGGCGAGTCGGACGGAATCAGATGATAGCCCAGCATGCGGGCACTCGACGGTGACAAAATATTGCGTGGATGGTCATCGGGTAAATTGTCATCACGGACCCGCTGCAAATAGCAATTGCGATCATCCGATATGTGGTTGGCTAAGGGTCGAATGCTCTTTGCCTGCTCAACACACCGCTGTCGCGCCTCCTCGCGGATAAAGCCCGGCAACACGCAGTATTGATTGGCCGCTAAATCGTCACGCAACGCGGCAATGAGCTCTACACGCGCTGCACTGCTGTGCTGATCAATGGGGTACCGTTCCAGGTCGATGACATCTGCCGGGGCCAACGCCGCACCCGCCTGTGTGGTCTGCATGATCGTTTCTTGTGCGTTTGCCATGGTGTCCTTCCCCATTTTATGTGCCGTACTTCGGTGTCAATTTCAATTTGTTTCATATAAAAGTTGGACGCTCAACAAATTTATTGTTAAAAAAGCCCTGCGACCATCGCGAAGCGAGGCCACGACAAGCCGCCGTCTTCAACAAACAGGGAGAAAATCCATGACCTCACCAACGGACCCAAACTGCCACGTCAACCGACGCACCATGATGCGCGGCGCTGCCACCCTTGGGCTTGGCGCGGCGGCAACGACAATGGTGCATACGCCCGCCACCGCTGCCCCTAAAAAAGGCGGACACTTGGTTTTCGCCATCGGCCATGGCGACAGCACCGATACACTGGATCCTGGCCACGTGAACAACGGCTTTCTTGCCGCAACCCACTTCACCATTACCAACACCCTGACAGAGGTCGCCGCCGATGGGTCCCTCTCGCCAAAGCTCGCGGAATCATGGGCAGGAACCAATGAGGCGGCCCGGTGGACCTTCAAATTACGAAAGGGCGTGACCTTTCACAACGGCAAAGACGTAACCGCCGCAGACGTCATTGCGTCGATCAATCACCACCGGGGCGAAGACTCAAAATCATCGGCAAAATCTATGGTTGACCCGATCACGGACATTCGCGCCGATGATCCCCATACCGTTACCTTTGATTTAACCGCAGGCGATGCAGACTTTCCGTTTAAATTGTCGATCTATAGCCTACCAATTTATCCCGCCACTGAGTCCGGCTCCCTAGATTGGGCGTCCGGTGTCGGCTGCGGCGGGTACGTGCTGAAAGAAATGGAGCCCGGCGTTAAAGCCCGCTTCGAACGCAACCCAAATTACTGGCAAGGCGGTGATCGGGCACATTTTGACAGTGCCGAATTGCTGTCCGTGCTGGATGTCTCTGCCCGACAAAATGCCCTGATCTCTGGCGAAGTTCACGGCATGGACCGGGTTGACCTCAAGACGGCTTCGCGTCTTGCCCAACGCCAAGGCGTTGTGGTCGAAGAGATTGCTGGCAAAACCCATTACACCTTCCCCATGCGCACCGATATGGCCCCGTTTGATGACGCCAATGTCCGCCGCGCCCTGAAATACGCCCTCGACCGCGAGGCCATGCTCAGCACCGTGCTTTCCGGTCATGGCACCATCGGCAATGATCATCCAATCAGCGCCGCCTATGCCTTTGCTGCGGACTTACCGCAAACGTCCTATGACCCGGACAAATCGAAGCACTATCTGTCAAAAGCCGGAGTGTCATCCTTATCAATTGAACTGAGCGCCGCCGACGCGGCCTTTGCTGGTGCCGTCGATGCGGCGGTAATCTTCCGCGAACACGCCGCCAAAGCCGGGATCGACCTGAAGGTCGTTCGTGAACCAAATGATGGATATTGGTCCAACGTCTGGATGAAAAAAGCCTTCTGCGCTTGTTACTGGCCAGGCACGCCAACCGTCGATGGTATCTTTACCCAAGCCTATTCTGCGGGAGCTTCTTGGAACGACACCTACTGGAATCATGATCGATTCAATGCGCTGTTGATCCAAGCTCGCGCCGAACTCGATTCGGCAAAGCGAGCGACCTTGTATCATGAGATGCAGGCCCTAACCCGCGACGAAGGCGGCGTGATCGTGCCCTTGTTCGCCAACGATGTTTTTGCGACCTCGGACAAAATTGGTCATGGCGACCTCGCCAACAATTTAGAAATTGATGGACGTAAATTCATTGAACGGTGGTGGTTCGCTTAAAGCGCGGCCTTGGCTGTCGAATTCGGTTGGCCACATGATATACTGTCAGCCGATTCTCGACCGCCCCTACCGCCCCTAAGGATGCCGCACCCATGGCCCAAGCCTTTTCTGCTGATACCACGCCAAAATCCATGGAACGTCCGCGCAAACAACCAGAGATTAACGAGTTTCGCCGCGCCGCCCTGATGGACGGCATGATTCAGTCGCTGGCCGAATTTGGCGTGGCGGGAACGACGGTCCGAACCATCTGCGATGCGGCGGGCGTGTCTCGTGGCCTGATCAATCACTATTACGACGCCAAAGAAGATTTGATGGCCGCAGCTTTGCGGCACTTGTTTGGCCAGATTAGCGAGACTGTTGGTAAGCGCTTGGATGCGGTGGGCGACAGGGCAACGGATCGTCTTCGCGCGTTCCCAAAAGCGCTGTTCCACCCCAATGTATTCACCGAAAGAAACCGCACAGCCTTTTTGTGTTTTTGGCATGAGGCGCGCTTCAATGACAAAGTCCGGTTGGTCAACAAAGACCTGTATGTTGGATATGCTGCCCGCCTGGAACGCTTGTTTTCTGATGCCGCTCAGGAATGCCAGGTTTCGATTGATGCGAAAGCGGCTGCGGATGGCCTGATCGGCCTATCGGATGGTTTGTGGCTGGGCCTATCCATTCACGACACACGCATTCGGGCCAAAAACGCAGCGGACACCTGTATCCGGTTTATCGATCGGGAATTATCGGCATAGGCTGATCGGTGCTTTACCGCTAAACTAGGGTCAGGCCCCCTTAAGCGCATGGTCGTGGCTTGAGGCAATTGGGCTGCTGACAAGAAAAGAGTAAGGAGAATAGGGGTGCTATTTGACGAGCGAGAGACGACGTCAGCGGCTCAAGTGGTCAAGTCGTTCCGATGGCCCGATGCGGGCGACCTGCGGCGTCAAAACCCTCAAAGGGAGAACCACTCCCTTTTTCGAGCTTTTCCTTACATGTCATCCCGCATTCAGACCACCACGGTCCATGCGATTAAGAGGGTCTGACCCTGGACCATGAGCACCGTTGCACCACCGCCGCCACCGCCGCCACCGAGTGCGGCCCCTGCGCCACCGTCGCTAACGGCGACGGTTCAATCCCCACCAGACGCCCTGGCCAAGTTGCCGGTCGGGGCCAAACTAGACGCCCTTGTCTTGGCCCAGGTATCGGGGGGCAAAGTCCAGGTGCAGACCTCGGCTGGCCCTGTTACCTTAGAAACGCCATTGCCACTGGGGAAAGACTCAACCCTCAGTCTCCAGGTTGTCAGCCGCGCGCCCGTTCTCAAACTGCAAATTGTCAGCATTGACGGAGCCTTGGCCCAGAACGCCGCGAAAGCCGCTGGTCAAGCAGGTGCCGCAACAGCAGGATTAACGAGCACGCTCTTGGCAGCAACAAAACCAGGACCGCAGGCTGCCACGGTCACGGGACCTCAGGTTTCTCTCAGCACTGGATCGCCCGTCATCGCGACGCTGTTAACGCCGGGTCGGTTCGTACCCGCACCCGGCACGATAAACCCGCAGCAAACGATGGCGGCCACACAAGGAAGCCCGACCGGTCAAACGGCGGCGCAAGGCCTTGCCAGTTCAGTTGTCCAAAATCTGCGTCATGTTGGCAGCCACGTTAGGTCATTCCAGCTTTATCAAGGCGGCGGGACGCCACAGGCGGGTCAAAGTTCGGCCCAAACCGCCTCAGGAAACCCACGCCTTGGACCGGGCCACCAATTGGCCGGGCCACAAGGCCCACAATCAGTTGGAAATGCAGTCGCTGCTGGGGCCTCAGTCCGCATCACTGTCGTCTCGATCACACCGCCGCAAGGCGGCACGCCGGGTGCGCAACAACCGCCGCAAGCGGGAACACAGCCACTTTCAACCGGCTTAACACTGACCGGCACAATAACCGGCACAACAACAGGCGGTCAGGCCGTTGTGCAGACGCCCGCTGGGGCCATCGCCCTGCCCGGTGCCAACCCACCACCGCTGGGAAGCTCCGTAACTCTCCAAGTTTTAGCCCCCCCGCAGCCACCGGGCACCGAGGCAAATCTAGATCCTGCCCAAATTGGGCGCACCCTGCTGAAAGCGCCAAGCTGGCCCGCCATCAGCGATGCAATGACCGATTTAGAACGGACAAACCCAACACTTGCGGGGCAGGTCAGTACGACGATTTTACCCAATATCAGCAACAGCAATGGTCTGGCGGCAGGGTTATTGATGTTCTTGGGTGCGTTAAAAGCGGGCGACGCCCGCGCAGCCCTCGGCGATGCGGCCCTCCGCGCGCTGGATCGGGCGCGCCCTGGTGCGGCAGGTCGGCTGGATGGGGATATGAAGGGCCTAGCAAAGGCCGGCGATGATGCAGCGCAAGCGGGTGACTGGCGGGCAGCCGTGGTGCCGACTGTCCAGGGTCATGAGATTCAACCGATCCGTATTCTGACACGGCGCGAAAGAAATTCAGAGGACACCGGCGACGATCCAGAAGGCGGCAATGCGATCAATCGTTTTGTCGTGGACGTGACCCTCAGCCAATTGGGCCGTATTCAACTGGATGGCAATGTTTTTGGCGAGGGCAAACGCATGGACTTAACCATTCGCTCTGAACGCCGTTTGCCCACAACCATGCAAAACGATATCCGCAGTCTGTTTGCCAATGCGGGGTCGCTGACAGGGGTAACAGGTGGCTTGTCCTTTTTGGCCGATCCGCGCACGTTCATTGAAATTCAAGACCAAACCGACGATCACGGAGGGCATTTTGAAATTACCGTTTAAATCTCTCAGGCCTTAACTGTGGTGGATTCGAAGTTCACCGCACTTTTCGGGGCGACCACTTTAGGGAATGTCGAATCCAAAACCACACGAGATCACTATGTTGCTAGTGTCCGGATCGAATCTGAAGTTCGAAAAGCGGATGCCCAAAATGATACGAACTTCAGATTCGGGACACTACCATGACTGTGCATGATGAATTTAGATCCACCCATGATCGACGTAGTTTATTGGCCCCGACGGCAAATCCTGACCCGTCACATGACTATCTGTCGACCTTAACATGTGATGCGATACATCAGCGAATCGGCAAACTCAACCTCACCATACGATACATTCCAGACCGGCTGATCTTAACGCAAAATAGCTTGGATACCTATCTCACCGCGTTCAATGGCCTTGACCTAAACACGGTAGAACAAGCGACCCTTATCTTGCTCGATGACATCAACGATAGCCTGATTCCAAGATGGATTGAGGTTTCGGTCACGGACGATAATATGAGCGATTCCACACCTATGTTTGGCCATTCCGCCACAGTTGAAGATCGTCAACCGGGATGGGATAATCCGCGCCTGATCGCCCGACTTGGCCCTTTGTAAACCTTCATTAATCGCATCCGTTGAATAAAGATGTGGAAAAACACGCCTTGATTCTGACAAATCCCTGACATATGTCTGAAGCGTGCGGAAAAGGACCGCGAACCGTCTTGTGCGGCTCGTCGCCTGACAAAGGATGATGCCCATGGCTGGGAACATGGTTTCGATCGGTGTCGTATTGGGTGTCTTCGGCATGCTTATTGCCATCGCGTCGTTGATTGTCGCCGTCGAAGTTGGCCGCAGATGCCAAGCGATGATGCTAGAACATGCTGAACAAATCGCCGTGATGGTTCGTGACAAGCTCAATGAGCAAGAAGAAGCCTTTAATCGGCAGCTATCAGAACAGCGAAAACGGTTATCTGAAATCGAACGAACAAGCGCGCATGAGAAAAATTTGGCCCTGGAGGCAACCAATAGGCTTCAGTCTCGAATTGGTAGCCAAGATGCCCTGATCGGTGACGCCTTAGCTGAGGTGAGGAAACGCATAGGAAGCCTTGAATATTCGGTTTCATCACAAGCGACAACGCTGGCGGAACTGCGAACAACATCGCGGCGATCCAGAGAGCAAATCCGGACACATCCGCAGACAACTCATGTTACCTAACGCAATGGTTGTGCATTAGGGTCCTGACCCTATGTAAATCCGCATTCTTAGCCTACCATGTTCTTTCATCCTTGTGATCTGTCATGCAGGTGTCACAATTCGGTGAACGTCTGGATTGTGACGAATTATCATGCTGAGGCTTTCGATAGAGCCAATTTTGTCTGGGCGACATCACGTTTTGGCCACCGTGATATCGTGCACCGTAAAACACTGTTGGATTCACATTAATGGACGAAGAGAAAAAACTGTCGGTGTCTCCTGCCGTGCTGGGCCGTTTAGCGGCCATGGCTTTTTGCCGCGCTGATATTGTCTTGCAGTTAAACGATGCTTTGGTCATTACCTATTGTGTCGGATCGACAAACAGCACCTTTGGCAAAAGCAGTGATGCGCTGGTTGGCGGCAGTTTCCTTGATTTATTCGACGCTAAGGACAGCAAAACACTCAAAGATTTGTTCGCCAACAAAAATGCTGGTGCCCGCATTGAAGATACGCTGCTCAATGTAACAGCGCCATCTGGTGCAACGGCTGAGATTGCTATTTCCGGCTATCGCGTCCCAGACTTTGACAATGATTTTTTTGTTGCGTTGAAAATTGCCCCGAAGACCTTGGTTAAATACATCGACCGCCATGTAGAGCGCGACAAGACCACCGGCATGCTCGATAAAGACTCATTTGTCGATACGGCAGCGGAACGCATTGCCGAGTTTGAAGCCTCTGGCGGCAAAGCCAAAGTCAGTATGGTCAACATCGGCACGTTCGAAGGTGATGAAGACGAACGCACCAAGGTGATGGAAGCGTTGGGCGAGGTTATGCGATCCGAATCATTGGGCGGTGATACAGCCGGTCGCATTGACGACGAAAACTTCTCACTGGTGCATGGCGATGCGATGGATGCCGTCGCCCTCAGTGAGAAAATTTCGAACGCGATGTCGGGCGTACCTGGCATGGCGAATTCGCTGATGCCAAAAATCGCGACGATGGACGCTGATTCTTCCAACATCAGCAGCCAGCAGATGGCGAAAGCGTTGATGGTGTCGTTGCAAGCATTTGCCGATGGCGCAACCGACATGGACGGCGCCGACATGAACGATGTTGTCGAAAAGAAGATGAAAGAAAACATGCAGTCGATCGAGCGTTTTAAATCGATCTGCGATCAAGGCCTGTTCGACCTTGTGTATATGCCCGTCTGCAAGCTGGGCACTGGTGAAATTCATCACTTTGAGGCTCTGACCCGGTTTCGCCATGATGCCGACGCATCCCCATTCGCCTTGATCACCCTGGCGGAAGAGGTGGGGATTATCACAGACTTTGATATGGTCGTGGCAAAGCGTGCCGTTGAAAACCTTGAATGGTTCCGAGATGCAAAAGCCGACGTCTCTGTGGCCATCAATGTTTCTGGTCATTCAATCAGCGACGATAAGTTCTGCGATGAATTGGCCGATATGCTGATGCGCAAATACGACATGGAAAAATTTCTCAGCCTGGAGATCACCGAGTCCGCTGAAATTCAAGATCTTGAAGCCGTCAACTACTCCATCCAGAAGTTCCGCCGCATGGGCTATACGGTCGCCTTGGATGATTTCGGTGCCGGTGCTGCCAGCTTCGATTATTTGAACAGCTTTGATGTTGATACGGTCAAGTTTGATGGTCCCGTCGTTAAACGCGCATCCGTCACCAAAAAAGGGAAAGCGTTCTTAAAATCGATGGCAACATTGTGTAATGAAATTGGTGTCGAGACGATTGCCGAAATGGTCGAAGATAAAAATCTGGCCGGGTTTCTCGAACAATGTGGAATCCATCTGGGCCAAGGGTGGTATTTTGGCAAGCCCCAAGCCGACATGACATCGTTCCCGCCCATTCTGCCACCAGAACCCGCAGCAAAACCGGCCCGCGCCAAGGCCGATAAAAACCCGGATGCCGAGTTTGCGCCGTTGGCCTAGAAACATCTGTACCGTGATTATCTTGTCGTACTTTACTGCGCTAACCACACCGAATAACCGCCATAGCAGGCCAGTAAGAACACGCCTTCTGCGCGGGTGATGGTGCCGGCTCCCCTGGGTCGATAACAAACCACCAATAAGAGGATGGTAACACCAGCAAGCACCGGCATGTCGCGGTGAAGGATGTCAGTGGAGACGGACATGGGATGAATCAATCCGGCCACGCCAACAACAGCCAAGGTGTTGAATAAATTTGAGCCGATGATGTTTCCCAATGCTAGATCGGAATTTCCCCGGCGCGCCGCTGCCAACGACGATGCCAATTCGGGCAAAGAGGTTCCAATGGCAACAATGGTTAAACCGATAATCAAATCGCTGACACCTAAACCTTGGGCAATCTGAACTGCCCCCCAGACCAACACCTGGGAACTGGCGACAAGCAGCACCAAACCGACCGCTACCCAGAAAACGCAGCGGCCCACTGACGGTAGATGAACTTCGGGCATCGAATCGACCTGTGCGGCCAGGACGTCCGTAGGTGCCTTTCGGGCTTGGCGAACACTCCAGATCATCACGCCGACAAACACCCCGATCTGTATGCCCGCATCAAGTCGTGATAGCGACTCATCAACAATCAGCAAAATCGCTAACGCGGTAATGCCGCACAGGATCGGAATCTCCATTCGGACGACGCTTGATTGGACCGTGATCGGCCGCACCAAGGCCACGAGTCCAAGAATGAGGGCGATATTAGCAATGTTCGATCCGTAGGCATTTCCCAACGCAAGGCCACCATTGCCGCCAAGTGCCGCGCTGGCCGAGACCGTCAATTCCGGTGTCGACGTACCAAAACCAATTATGACCATGCCAATTAACAACGGCGAAACAGAAAAATGCGTCGCCAAGGATGCCGCACCAAACACAAACCGGTCGGCGCTCCAAACCAGAACAACCAACCCGGCAACAATGGCGACGAGCGGAGCCAACATTTATGAGTTCCCGGCTAACTTCCGCCGATACGCCTCTTGGCCAATTTCATCCAAGACAAGTTGTTCTTCGCGGGCGAGGGCTGCTGCTTCGCGTTTGGTGCGGGCCAGTTCGGCGATTTCATACTTTTTTAGATCGCGAAAAGCCTCGGCAAGGTCATCTTGCGCCCGGGCGATCTCTTGTTCCATCCGCTCAATGCTCTCGGCAATGCGATCGCGGCGCTCAATCACTTGGGCCGCGAACGTGCCATAATGAAGGGACGCCAGCGCATCAAAACTTGCCGCCTGTTGTTCGCGTTCCAATTCGGCCTCCAAGTCCAGCGCCTGTTTGCCCAGTGTTTCGCGCAAACTGAACAAAAGGCCCAAAGCACGGCGCTTTTCATCCACCTGCCATTCACCAAGCCGAATAAGAACCTTTAAATCTGCCGCCATGGTCAGCCCTCTGCCCCTGCGTCAGCGCCATCAGCCCCACCAACATCATCGCCAGCTTCAACTTCAAGCCCGACGGCCGCCGCCAACCGCAGGTAACAATCCTCTAGGGATGTCGCGTCAAAAATTTCTTGCGCCAAGAACGCCTCGATGGCGCCGTGGTAATGAATGGCCTCGTCAATCTCTGGATCTGTTCCGCGACGGTAAGCGCCGAGCCGAATGAGCTCTGCCATGTCTTCATAGGTTGAAAGAAGTTTCCGCGCCCGTGAAACAATGGTGTTTTCATCTGGGGTGTTACAGCCGGGCATGGTCCGCGAAACACTGCGCAAAACATTGATGGCGGGAAACCGGCCCCGCTCGGCAATCGCCCGATCCAGGTAAACGTGACCATCCAAAATACCGCGTACCGCATCGGCAACGGGCTCGTTATGATCGTCGCCTTCGACCAACACGGTAAAGAGGCCGGTAATATCACCCGTCTTTCCAGTTCCCGGGCCAGCACGCTCCAGCAACTTGGGAAGCTCAGCGAAGACAGACGGCGTGTACCCTTTTGATGCCGGGGGTTCACCCGCAGACAAGCTAATCTCGCGCTGTGCCATGGCAAAGCGTGTCACGCTATCCATCAGGCACAACACGTGCTTACCGCGATCACGAAAGGCTTCGGCCACCGCCAGGGTGGTGTAGGCCGCTTGCCTGCGCACCAACGGCGGCTCATCCGATGTCGCGACGATAACGATCGCGCGCTTCATACCGTCTGGACCTAAGTAGTCTTCGATGAACTCGCGCGCCTCACGACCGCGTTCGCCGATCAAGCCGATGACGCTGACTTCTGCATCTGTGTGCTTGGCCATCATCGACAACAATGTCGATTTGCCGACACCTGAACCAGCAAATATCCCCATCCGCTGGCCACGGCATACGGTCAGAAACGCATTCATCGCCCGCACACCTAAATCGACTTTATCGCCAACACGTTTGCGCTGATGGGCCGATGGCGGTAGCGCGTGAATGGAGTACGGCAACTTGCCATGAACCAGCATTCCCTCGCCGTCAACGGGTTGTCCAAAGGCATTAACGACACGTCCTAACCACGAGTCGTGTGGCCAAATCACCGGTTCCGTGGTGCCAATTTCAACTGTCGTTCCAAGGCCAACCCCCTCCAACGAGCCAAACGGCATGGCCAACGCCCGGCCTTCCCGAAAGCCAATAACTTCACAGATCACTTTGCGGCCATCACGGGCGAGCAAGACACAGTGGTCCCCGATAGAGATGGTTCCGGGAATCCCGCCAACCTCAACAAGCAAGCCAACGATCTGCGATACTTTGCCGTACACCCGACGATTTGGAATGCTCGCAATCTCTTTTGCGATGGTGTCACCGATACCGGACAAAGCTGCGCACTCCCCAGAAATTCTTTGCTCACGATACCGTACTAACGGCCACGTTTCACCATCAAGGTTAACGAATCGGCGGGCAAATTATCGAAAATATAATGATCCGCAGTCTTTGAATACCAAAACGGTCTTGCGAAGCAACTGTGCCAGATCGCCCCTTTAAGGAAGGTTAACGTATATTTTTCAACACCTTAGAGCACGCACAAAATACAAACCGACCAGTCTGTTTGCGGATCGCTTGCGGGTGTTAACGAATTTCCCCTATGGTTAACACATCGATTCGCAACAACTTTTATGTGGAGACTCAGCCGATGCGCGTCCTTCTGGTCGAAGACGATCCGGCAACCTTAAAAAGCATTGAACTAATGCTGAAATCATCCGGCATGGTCGTGGACTCGACTGACCTGGGTGAGGATGGACTCGAGATCGGCAAAATCTACGACTATGATATCATCATTTTGGATATCATGCTCCCCGATATGGATGGCTTTGAAGTGTTGCGACGATTACGCGATGCCCGCGTCACCACGCCGGTTCTCATCTTGTCTGGATTAGGCGAGTCAGAGAGTAAGGTCAAAGGCTTTGGGGTCGGTGCTGATGATTACCTCACCAAGCCGTTCAACAAAGAAGAACTCGTCGCGCGCATTCAGGCCATTGTCCGCCGCTCGGCGGGACATGCGCAGTCGATCATTAAGACCGGGCGCCTCGATGTGAATTTGGATGCGCGGACAGTTACGGTCAACGATCACCCCGTCCACCTGACGGGCAAAGAATACGCCATCTTAGAACTGTTGAGCTTGCGAAAAGGAACCACCCTAACCAAAGAGATGTTCTTAAATCATCTGTATGGTGGCATGGATGAGCCAGAGCTAAAAATCATTGATGTGTTCGTTTGCAAGCTTCGCAAAAAGCTAGGCGAGGCGACGGGTGGCGATAACTATATCGAGACCGTCTGGGGCCGCGGCTATGTCTTGCGCGATCCCGAAGAAACCACAGCCGCAGAACCATTGCGGGCAGTGGCGGAAGGTTAAAACCTCTTTCTAAGCAATAACATTGTCATGGGTCGACCAGCATATTTTCTGCTAAATGGCTTTAGTCTATATGTCGTGAGCCTCATGTTGTTCTTCTAATCGCCTCATCTGGTGATTCCTCAGTGTACGAAAAATCAACCAAACTGTTTCATGGCGGCAATTGAGCCAACCGGCTAGTGTCCCGAATCTGAAGTTCGTATCATTTGGGGCATCCGCTTTTCGAACTTCAGATTCGTTTCGGACACGAGCAACATACTGATCTCGTGTGGTTTTGGATTCGAAGTTCCCTAAAATAGTCGCCTCGAAAAATACGGTGAACTTCGAATCCATCACACTAGCCACCTTCGAGACGCTATCCGACTTCACCATAACGCGAAACAGAATAGGCTACGGAGTTTTTTCGTAAACGCCGCGTTGCCCCTGAACAGGTCTAAACTTGTCCGTTATCCCAAGAACTGTTTCAGCGCCCCCTAAAAAAAGCATGCCGTCTGGCGGCATCAATTGAGCAATCTGTTCTAAAACCTTGCCTTTTGTCGGTGCATCAAAGTAGATCAACACGTTACGACAGAACACAATGTCAAAGCTACCTAGAGGCTTAAGGGCACCTCGAAAAATGCCCTTCTCTACAAAGTTTAGACCGACTATGGCCTGATATGAAGCCACTTTGTGATGGTTTCATGGTTAATTCATGCCCCAATGGGCTGATTACTCGGTAAATCTG
>Ga0222663_1000066_pt1 | contig 81466 bp, 85 predicted proteins | sample AntAcemetagen602_FD_179852 | JGI IMG/M metagenome (GOLD analysis project Ga0222663, IMG submission 179852) | Saline water microbial communities from Ace Lake, Antarctica - #602 | ecosystem: Environmental > Aquatic > Non-marine Saline and Alkaline > Saline | place: Antarctica: Ace Lake... | reverse complement strand
AGGCTCAGACGGTAGAGATATGCCGCGCTGAAGCCCCCCGTATAGGATATCGGCCAGGAAGGACCCAATTTATCAAAGGGTTAGCGGGGCGTCGCATCCCAGGGGTTTTTCTGGGCGCGTTTTTCCCAAGTCTGATAAAAATATAGCCCTATTTTCGGCATCTGTCTCACCTTGCGATGTGTCACCAAAAAGTGTGTCACTTTACGTTTTCTATTGACAGCCTTTGAGCGTTCCTAATCACAAACGACCGGGATCGCTTCGTGGGCACACGTTGGCCGTTAAGCCGAAGGGCAAGGACACTGAGCGCAAAATGCCACCGCCGTATTGCCGTAGACCGACTAACCCCAAAGCGCCAGCAGATGCCCTTCCACGGCCTCCTCTCAGCCCGCATCCAAACCAAATGGGCATCCTCTGCGTCCAGATGATTCATCCACGTCAACGTCTCGTCCATGCGCGAGATCGATGCAGCTGATGGCGGAGGACGACGCATAGGGTCAGGCGTTTGTCCAACCAAGTCAGCAAAACTCTGGACCATGTCAGGCCAGACGTTGAAATACCCTTGCACCTTTCGCTCGGGCAATCGATTGAGCACGTCAGCGGCTTCCTCCAAGCGGTCCTCCACCAGGGATGGCGTCCAGTCAGTCATGATGGTTCTCCGTGTTTTCTTGCCGCCTGCCATAAAGTTTTTCACCCACTTGGCGGATTAGTTCTTTCTCAGGCCAGGTCAGCCGGTCGTCTTCAACCGACACAGCCAGCATGCCTTGCTCGCGCCAGCCATCGCGTTTGACCTGGTCAGGTGGGCGGCGCTCACCGCCAAAACCGCGTGGATGCCAATTCATGATCCACCTCCCATACGGTGCTCCTGAGCCCAGCCCAGCAGGGCCAAGGCATCAGCTTCGTTGTCGTCGCAAGGGTTGAACCCACGGGCACGCATGGCGTTGATCACCGCTTCCTTGTTGGCGTTGCCCTTGCCGGTAGCATGGCGCTTGATGGTGCCGACGGGGACAGCCTCGTATGGGATTTGGTGGTGTTCACACCAAGCGGTGACGTGGGCAAGAAAACCACCGTAGGCATGGGCAGCATCGACACCGAGGTGGCGGCGAACCTCCTCGACGAACACGGCATCCAGACCACCGGCCACTTGCTTGATCTCGGTCAGCCATTGCTTGAACCGCAAGAAGCGCATACCGCCACCCTGCCATCGGTCGTTTTTAAATTCGACGGTGCCACTGATGATGGATTGGTCATGGCCATGCAGTGCCCACCCGGTCTTGGTGCCGAGGTCGAGAGCAAGAACCGTCATGGCCCTTGCATCCGGTTCTGGTTTGGTCAAACTCGATTTATCCATATTGCTTCTCCTTTGGTTGCGGTGTGGTGAGGGTGGCGATGACGTTCTTGGTCGGATGCATCGCCACCCGGTTTTTGGATTGGTTGATTGATGGTGCCGATGACATCGGCCAAGAGGGTGTGGCCAAGCGTAAGCGGTGGCCACTACCCGATACCCCTGTAAGGGTAGGGGAAAGACTGGATTCTAGAATGGAGGCTGAACGCCGCAGAAAATAAGGGGTTACAGCCAGAATCCAAGAATCCAAATCTAGAATCCAGTTGGATTCTGAAACCATGCCTAACCTACTGAATTTGCTTAAAATTAGCGTCCAGCTAGAATCCAGAATCCAGAGCGTCTGGATTCTGGAATTGAGGATAATTGAGCCCATCATTGGTCATCCTCCACATCCGGGTAGACCCACACATTCGGGTTTTCAACCTCAAGGGCTACACCGGTATGGCGGCATTTAAAGTGTGTTGGCAGGAGGGGGTGAACGACCTCTGTGACCTCTCCGGTCTCGGCATCAACGACATCTTCAGGAAGACCAAGGTGCATGGTTTCAACGCACAGATAACCAAATTTTGATCGCCGTAATGGCGGTAAATCATGCTGTTCTGGATTCTTGAAAAACTTGATGTGCCCCTTGGTGGCATGCACGCTGATGCGCTCAGCTATGGTGCTTCTCCCACCCAATCCAGCCTTGCCTTCAAAAGCCTCTGCAAATTGGATTGAGGTATAAACGTTCCCTAACCTAGCTTCCTCAAACAGGGTATTTAGGATCACATCACGCTTGCGCAGGCGTTCAGCATCCAGCTTTTCGCCGTACTCCTGACGAACCAGACGCTCCGATGACGGGTCAATCTCAATCCATTGACCTTCATGTTTGTCGACGATCTTTGCCGCTAAGGCTGGACCATTGCGAAGCTCGGTGATCAGGCGGCGTTCCGGCTGTGCCTCATCCGGGCGGAACAGGATCATGCCGGAGCTGTAATACCCACGCAGCGAACCAGCCCCGGATAATGCCTGGAACGGATCTTCATCCACCTGCTTCTTGGAAAGCTTCTTAGTGTGGTGAACCAGGATGATGCCTGCGGTGGGATCAACAGCGTCCCTCAACTCTTCGACACGGTCGCGCAGGAAGAAGAGCATGGCATTGTTGTCGTTCTCACTGGCCCCTGCCTCACCGCCATCAAAGACGTTGCGGATAGGATCAATTACAATAATGTCGAGACCATCTGGAAAGTGCTTGATGATAAGAGCTGTGACCGTAGCAATTCCTGCTTCGTTCAAGATCAGTTTAAGCTGCGGCGTGATCACCAAATTGTCGTGTGCGTCGCTGATGACCTCGGGTGGTAGGTTAATCTGGCGAATGCGTTCGCGCAGATAGTGGTATTGGATCTCGGCTTGCAGATAGAACACCCTCAATGGGCTTGAAGGCTTGAACGACAGAAACTCAACGCCTGCTGCCATATGAACCAACCAACTCAGTAGAAAATCACTTTTACCAACCTTGGGCGCACCGCCGAACACCAGCATCCCTGACGGCGTCAGGACACGCGGCGCGATGATGTCGTCCGGCATGGGAGATGTGTCGCTGAGCATGTGTCCCAGGCTGAATGCTTTAGCTGGGTTCTGTGGACCGACAACTGCCTGGCGTTCGGCATCAGTAATGAATGCCGCGACGTCCATACCGTCGGTAATGGCATCCGCTGCATCCCATTTGTCCGGCTTATCATCTGGTGGCATGAGAATAGCAACCGAGGTGGCTCCGGCATTTAGCACTGCCTTTGCGGCGGATTCTGCGTATTGCCACCCGGCGGCGTCCTTGTCGGGCCAAATCACCACACGCTTAGCAGCAAGCGGTGACCAGTTAGTTTTCTCGACCGGCGCACTGGCACCGTTCATGGCCGTGGTGGCACAGATGCCTTTTCCAATCAGCGCCTCTGCAGCCTTTTCACCTTCGACAAGGATCACTTCATCCGCTGACCTCATGGCGGGCTGGTTATAGAGTGGACGCGGGTTCGGTACCTTCATCTTGCGGGCAAGCACATCCCACGGCCTAAACTGTTTGCCGCCGGGTGGATCGTATCGATAGACGCAGGCCAGCAACGTGCCGTCACCACCCAAGTAATCCCACTTGGCCGTCACTGGGCCCAATTCATCAACGGGCGCTGTTATCTCAGATTGGACGTGAATGCTTTCTTTTCTGGGTTCGCCCAGCCAATGGCGGATGTCGTCCAACAGCGATGGAAAATCCGACTGTGTGTTACCATCCGTTGCCACGGCCCAGAGGCTGATAACGTCTCCACCGTCCTTGGTGGCAAAATCGTGCCACATACCGGCCTTATCGCCGGTCAGCTCAACCGTCAAACTTTCGCCCTTGTTGCCCTGAACATCGCCCACCAGAAACTTGCCATGGCGAAACACTCCGGCGGGAAACAGGTAGGGCAGAACTCCACGCAGGTTGCCAAGCAGACGAGACTTGAGATCATCAACACTCAGTTCTGATTGCCGGTCATCATCCTGTCTTTGCGGGGCTGCTGAGTTAAAGTCACGCCAGAGGTCGAGCTTTACCACGTCACCGCTCATGCACCCGTTCTCCAGCACCTATCAGACCAATCACAGAATTTGCATTCGAAAAAATCAGCCGATTGAGCAATGCGTGGAAGCAGTTCTCCTGTTTCGGTTGCCTGAATGATGCGCACACCCTTGTCGCTCATCTTCTGGGCCATACCGCCATCAAACGGAACCAGCTCATGATAGATTTCTGAGGTGTCTTTATTGATCGCCGTAAACAGGGCCGGATTCTGAGAAATGCCAGGTACCGTCGCTTCCATGTAGGCTTGATAGACAGCCACCTGAGCGGCATAAACCGGCTTGGAAGCAGCCAATCCTTTCTTGACCGTATCCTTCCAGGATTTATTGTTCATGGATTTACATTCCCAGAGCGCAGGAAAGCCGGTCAGGATGGGGCCAGCATTGATGATGCCGTCCACATGGCCGCGAATGCGTCCATCCGCCACTGAGAAGCCGAACTGCTCACCCCCGGGCTTGTTGCCCTTGGTGGTGTAAAGATCAAAACCGGCCATATGCAGCCAACGGATGGCCATGTCTTCAAACAAGTGACCGGCAGCAAATATGCGCAGGGTCTGGCCTTTAAAATCCCGACCATCGTCTTTGGGAGCCTGTGCATACTCGAATTGCAGTGCACGGTCGCAGGCGACACCGAGACGCGACCCACCGAGATATTTACGGAGGGACTGGGTTTGGTTTTCCGCCACGAGGGCTTCATCGATGTAGACGTTTACTTGGTCGGCAAAGTTGGCCGAAGAATTGTAATCAAGCATCAGAATGGGATCTCCGTGTCATCGGCCTTGGCCGTGGCCAACATGGCGTCCTGAAAGCCGCCGACAGCGACTTCAATGAGGGTGAGGACCTGCGCTTCAGACAGGTCAATCAAGCGAGACTGCCAGCCGATCTCCTCCATAATCTCGGCCATCATTTTGATGGTGGTACGGATTGCGGCCTGTTCTTGTTCGGTCAGATCAACCATGCCCAAGCCCTCCTTCGCCAAGCGCGACCAAAAACCCTGGCAGGCCATGGAGCAAAACCAACGCATGGGTCGTGGACGCCTCGAAGACCGGCGGTCGAACCAACCAAAACCACGGGTTGGCCGCCGACAGACTGCACAGAGGGTTCCTCGCGGATGCCATAGCCGTTGCCGCAAGGCTGCATTTTCGGAAGAATGTGCCATAGGTCATGCTGCCCTCCGGTCACCATCAGAAGCCGACGTCACTAATTGAGTGATCGCACTTTTATTGAAAGTGAAAGCCAGCAGCGCAGAGGCTTGATAGCGGGTCAGACCAAAGTCCTGGTGGTACTCGGCGGGCAAGAATTGAAGCTGCCTACTGGTTGCCGTTTGGTTTAGCCACGAACGGGTTTTGTGTGCGCTCTCGTCTGTCTCATTCTCGTTGAGCCAGTCATCGGATGCCGCTAGGCACACCGTGCGTTCGCCCATGGCAAGGAGTCGGGTGCGTAAATTCTTACCGCCCCCAAGACTATGCCAGCGCCCATGCAGGAAGAAGATGCCGCCCCAGGCATTAAAGCCGCTGGCAATAAGGGCGGCATCGTCACCAAACAGATCGCACCATTGGAAACTGGATCGTTTGAGCAGGTCGACCTCTGACATGACAAAATCAGAGATCGGCTGCAGGGCATCGGTTTTGTCGGAATAGAAATGGTAACCGCACAGGGGGCACTCCATCACCGCCAAAGGCACATGAGCTTCACACTCAGGGCATTCCTTGGTTAAAGTCGGTCCTGACCCGGTCCGCCCATCCAGATTGACGTCTTGCTCAAGACACCCATGCAGCAGGCTTGAGGTGCCAAAATCCAAAACGATGCAGTCGGTTTTTACCACGCCGGGATACTCAGCCGGATCGACCGTGCGCAGACCACGCCCGACCATCTGAATCATTGTCGATTTATAAGACGATGGCCTGAGCAGAATAATGCAGCTTGTTGGCTGGTGGTCCCAGCCTTCCGTGAGTACGGCGACGTTAATAAGGACTTGAATATCGCCTTCATCATAGGACTGAAGCACAATCCGTCGTGCCTTCGTGCCCATGTCGCCATAAACCATCCCGGCACTGATACCGTCAGCAACAAAAGCGTCGCGGACATTACGGGCATGATTAACCGTCGAGCAAAACACCACGGTTTGACGATTACCAGCCTTCTCGCGCCAATGGCGGATGACAGCATCGGTAATGGGAGATTTGTTCATGATGGCGTCAACCGCCTTCATATCGAAGTCGTCCACCGTCTTGCGCACGGATTTGAGGGCTTCCTGGGCTCCAACGTCAATGACGAAAGTGCGCGGCGGCACCAAGTGGCCCGAGGCGATCAGCTCGCCAATGAACACCTGATCAGCGACATTGGAGAATACAGGCCGCAGACCCTTTTTATCACCCCTGTTAGGCGTGGCCGTAACGCCAAATATCTTGACGTCTGGGTTGATTTTTTGAGCGCGATCGATAATGCGTCGATAGCTATCAGCGGCGGCGTGATGCGCTTCATCAATTACCAGCAAATCAAGTGCTGGCATGGATGCCAGATTACTCTCTCGGGCTAATGTTGGCACCATGGCAAAGGTCGTCCGACCATGCCACGACTTCTCTTTGGCATCAACAATCGAAGTGCTGATCGTTGGGTTAACCTTGGTAAATTTCAGCTCATTTTGAGCCGTCAATTCATCACGGTGCGCCAGAACACAAGCCTTGGCATCACTGCCATCAAGGAGCTTTCCTGTCACGCCCGCAATTGCGATGGTTTTTCCAAATCCGGTGGAGGCAACAGCCAGCGTGTTGCCGTGTTCGCCGAGCGCGCTAACGCTACGCTCGACGAAGGTTTTCTGGCGTGGGCGAAGTAACATTACCGCCCTCCTATTGCGCCCAATTCGGGCGATTAGGGTTGGTGGACGGTTGCGTGTCCGTTGTGGTTGGCGTTTCTGCCGGTACCGTGGCATTTACTCCGGCGGCAACAATACCCGGCTTCCAAAGGCCACCGCTTTTCTGATAGGCCTCCCAATCTTTGTGATTTGGCATGACTGCAAACCGGATTTCGTTCTTGGGATCGCCGTTGGCATCCTTGCCCACATCAATCTTGACCAGAAACTCAATGCCATCGAGATCGGCAAATCCGTTGATACGGCGTGAGTTTTGAGCCTGCGGGGAATTGTCCTTGTCTGATAGTCCCCGTGATGAATTGAGGATGCCGCGCACGAATGACCGGCCCATGCTGCCCCATTCAGGGCCCTTTAGACTGAGCAAGCCAATTAAGCTCCAGACCTTGCGTTTGGCAAACGGTCCTTCGGTGACAACAAACTCGGCACTCAGATAAACTGAACCCGTGGTATCATTGTGGGTGGCGTAACCGCCGGTCCAACCTTGCGCCGGATCGTCAAAGCCACCAGGTTTAATAGTCATCCGCACAGGTACGATGGTACCCTTGGGGATTAGGTCATAAGAGGCTTGAGAGCCTGCATCGTTGTAATCGTTCCATGCACCGGTCATGATTGTTGTACTCCTTCATCGTCAATGGTGGTGGGGTTATCGGCGGCGGAAGGTTGTGGCCTTGAGAACTCCAACCTTTCGTTTGCCGGTTTTGCGGGCCCGCTGATTTTTTCCATCAGGCGGCCAAGGTGCGGCTCCTCGATCACATCAAGACGTCCGCTTCGGTCTTTTGCCGGAAAGCCGTAGGGGTTCAGTGTTTGGCAGACAAAAGCCCGATAGGGCTCCCCATCACCTTCACTGATTTCCGCCATGGCAATGACTTCATCAACGATGCCAGGCAGCTCATTACCGGTTTTGGAACCGTCAATCTGCGGGGTGAATACCTTGCGATTGAAGTCGTCGAGCTTCTCGTCGAGGATTCCAACAAACCAGATATTCTTGCCACGGGTATGTTGAAGGTGGGTCAGCCAGGCGATCATTTCCTGACCATGCAGGCCATAGGCACCACGCATGTCTGGCTTGCCGGTGCGGTCAGAAAACGCCTGTGGCTGCCCCTTCGCCCACTGGAAGCAAAGACGACCGGCAACCGTGATGCTGTCGATAAAGACGGTTTCGTATTTATCGAGTGCCGAAGGGTCACCAAACTGCTCACAGACAGCATCGAAATGAGCCTGACTGTAGACTTGGTCTTCACGCAGGGCCGGATTAGCACCGCCGATGAAAACAGCGAAGTCACGACATTCTTGCCAAGTGCGTGGCCTGATGGTGTCACCAGGCCAACCTTCAATGGCGAGATCACCGGCTTCCAAATCAAAGAACAGCGCGGTTGATGAATTTAACGTCCAGAGCAGCGAAGTCTTGCCAATGCCAGACTTGCCGAAGATGACGCCTTTGATCCCACGGGTTTCTTTGAGGCGTTGATCTGCCGAAATAATAGGGAGGTTCATCATTTATCCCCTTTTTTATCGGGGATTGAATCAAGCGCATTATCTGAACCAAGATGCCCATTTTGGCGGGCCATTTCGTAGATCCGTTGCAATGCATTCGTTTTGCTGTGAAGAGCAGATGATTTGGCTTGAAGGCCCAGTTGAGCAAAAGCAAGATCGTCAAGTGTCGCTGTTTCAATTGGCTTGGTTACTTCTTCTTGGCGATCTCCCAGTGCTGGAATGCAGATGGTGTTGGGGAGCCCTGAAAGATAGAATTCATCTTTACGTAGGCGGTCGAGTTTAGATTTGGTTGTCATGATTAAACCTCATTTTTTGGGGACAGGTGGAAGGACGCTTTGCCAGTACGCAGGGTGCGGGCATTTTCAAATACAGACCGGATATGGTTTGGCCATGCGGTGTATTTTCGTTCAGAAATTTTTATGATGATGTCGACATATTCAGCCGGATTATCGCCCTCGGCTTTCATCCGTTCGACCAATGCAAAAAGCTTGGCCTGATCCCAATCCACCTTCTTGGGAAGATCAGCGATGACGGTTACCAAACCATCATCAAAATGAACGGTGCCGGTATCCTTGCCAGTCTCCTGTCGCTGAGAATGAGCGCGGTCTAAATAACGTTGAGCAATAGCGCCTTCGAGCCAGTCTTTGACCAATTTTGCCGAACGAACGCTTTCATTGGCTTGGTCTTGTAATAATGCCAAATGGGCGGAAGGCAGGGCTGCAATGTCTCCCACAGGGATCGCTTTGATTTGGTCTAAAGATGGTAGATTGGTTAGTGTCGACATCAGTTTGCCTCCTCTTTCATAAGTGTTGAAAAATTAATGGACTGCCCGTCTGGGCAAGGACGGGCGATGGCCAGATAGCTAAAGCAGGCATCGCCGATGCGCTGTTGGAGCAAGTGAAGAAATCCGCGCTCTGCCAGGTCGAAAACCCGTGCAGACATCTCCTCAATTTGAGTCTGGTTAGGGGTTTTGTTTTTTTGCTCCGGGTATCCTCGGTCTAAGCTTAAAAAACCACGGTGGTATTCCAGGAGCTCACCAGGTTCAGCTTGAGCAACCCAGGCGCAGAATTTGATTTCTGAAATTGCATCGGGCTGAGAAATGGTGACTGAAGATTTCATGTCGTTCATGTCACCGCCTCCGAATTTGAATTTTTAAGGTCGGTTGGGACGCTTTGGAAAACAGCAACAAGTGCTGTGCCATCACTTGTTGTTCCCGCATCTTCAAGGTGATAGTCCTCCCCGAACTTAAGCACCTGTGCGAGTTCCCATCGCCGATACAAACCCGGAATACGGCGTAATTCACAGGGAACGGTTGAGGTCATGTCAGCCATTAAAAGTGCTTTCTAAAGTTTTGGCACCGGACCATCCGCTGCCTATATTTGGTAAACGCGGGTTTGAGCCGCGTTTTGGGACAAGCCTCATAAATTTATTTTGATTTTCTTTCGCAGAAGACGCGTAGCGCGTTGGTAGCGCTTGCGTGCAGCCTCAGCACTAATGCCCAATTCATCACCGGCCTCATGCTGGCGATTGCCATGAATGGCAATTGAGACAACGAGAGATGCATCGTCTCCAATCCATGCCTCTAGCTGATTTGTGAGCAAAACAATTGCCTCATCGGTGCCAATGCCGTCGGGCAAGGCGAAGACGCATGATGGTTGTTGTTCAGATTGTTCATCTGGTATGACATCGCGTAACCCAGCTTCAACCCATGACGCTTTTAATGAGGTACGGATTTCTCGCTCGACGTTGAGAATGAGAGTTGCGGCAATGCGGTTGACCCTATTCAAATCAAGGCACTGAATGCCTTTACTGAATTGATCAGATATTTCTGAAACCAGGTCTTCTGGATGCTGGAGAAAATAGCGCAGCAGCCGTCTGTAAAGTGCATCCAGGCCCGGCCACAGCGCCAACCACAACATTGTCGTTGCTACTTTCTGAGCCGGTCCTGCCTCTTGGGCAGTGGTGACAAGCGCAGCTAGTATTTGGTTCTTTGCATCAAGCCGGTCACCTTTGGAATGGAGATGATCGAGAAGCGCACATGGGTCGATGAAATCTTGAAGTGCATCGTTGGGTTGTCGAACGGCATTAAATTGGTTTTGAAAAGAAAGAAGTTCGCTCGACTGCACAAAACTAGTGTGCAGAGATTGCCAGAGGACTCGCATGGACGGCCTGCCTTTGGGCCGAGCGTCCAGCGCTTCCGGTGGCCTAAGTCAGGGCGTCGTGCGCCTCTGTGTGAAAAAAATATAAGTAAAATCAACTCAGCAAGCCTTAGCCTGCTGAGTTGAAATAATGTGTGTGGCGGAGGGGTCGACAACCTCATTTAATGTGCGGCAACTGCGGCAGACGCTGATGCCTGGAAAGCCGACTATATATTCGTGCCCCCGAGCAAATTTAAGATGAATCCGCTCATCGCGAATGATGCCCAGAAGCTTGCCACAATGGCTGCATCGCCATTCTTGTTCGTTCATAATTGTCTCCTTGCAATTGGTTTGCGTTACGGAGGCAATTTGAAGGGGGCGTCTGTATGAGGAATGGATGGTGTCTGTATCCAGTCTGTATGAGCTGGATAATTTGTTAGAAAGTTAGACTTCTGGGAGGAAAATATAGGCGAAGGAGACGCCTGCTTCGGGTTGGAAGGCGTAAACCATATGCCCATCTTCATGTTTAATGCTTTGAAATATCCGCCAAGGTGACTTGCCCGTCCTTGGGTCAAAAATTAGCCGGGCACGCTGGAAAACTTGCTTTCCTGCAGTCAGGTCTGGGCCAGTAGTGTTGGGGTCATAATATGCTCTGCTCTTAATTGCGGCCATGACAGTACTGAAATTCGAGTCGGGTATCTTGGCCTTGGTCAGAGTGCCCGTCTTCCAAACACTATGTTGCCGTTGGTCCGCAAAGACATCGTAATTGTCCTTTTCTGCGATGAGCGCTTGATAGCCTTGTTCATCAAGGTTGATCCATCGTCCGGCTGTTTTACCATCGCAGACCAGAACGTGGGCGACTATCACCCCTGTATCGTTGAACCCTGCTGATGAATTCTGTCCAAGAGATGCAAAGAGGTGTTCTGGAGACCGGGACGTGACGATTCGACCATTCTCCACTACCAAGACATCTGCCAAAGCCAAAATAGTCACGCCCAGCGATCTAGCTTGGCGTTCAATGGCATCCGTTAGAAATTGGTTGGTTGGCACAAACATCACGAAAGCTGAACCATTGTGCTGGGCAGCAATTGCCCCCAGAACTTCTGTATATTCTTGAGCTGATAGGCGGGAAGCTAAATATACAGGATATTTAACTCCTGGCCCCGGGATGACGGATCCCACCCGATAAATATTGGCGAGGTCTGATGATTTTTCGGGCTTGCCACGAAGGCTCATGGCAGTACTAATTTGATTGCAAAGAACCAGCATATTTAGGCTGAGCTGTGCCAAATCATGTTCTGACAAGATAATGTCTGTACACTCAGATGGCCGGTTCCCGCAAACGGCGTGATATTCATCCTCAATTTTAATGACGGTGCGCGGACAGCCATCTCCCCGACGTTTTAAACAGGGGAAGGTTGGCGCAGTTTTGCCCTGGCGGAGAATATTGGTTTCTTCCAGAAGTATCGTTAAATCTTTTCCGAGCAATCTCTGAATATGACGACGTGGCCCACCAAAGCGGGGCGTCGCCTCAAGCTGCGTCCACCAGTCCGTTAGCATCAGTGTCCCCAGCTATCAAAAAACCATTTGCACGAAGGAATGCCTCTGTCACACCGCCATCCTTATCCCGATTATAATCTGCAACGTTGGGAAGGCGGACTTCCAGCTTACGTGGTCTGCCACCACTTTTATAACTGAGCATGAAGCATGCACGGACGATCCCCCCAGGCAACATCGCTAATGTGCCGGCCCCAGAAACCATTTCTGTCAGGTCATCTCCTTTGAGGTCCTGTCGGCGGCAATCAACAGCATCTACTTCCAATGTAACCTCGGTAAGGCAGGCCCATTCAAGCCCATCAACCAAAGTAAGTACGCCACCGTTTGTTTGCAGGGAATGAAGACAATATGGAGCGGCATCCAAAAAATATCCGATATTGCTGGCAAGAACCTGCCCGAGAGCTTCACGATATGCCTTACGCTCGGGCTCATAGGATGCGTGGATTTTCAGAATGCCGGTCTTGGTGTCGTAAATAATTGAGTCATGTTTTTGAGGTCGCCAGCCGAGGCGGGAAAGTTCCAGATGGTTCGTGATATTACCGTCGGCGCGAAAAAGAGCGCCATGGGTGATCAGGATATGAATTTCATTTTCTTCCTGATAAACGAACAATTCGCATGTGCGGGTGCGTTTTTTTTCTTCAAACCATGGCCCCAGAATGGCTTTAATTTTATCCCTGCCAGTTTCCGTAGCTGAAAGATCAAAACGTTGATAATCGCATGACCGGTACTCATAATATCGCTTAACCTGCCGAGCTACCAATTTTTCATGGCATACCTTGACTACAATGGGGTGTTCAATAAGGACCAAGGTTGCAAAATCTCCTGGTGAAACGTCATCAGGAAACAGCTTTAAACTGATTCCCCTAAGGTCAGCTTCTTCAAAAATACGCTGTACCCCACCCTCATCCGAAATTTCATCGAGGATATAAAGGTCACTGAGCAAATCGCCAGGCATGTCTTCATCCGATTTTGTAAAAACTTCAAGCAACTGTCGCGCACAGGCATCGTCGTTGGACAAGGCATTAATATCGAGTCCTTGCCGTAGAAAATAATCACTATGACTGGCCAGCAGCCTGCTTAAGATTTTTTCTTTATCCAGAGATTGGAGAAATGATAAATTGCCAAAAAGGCGAAATTTAAGACTGGCCATGTAATAATTCCTAACAAAACAAGGGTGGTGAACTGACGATGAGAGCTCTTTAAATTAATCGGGACCGACTTTCTTCTTCATCCTGAACAAGTTTTAGATCGAGAAGCCGGTAGCACATGGCTTCATTAGACACGTTAGTAAATTGACCATTGTCGATAATGTCATCGGCTATGGCCCGGAGGGGTGGGATTAGGTTTCCGCAATTTTGTGGATTATTTAGACCTTCGATGCTCACCACATTATCACTAGAAACTTCCTGGACTGCTGATCGTATGGCAGCACTTGGCATCAATAATCGGGCGGCAAATTGGTCAGCTTGCCATTCTGCAGGTGCCTTGCCTGATTTAGCTCGGCACACAATAGCAGGGGTCGCAGTCTTACCATCTCGAGATTGGAACAGGGACAACGACATCTTTTCCAACTCATACAATGGACGATGTAGCTGCCAATGACCGATTTCATGAGCCATAGTGAAGGCCAAACGTCCTTCCTTACTTTCTAATGACTCGTCGATACAGATCCGTGATTCTTCGAACCATGTGGCCCCAAGGACGTCAGGCATTCCCAACCTCGACTTGAGGTTGTCAATTTCCAGGGTCAAGCCAAGATACCCCTCAACAATTTCATCCACGTCAATGGGTGGCTTTGCCGGTTCCTTGCGCCACGTACTGTAATTGTGGAGTAACTCACGGACAGCATGGTCAATATCAGTGGGCTTGAGAAAGGGTACTTTTAACGCCTGCATTAATCTTCGTCCTTCACCTTGTTCAGCAGCTTCATAAGCTTTTCTGCTGATACGTTTTGTTCCTTGGCCTGACGTAAAAATGCAGGCATTCCAGGATCAGATTTAACGAGGTCACTGACTTCTGCAGATACCCGGCCTGCCAATGCCATCAATTCATCAAATTCATCTTCCAATATAGTGGACAGTTTTTTAATCACGTCCTCGCTTGGTATTGCTTTTTCCGTATTGGTTTCTACGCGCGATAGAAAGGTTGGTGAGATGCCAACTTTCCCTGCCGCTTTTCGAAGTCCTATATTTTGCTCCGTGCGTTTGCGCCGAATTCTTTCGCCGAATGTCTCGGTAGCCATTTTGCATCCTCCAATTTATAACTGTTTAGTAAACCCTAAACGATAAAGAGTCAATCATCAGAAATTCTTTGTCCCATTTCCCCATGAAAACCCGCGTTTACATATTGAAAGCGAAAACCAACCCGGTCGCTAGAACAGACGAAAATGTAAAATGCAGCATAACGCCCTTGATCCGATTCGTATGACACCAGCCGAGCGCCTTAACGAAATTGCGGAAATTCTTGCCGTCGGCATCATTCGCCTACAGTCAAGTGGACAATCCGCAAATCAAAGAGACAGTTCTCTGGACTTCACCGCCAACCAGAGCATGCATGGTCATGACATTAACGACCATGGAGAAAGCAAATGAATTTAAGTGTTATGGCTCAGGTGGCATCCCTACCGGATAAGCCTACCTCGGACCTGAAGCTAATGTGGCAAGACCTATTTGAAACCAAGGCACCGCCATACAATCGATCTTTTTTGATCAAACGTCTTAGCTATCGCCTTCAAGAATTAGCCTTCGGTGGATTGTCGAAAGAAACACAAATTCGATTGGATGCTTTAGCCGATGATGCAACTTGCACCCATTCCAGAAAATCAAAACGCAAAGCCGAATTTCGACCTATTTCGGGAACCCGATTGATCCGCGAATGGCAGGGTGTTGAGCATCAGGTCACCGTCCTGGACGACGGTTTCGAATACCAAGGGTGCAAATATAAAAGCCTGTCCGTCATTGCCAGAACCATCACCGGCACTCGCTGGTCCGGTCCTGTATTTTTCGGGATTAAAAAACAAGGGAGCGGCACATGACACAAAAAACAATCCCAAAAATCCGCTGCGCCATTTATACACGAAAATCCTCCGAAGAGGGTTTGGACATGGAGTTCAATTCCCTGGACGCCCAGCGAGAATCTTGTGAGGCTTATATCGCCAGCCAGAAACGCGAAGGCTGGCTTCAGGTCCCAGACTATTATGATGACGGCGGTTTCTCGGGCGGCACCCTTGAGCGCCCGGCCCTAAAACGCCTGATTGCAGATATTGAAGCAGGTCTCATCAACTGCGTTGTGGTCTACAAGATCGACAGGTTGAGCCGTTCCCTCATCGATTTTACAAAGCTGGTAGAAGTCTTTGACCGCCATAACGTCACCTTTGTCAGCATCACCCAGTCATTCAATACGACAACCAGCATGGGGCGTCTGACCCTCAACATTCTGCTTTCCTTTGCCCAATTCGAACGTGAGGTCATTGGGGAACGCATCCGCGATAAATTTGCCGCCAGCAGAAAAAAAGGCATGTGGATGGGCGGAACGCCGCCTCTTGGCTACGATGTCAAAAATCGAAAATTGCTTATCAACGATACCGAAGCAAGTTTGGTTCGACATATCTTTGAGCAATTTACCCGTATCGGTTCAGCCACTTTGTTAGTAGGCGAGCTTAAAAAAGATGGATATTGCACCAAGACCTGGGTGACGCAGAAGGGCCGAGTTCGAGAAGGGCGACCCATCGACAAGGGCTTTCTTTACAAGCTTCTTCACAACCGGGTTTATTTGGGCGTTGCAGTCCACAAAGGCGAGAGTTTTCCCGGCGAGCATGACGCCATCATTGATCAGGTGCTTTGGGACAAGGTCCATTCTATCTTCGCCAAGAACTCAACAGCCCGGGCTAATGTTACGCGCGCTGCCATGCCAATGCCCCTCAAGGGTTTGATCCGCTGTGGCCATTGTAATTCAGCCATGACACCAAGCCACACCCGGCGGCGGGGAAAACAATACCGATATTACCTTTGCCTCAAGGCTTCAAAGAACGGCCACCGCACTTGCCCGGTGCGCAGCATCGCCGCCGGGGAAGCTGAGGCCGCCGTCGTCGGCAACCTTCGCGCCCTAGTGCGCTCTCCGGAACTGGTGGTTCGCACATGGCGCTCGGTGAATGCCGAAGGGACAAAGGTTCCAGAACGAGAAGTCAGGGACGCCCTAGGTCGACTGGATGATGTTTGGGATGAATTATTCCCCGCCGAGCAATCACGATTAATCCACCTGATGGTAGAGACAGTGTCGTTGAAAACCGATGGCCTCGACATTCGGTTCAGAGGCGAAGGCCTTGATACCGTTATTGAGGAACTTCGGGCCATTGAACATGATCACGAAAGGAACACCGCATGAAAATGGAGCTTTGCCCAGACGGGCATACAATCAAGGTATTTGTCCCTATGACTTTTCAACGCCGGGGTGGGCGTAAACTGATCATTGCGCCTGATGGTGCTGAGGACTGGGCTCAACCCAAGCCCAAGCAAGATAACACTCTGATTAAAGCAATCGTCCGTGCCAAACGGTGGCAAAAGATGCTTGAGGATGGAAAGATGCCTTCAAGCAGGCAGTTGGCGGAAAGGGAAAAAACCAACGCGTCCTACCTGGCTCGCATTCTGCGCCTGACCTTGCTCGCTCCAGATATTGTTGAAGCAATCCTTAACGGTCGCCAGCCAAAGGGGCTTCTGCTTGCCGACTTATTAAAACCGTTCCCGGTAGAATGGGATCGGCAAAGAGCGTTGTTTGGCTTCTCAAAGAAAGCTTATTAAGAACGGTTGGCCTTATATCACCGGCACCAAAACAGCCCCTAAAAAGATCAGTGCAGCGTTGGCCCATTTCCGCAGCATTTCTTATATTTTTTACCTGACCCGCAAGGACAAGGTTCGTTCCGTCCGACCTTCTTTCCTGGACGAGTGAATGTGCCGCTTTCTGGTAAATATTGTTTACGCTGTTTACGAAAATGAGCATGCATCCTCATGACCCCCGCCGCCGAACCAACCATGAGCTCATCGCGCTTTTTATCATCAATGGGTTCTTTGAAAGGACGCATCTCTAAATCATCGTGATTTTCATAAGCCAAAGCCATGATAGGAACCACGGCACCGCCATGTTCTTCGTCATTGATCAGGCCATCCCAGATATCGAAGCGCACATGCGTTCCGCTTATAAAACCATTAGCCCAATCATTACCAAGATACTCACCTTTCTCGTTTTCCTGAACCAATGGAAGGTAAACCTCTTCCTTGTCCAATTGAGCGTTAACATGGTTCCAGTGCCGATTGACAAGTTCCATGAAACGCTGGGCTTCATCCATCCCCTCAAAAACCAGATCGCCATCTTCGGTCGCGCCACCTTGAATGATCGGCATGTATTCACTTGGCATGACGAGATCGGGACAGCATGCCAGGGCGGCAAAGAAGCCATCAAGGGCTTCTGTGTTTTGTATTTTTCCGCCATCTTTCTGCGCAAGAAACTCATCGAGTTCCTTCAAGTCATTCTCTGTTAATTGTGAGGTGTTCATCATATCGGTAGCCTGGCCTTTAGTGTCGTGGTTCAGTTTATCTCTCTATTTTTTATCAGCCTTATCCCGTGATAAATACGATATTTTAATAGACTAGAGATGCCTTATTTTAATTCCAGATTCCTACCATAAGCAATCTCATTTCAAAACAGTACGCATTAGGTTTTTTTGTATATCATTGATTTTAATAGTAATTATTGAAGTGCACAGGAACGCGTACCTTTGCTAAAAGTGCACAGCCTTTAGAGAATATAACCGAAGAGAGAGAAAAAACGGCCAAAATATGATTTTTAGGGATGAGGTGCAGTGCACAGCTATTCCCGCAAAGCCACGCAGAAGCTGGTCTTTTCGACGGCAACAATCTCGGAGTGAGATCGTTGCCGATACGAAAATGGCGGTCAGGGAGGGATTCGAACCCTCGGTACAGGTTTCCCCGTACGGCGGTTTAGCAAACCGCTGGTTTAAGCCACTCACCCACCTGACCGCAGGACCGGCACATTGTGAAAAAATGGACCGCACCTTCGTGGCTTGTGAAGGCGAAAGCGTGTCTTAGGTCTGCGATCCGACCACGTCAAGCGCGACCTTGCATCTTTGCCATTCTATTGGGGCATTCATGGCGCACAAAGAACATCCATCTCACGTCTGCGAACATGCCATATAATTTTTACGTACTGTATACGCACTGCCCCACAACTGATTTTGTGCCCTGCACGCGCGTCAGATTTGTGTTACAAATAGGCGTGGGCCAACCCGTGATGGGCAATGATGCCATTGAACGCGCACGGTTTAGAAAGCCCTCTTGCCCGCGCAGCAATCGGCAACGATTAGGCACCTGCTTGTGGGCGCATATCGTTGATATCGATGCCAGCAACCGCAACCGGTTTTTTCATCGCATCCCGGCGGAAGGGCTCACCGAGTTCTTGGTTCAAAACAACTTCCAAGAACGTCGTAACATTGCCTTCCATTTGTTCTTTGACGGCAGTCCGCAGGGCTTCCGTCACCTCATCCATGGTGTGAACTTGAACGCCCTTCAGACCGCAGGCTTCGGCAACCTTGGCATACTCAACGCCTTCGTTGAGTTCGGTGCCAACAAAGTTATCATCGAACCAAAGTGTCGTGTTCCGCTTTTCCGCACCCCATTGATAGTTACGGAAAATGATCATGGTGATGGCTGGCCAATCATTGCGGCCACACGCTGTCATTTCGTTCATGGAAATACCGAACGCACCGTCACCGGCAAAGCCAATGACCGGCATATCCGGGCGGCCAATTTTTGCCCCCAAGATGGCGGGCAAGCCATATCCGCACGGACCAAACAAGCCCGGCGACAAATATTTGCGGCCGGCTTCAAAGGTTGGATATGCGTTACCAATCGCACAGTTGTTACCGATGTCTGTCGACATGATGACTTCTTTCGGCATCGCCGCTTGGATGGCGCGCCATGCCATACGGGGCGACATATGCTTTGGTTGACGGGTACGTGCGCGATCATTCCAGTTCGTGCCCGGATCATCATCTTCGTGATCCATCGACGCCAAGGTTTGCAACCAACGAGATTTTGTCACCGAAATAAGGTCTGTGCGATCTTTGCGACCGTTGTTGCCGGCGTTATCACTTAGTTGGTCTAGGATTTGCTCCGCAACCGCTTTGGCATCGCCTTGGATGCCTACCGTGACCTTTTTGGTCAGGCCGATCCGATCCGAATTAATATCAACTTGGATAACTTTGGCGTCTTTCGGCCAGTAGTCGATGCCATAGCCTGGCAGGGTTGAGAATGGGTTCAATCGTGTCCCCAATGCCAACACGACGTCCGCTTTCGCGATGAGTTCCATTGCAGCCTTTGATCCGTTGTAGCCCAGAGGACCAACAGAAAGAGGGTGCGAGCCTGGGAACGCATCGTTGTGCTGATAGCCACAGCAAACTGGCGCGTCCAGACGTTCTGCCAAGGCTTTTGAGGCTTCAATCGCACCGCCAATGACAACGCCTGCACCATTCAAGATCACAGGGAATTTTGCGTCCGACAGCATTTTGGCAGCGTCGGCAATCGCAGAGCGACCACCTTGTGGCAGTTCCAGGCGCACAATTTGTGGCAGATCGATGTCGATAACCTGTGTCCAGTAATCGCGCGGAATGTTAATTTGCGCCGGGCCACAGCCACGCCAGGCTTTTTCAATCACGCGGTTCAGAACTTCCGCCATCCGTGAAGGGTCACGAACTTCTTCTTGATAGCAGACCATGTCTTCGAACAAAGCCATCTGTTCAATTTCTTGGAAGCCGCCTTGGCCAATGGTTTTGTTGGCTGCCTGAGGCGTCACCAACAGCATCGGCGTGTGGTTCCAATAGGCGGTTTTGATCGGCGTTACGAAGTTGGTGATGCCTGGGCCATTTTGCGCAATCGCCATTGACATTTTTCCGGAAGAGCGCGTGTAACCATCAGCAATCATGCCAGCAGTACATTCATGGGCGCAGTCCCAGAACTTAATTCCAGCAGCCGGGAACAAGTCTGAAATTGGCATCATGGCCGAACCGATAATACCAAAAGCATGTTCAATACCGTGCATCTGGAGAACCTTTACGAAGGCTTCTTCCGTTGTCATTTTCATGGATTTATTCCCTTTTCATCAACGACGCCCGCCGCATGATCGCTGTGACGCTCTGTATTCTGCCGTGTCGATTACCACGTTGCTGCATTTGCGCCTATATCCACCATCGCCCCGATGTTGGTACCAGACACTTCTCATTTTTGTACTGATCATAGGTCCAGAGGCGCCACCGACAACCCACTGACGCGGTGCCGCACAATAGCATCTAAAACGAACCCCGATGCCTTGATATATTCCACATACTCAGCCAACCACATCGCGCCAGCCGTATTGCAGCGGTGGGTGCCGATGGCTTGCTGCACCGCATGAAAGTTACCGTCCAAGATGCGCACGTCTGGCAGCCTGGGCTTTTCCTTTAGTAAGGTCGGGCGAAGGGCTGCGAGAACCTCGAGTCTCTCTTCGGCAAAGGCATCAACCGATCCCTGAATGCTGTCAGACGAGACGATGCTCGCATGTTGAATGAGCGATCGAAGCTTCAAACCGTAGGCCGCCTCGCCCATAACTGATATTCGATTTCCCACTTGGTCCACCTCGGCGATGGACCGAATATGTGACTCGGCGGGCACCATAAACGTCGCCTCGATCTCACAATAAGCCGCTGTGAAGGCGATCTGCTCCGCGCGCTCGGGCTCTGCGCCAATATTGGCGATGTCCCATACATTTTCAGGGGCGGCATCTGCGGCCTTTCCCGCCGTTTCATACAGGACGAAGGAAACCGGAACCTTCAGCAGTCTGCCAATTTCGGTCGCCACATCGGGGGAAACACCGGTTTGAAGACCCGCATTCGATTCACCCGTTACCAATAGAAAATTGGCCATATTGAGTGCGGCACGCAGGGTGCCCGTCGGTGCAAGCTCTGCGATGATTTGTGGGGTGACGGACTTCTGCATGGATCAGCCTTCTTGAGTTTTGGTTTACGCACAACTTTCGGAGAGCTTATCGCGCGTGAACGGCGCATATGGAGAAGCACACTCTAAGACATTGGAATTCATAATGCCCACCTCATCCGCCCCGCTCAACATGACAGCCTTTGAATGGGGCTTGCTGCTGACTTTATCCGTGCTTTGGGGTGGATCATTCTTCTTTGCCGAAGTCGCCTTGGTCGATTTCCCCCCGATGACCGTTGTCGCCGTCCGTGTCATTTTGGGGGCGGCCATTCTGCATCTCGTTCTTGTTGTCATTGGCAAGCCAGCCAGACTGCCCATGAAACTGTGGGGCGCCTTCATCGCCATGGGCCTCCTGAACAACGTCATTCCCTTCTCGCTGATTGTGTGGGGGCAAGTCCACATTGCCAGCGGCCTTGCCTCTATTCTCAACGCCACAACGCCACTTGTTGGCCTGATCGTTGCCCACCTTATGACACGGGATGAAAAAATAACGGGAGCAAAGGCTGCGGGTATCATCATTGGTTTTGCAGGTGTTGCCGTGATGATCGGCAGCAGCGCGCTTGAAACATTGGGCACAGAAGTTTGGGCTCAATTGGCCATTTTGGGCGCAACGCTGTCGTATTCGTTCGCTGCTGTCTTTGGCAAACGGTTTAAGGCATTACCGCCAACCACTGCGGCTGCCGGTCAACTCACCGGCAGTGCCATCGTCATGATCCCCCTGGTGTGCTTGATTGATCAACCCTGGACACTGCCGCAACCAAGCGCACAAAGTATGCTGGCTTTGGTCGGCATTGCCGTTTTTTCGACCGCATTGGCCTACGTTATCGTGTTCCGTATTTTGCAGTCGGCTGGTGCGGTGAACCTGTTGCTGGTCACGTTCTTAGTGCCCGTTAGTGCGATTACCATGGGTGTTCTGATCTTGGGCGAAAGCCTAACGCCCGATGAAATCATCGGCATGGCACTGATCGGTGTGGGGTTGGTTTGTGTGGATGGGCGGTTGTTACGACAGGTCAAGAAAGCTAGTCACTAACCGGCATCGGCTCTGAAATATTGTAAGACACAATGCCGCCCGTCAGGCGTTTCAGTTCTGGGATACTGAGCGAGAAAACGCAGTGCGGATGCCCCGCTGCCGCATGAACCATATCAAACCGTTTTAGAGACCGGTCGATAGCGACGGGCAGTTTGTGGTTCATGCCCACCGGCGACACACCGCCAATTGAAAACCCTGTCGCGCCCTTTACCTCGCCCGCCTCGGCACGGCGAACGGCCCCTTCCATGAAGAAAACTTTCGGTAAATTTTGTTCCTGGCAGCGCATGTCGCCGGCGACCAGGGCCATGACAATCCGGCGATCAATGGCGAAGACCAAAGACTTCACAATCTGGCCCATCTCACAATCCAGAGCTTTTGCCGCGTCAGCAGCGGTGCGCGCGGTTTTATCGAGCTCGACCACACGATCACCCAGCCCCGCATCAACCAGGGCTTTGCGCACACGCAGTACAGAGGGATTTTCAAGATTACTCATTGGGCTGGAACCTCACGGCGGATGAATCCCAGAACCTTAGCAGAGCTTAACCCGGCACCGCCATGCCCCGTTGCACGGCGGGCCGCGACGTAATCGCGTTCATCCAGCGCCAGACGTTGGGGCATTGAGCTTCCAGATCAATCTCATGCCATTCCCAGCGCATGATCCACGGATAGGTCGCGATGTCCGCAATGGAATAATCATCGCCCGCCACATAGGCAACCTCGCCCAAACGTTGATCCATAACGCCATAAATACGGTGGGCCTCTGTCCGATAACGGTTTTTGCCGTAGGGCACGTCTTCTGCGGCGAACTTCAAGAAGTGATTGGCTTGGCCTAACATGGGACCCAAGCCGCCCATCTGAAACATCAACCACTGCAATGTATCCATGCGCTTGCGCTCATTATGGGGCAACAAAGCACTATCGGTTTTTTCAGCCAGATAGATCAAAATAGCGCCGGATTCAAAAATTGAGATCGGTGTGCCGCTTGGTCCATTCGGGTCAACAATGGCCGGGATTTTGTTATTGGGGCTAATCTTCAAAAAGCTCGGCGCGAATTGTTCGTCTTTCAAGATGTTGATGGGATGAGTTGCGTATTCCAGCCCCACCTCTTCCAACATGATCGACACTTTTTTACCGTTCGGTGTACCCCAGGTATACAGATCAATCATGGTCCGGCGTTTCTCTTTTTCAAATAGATGCGATTAACCAAACAAGCCGCCGAATTTGCGCTTATTCTTTTCATCATAGCGCTGATGATAATCTTCAGCCTTCCAAAACGTCACTGCATCGCTGATTTCTGTGACAACGGGATAGGCGTGAAGCCCTGACCCATTCAGCGCATTCTTTGATGCCGTGGCTTTGGCGCGCTGGTCTTCGTCATGCACAAAAATAGCCGACCGATACTGACTGCCAACATCTGGTCCTTGGCGATCTTTCTGGGTTGGGTCGTGCATACCCCAGAACGCGTGCAATAAATCGCTATAGGTGACGGTTTCATCATCAAACGTAACCTGAACGGCCTCTGCATGGCCGGTGTTTCCGGCACAAATTAGTCGGTACTCTGGGTTATCGGTTTTGCCACCCGTATAACCGCAAATGGCATCTTGAACCCCGGTGATATTACGGAACGCTGTTTCAATGCCCCAAAAACATCCGGCAGCGAAGGTGGCTGTTTGAATCGTCATGGTCAAAATCTCCTGATCTACAATGACATAATCTTAGGCTAGTCCCGAATCTGAAGTTCGTATCATTTGGGACAGCCGCTTTTCGAACTTCAGATTCGATCCGGACACTAGATATGATCGCGCTCTTGCTAAAATCAAGCCGCGCGGCCCGCACCTTCGCCTAAAGCCTTCGTGATATCCTATTCTTCGCCGCGTGACGTGTCGTCGCGCCGGTCGCCGCCCATAACAGGGTAGATTTCTCGGTTCACATGAATGGCGAAACCGGTGCCTGCCTCGCCATACATATTAAAGGCAATGTTGGCACCTGACTCTTCCAGTTCCGCAGCTTGATCTTCAAACTTTGCGAGGGCCGCGACATATCCCTTGAACCCACCGTCGCGGATGCGTTCCAATGCATACATGTTGGCCCGATGTTCCGGCATCGCCAGTATCACAACTTTACATTTCCGCGGTTGATCGGCGAGACGTTGCCAAAAATCTGAATCCGTCGCATCCCCATGAAGAACATGGCGACCAGCTTGGACGTGCTCTTCAACACGGCTGAAGTCGCTTTCGATTCCAATGACACAATCACCGTATTGATCGGAGAAGTGCCGATAAGCACCCGAGCCAATACGCCCCATACCAAAGACTGCGATCTCTGAATTTCCAATATCCAGCGGCGTGTCTTCCGGGTGGCGTTTATCCGTTTCAATCCGATTCAGCAGCGGGCTAAAGCGCGAATAGATACCGTGCGCAGAAACATTCAACGGTGCCGCAACAACAAACGAAAGAGCGACTGCAATGGCAATGGCTGTAAGCCAATCACCACTTAACATGCCTGTCGAAACACCAACCGCCCCAACAATCAGGCCAAACTCTGAATACGTCGTCAGGCTTAGGGCAGACAACATCGACGACCGCGCCCGAAGCCTGAACCGAGTCAACAAGCCTAAGAACAACGCCCCCTTAAACGGCAGCAAGACAACCAGTATGACGGCGACAATCAGGTGATCCAGCGTGGGTGAATTTGAAAGGCCAATCGCCAGAAAGAAGCCAACCAAAAATACTTCTTTAAATGCAAATAATGACTTGGCAATTTCCCCGGCGCGGGGATGTGATGCCATTAACATGCCTAAAATTAGCGCACCCAAATCTGCCTTCATACCAACCAACTCGAACAGGCTGGCCCCCAAGACCACAGCCGCAAATAGGCCAAACATTGGCAACAGCTCGCCGTGGCCAACACGGTTGAATAAGTAACCCAGCAGCGGTCGAGCAAAGATCAGACCAAACAACAGCACAGCATATATTGACGGAATCTTGCCCAACGAAACCGTTAAAAATATCACGGCAAAAACATCTTGGATTATCAAAATGCCGATGGCTGTACGACCGTGCAATGAGGGCATCTCGCCCTTGTCTTCCAACACCTTGACCGCAAACACGGTAGATGAAAACGACAACGCAAAGGCAATCAGCGCCGCTGTCTGCCAATCAATACCCGTAAACATCACGGCACCCAACGTGCCCAGGCCAATGAACAGGGCCGAGAATCCAATGATTGTGACGAAGGCATGGGTGAATGCGCCGCCCCAGATTTCTGGTCGCGCCAACGTGCTGAGTTGCAGTTTCAGCCCAATCACAAACAATAATAACGTAACGCCGAAGTCCGCAATGGGTTGAATGGCGGGGTCCATCGGCACACCCATGAAACTAAGGACGAACCCCGCTGCGACAAAACCCACCATTGGCGGTAACTTTATTTGCCGTGCGGCAAATCCTAATAAAAACGCGATGGCGATTGACACTGGCAACGGAGGCAAGGCGTGAAATGCGTTTGTGATACTATCCATGGTCAATCCGTTATTGAATTAGGTGCCGCATTCACCCGAATCGCAGCATCTAGATATCATACCATTGTCTGGGGGACCTGTGGCACCCACCCTGGCAAATGACAGGATTACTTTGTGCATTTTACCAAGTCAGATACTTGTAAGATTACGAACAGGCATCTATTGATAGAACCAACACCGCACTTAAAGTTTTGGAAAATTTATGGCCACAATTCTTGTCGTCGATGACGAACCAATCATGCGTGCTTCTGTGCAACGTGTCCTCGCAAGCAAAGGGCATACGGTTTTCGTGGCCGAAAACGGCGCGATTGGTGTTGAACTGGCTAAGTCGGAACGACCTGACCTTATCGTGATGGACTTAAACATGCCCGTCATGGACGGGTTTAAGGCCACCAGGACCATTCGCAGTGCCCCTGAAAATATAGGTGTTAAGATTTTGGTTCTGACAGCAGAAACCATGACGGTCAATTACGAAGCTGTATATGAAGCGGGTGCAGATGCCTACCTCAGCAAACCGATTGACTATGAAAATTTAACAAAGCGTGTCACCGAACTTCTGAGTTGAGAACCTCTGGCATATTCGATGCCTTGAAATAGTCTGAATGGCTGTAAGAGCCTACAGCCATTCCATCTCAAAGGGATAGGTCGACATGGGTACCGTGCCCGTTTTCGTGACGATTACTTGCTCTTCAAGCTTCACGCCTTCACGCCCGCCTTCAACACCAATGAAGCTTTCGACACACAAAACCATGCCCGGCTCAACAACGCCGTCATACCCCTTTGCGTCAAAATCAACGGACTGTTTGATGGAAGGGTATTCATCGGCCAAGCCAACGCCATGTATGCAACTGCCATAGCGGTTAGAAAGAAACTCTTCTGGAATTTTCCATTGCGCCTCGGCATGGTCCCGAAACGTCATCCCCGGTTTTAAGATTTCCATGTTGTGCTGAATTTGCTCATAGGCCGCCACATATAACCGGCGCTGTTCATCGGTCGGTTTGTCGCCGCAGACCCAAGCCCGAGAAATATCGGAACAATAACCATAAGGGCCAATCAGGTCCGTATCGAAGCTGACCATGTCACCGGTTTGCACTTGGTTCATTGAAGCCTCGCGGAACCACGGATTGGTGCGCGGCCCAGCAGAGAGCAAGCGGGTTTCAATCCATTCACCGCCAGCACGAATATTTGCCTCATGCAGTTTTGCCAGCATGGCGTTTTCCGTGACGCCCGGCTGCATGATCGCCCGCATGTCGTCCATGCCTTCTTGGCAGGCGGTCATAGAAACCTGCATCAATGCGAGTTCACCGGCCGACTTAATGCACCGCGCCCGCTCGGCAATGCCTTCGCCGTCCACCAAATCAATACCGCGGCCCCGCAGAGCGTCCGCCCCAACAATGGAGAGATGATCCACCGCCACACGCTTGTTGCCGCCACCATGAATTTGCACCAAATCCGTGATCTGATCGCAAAAACTTTTGAGGCGCCGTTCGGTCTCGTCCCCTGCCGTGAAAAAATAGAATGACGGCATCACCCGGTATTCATCAACGCCGGGTAGGTCTTCGGCCAAATGCGGATGGTTGGCATAGTCAAATAGAATAACGGGGCCATCGGTTGAGACAAACACACAGCGGGTTTCATAGTGTGAACACCAGACTTGCATGTTGGTCGCGTCGGTCGCATAGCGCGTATTCAGCTGATTGAAAAACAACCCACCAGCAACGTCAGCGTCCCTCAAATGATCGCGCAACCTGCCCAGGCGATAGGCGCGAACCTCGTTCAAATCAACCGGCGCTTCTGAAAACTCCATGGCGCCATGTTGGCGAGCAGGCTTTGTTAGGGGGGCCGTAGATGTTTGATCGTCGGGCATGGATATCTCCTGCACTGCGCTGATGCCGAATTGCGACCATAACGGTGACACGGCTGTAAAGGCCGCGCTAGCCCGAAGCGCCTTTCATCACAAATTGTGTTCGTGTGCATACGCGAAAAGCGAACGAGGCACCGTCGCAAAGACAGGCCTTGGATTCAAAGCATCAGCCAAACGAATAGTGACCGTGACACGGTATTGATGCCAGCGCTAGTCTAACGGATTCAATAAAACGCAACTGTTTAACCCCATTAAGGTCGGGCAACGATGACGCCAAAACCAACGTTTCAAAAGCTACCCCATCGCGGTTTTGGCATTCGCGTGGACTTTGGTGATGCTGGGCCAAAAGCTGCCATTGATGGCGTTCTGCAATTTGCTGACGTGCTGTTAGAGCGGTTCGCCGATGCGGGCGGGCTAATCGTGATTAAAGGCCTGAGCGGCCTGAAGGACGCACCAGAAAAGCTGCTTGAGATATCAACCTTGTTCGGCCCCGAGGTCGAAAACGTTCACCAAACCCTAACCGCCCCTCGGTTCTTTCACGAGGTGCCAGAAATTATGGTGCTGTCGAATAAACCGCCGTGCCTACACCCGCCGCCACCGAAACCACCCGCTGGCTCAAGTGGTGAAATACGGGTTCAGTTTCCCGATCAGATCAATTGGCACACGGACCAAAGCTATCGCCGCCCACCGCCTGATGTCTCGCTGCTGTTCAGCGTCACGGCCCCACCTGCGGATCAGGGCCAAACGCTGTATGCGAATTGTACAGCGGCGTATGAAAGCCTGGATGCGGAAACCTGTGACTTGATTGATGGGCTGGTCGGCATTCACGCACCCAGTTGGATTGGTCGCACGCCCTGGGATGTGCGGGATGGCGTGATGCCTGATGCGCTTCTGCCGCACCAGATGCCACAACCCCAGCCGTTGGTGCGGGTACACCCGGATACAGGCAAACGTTCATTGTACGTCTGCGAAGAAAAGCAGATGGATTATGTCGATGGCCCAATTGTGGGCTTCGAGACCGGGCCCGATGGCGACGGCGCGGCGTTGGTGCGCCAATTACTGATTCACATTACACGGCCCGTAAACGTTTATGTCCATGAATGGGCAGAGGGCGACTTGGTGATAGGAGACAATCGCTGCCTGCTGCATTGCGCGACGTGGTACGACGCTGAGACCCACGCCCGCGAAATGTGGCGCACCACCGTCATGGGCAACCCTGGCAAGGCTTATGCGGGCGAAGCCAAAAGCTGGATTCCCGCAGACGGCATCAAAGTCATGCAGGGCATGGAACGGGCTTAGGCCAACACACAGGAGAGATCACAATGGCTTTGTATGAACTGCGGCAGTACGAAATTCGCCCGGGTAAAATGGAATCCTGGATACAGTTCATGGAACGCGAGATTGTGCCCTATCAAGTCGCCAAAGGCATGGTCGTTACGGGCATCTTTCGCGGAGAAACCGATGACAGCTTTTTCTTTTGGATTAGACGGTTTGAAGATGAAGCCCAACGCGAAGCGCTGTATCAATCTGTTTATGAAGATGGCGAATGGGAACAGCGTTTTAAGGATCGCGTCACCGAGCACATCGTCCGCGAGACCATTACCGTCAACCGCGCCATTCCAACGCCAAAATCTGTTTTGCAGTAACGGTGATCTACTACAACCCCACCGGCAAACCACCAGCGACGGGCAAGGCGATGCCTGTGGTGTAAGCTGACGACGGCCCCGCCAAATGGGCGATGGCCTCGGCGACTTCTTCTGGTGTGCCCGCCCGGCGCAGGGCAACGCTCGCGTATCGTTCTGTCATCACGTCCTCAACAGGAAGGCCACGCTCGGCAGCGATGCGGCTGTTTGCCCCCATGTGCATGTCCGTCATCGTATAGCCTGGACACACCGCGTTACAGCGAATGCCATTAACACCAAATTCGGCGGCCAGTGTTTTGGTCAGGCCAATCAAGCCATGCTTCATGGTTGTATAGGCGCCAAAGCCCGCGTCTGCGCCCAAGCTGCCGGTCGAGCCGACATTCACAATAGAGCCACCACCGACCCGCTGCATATGCGGGATGACCGCTTGGCAAAACAGCATGGGTCCCAGCAAGTTGACCCGATAGCTGGTGTTCCAGTCCGCCGGGTCCGATTCAAGGAACGGCCCAGTGCCGACGGTCGTACCCGCGTTGTTCACGAGAATGTCGACACCACCGAACGTCTCAACCGTTCGGGCGACACACGCTTTCACCTGATCGGCCTGGGTCACGTCTGTCTGAACGGATAAGGCTCTGCCGCCTACGGCTTGGATATCAGCAACCAAATCAGACAGCAGATCGAGCCGTTCTTTTGTTCCAGCATTGGTTTGAAGCGGCCCGGCGATATCGACAACCACCACCGCAGCGCCATTGGCCGCAAGCCGCCGCGCCGACGCGCTACCAATGCCATTCGGTGCGGCCGCGCCAGTGATGATTGCGGTTTTACCTGTCAGTGTTTTCATCGCCATCTCCTATTTCCTAAGAGATGGGTCAGTTGAAACCAACCTGCCAGACCCGCCACCCTTTTAGGCGTCGATCTCTGTTTCAAACAGCAGAGGCATTAACGAAGATTTGTTGGCCACAATATCGGCGATGGTCACGGAATCCAGTTCATTCATAAACACCGATAAAGCGCGCTTAAACGTCTGACTCAGGCGGCATATTTGGATCAGCGGGCACGTGTTTGTCGCTGGCGCAAAGCATTCCACCAAGTCCATTGTATCTTCTGTGCGTCGAATAATTTCACCGACGGTAATGGTGCTTGCCGGTTTGGCCAGCCGAAAGCCACCCGAACGCCCACGCACATTTTCTAAATATCCCCACTGCCCTAGTTGATGAACACACTTGGTCATGTGCGGTTTGGATATGCCGAAGGCCGTCGCAATATCGCGGCTGCGGCATAATTGCTCGTCGCGCATCGCCGCGTACATCAATGTTCGCAAGGCGTAATTTGAGAAAACAGACAGGCGCATTCTTATCTCTTTTTAAAAGCTTTATGAATTATATAACTTTTATATTGCGAAAAACAGCACATGCATTTATCCTGATGCCATCATCGAAACTTACACTTAAAGGATGAGTATCATGTTCAAAACGGCAAATGTTGGCACCATCGACCGCATTCTTCGATTTGTTCTAGGGGCTGTCTTAATTGCAACCCCGTTCGTGTATCCGGCAGAGATGTGGAATGATCCCATCTGGCGCTATGGTGCCATTGCTGTTGGCGTGGTTATTTTTGCCACGGCCATCATTCGCTTTTGCCCCGCCTATCGCCTGATTGGCGTTAGCACCTGCCGCACATAACGAAAACGGCTATCCCAACAGCTTCGTTTTCAAAAGTGCATTGACCTGGCCAGGGTTAGCTTTGCCTTGCGTGGCTTTCATCACCTGCCCGGTAAACCAGCCCAGCAGTTTCTCGTTGCCATCACGAACCTTTTGCACCTGATCTGGGTTATCGGCGATCACCTGGTCGACCGCCGATTCGATGGCACCTGTGTCGGTAATCTGACGCAGGCCTTTTTCTTCGACGATGGCTGTCGGGTCCTTCGACGTTTCCATCATAATCTCGAAAACATCTTTGGCGATGCGGCCCGAGATCGTGTCATCGGCCATTAAGTCAAGCAATTGGCCCAACTGATCGGCAGACACAGGGCTGTCGGCAATGGTTTTGCTGGCCGCATTCAGAGCGCCAAACAGGTTGGTAATCACCCAGTTCGCCGCTTGCTTTGGGTCGCGCTTACCACCGACCACGACTTCATAGAACGCGGCAGTTTCTTGATCGACAACCAGCACACCAGCGTCATAAGGCGATAGGCCAAAGTCAGCCATGAACCGTTCTTTTTTCTCATCCGGCAGTTCTGGCAACGTCGCAGCGATGACGTCGATATATTCCTGAGACAATTCAAGCGGCAGCAGATCTGGGTCTGGGAAATAGCGATAATCGTGCGCCATTTCTTTTGACCGCATCGAGCGCGTTTCACCCTTGTTCGGATCGAACAAGCGGGTTTCTTGAACCACATCACCGCCGTTTTCATAGACGTCAATCTGGCGAGAGGCCTCGATTTCAATCGCTTGCATGATGAAACGAACCGAGTTTACGTTCTTGATCTCAGCGCGGGTGCGGAACTCTTCACCGGCTTTGCGAACGCTGACGTTCACGTCGGCCCGCATCGAGCCTTGTTCCATGTTGCCATCACAAGTGCCCAAGTACCGCAGAATCGACCGCAGTTTTCGAACGTAAATACCGGCTTCTTCCGGGCTGCGGATATCGGGCTTGGAGACAATTTCCATCAATGCGACACCAGCCCGGTTCAAGTCGATGAACGATTTTTTTGGGTCTTGGTCGTGCATCGATTTTCCGGCGTCTTGCTCGACGTGCAGACGCTCGATGCCAATCGGGCGCGTGGTGCCATCGGGCATATCCAAGATGACCGTGCCTTCGCCGACGATGGGTTCTTCAAACTGTGAAATTTGATAGCCCTGCGGCAAATCGGCGTAGAAATAATTCTTCCGTGCAAACACGCTGTGGCGGTTGATTTGGGCCTTCAACCCCAACCCGGTACGCACGGCTTGTTCGATGCATTTTTCATTCACGACCGGCAACATGCCCGGCATGGCCGAATCCACAAAGGCAACCTGAGAGTTGGGCTCTGCGCCGTATTCGGTTGCAGCGCCGGAAAACAATTTGGAATTCGATGTGACTTGGGCGTGAACTTCCAAGCCAACAACAACTTCCCATTCGCCCGTTTCACCCTGAAGACGATAGCTGCTCATGACTTATGCCCCCGCGCATTAAAGGTCGGCAGCGCAAAGCCCGCCGCCCGTTCAATCATGTCGCCAGCGGCGAGCACCGTTTCTTCGTCCCACGGCTTGCCAATCAGGTGAAGACCTAACGGTAATCCTTCAGATGACAGCCCGGCGGGCACGGACATGCTCGGCAATCCGGCCAAGCTGGCAGGCACCGTAAAGACATCGTTCAGGTACATGGAAATCGGGTCGAGGTCTTCACCGATGGCGAACGCCGCAGACGGTGACGTTGGCGTTAAGATGACGTCGACGTCTTCAAACGCGGATTTAAAATCGTTCGCAATCAGGGTGCGAACCCGCTGCGCTTTCAGGTAATAGGCATCGTAATAACCTGCTGACAGAACGTAGGTGCCAATCAAAATGCGGCGCTGAACTTCGTCGCCAAACCCTTCGGCGCGGGTGTTCATGTACATGTCTTCCAGGCTATCACCATCCACCCGTAGGCCATAGCGAACGCCGTCATAACGAGCGAGGTTAGAAGATGCCTCTGCGGGGGCAACGACATAATAGGTCGGCAAGGCATATTTCGTGTGCGGCAAGGAAACAGGCACGCAGGTTGCACCGGCCTCTTCGAGCCATGCTTTGCCTTGGTTCCATAGCACTTGAATTTCCTCCGACATGCCATCAACGATGTATTCGGCTGGAATGCCAACGCGCAGACCCCGGGGATCACGGCCCAAGGCCGCTTCGAAGTTTGGCACCTCACGTGGCGCACTGGTTGAATCTTTCGCATCATGCCCAGCCATCGCCGTCAGCATGATCGCCGCATCACGCACCGTGCGGGTCATGGGACCAGCTTGATCGAGCGACGAGGCGAACGCAACGATCCCCCATCGAGAACACCGCCCATAAGTCGGCTTCAGACCAACAATTCCAGTGAAGCTGGCCGGCTGACGAATAGAGCCGCCCGTATCCGTCCCGGTTGCGGCCATGGCAATGCGGGCGGCAACCGCAGAAGCTGACCCCCCACTGGATCCACCCGGCACCCGGTCTTTGCCGTCACCTGCGTTCCATGGGTTAATCACCGGGCCGTAATAGCTGGTGATGTTGGCGGACCCCATGGCGAATTCATCCAGGTTTGCTTTGCCCAGCATGACCGACCCTGCATCGCGCAAATTTTGCGATACGGTCGATTCATAAACCGGATGAAACCCATCCAAAATATGTGATGCGGCGGTCGTTAAAACGCCTTCGGTACAGAACAAGTCTTTGATCGCGATGGGGATGCCATCCAGTGCACCACGGGCATCACCAGCAGCACGGCGCGCATCTGATTCGTCGGCGCGGCAACGGGCAATTTCGGGCGTTTCCGTAATGAAGGCGTTCAGTCCACGATTGGCCTCAATGGCCACGATGTGCGCGTCGGTCAGCTCACGCGACGAAATTTCTTTTGCGGCCAAGCGATCACGGGCTTCGGCGATGGTAAGGTTTGTTAAGTCAGACATAGCCTATTCCACCACTTTCGGGACGGTGAAAAAGCCGTCTTCTGAATCTGGAGCGTTCTTTAAGATACCGTCTGCGTCGTTACCGACCGTCACAACATCGGTGCGCATGGGCGCTGTCATCTCGGTGACGCTGGTCATGGGTGCAACACCATCCGTGTTCACCTCAGCCAACTGCTCGACCCAGCCAATGATCCCATTAATTTCTTGCGCCAATCCATCCAGCTTTTCTTCTGGAACCTTGATACGGGCAAGATATGCCACCTTTTGGACGTCGTCTTTGTCCAGCGCCATGCTGATGCTCCTCGGGGGGTATAGTGAAACCGGTTGAACGGCGCGGAACCTAACGCTTCCTTAGCCAGTGTTCAATCCTAAGCCATCAGGCCTTTTTGGCAGGTGCCGTTTCCGGCATGAACATCTCAAGTTTCAAAGGCCGAACAGCGCCCATCCAAATGGCACCATCACGGTGGTCAACGAGGTCATCACCAGTCTCTGGGTGAACAAAAACGACCAATCCGTTGCGGTTCAAGGCCAGCCACGGAATGACCATCAAAAACTTATCGGGTGCCACCGTTAGCTGACAGCTCCAGTCCGGGTGCGGGCCGACGGGGCGTTCATGCATGCGGCCCATGGGAATTTCAAAGCGATCACGGGCCTGTTCACACAGGGTGCAGGCCTGATCGACCGTTGCCGCATCAAAATAGACATGGGCGTGAAATCCAGAGATATCTGTATCCATCAGTTTCTTACTTTCTCAGGTTATTTGTTATTCAGAGATATCCGTCAAAGCCGACCAAACGGGCTCTTCCCACGCCCGCACGGCGAGGTTTAACGCCGCCACGAGGGCCTCTTCGATGGTGGACGCTGCTTTTTCACGGGGTTCGGGCGTTCGGCCAAATCCATCCAGAGAAAAACTATCGAACCGCACCACGTTATCTTCGGCACGATACAATGTAATAGCGGATAAAATTCTATCATAGTCACCGGCAATTTCGGGAACATCCAAGCTGATCTGAAAGACCGGGTTCTCTCGATTACCCAAAGGCCCCTCAATCAGGAACATGGGCAAGTGCACCCGCAAAATATCTTGGCTGGTGATACAGGTTAGGCGGACGTCATAATCTGATGTGCCGAACACTTCACCGCTGATCTCATCGGATGATTCATAACGAATGACATAATCACAGGCCGAGCTTTCCGAAGGGAAAATTCGCCCAGTCAAATCATTTTCAAGGGCACCTGGCATCGTTGGCAACATAACCGAGCCATAGACGAAACCAAACGGTTGGCCATCTTGGGCAATGGCAAACCACCCTTTATGACGGCCGATGACATCCGGTTTCGCACCATCCGATAATTTGCCAATGCGCTTTGAATTGGTTTGCGGCTTGGCGCGAATGTTAACAGCGCTGGTCACAATGTAGCTGTAGCGAACGGATTCGACCGGATAGCCCATCACGTCCGCAGCGTGACCCGGGAATGCTGTGATGACGCCGAGAAAACCAAGAAGGCAGATACGCGGTTTAATCATAGCCATAGGTTATCCGAAAATCGCCGCTGTCTCCAACCATTGAACTGGCATCGCCCCAATTTATTCCGGTATTGTTGCGACACCATGACCCTAATGACCCTGCAAGAATTTGGCACTGCGATGCCCACTGGCGAAGGTCGCGTGCTAGGCTTGGATATCGGCACAAAAACCATTGGCATTGCCTTATCCGATGCGAGAAGGCGCATTGCGACGCCGCTTGAGACCATCCGCCGTGTTAAAAAATTTGCCGATGATGCCACACGGCTAATCGACATTTTCCAAGAACATGCCGTGATCGGCTTGGTCTCGGGCCATCCGCTAGAAATGTCGGGCGACGAAGGTCCCCGCGCCCAGGGCAATCGGCAGATTCTCAGCAATATTTTGGCGGCTCTGGCCCGGGCTGATTGTGGGGACGTGCCCGCAATGCTCTGGGACGAACGCATGTCGAGCACGGCCGTTGAACGCACCCTCATCGATGAAGCGGACATGACCCGCAAACGCCGCCGTGAGGTGATCGACCGATCCGCAGCGGCGTACATTCTTCAAGGTGCCTTGGATGCCTTAAACGGCTAGTGTTCCAATCGAATCTGAAATTCAAAATAGACTGGACCATAATGAACCAAATTTCAGATTCGGGGCACTAGGCCGTTGGCATCAGCTTTCGATTCGCCTTAATGAGCTTGATGATGTCGTTGACGTAAGCTTGGCCACGCTCTGAGTAGCTCAACAACGTTTTGGCCAAATCAATAGACGTGGCCGTTTTGCCCGCCGCACGGGCACGGGCACGCACTTTCCGTAAATCCCGATAGGCCCGGTGCGAATTGATGTTGTTAAGATAGGCCCGAACCGCGTGGTTGATGCTGCCAAAAGCTTGAACCTCGTGTATTGCCTCCTCAGGGCGCCGCTTTGGCACCAAACCGCACCCCTCGCTAAAGCACCACTGGCCGAACAAGTTATTGCCCTGCCTTGCAAACCGCGACCGGCCCCAATTTGATTCCTTTGCCGCCTGAATTAAGGCCAACGGCACTGGCACCGCATCCACGCGGGCCATCAGTGTGTTCCAAGCCTTACCGTTCCATTCATCCATGCCGTACTCTTCTGCGATATCGGCAATCCACGTCGCTGTCGACTCATTCTCTCGGGCCACTTGTAGCTTTTCACGCAGGTCAAGAATGCGGATATTTTCTGCCTCGACAACTGGAGCCAATCGTTCAAAGAAGGTTCGCTTGCGGATATCAACTTCGACGTCATCCGCCGCCACCAAGTCTGTCGCGTCAAAATAACCTAGGCCACCCGTATCGACATGCTCAAAGATTTTGTATCCACCAAACCCGATCGCCAATATGACAGCCACAACAGCAGCCAGACCCTTAGGCCCCACGCGCCCATAAACGGTCGTCCACATGATTTTTGGATCGCGCATCAAGGGTCCTTATTCCGGGTAATCGAGAAGCTTCAGCAATTCACCCGATTGACGGCGAAAGGCGCGTAAGGCTGCATCGTCGAACCGTTCACGCCAGATGCCATTTTTCACATCGGGGCGCACCACGTCGTCCGCATGATTGGCCATGTGGCGCAAAACGTCTGCGGATTCATCCAGACCCAAAAACCGGCACAGTCGGCGCAATGGCTTTTCTGGCTGTTTACCCAAATCTTCGGCAAACAGTTGGAAATAGTGATCGCGATTCTGGCGGCCAAAGCGCCGCGCAGCCCCGACACTCTTGGCCCAATTTTTCGAAAAATATTCGGCAAAGTCAGCAAACGTTGGAAAGCGCTTTTGAAAATCACCCCCGGAAATACGCGTATTGAATTCCCAAGCCGATACCGCCTCGTCGCGACCATCGCGGACGACATGAATAACTTTGGCATGGGGAATGGCGCGGTGCAGCAGATCTAAGGCCAGCACATGCTCAGGGGTTTTGTCGCCGATGACTTTGGCCGTTGTACCACGCATCCACCGATCCATCATCAAACCCGTAGCGGCCGCCAGCAGGTAATCAACATCATCGTAGGTAAACCCTGCTTTGCTCTCGGGAAATCCGGCAAGCGTCAGGCGACGGTTTTGCACTTCGACTTGGCCATTATACCGATCAAAGGATTTCAGCATCATCGGAAACAACGTGTCAGAGAAATGCCCCTCGCCTTTGCGCACGGCTTCTGGATGTCCGTCTAAGGCCGCCATTAGCCACGCAGAACCCCAGCGGGTCGCGCCGGTGATGAAGACGACTTCTCGGTCAAAAACGGTACCAAGTCGGGAATGGATTGTGGCAAAATCAGCCATGAGTGAGGAATTTCCTTAAAACAATCTTTCGCCAACTGTACATGACGAGCCGCCCCAGAACCAAGCACCGAACCAAGCACCGAACCAAGCACCGAACCAAGCACCGAACCAAGGGGATGAAAAGATCAAAAGCAGAGGCTTGTCTGCGGGGCAATGCCCTGTATAGTCCCGCCTCGACATGGAAAACGCCGCAGTCGACACCCCAAAGTTCAGACACCGCCATTTGCTTGGCATCGAAGGGCTATCGCCCGACGAGATTACGTTGCTGTTGGACCTGTCTGAAAGCTACGTCGAACAAAATCGGCAGGGTGATAAGAAAAAGTCTGTTCTGCGCGGCCGAACGCTCATCAATCTATTTTTTGAAAATTCCACCCGCACCCGCACGTCGTTTGAACTGGCGGGCAAACGCCTTGGTGCGGATGTCATAAATATGTCGGTCTCGACCAGCGCGATCAAAAAGGGGGAAACCCTGATCGACACGGCCATGACGCTGAATGCGATGCACCCCGATGTATTGGTCGTGCGGCATCCAGATTCAGGCGCGGTCAAACTGCTGAGTGAAAAGGTTCACTGTGCGGTCATTTCAGGCGGCGATGGCAGTCATGAGCACCCGACGCAGGCTCTTTTGGATGCCCTAACCATCCGCCGCCGGGTCGGTCGTTTAGCCGGGTTGGTCGTTGCCATCTGCGGCGACGTTCTGCATTCCAGGGTCGCCCGCTCTAATATACTGCTTTTGCTAACCATGGGCGCGCGCGTTCGCCTGATCGCCCCAAAAACCTTAATCCCTGCTGCGGCGGAACGCCTCGGTGTTGAGGTGTTTTACGACATGACGGCCGGGTTGCGTGACGTTGACATCGTGATGATGCTGCGCCTTCAACAAGAACGCATGATGGGCAATTTTTTGCCATCGATTCGCGAATACTTCCGTTTCTTTGGACTTGATTATGAAAAGCTGGCGAACGCCAAACCGGATGCCTTGATTATGCATCCAGGCCCAATGAACCGCGGCGTCGAGATCGATAGCCTGGTTGCCGATGATTTTGGCCGTAGCGTCATTCGTGAACAGGTCGAGATGGGTGTTGCTGTACGCATGGCTTGCCTCGAGTTACTTGGCCTTCAGCCGCCGACGGAAATGGGGAATTTTTAGACCATGTCGGTGAAACTCTCTGATCCACTCGGTCGCACCGCGTTTGTGAATGCGCGCTTGCTGGACCCGGCAACGGGCCTCGACAAACTTGGCGCCTTGTTGATCGAAGGAGAAGCCATCGCCGATGTCAGCCCCAGCCTGTTCCGCAGCCAAGAGGGCTGGGACGTTCCTGGTGGCATTCGCAAGATTGACTGCCAAGGCCTCTGCCTGGCCCCAGGCTTGGTTGATATGCGGGTCTCGTTGGGCGAACCTGGCCAAGAACACAAAGGTACGTTGGCCAGCGCGGGAACGGCGGCAGCGGCAAGCGGCATTACGTCGATGGTATGCCTGCCCGATACGGACCCGGTAATTGATGACATGTCAGTCGTGGAATTTGTCGCCCGACGGGCGCGCAAGCTCGGTCTGACAAAGGTCTATCCTTATGGTGCCATCACCAAAGGACTGAAGGGCAAAGAACTCTCTGAAATGGGTTTGCTGGCTGAATCCGGCGCTGTCGCGTTTACCGATGCCACGCACGCCGTTGCCGATTCGCAGGTTATGCGACGCGCATTGGATTATGCGGGCACCTTCAATCTGTTGATTGTGCAACATCCGGAAGACCCATCACTGGCCAAAGGTGGCCATATGACCAGCGGCGAGACGGCGACTCGCCTGGGCCTGAGCGGTATTCCAGCCCAAGCCGAAGTCATCATAATCGAACGGGATTTAAGGCTTGCCGAAGTGACCGACGGGCGCATTCATTTTGCCCACATTTCCACAGCCGATTCAGTTGATGCGGTTCGGCGGGCGAAAGAACGCGGTATTCGTGTCACCTGTGATACGGCACCGCCCTATTTTTCTATGAATGAACTGGCCATTGGTGATTATCGGACGTTCACCAAGCTGTCCCCACCATTACGGCCCGAGTCAGATCGCCAAGCCATCATCGAAGGCCTACAGGACGGCACCATTGACGCCATTGCTTCTGACCACACCCCGCAGGATGAAGAAAGCAAACGCCTGCCCTTCGGCCAAGCGGCCTATGGCGGTATTGGCTTGGATACGCTGCTGTCGGTCTCTCTTGAATTGTTCCACAACGAATATCTGACGATGCTACAGATGCTTGATCTTCTCACCGCAAAACCAGCCTCTCTGTTGAACCTGCCAGCGGGTCGGTTAGAGAAAGGCCTTCCCGCCGACCTGTTCTTGTTCGATCCGGACACGGTATGGAAGGTCGATGCTCATCGCCTGCTCTCTAAATCAAAGAACACACCGTTTGATGGTCGCCCGGTTCAAGGCCGAGTCATTCGTACCGTGATTGATGGCCGCACGGTGTTTGAAGCGGCAAGCCACGGCGTCCCATCCTAATGCTGAATAGGGTCTGATAGCACCTTGGAACCGATTCCCTTCACCCCGATGACCGATGGCCTGGCGTTGGCGCTGGGTTATCTGCTGGGGTCGATCCCGTTTGGTTTGGTTCTGACCCGCTTGGCGGGCATGGGCGATATTCGAACCATTGGATCAGGTAACATCGGGGCCACCAATGTGCTGCGCACTGGCAACAAACCGTTGGCGTTCGCGACATTGGTTCTAGATAGCGGTAAAGGGGCGATCGCGGTTGGTCTCACCTATCTGCTGCTTGAGGCCTCTGTCGCCCCCGTTGCGGCGCTGTGGGCCGGTTTTGGAGCCGTCATCGGCCATAATTTTCCGATTTGGCTGCGATTTAAGGGCGGCAAGGGCGTAGCGACCACATTGGGCGTGCTGATCGCCTGCGCATGGCCTGTGGGGATTGCCGCCTGCCTGAGCTGGCTAGTCGCAGCGTTGGCCTTTCGCATGTCGTCAGTCGCGGCGATAGTGTCACTGGGTGCAGCACCGTTTTTCGCTTGGCACTTGATCCCCGCCCCCCTGACCGGACCGATGACCGGTTTAGCCGCTGCCTTAGCAATTCTCTCTATTGTGCGCCACCGCGCCAATGTTGCCCGCGTCCTGAAGGGCACCGAATCGAAGATTTCGTTTTCTAAGAAGACGTGACTGTCTTTTTCAGTTGAAGGATTGATCGAAAATGCGCGCATGGTTAGAATGCCTGTATGACCGATCCAGACCAAACGCCGAATGCCCCGTTCGCTGTTACATCGAGTTACTCGAAGGTTGAACAGCTTGCCCGAATTCGGTTGATTCGCAGTGAAAACGTTGGCCCTGTGACGTTTCACCGCCTGATTGAGCGGTTCGGCAGTGCGACCGAAACCGTTGAGGCCTTGCCGCGAATTGCCAAGCGAGGCGGACGCAACAAGCCGCTCAAAATTCAATCAATTTCAGAAGCTCAGGATGAGATAAAAGCGGCTGAAGACATTGGCGCGGTGATCTTGTTTCATGGGGATTCCGATTATCCGCCCTTGCTGGCAATGGCGTCTGATTCGCCCCCCCACCTGTTTGTGCGGGGTCACGGGCATCTCTTGAAAAAGCGCTGTATTGCCATGGTTGGTGCGCGCAATGCCTCATTGAATGGACGCCGCTTTGCCGAGAGATTGGCCATCGAGTTGGGAGAAAACGGGTTTTGTGTGGTCTCTGGACTGGCGCGCGGTATTGATGCCGCCGCCCATATCGGTGCCCTCACTTCCGGGACAATTGCCGCCGTAGCGGGTGGGGCAGACGTTGTCTATCCGCCAGAAAATCAGCACCTTCAGGCAGAAATTGCTGAGCAGGGCGCGATTGTTTCAGAAATGCCACCGGGAACACGCCCCCAAGCCCGGCATTTCCCAACCCGGAATCGGATCATTGCGGCCATGGCGCGGGGCGTGATCGTGGTCGAAGCGAGTCCCCGGTCTGGATCCCTGATTACGGCCCGTATGGCAGGCGAATATGGCCGTGATGTTTTTGCTGTTCCGGGTGCCGCCGGAGACCCAAGAGCACGCGGCACGAACCAATTGATACGTGAAGGCGCGATTTTAACAGAATCAATTGATGACATTTTAGAGGCTTTTTCTGGCCTCTCAAATGTATCGTTAGATGACGTGGAAGCCTCTGATTTCATTCATGGTTCACCCGTTAATACCCCAGATGATATGATCGATGAAGCTCGTGTTTGGATCGAAACTTTAATCGGCCCATCACCGGTTACGGTTGACGAGATCGTGCGCGATGGACAATTCTCCCCCGCCGCCATCGCTGGTGCCCTTCTCGAACTCGAGATTGCTGGGCGCCTCGAACGTCACCCTGGCGGCAAGGTTTCGTTGATCGTTTAACCCCGCCTGGAATATCAATCAGCCATGACATCTGTTGTCGTCGTCGAGAGCCCCGCAAAAGCCAAAACCATTAATAAGTATCTTGGCGATCAGTTCACTGTTTTGGCCAGCTATGGTCATATCCGAGATCTGCTCGCCAAAGACGGATCGGTTGATCCAGACGATAACTTTGCAATGCAGTGGCAACAGGATGCCCGATCAAAGAAACATGTGGACGATATTGCCCGGGCGTTGAAGTCTGCCGACCAGCTTGTTCTCGCGACCGACCCAGACCGCGAAGGCGAGGCCATTTCCTGGCACGTGACCGAAACCTTGGCTGCCAAAGGCCTGCTTGAAGGCAAAAACGTTCAGCGTGTTGTGTTCAATGAAATTACCAAAACCGCGATCCTCGCTGCCTTTGACCACCCTCGCGAGGTCAATAAAGAGTTGGTCGATGCGTACCTAGCGCGGCGTGCCTTGGATTACTTGGTTGGGTTTAAGCTATCGCCGGTCTTGTGGCGGAAATTGCCGGGCTCGAAATCTGCCGGACGGGTTCAATCTGTGGCCCTGCGCCTGATCTGTGAGCGCGAAGCAGAGATTGAAGCGTTTAAGCCCGTTGAATACTGGTCGATCGCTGGCCTTTACGACACACCTGCTGGCGAGGCTTTTGTCGCGCGTTTGACCCATCTGAACGGTAAAAAAATCACCAAGCTTTCCATTGGTAACGAAGCCCAGGCTAAAGATGCCGTTCGCGCGATTGAAGCGAGCACCGCAACGGTTGTTCGGGTCGAAAAGAAACAGACCAAACGCAATCCGTCACCGCCGTTTACGACATCAACATTGCAGCAGGAAGCCTCGCGCAAGCTTGGATTTGGCGCAAAGAAAACCATGCAGGTCGCACAGCGACTGTATGAAGGTGTTACGATCTCTGGCGAAACAACGGGCTTGATTACGTACATGCGGACGGATGGCATTGATCTGTCGGGCGAAGCCATCGCCGCGTGCCGACGCCTTATTCCCAGCACTTACGGTGACCGCTATCTACCGGAAGCGCCTCGCGTCTATAAAAACAAGGCCAAGAACGCCCAAGAGGCTCACGAAGCCATTCGCCCAACTGATGTATTTCGGACCGCGAAAGACGTCGCCCAGTATCTCGATGATGATCAACGCAAGCTGTATGAGCTGATCTGGAAGCGAACCATTGCCTGTCAGATGGCCAGCGCCTTGATTGACCAAGTTGCTGCTGACTTAGAAAGCGATGATGGCCGCACCGTGTTGCGCGCAACCGGGTCGACCATCGCGTTTGATGGCTTCCTGCGACTCTACTTAGAAGGCCGCGACGACCCTAACGATGACGACAAAGAAGACGGCGACAATCGCTTGCCGCCGTTGTCCGAGGGCATGGTTCCAAAGCGCAACGAGGTAAAATCAGAACAACACTTTACGCAGCCGCCACCGCGTTATTCTGAGGCATCGTTGGTCAAGACGATGGAAGAACTGGGGATCGGTCGACCATCAACCTATGCCAGTATCTTGGGCGTCTTGCAGGACCGCAACTACGTGATCTTGGATAAGAAGCGCTTTATCCCAGAAGACCGAGGCCGCGTCGTCACTAGCTTCTTGAGCAACTACTTCAAGCAGTACGTCGAATATAGTTTCACGGCGGAGATGGAAGAAAAGCTGGATGATATTTCTGGCGGTCGCCGTGACTGGCGCGACGTTCTACGCGAATTCTGGGATCAGTTTAAGATCGCGATCGACGGCACCAAAGACTTAAGTGTTCGCGAAGTTCTTGATGTATTGGACGATGTGCTCGGCCCGCACTTCTTCCCGGAACAAACCGATGGTTCGGACCCACGCCTGTGCCCAAAATGCTCTGCCGGTCGTCTGTCTCTTAAGCTTGGCAAGTTTGGCGCATTCATCGGCTGTGCGAACTATCCAGAATGCAAGTTCACTCGCCCGCTCGAAGTTGCCGACAGCAATAATCAATCTTTGGAACCCGGTGATGGCGGCCCACAGGAGTTAGGAACAGACCCAATATCAGGCATGGTTGTTTCCGTTCGCAAAGGCCCTTACGGCACCTACGTGCAGTTGGGCGAAGCCGAAGAAAAGAAAAAGCCAAAGCGGGCCTCTTTGCCACGTGGCATGACCCCGGCGTCCGTTGATCTGGAACGCGCGCTAAAACTGTTGGCTTTGCCGCGCGAAATTGGGGCGCACCCAGAATCCGGGGAAATGATTAAGGCTGGCCTCGGTCGGTTCGGCCCCTACTTGCATTACCAGGGCAATTATATCTCGCTGAAAGGCGATGATGATGTTTTGGAAATCGGCATCAACCGCGCTGTCGTTGTCATCGCCGAAGCACCGAAAAAAGCACCGGCCGTTGAGTTGGGTGCTCACCCGGTTGACGGTAAACCCGTCACCATGCGGATTGGTCGATGGGGACCCTACGTGCAGCATGGCAAGACCCGCGCCAATGTCGCCAAGGGCACTGAAGCCAGCGCCGTGACACTTGAAATGGCCTTGCCCTTGATCGAAGCCAAAGGCGGAAAGCCTGCGGTAAAACCGGAAAAGAAAAAGAAAGCCGCGCCGAAAAAGACCGCAAAGAAGAAAACCGCCACCAAGAAAAAGGGTACTCCAAAAAAGAAACCGGCGGCCACTGACGCACCGGCTGAATGAACGGAACCGTGGCAAAACCCAGCAAGCTAGGCTCACAACCCTTCCCCGCCCGTGCGGAGATTGTTCGCTTCATTCTTGAGAGTCCCGGTCCGGTCGGTAAGCGCGAGATTGCCCGCGCCTTCAAATTGGATTCTGTCCAAAAAATGAAGCTAAAAGGTATTCTGCGTGAGCTGGAAGCCGACGGATCAGTTCAGAAAGGCAAAGGCAAGTCGCTGGCAGAACCCGGCACCCTTCCCAATGTTTCGGTCATTGATTTGACAGGTTTGGATGACATGGGCGACGTCATTGGCCGTCCGGTTATTTGGGATCATGATACGCCCGTCCCCGTCATTCGCATGGTCCGTGACCGCACAAAAGCGGCGGTTGGTCCCGGCGATAAAGTTTTGGCACGCATGACACTCAAAGGCCCAAAGCGAAGCGATGGGTCCAGTCTGTACGAAGGACGCGTCATCAAGCGCCTCGCCCAACGCGCCCGTGAAGTGATTGGCATCTTCGAAGGGTCGTCTGAAGGCGGACGGATTATTCCATCAGACCGGAAAGCAAAATCGGAGTTAAAAGTTACAAAAGGCGATACGTTGGATGCGCAAGCCGGTGAAGTTGTCCGTGCCCGGGTCAATGCGGGTAAGAGCTATGGACTGCCTTCTGCCACAGTCATCGAACGCTTTGGCGGCGAAGGCGGTGCAAAATCTGTCAGTCTATTGGCAATTGCCGAGGCCGACATTCCCGTCGCTTTTTCAGAAGATGCACTCGCCGCGGCAAGCAAAGCGACAGCAGCACCGCTGGGCGGTCGCGAAGATTTACGAACAATACCTTTGGTCACGATAGACGGTGCGGACGCACGAGACTTTGATGATGCCGTCTTTGCCGAAGCGGATTCTGACCCCAGAAACCCTGATGGTTTTCATCTGATTGTCGCCATTGCGGATGTGTCTTGGTACGTGCAGCCGGGGCAGCCCTTGGACTCTGACGCCAAAGAACGCGGCAATTCGGTTTACTTTCCCGACCGGGTCGTCCCGATGCTTCCCGAAGCCCTGTCCAATGGCTGGTGCTCTTTGGTTCCGCTTGAAGATCGCCCTACCTTCGCAGTGCATCTGTGGATCAACGGCGACGGCACGCTGTTGCGTCATAAATTTGCTCGGGCGGCCATCCGATCCGCCGCGCGGCTGACATACATCCAAGTTCAGACCGCAATGGACGGCAAACCGGATGATACAACTGCGCCGCTGATGGATGCGGCCATCAGGCCGCTGTATGCCGCCTACGGTGCCCTGCTACGCGGTCGCCGGGCCCGTGGGGTGCTAGAACTCGAAATGCCTGAACGCACAGCTATCATCGGGCCAGAAGGCTCTGTGACCGGCGTTGAGGTACGCGAACGGGTCGATAGCCATAAGCTGATCGAAGAATTCATGATCCTGGCCAATGTGGCCGCAGGCACAGAGTTGGAAAAACGCCAAGTTGGTGGCCTGTACCGCATTCATGATCGACCAAGCGAAGAGAAGTTATCAGCGCTTCGGGATTTTTTATCCAGCATGGATATGCATTTAGCGGCGGGCAACATACGCCCCCGACAATTCAACGCGATCATCCAAAAGGCCAGCGAAACACCGCATGCACGCATGGTCAATGAGATCATCTTACGCTCGCAAGCCCAGGCGGTTTATGCGCCTGGCAACATTGGGCACTTTGGCTTGGCCTTGCGAACCTATGCACATTTCACATCTCCCATTCGCCGGTATAGCGATCTGGTCGTGCACCGCGCGCTGATTGAAACCCTTAAATTGGGCGATGACGGGTCGGTTCTGGAACCGGACGATCTGGTCCGCATGGGTGAGCATCTATCCGTCACCGAACGGCGCGCCTCTGGCGCGGAGCGCTCTGCCATGGACCGGTTTATGTCTCTGTTTTTGGCGGATCGGATCGGTGGCATATTTGACGCGCACATCAATGGCGCAACACGGGCCGGTCTATTCGTCACATTGGACGAAACCGGTGCCGATGGATTAATACCGATGTCACGGCTGCCGCGCGATTTTTATGACGTAGATGCGGCCCGTCACCGACTGGTTGGACGCGATTCGGGACAGGCATTTCAGGTTGGCCAAGATGTTGAAGTGCGCTTGGTCGAAGCCGCTCCTGTATCCGGTGGCCTTATTTTTGAAATCATGGGCAGTGGCGAAAGTGCTGCCCAACGACCACATGGCAATAATGCCGCAAGGATCAAAAAACACAAAAAGTCACATAAGAAGCCCAGCAAGACTCAAAAAAAGCTCCGACAAACGAAGCGTTAATGCTTTGATTGTAATGATATTTTTAAATCATTGAATTGTTGGCGTGACGCGCCGGGGCTTTTTGCGAAAGAATATCGACCATGCAGACCTTTCTGACACAATATTGGGTCGAATTGATACGCCAACGAGCTTCCAAGACGCGGAAGGCCGATTTGACGATCTGCTTACGCCCGTTAATGGTCGTGGGTCTTTTGGCTGTGCTGGCCGCCTGCGCCGCGCCACAGTCTTATCAGTCAACGGAAAGCACCGCATTCAGAGAGTTAGAAGCGGCCGAGGTCTTTGACGTTGGCTTTTCCAGCATACGGAATCGCGCCCTTCAGGCCGTACCGCACCGCGTGTTCGCCCTTGAAGGATTACGAGGTCTCGCCGCCATCGAACCCGCCTTAACGGTCGCCCGTGGGAAGACCGCAATCAGCATCATGATTGATGGTGACGTGGTTGCCGAGGGCGATCTTCCCATTGGCGACGATTCAAAAGCCTGGGCCGCTCTTGTCAGCCGGTTGATTATTGAAACCAGCCGGGTTTCTGGTGATTTACGCCGCGCACCCGCTGAACGTATTTTTGAAACCGTATTTGATGGTGCTTTGGCTGAATTGGATATCTATTCGCGCTATGCTGGGGCCGATGAAGCACGGCGTAACCGCGCCAAACGCGACGGTTTTGGTGGCATTGGCATTCGGTTTAAGCGCGATTCCAAAGCGATTATCGTGACCAATGTGACACCGGAAACGCCAGCAAGTCATGCTGGGCTAAAAACAGGTGATCGCATCGTTCGAATTGGTGAGACGCCCGTTTCGGGTATGGCTTTGAACACGATCGTAAATCTGCTGAGAGGCCCCATCGGCAGCACCATTGATGTTCAATTTAAACCGAAAGATGGCGATCTCCGGACCGAATCACTTTTCCGCGCTCACATTGTCCAACAGACAGTGGTTGAGCGACGAGCGGATGGTATCGTCTTTTTCCGAATTGAGAGTTTTAATCAAGATACGGCACGATCTTTAGCAACGGCCCTGCATGATGCCCAAGCGACCTTAGGGCCTAAATTACGCGGCGCTGTTCTTGATTTGCGCGGTAATCCCGGAGGCCTGCTTCGGCAATCTGTTCAGGTTGCTGACGTTTTCTTGGACAATGGCCGCATTATCTCAACCCGTGGACGACACCCAGAAAGCCACCAAGTTTATGATGCAGAAACGCGTGACGAGAGCGGAGGCCTTCCGTTGGTTGTTTTGGTCGACGGTAAATCCGCCTCGGCTGCTGAAATTGTCGCTTCCGCCCTGAGTGATCGGCAACGCGCCGTCGTCATCGGCACCAGCTCCTACGGTAAAGGCACGGTACAGACCGTCATACGGCTGCCAAATGAGGGCGAGCTAACGCTGACGTGGTCCCGGTTGATTACGCCCAACGGGTATACGTTGCACGGAACCGGGGTGATCCCCGTTGTCTGCACATCAAAGCTGGATGACAGTCTTTCCGTTGCGGCGCAGTCAAAAGCTCTCGAATCGGCAGCACATCAGCGGTTTGTCGATCATCAACCAGAAATGCTCTCGCTTGCAGCGGCAACATCTCGGATGGACCGACTGCACGCCCTGCGGTCGGCTTGCCCGTCACAAAGACGGAATCGGAACCTGGAACTTCAAATGGCCCGGCACTTGCTAGAAAATCCTGACCTTTATGCACGGCTGCGCGAGGGTCCCGCCAATACGGCGGAAATTCTGCCGGAATCCTAATTTTTAACAATCAACGGCACACCATAAATGGAATGACTGGCCAGAATACTGGTCTGTTCTTGACTTGAGCGTAGGCAACGCTATTGTGCCGCCTCTTCGGCGTCTTTGGCGCGTGAATCCCAACACAAGCGACGGCTCGATCGGCGCTGGACAAGGAACTTAGTTATGGCAAAACCGGCAACTGTTTTGATCAAGCTCGTCAGCACAGCAGACACGGGTTACTACTATGTGACCAAAAAGAACCCGCGCAACTCAACAGAAAAATTTGAGTTCAATAAATATGATCCTATTGCACGCAAACATGTTCCTTTTAAGGAATCAAAAATAAAGTAAGTAATCCGTCGCGATAGAACGATCAAACCGCCTGAGGATGTAAGTCAGGCGGTTTTTTTGTGCCAAAAATAAGCCCAAGCCAAGAAAAAGGCCCCCTGCTTGGCGGCCTGTTCTCAACGATCCGAACACTATTTATGTTTTAGGTAAGAAACTTCGCGACTGTTTCCAAGAAAACTGGAACAGAAATTGGCTTTGCTAAATACCCATCGCAGCCACCTTCTCTGATTTTTTCCTCATCGCCCTTCATCGCGAACGCCGTAACGGCGATGACGGGGATGTGCTTTAGGTCTTCGTCAGCCTTCAGCATTTTCGTGACTTCCAGGCCAGAAATCTCTGGTAGCTGAATATCCATCAGGATCAAATCAGGCTTGTTTTCTCGAGCAATCTGAACGGCATCCCTGCCATCCATGGTCTGCAAAGTGTCGTACCCATGAGCTTGCAGCAGATCGTTGAACAGTTTCATATTTAGATCGTTGTCTTCAACGATCAGCACGGTTTTTGCCATGTTGTCCACCGACTCCATTTGTATGGCGGAATGATGGCTATTTGGCTGGCCTATGTCAAACTGTCGTGTCAAAAAAATCTAGATAACTCAAACGGATGCGTCAAAAAAACGCCGCCCCGTAAAGAGCGGCGTCGTACCAGTGGTTCAGGAAGCTCAGGGCCGACGCTCTCCAAATAAAACGTCGTGGGATACCGATCAATGATCGTTGTTTTAAAATCCAATTCCGCCGGGCATCACACCGGGGGTAAACAACGCCATTGAGATCAACGTGAGGGAGAGCGCGACACCAAATGCTTTGAGTGTGGTCATGACATCGTATCCTTTCATCTCGTTAAGTCTCTTTGTTCCGAGGACCAAACCTTGATCCGTAATCGTGACGACAGAATGGCAGACTCAGTGCCGCAGGTCTGTGACAGGTCTCACATAGGGCTAATTTTTGGTAAATATTGTCGCATATGCACAGCGTTAAGTAGGATAATCAATTGAAATAGAATTGAAATTATAGCCTACCCATTTTTAAAAAAATGGTGATTATTCGCCGCGAACTTCTTCAACCAAGCTTTCCAAACGTTCCACATCACGGACAACAAGAACGCTTTTGCGTCGCTCAACCATACCTTGGCGCGCCAATTCATTCATAACCCGCGCGACGGTTTCTCGCGTCGTTGAAACTCGGCTTGCGATGTCGCCATGAACCGGAATCGGACTAATCCACGCCTCTTGATCATTCGCCATATTCGCACGCGCCTGACGCAAGAGTTCCGCATGAACGCGATTGTTAGCGGCCAGCGTCGACAAATCCATAATCCGATCTGTGGACGTCCGAACAATGCGTGCTAACGACGACATCACAGCAAATGAAACATCTGAATGATCGCGGCAGAGACCTAAGAATATATCTGGCGATAACGTCGCCATCAGACAATCGGTAAGTGCCATAACACTGGCCGATCTTGGACGGCTATCAATGGCTGAGAGTTCGCCAAAATAAGCCCCCTTGCTGAGATCATCCAAAGTAATTTCACGGCCTGATAGCGAGTAGTTTACAACGCGCACGCGACCATCAATGACAAAGAAGACATCGCGGGTTTCGCTCTGCTTATCAATGATCTGTTCGCCTTTATCGTAACGTTTCCAGCGACAATTCTTATCAACAAGCGCAATCTCATCGTCATCTAAACTTTTAAACAAATGCACACAGCGCACCGATTGCGTTACCGTTTGGTCCACCCCGCGTCTCCCTAGAGCCATGTTTGCGTCTGTTTTTTGCAACGTTATAACCTTTAAGGTGGTAGTTGGCGAGTGGCGTTCGTTGGTTTACCCATTTGGGTTGATACACGTACAACAGGAAAGCAAACGAAGATGACACCAGCCTTACCAAAAAAAGAGGATGATTCTGCCACGAATTCCCCGATTTGCGCGGTAGTCGTACCTTGCTTTCGCGAGAAACAACGAATCATGGATGTCTTGGTTGGTATTGGGCCTGAAATTAGCATGATTGTTGTTGTTGATGACGCGTGTCCTGAGCAAACCGGCGCCCACGTCCGCGACACCACGGCGGATCCCCGAGTCCATGTTCTCATCCACGATGCAAACAAAGGCGTTGGTGGTGCGACAATCACCGGGTACCGCCATGCGATCAAGAACGGCGCATCCATTGTTGTTAAAGTGGATGGCGATGGGCAAATGGACCCGAACCTCATACCAGCTCTCATAGCCCCCATTGCCGATGGCCAAGCAGATTATGTCAAAGGCAACCGATTTCATGACCTGTCTGGCGTCACGGAAATGCCGACAACGCGCCTGATCGGCAATCTTGCTCTATCATTTCTGACCAAAGCCTCAAGCGGGTACTGGTCGGTTTTTGATCCGACAAACGGCCTAACCGCTATTCATGCAAAAGCCATCGAGACCTTGCCACTGGATCGCATCGATAATCGCTTCTTCTTTGAATCAGACATGCTGTTCCGATTGGGCTTGGCCCGCGCTGTGGTTCGCGAAATTCCCATGAAAGCCCGGTATGGCGACGAGCAATCTAGTCTTTCTGTTGTTCGGGCAGGGCCAGAATTTCTTTTCAAGAACCTGCGAAACCTTGCGCGGCGTTTGGGCTATTCTTACTTTTTGCGCGATTTTAATATCGCCTCGATTGAACTGCTGGTCGGAACACTCTTGCTTGGCTTTGGCTGTTTGTTTGGCATTAGTGCGTGGGCAGAAAGCCTCTCCACAGGTGTGCCCGCAACAGCGGGCACAGTCATTTTGGCCGCCCTGCCCGTCATGGTTGGCGTCCAGATGATTCTGGCGTTTCTAAACCATGATACGCAATCGATGCCCAAGGACCCCATTCACCGCGATTAAAGCCCAGTTCCGATCCAGGCGACTCATCAAGGCACCGTGATTGCCACACCGCCGCGTCTGGGGTCTCCCGCCCCATCAAAGTCACCATCACCATTCCGCGTCACCAGATGAGCCCCACCAAAGTAGAGGTTTTTCTCAGGCCAATGGCGTCGTTCCGAGATATGGCCAGCACCGGCGATACACCGTGTTGGATCGAGACCGGGTTCCACATCCAACACAGCATTCTCAAAATGAAGCCGGTCCAGGGAAACAGCCTGCTCTGCCGATTTATCAAAATCCAAAACGTTAAGTAGAACCTGCAACACGGCTGATCGAATACGATTTGATCCGCCGGAGCCCAGGCATATAACGCTACCATCAGCCCGACGAGCGATGGTTGGTGCCATCATTGAAATTATCCGCGATCCTGGGTGCCATTTGTGAAAGCCGTTTGGATTCAGGTCTTCTTCACCCAACATGTTATTCATCATGACGCCGGTTCCAGGCACGATGTAACCGCACCCCTCGCCATTTGATAACGTGACCGACGCAGCATTTCCATCGGCATCAATCACACTGATCTGTGTTGTTCCCCGGTCACAAGACGCACGTCCTTTTGCCATCGCCCGATAGTCTTGCACCAATTGATCATCATTCAAGGCCTCTGCCGGGGCATCGTGTTGGCGGACCACGTGTGCTGCGATCATGGCCTGAATGAGACGAGAGAGATGATCCTCACTGCCCCAACCATCAGGGCACAAATCATCGCCATAAATCTTCAGTGCGAAGCCAATTAAAGCGCCACCCGCAGAGGGAGGTGGATTCAAAAAGACAGTTGCATCCCTATGAGAGACAACCGTCGGCGATCGACGTTCTGTTTGATAGGTTCGAAAATCGTCGATCGTCAGAAGCCCGCCGCGATTCTTGCAATCCTGGACGACCTGTTCTGCCAACGCCCCTTTGTAAAACGAATCGGGCCCGTCGTTGGCCAGCATTGACAGTGTGGCGGCCAAATCGGGCAAGCGCATGGTATCGCCCAACTGACACAGGTGATTGGGCGTCGCGCCAGATCCGTAAACTTGGCGGCTCTCTGCCTCCGCCATAAAAATCGGGCTCACGACATCAAACAGCCGGGCTTGGAATTCATTAACCTTAATTCCATTTGTGGCCTTTTCGATGGCCGGCGCAAATACGTCACTGGGGCGAAGACTGCCATGGTCGGCAAGGACATCAAAAACACCCTGCACCAGGCCCGGCACGGCAATAGACGCCATACCAATATGAAATTCTTGTGTCGTCGTGCCAAAATCTGCCAGGACGGGATAAAAATCTAAACCCGCTGATGATTGGATTCGATGGCACGGGGTTTGTGTAAAAAAATCGTAGACCGTAACCGGCCCATCAATGGGGGCGACTGTAACAAACCCACCGCCGCCCAACGAGGCCAGGACCGGCTCTACCACGCACGATGTCAGCGCCGCTGCCATTGCCGCATCAACAGCATTACCACCTTCCGCAAGGACATCGGCACCCGCTGTTGCGGTTGCAGAATGCCCCGCAGCGATGCAGCCTTTCGCGCCTCGTGAAAATTTTGCCATATCGTCAGTGCCCCGCGATTCCTAGTGTCCCGAAAGCAGCCGCCCCAAATAATGTTGGGAACTTCGAATCCACCACACTAGGGCCAAAACATGCTACTATTTTAGCCAATTTAGGGGGTTGGGTATCCTGACGAGACCACGGCGTCAACGCACGTGGTTGACTCAGCGTCGTTCAGCGTGATTCTTTGCAGATTACAGACCTCAACAAGGATGGTAATTATGCTTCGTATTGCGCGCTCTGTAGCCCTGAGCGTTAGTGTTTTAACAACAGGCCTCGTGTCGGGCGGCATCGCAAGCTCGACGACCGCTGTCGCGCAGACCGCGGCTGAAGCGCAACTTAATGCGGTTTCGTTCTTACCTGTAAAGCCAGGAACACCGCTGCGTGTTCGGTTGTTGGATGATTCCAACGCCAACCTTAATATCAAAAAACGCTTTGAGAACGCCCTCGCAGCAAACGGGTTTGTTATTCAAAGCGACGCAGAACTTGTGCTGACCTTTGAGACCCAAGAGGACATGGGATCGTTTGAAGCCAATGGACGGCGGCATATTCTGGAACTGAAAGCGGAAGGCGGCAGAGAAGGCGGTGAAGACGCCAGCGCCATTGTGAACGTCTTTAATTCAAAGAGCGGTGGTTTGCTGAACAAAGGCAATCGACCCAATACGCAAATCACCTCGCAAAGCATGTACCGTATGGATGCGACAATCGACAATACGTCAAATGGTCGCCGTATGTGGGAAGGCTGGGCCGTTGGCGCGCTTACGCATACGGGGCCAGATGATCTCGCGAATGCTATGGTTCCTGCCTTGGCAGCGCATGTTGGTAAATCCGCCAAACAAGTCGTCGTTCCGCTTAACTAGGGTCCCGAATCTGAAATTCGGTTCATTGTGGTCCAGTCTATTTTGAATTTCAGATTCGATTGGAATACTAGCAACATATTGATCTCGTGTGGTTATGGTTCTGGTCGCCGTGCTGCTTGGCCTGTTTCTTGATTGTACGATAATTCGATAATTCTAGAATTATAGTTGACATGCTTCATGATTCACGTAATGTCGCATCATGGACATGACACTTGAAACAGTTGCTGACTGCCTCGCCCAACTGGGTAACCCGACCCGCTTGGCTATCTATCGCCTTTTGGTTCGAGCCGCACCAGACGGGCTGCCGGTTGGTGACATCAAGACGCACCTGAATATTCCTGCCTCTACGCTATCCCATCATATTCAACATTTGGCTTTTGTTGGGTTGGTCGAACAAACCCGAGAAGGTCGTGTCCTGCGCTGTCGCGCTGACTGCGCCCGAATGGATGCTTTGGTCGCCTACCTCGCCAATGAGTGTTGCCTAGGCTTTGACACGGCAAACCTTGAAACAGAGGATAAATCATCATGAGCACGCCCATCAGAACAGACATAGATCCGAACGCTGGATGCTGCCCTCCTCCTCGGCAAGCCGGCACCCAAAACCAATCTGCGTTGCAACGCTTGATGAATTCAGCGCAAAAAGTGGATCGGGTCGTCCTTGTCTTTCTTGGCCTCATGGCTGGATTGTTTCTGTTTGACCGCGACCAAAGCGTCGAAACGCTCACATTCACGATTGACGCGATCCTCTATATCAGTCCGTTTTTGTTACTGTCTGTTGCTCTCGCCGCAGGCATAAAAGCCAGCGGAGCCGATAATACGATTGCCCGCGTCTTTTCCGGACAACCGATTCAAACAATCTTCGCCGCCTCTATATTTGGCGCGTTGTCACCGTTTTGCTCATGTGGCGTTGTCCCGATTGTGGCCGCACTGTTGGCCGCCCGGGTGCCGTTAGCCCCGGTCATTGCCTTTTGTCTGGCATCACCGGTCATGGACCCTGAAATGTTCATCTTGATGGCTGCCGAGACCGGGCTGCCGTTCACTTTAGCAAAAACGGCCGCAGCCATGGGAATTGGCCTGTTTGGTGGGTTTGTCACACATGCCCTGACCACCGCTGGTTTTTACAGCGATGTCTTGAAAGAAGGCGTCGCTGGCGGATGTTCCACGTCCTGTAGCTCGGAAGACGCCTTGAAGCCAACGCCCATCGTGTGGACGTTCTGGAAAGATCAAACCCGTCGCTCCGCGTTTTCAAAAACCGCGTTGGAGACCACCGTATTTCTTGGAAAGTGGCTTGCCCTCGCTTTTGCTTTGGAAAGCCTCATGATCGCGCATGTTCCGGCCGAAGCCATCGCGTCGACTTTGGGAACTGGCGCGTGGTGGACTATTCCAGCGGCTGCCCTTGTTGGCGTTCCCGCTTACTTAAACGGCTATGCTGCGATCCCCCTGGTCTCATCCCTGATGGATATGGGCATGGGTGGCGGCGCGGCTCTGGCGTTCATGGTCGCTGGCGGCGTGACCAGTGTTCCTGCCGCCATGGCCGTCTTCGCCGTTGTCCGAGCCCCCGTGTTCGGGCTTTACATCGCCCTGTCGTTGGTTGGCTCTGTCTTGGTCGGCATCGTCTACAACGCCGTTCTATAAACAGAATTTCTCCCACATCACCTTGCCCCGAACCGCCAAACCAGGTACCACGCCTCGCGTTCAGTCATGATCGCAAACAGTGGAACTAGATTTGGAAAGAGTACGCAGAGGATGGCCGAGACAAACGAAAAAGCTCTGTTACCTGCCGGTATGGCCGATTGGCTTCCTCCCGCTGCCGACCACGAGGCTGATGCCGTCGAGAGCTTGATCGAGGTGTTTCGGCGCTGGGGCTATAACCGCGTTAAGACGCCCCTGTTGGAATTTGAGGACAGCCTATTGGCAGGGCCTGGCCAAGCTGTTGCCGACAATACTTTCCGCCTGATGGACCCTGTCTCACAGCGCATGATGGGGCTTCGCGCTGATATGACCATTCAGATTGCCCGCGTCGCAACAACACGATTGCAGGGCAAACCTCGACCACTACGTCTTGCTTATGCTGGTCAGGTGATGCGGGTGCGTGGCAGTCAACTGCGCCCATCGCGCCAATTTGGTCAAGTCGGCGCCGAGCTGATCGGACCCGATTATGCCGAAGCAGATGCCGAAGCCATCATCCTAGCGGCACGGTCTCTCCGTGAAATTGGCATTGTTGATATCTCTATTGATTTGGGTTTGCCGACCCTTGTACCAGCCTTAGGGCGCAGCTTTGGCCTGTGCGATAACGTGATGGAGCGACTGCAAGCGGCGCTGGATCGAAAAGACGCCGCTGCGGTTCAAAACTTGGGAGATGATTTAGGCGACGATGCCCGCGATTGCATGGCAACGTTGCTAACCGCTGTTGGTCCCGCCGACACAACTCTGGAACGCCTATCTGGGTTAAACTTATCGGCCAGTTCTGCGCGGGAAAGAGATCGCCTTGCTGATGTCGTTAGGTTGGTCCGAACCGCAGAGCCGAATTTACCACTGACCTTAGATCCCGTGGAGCGCCGCGGCCTTGAGTATCACACAGGTGTGACGTTTGCCGTCTATGCGCCCGGTGCCCGCGGTGAACTCGGGCGTGGTGGGCGCTATCTAGCCGGTTCTGAAAACTCGACCGGCGGTGAGCCCGCAACGGGCCTCTCGTTTTATATGGACACGGTTTTGCAGGTTGCGCCGATGAAGCAGCCGAGGACGCGCATTTTTGCCGCCGCCGGAAGTGACACAAAAGCCATCGACGCCTTGCGTGCAGACGGCCATATTGTGGTATCTGGTTTCACATTATCCGCTGATCCGGCCCAGGAGGCGCAGCACATGGACTGCTCTGAAGTCTTGGATGGTTCTGGTCGGCGGACCATCGTCAATGACACGACATCAACCGCAAAGGGAAATAACTGATATGGCCAACGTGGTAGTTGTCGGCTCGCAATGGGGTGACGAAGGAAAAGGCAAGATTGTTGATTGGCTGTCAGAACGCGCTGACGTTGTTGTCCGCTTCCAAGGTGGCCACAACGCCGGACACACGCTGGTTATTGACGGCATCACTTACAAGCTAAGTCTGCTGCCATCGGGCATCGTCCGACCTGGCAAACTTTCAGTGATCGGCAGTGGTGTGGTGCTTGATCCCTGGGCGCTCATGCAGGAAATCAAGAGAGTAACCGATCAAGGCGTTCACATTGGCCCTGACAATTTGCGGATTGCCAACACGGCCCCCCTTATTCTGCCCGTTCACCGAACGGTCGATAACGCCCGCGAAGCCGCCCTGGGGTCTGGCAAAATTGGCACAACAGGGCGTGGTATTGGTCCGGCCTACGAAGATAAGGTTGGCCGTCGGGCAATTCGTGTTGGCGATTTGGCCGAACCGACACGGCTTAAGGAACGGGTTGAAGGCCTCTGCGCCCATCACAATGCCTTTTTCCGCGGCATGAACATGGATGAGGTTGATCCAAAAGAGACCTTTGATGCCCTGTGTGAGATCGCTGACACAATTGATCCCTATACTGGACCTGTCTGGCGCGAATTGGACGATGCACGGCGCGACGGCAAACGCATTCTGTTCGAAGGTGCACAGGGCACCATGCTGGATGTCGACCATGGCACCTATCCTTTTGTGACGTCCTCAAACACGGTTGCTGGTATGGCCGCTGTTGGATCGGGGCAAGGCCCAGGTGCCATTGATTTCGTTTTGGGTATTGTCAAAGCCTACACCACGCGCGTTGGTGAAGGCCCCTTCCCAACAGAACTAGAAGATGAGACCGGTCAATTATTGGGGGAACGCGGCCACGAGTTTGGCACCGTTACCGGACGGGCGCGGCGTTGCGGATGGTTTGACGCCATATTGGTCAGCCAAGCCGTAAAAGTGAACGGCATAAACGGTATCGCCCTGACGAAACTAGATGTTCTGGATGGCATGAAGGAACTTAAAGTCTGTGTTGGCTATGAACTTGATGGCGAGCCATTAGACCGCTTCCCTGGTGCTATGCACCGCCAAGCGCGGGTGACACCCGTGTATGAAACCATGGAAGGCTGGTCTGATTCCACAGAAGGTGCTCGATCCTGGGCGGATCTTCCAGCCACAGCCGTAAAATACGTCCGCCGGATTGAAGAGCTGATTGATGCGCCGGTCTCGCTGCTATCAACCAGCCCAAAACGAGAAGACGTCATCTTGGTTCACGACCCGTTCGCCGATTGATCCACAGGATTTAAAACGGGACCATTGGACAAAACCATGGAGTCTTAAGGGTTGTCCTGTTATGATCTACTTGATTCGTTAGGATGTTAACGATTTATTGGTGTGTGCGATGAGTCGTAACAGACGCGGCGGCGAGGAAAACTTGCAGAAGCAAGGCTTGCCATTGTGAAAAATGTGATGGGGTTGCGTTTAATAGTGGCGCATACCGATCACCTAAATTGGACGCGACGAGATGGCAGAAACGCCACGAGACGCCAGCGCGGAAATATCCGCGAGCGCAAGCAGTGCAACGTTACTTCGGGATCGCTTCGCGGTGTTCCCCGACAGGCCACTGCCTGACTTCGATTCACCAACAGCCAGAGCATTTGTGGCGGAAGACCGACGCAATCCGTCGACACCTCTGTTTGCTCTCATCTGCTCGCCTGGCTTAGCAGCCCGTATTTCAACGATGATTCAACTGAAAGGCCTGGATACATCCGGCCTTCTTCCTATGATCGAATATGGCCCTGCCTATTGGCCCCCTTCAAACGAAAACGTCATGATCGTCGTGTATGAACGCCCTTTGGGGGGGCGCGCCATGACAGCCATCACCCAAGGTAAGACAAAAATCAGCGAATACGAGCTGCCTCGCCGCGTGATTACGCCAATTTCTGGTGCCCTCACGACGTTAGCGTCCTTTCACGTTAGCCACCGCGCGATCCGCCCCGAAAATTTGTTCTTCATGGATGAGGAGTACCAAAACCTTGTTATCGGTGATTGCGTCACCGCCCCACCGGGCTATGACCAACCCCTGATATACGAGACGATTGAACGGGGTATGGCCTCGCAGACAGGCCGAGGGTTAGGCCACTCGGCAGATGACATTTATGCTTTGGGTGCGACCCTGATTGTCTTACTTCTTGGCTATAATCCAGTCGCACGCCTGACCGATAGAGAGCTTTTTACCGCGAAAGTTGAACAAGGCAGTTATGCCGCACTGTGTGGCGGTCAACGCTTGCCCCTCTCCTTACTGGAACCACTACGGGGCATGCTGGCAGACACCGAAGACGACCGTTGGGAATATGAGCAAATTAGTGATTGGATGGGCGGCAAGAAATCAACACCAGTTCAGAAAAGCCCACAGGCCAAATCTGAACTGCCGTTTGTTTTTGAAGACGATGAATATGTAACCGCCCGAATGCTGGCATATGGTTTCGCGGTTAAACCTGACGAAGCCGCCAAAGCCCTTCGAACGGAAGGCCTGTTCGATACGTTTATACGGCGAGGATTGAACAACGCTGATCTAGCCGATCGTATCCAGATCGTCATAGATCAATGCCGGGTGAATGAAAAATCTCCCGCAGGCAGTGATGATGTATTGATTTCACGCATCTGCATGATTTTGGACCCTGACGGCCCTATTCGCTATAAAGGCCTCGCCTTCATGGCAGACGGTTATGGCGCGCTTCTGGCCTCAGAGCTTATGATGACAGGATCGGCTCAGATTCCAGCCGAAGCGCTTATGCGGGACTTGCACGATTATTGGTTCAGTTTTCAAAACAAGGCTGACGGGGCGAAGGTTTCTCAGCACCGGACATTGGTTGTCTCGAAAGGTCATCTGAAAATCCAAGAGCCTGGTCACGGCTTAGAACGGTGCTTGTACGAGTTGAACATGGGATTGCCTTGTCAAAGCCCCTTGCTCGTCCGCGAGTATGTTCTTGACCCCAAAGACCTGCTCATCGCCTTAGACAAAGCCGCTCACGACACGGATTCCAAGGTTCGACCCGTAGACCGCCATATCGCAGCCTTTATCGCCGCACGGTTTACGGAAGACACACAACCGCATCTGCGCGCCTTCGCCTCGCCAAAGGAAGAAACCTCTGTGATCGGGATGCTGAGTTTACTGGCATTCTTACAATGGAAACTAAAAACTGAACGGCTTTACGGCCTTTCAAGTTGGGTTGGTGGGCTACTCGGTCCTGCGATTAATACGTACCACAGCCGCACCACTCGAAAGACCATTGAACGAGACATTCCAAAAATCGTGCGCAAAGGCAGCCTCCCTGAACTTTTTGATCTGATCGATAATGCAGACCAGCGGCGGGTTGATGCCGATGGTTTCGCCGAAGCTCAGGACGAATGGCAAATCGCCCAAGACGAGGTCTATTCGATTGAAGGTGATTCTGGTGATCGTATGCAAAATGTGATGAAAAAGGGGCAACAATTTGCCGCAATGGCGTCGGTGATGATGTCGATGGCCATCGTTTCGATCATTTTTCTGTTAGAAGCGTGGTAAGGGTCGAAGGAACAACCTAAATGGCAACTATGGCAAAACCATCCCCGAATGCAGGGCAACCCGACGGACAGAAAGCGCAATCTGATCGCGCTGCGCTGATGCTTGTCGGCGTGTTTGCGTTGCTTGGGTTGTTTGTTTTCTCCCTGCCGACAGTCATCGTGCTGTTCATCGGGATGCTACCCAGCCTTGTTGCGATTATCATTGACCGATCAGAAGAACGTTATGCGGCGATCAGCGTGACCAGCATGAACTTCTGCGGTGTCTTTCCGTCAATCTTAGAATTATGGACGAATGACCACACAATTGCTGCCGCTTCCAATACAGTTACCGACGTGTTTTCTTTGGCAGTTATGTTTGGTGCGGCAGCGTTTGGTTGGATGATTTATTCCTCCGTTCCGCCGGTTATTGCACAATTTTTGGCACAGTTGGCCCAACGTCGGGTGAATATTTTACAAGCCCAACAGCGAAAAATTGTTGACGAATGGGGTCCTAGTGTTGCCGGAGATCATACTGTCTCGACCGACGAGCAATCCGATGCAGACGATGACGGCGACGGCGACGGCGACGGCAAAAATGACGAATAATCATCAATAGCCGATTAAGTCATCGCGACAAGCTTAACCATAGGTGCCCGCGACGAAATCCTGCACCAACTCTGACTTTGATGCCCCAAATACTTTTTAGGCCGGGCCTGCTGCGACGATGGAGCCCATGTGGAAAAACGCCGACGCACATCAATGAGGATATCGCTCAAGAGTTGCGTGACATCTTCGTGAAATTTTAAAGCGCTTGCCAACAAACAGAACTGTATGGATTTAATGGGTCCTGCCCCTAGCTGTCGGCCTTGTCGGGATCAGAACTTGCGTCTGGTGCATCTGGTTCTTGGCTGGGTCGATTAGACTGCAAGGTAAAATCTTGCCCACTCAGAATCGTGCCGTCACCCTCGATCGAAACGGCCTGGGCTTCTTGTCCGATCAAGCCAAGACGCATTAACTGCTCTGGATTAATACGCAGCGAATATGCCCCGGGGCGTAAGAAGTCGAACAGGTAAAACCCATCATAGGCACTTTTAACTTCGCGAACGACGTTGCCTGTATCATCCAACAACTGAAGAACAACATCTGAAACCGGACGTTTGCTATCGCCCAATTGTCTGAAAACTGTGCCATCAATCTCACCCGTTGTGACGACACGAAATTCAACCACCCCTGACACGCCGGGCCGTGTAATCACGGTGACTCCAACCGGATCAGCAATCCAGAAAGGATTCTCCAAAGACCCTGTATCCAATTCAAAGTCTACGGGCTGGAATGTCGGAACGCCCGTTAAGAAGGCAACGCCGTTTTCATTGGTTTCACCTTGCACGAAAGACCCACCAACCTTGAAGGTAACTCCTTGCAAGACCTCATCTTCGTTATCATCAAATTCGCCGTTATCATTTGTATCAAAGTAGACTTTGGCTTGTAGCGTTCCCCGCTCTGCTGTGGGCTTTGACCCCAATCGCAGCCCCCCTTCTGCATCATCTTTACCCCAAGAATAGGTGGCATTTAGCGTGCCAGAGAGAACATCACTATCAGCATACTGAAGATTTAACCCCAAGGCGATAATGTCGACATCGGCATTCGCCCCCATGGAATATGTTGTTGTTCCGGTTCCGGTTAACTCTTTTGATAACCCAGCCCTACCACTTATTTTTGAACTGATTTTCCAGTCGCCCGTGATGGACCCATCGGTCAATTCGTTGTTTGGAACAACGCCATAATTTAGAGCACCCCGAACCCGAATATCCGCAATTCTGCCACCCAAAAGTAATGAGCCGCTCATCGATGCTGTGGACGTTGGCCCAGGGGAGTGACTGAGGTTGCCAATAAAGGTGTTAGAGACCGTGGCACGGCCAATCGCTGTCGACAGTCGGTTCTCAAAGTCTGTACTCCAAGCTCCGCTTTTTTGCCGATCATGAGTCGTGGTTATGTTGTAGGGCAGATGCGGTAGATCAAACGCTCGCACAACGCCATCGAGGCGCAGCTTCAATCGATCCAGCAACGGATCAGTCGCGGTAAACTGTTCGCTTTGAAAATTAGACAGGTGCGTGTGGGTAAAGATCGTGTTGACCCCGAGAACCCGGCCTTGGATGGCGCTTTCCAAGGCCCAGCCCGCTTTTAGATCTTTAACCAGATCAGCACGAATGAACAGTGGCCCTTGTGATGTCGCCATTGTCAGACCTTGATAATATTTTCGAACGCCGTTTGCCTGTGGAACCGAGGTGAACTGTGCGCCCAGCGATAGCTCTTTCGATACACCATATCGTAATTCAGCCGTTGTACGGGCGCGGCCCACCAAGTCTGCGTCGGTCGGCTCGTCCTCTCGACCGGTTAGGAAGAAGGCTTCTTGCTGGTTGGCGCTGAATCTATACTGCAAGTCTCCCGGCGTGATTTGGTCAGGCCCCACTCTAATTTGTTGAATTTCTTCACGCTGCTGCCCTTGCGGGCCATAGAATACCAGGCGAAGAATGTTAACGCCAAAAAGCAATGGCACATCTTCGAACAGATATCTGCCCGCCGAGGACGGTTCAGCAAAATCCAATAGAATTTCGTTGCGATAAAGCTCTACTTCCCAACCGATGGGTAAGTTGCCTTGCAAGGTGATTTGGTCAAATTCGTTGGGTTGTTGAAACGGTTGGTTGGTAACCATGACGCCACGACCCAAACGCGACCGCGATACCAGCGGTGTCTGCACAGAGGTAATATCGCCAATCGAAAACTCTGTCGCGCCGCCTAAACCGATGTCGTCTGCCGCCGTATCGGCAAACAATAATCCATTCGGGTCACGTCGGCTGAGTTTCAATCGAACCTGATTAAATGTTTCTTTGTCAGTGCCTTGGGTGAATAATTCTGCATTGAGCTTCGCCAAGTCAGCAGTTGCAATAGAGCTAACGGTTTGTCCAATCACCGTATTTCCATCAGCATCCCGGTTCAGCGATATCTCTGTGGTCGTGTCAGAAACAGGGAAGGTTGCCAACGCATACGGCACATCGATCTGCTCGTAGTCTTTCGTCTTACCTGCGGTCTGCCCAAAGCGACGATCACGGGCCTGCTGACGCGCTAAACGTTGTTGCAGAGGAAGAGGTTCACGGGCGGTTAAATTAATCTGCAAATTTGCCAAATCGAATTCAATGTCCAGCGGGAACCAACGGGCCAACTGACGAACATCGACAAAAATGTCGTCAGGCAGCACTTCGATCAGGCCCAAATCTATGGTTTCGCGGCGGCCACCAATGACCACTTGACCCGATGCAAGATCTAACGAAAACAAGCGATTTTCTGCAATGAACCAACCGCTCGCGCGACCATTGATCGGATCAACATCAATGGGAAAATCGAGTGCGTTGACGAATTCTGTTAGGGGCAGAATCAAGCTGCCGCTGTTCGCGTAGCCGAATGTGGCGTCCGTTAATTGAACGTCACCCAACAACATTTCCATAATCAGAATTTCTTCGTCCGTTCGATTAGACCTTCCTGCAACATCGCCTTCTTGCGCTAGGTTAATAATGACCCGATCAACGGTCAGAGGCGCAGAATACTTAGATGATTGAGCAAACGCCCCCGTTGCCGTCAACATCACCATACTGACAACTGTGGCGGCAAAGATCGCCCAGCGCTTTAGGGTCACCGTTGGCCGTGTCGCCAGCGGCCCGTGGGCTGGTGATCCTCTGGCTCGCGCCTGGGCGCGGCTATGTCGAACGGGTGCCGCCACGGCATCCTCGCGATCAATTTCACCTATTCGAGTATCGGCGGACGGGCCAGTCACATGGGCAAGGGCGCGCGCCATAAGCAGCCAACCCGCCGCCGATCTCTGGGCACGATCCATCAACACTCAAATTCCTGAGAATTGGTGCGCGCGCCTGGGCTTAGGATCGCCTGAACAAGGTTAATGTCGCTTTAATCACGGTGTTTTTTGTGAAGATTAACCAAACCACTCGACCGGCTATAACTTGGGTTAGTGTCTGGCTCAAAATTTTTTCTGTCTTAGGACAATTGCTGACAGCGTCGTCACCTTCTGGTCAGCTTCGCGACTTAGAAGGGCGTCATTCGGCATCAATGACCGGACCCAATTTACTAAATGGACTAGAAAGATCGAACCATGACCATGAAAAAAGCCCTTCTTTCCGGCGCTGCTGCCCTTGCAATGGTTACTGCCGCTCACACAGCGCAAGCTGCTGACGCCGTTGGTAATGCATCTGCAACGATCGTTGCTCCAATTGCCGTAACGCAAGCAACAGCTCTGTCGTTTGGTAATATGTCACCAACCACGGCCGCTGGTTCGGTTGTCATCTCAACAGCAGGTGCCCGCACCGCGACAAACGTTGATTTGCTGACGGGTGGCACAACCACGGCTGCAGCCTTTAACGTAACGGGTGATAATTCTGCAACGTTCGCCATTACGCTGCCAACATCAACAACGTTGACGGGTCCTGGGCCAGCTATGGCCGTTTCATCTTTCAACCACGATGAAGGCGGCACACCAGCTCTGGACGGTTCGGGCAGCGCTGCTTTCAATATCGGTGCAACCCTTGCAGTAGACACGTCCGCAAACCAAACGGCTGGCGCATACTCAGGTACTTACAATGTTACCGTGAACTACAACTAAGGTTGCCTTGCGACGTGGTGCACTCTGCGCTGTATCGCGACATAGGTTAAGGTTTGAAAAAGCGCGGTCCTCACTGTTCCGCGCTTTTTCTTTACCCTTTTGTTTGATCATCAATCGGCAAGGGTTCCTTAAGCGTTTTACGCTAAGATTATGATTAGGTGATTCGCATATCGTGTTTTATGATTTGCAAACGACCGATCATAAACGCAATCGATTAATGGGAATATTGGGTGACACGCTTGCGGCAATGGACCCAGAACCAAAGACTTTTCGTAACATCATGGCTTCCAGCCGTGGCGGTTGGTTTTGTGTTAGTAACAGAGCCAAGTGCGTTGGCAGAATCAGTGACATCCACTGCTTCTGCAACCATCAGCCAAGCGGCAGCGGTCACGTCGACATCCCAATTGGTCGTGTCGAAACCACAATCCAATCTTGGTTTTAGCTCTGTCGCCCCGGTTGCCCCACCGACGTCTAATAGAGCAGCATCAGCAGCGGAGACACCGGCACAAACCCCGGCGGCTGCGGCAGCACAGGCGGCAGCAAGTTCCAGACTGGCCGCAGCGGCTGGTTTTTCTCGGCCTGCGATCTTTGCCGTTGCGGGGTCACCGAATCAAACGTTCTCAATCTCCTTGCCCGGCAGCGTGGCTTATACCTCTGCGGGCCAAATTATGACTCTGACTAATATTACCCATAACGCGGGGCAAACCCCTGCCGTTGATGGTGTCGGCGCGGGCGAATTTGCGATTGGGGCAGATGTATCAAACGGTGACGGTGGGCAACCCAGTTCCGCCGATGGAGACGATAACCAAGTTGTCGCCAGTGCCGACTCGCCCTTCATGCCGGTTATTGTCTCTTACAACTAGTGTGGTGGATTCGAAGTTCACCGCATTTTTCGAGGCAACCACTTCAGGGAACTTCGAATCCAAAACCACACGAGATCACTATGTTGCTCGTGTCCGGATCGAATCTGACGTTCGAAAAGTGGATGTCCCAAATGATACGAACTTCAGATTCGGGACACTAGTGCCGCCTTTACCAGCTCCAACTGTTGATATCATTGCTGTTATTGGTTCACGCGAGCTTGTATCATTTAACCCATCATACGGGCATTCGGTAATGGGGAAGAAGATAGTGAAATTCATGGTAAACATGCAACGGCGGATTGTTGTTGGTGCCGTTTTGAGCACCATTCTGATAATCGGTTTGCCGGTCACTAAAACGCTCGCTCAGGGTGCCGGTGACTTGATTGTCGCCCCAACCCGCGTTGTCTTCGATGACCGCACACGGTCGGCGCAGCTTTCCTTGGCAAACAAAGGCTCGGAGACTGCAACCTACCGAATTTCTTTGATCAACATGCGGATGGATGACAATGGTCAACTTATCGAAATCGACAGGCCCGGAGAAGGCGAACTGTTCGCTGAAAATTTGATCCGCTATTCCCCACGCCAAGTAGTTCTTGAACCCGGTGCCGCCCAAACCATTCGACTGTTGCTGCGTAAACCTGCCGACTTAGCGCCTGGTGAATATCGATCTCACATGCTGTTTCGGGCCATCCCAGAAGATGGTGGCGTCAGCGTTGAGGCACCCGCCGATCCAAATGCTCTAAGCGTCAACCTAATTCCCATCTTCGGTATTTCGATTCCAGTGATTGTGCGGCATGGTGATTTATCAGCAGACGTCTCATTGGCAGATATCCAAGTCCTGCCGCCGGACGAGCAAAATACCATGCCACGAGCCGCGTTTACGCTCGTCCGAGATGGCCAGCGCTCTGCATTTGGTGACCTTCATGTCACGCTTGAAAAGGCAGGAGAAACGCCGGTCGTTGTTGGCCAAATTATGCGCTTGGCCGTATACACACCAAATAAGTCCCGCAGAGTTACCGTTCAACTTCGGGTGCCCGATGACACAACGCTTAGTGGCGGCACGCTGAAGGTCGTTTTCACGAACCCCGGCGAGACACCCGATAAGGCCGTGACCACAGCAACCGCGACTCTTCAATAAACCAGCACGTCTTGATCGGTTTAGTGCGGCTTACAGGTAGTTGGCTGTAAACGTGAAATCGACATCGTAATCACCAGCATTCTGGCCGGCTGGCACGTTCAATGTTGCCCCGACGCGCACTGTTTTGCGACCTGAATTGCTGAGTCGAACTGGGTTGGTTTTGTTCATTGTGAAATTATTGACGATAACAGTCCCACTCCCCCCTTGGTTTTGCAGGGTGATCTGTGAAGGCAACGTAACGATCACATAAGCCCGCGAATCACCATTGATGCGGAAGTTTGCAGTTCTGTGCCGCCCGCCAAAATCGAACACGCCACCCGCCGTTGATTTGGCCTGAGTTGCCGGATCAATTACGACGGTTCCTGAAAAATCGATATCACTGGCGATGGTGCCAAACTGCATGTTACGCCGAACATCAATGACGATGGGTGTTGGCGTCTGCGAAACCCCATATCGGATAGGGGCGGCAGAACATAGCCCCACCAATCCAAACCGAAGGACTGCGCGGCGGGTCAGCAAACGTTGCATTACACAGCCCGATCAATATTAAAAATTATCGCCATCCCGTACTAGGTAAACGATAACTATGACACCGGGCTGACAGGCGAGCCGCAAGTTCAATCAATTGCGAACACCCGTTGATTTTTGGGATAGGGTCAGGATCGAATCTGACGTTCGAAAAGCGGATGTCCCAAATGATACGAACTTCAGATTCGGGACACTAGGCCGCCTGAGAATGGTTTTCGACAGCAACAGCTACCGCGCGATGCTGTTCATTTGTCAAGGCATGGACGGATTTTTGCACCTTTTGAAAGGCACGTACTTCAATTTGGCGTACCCGCTCTCGCGAGATACCATAATGCTCGCTCAACTCTTGTAAGGTTGTGGGGTTATCTTGCAGACGGCGTTCCGTAAAGATGTGCCGCTCCCGATCCGTTAAATTGACCATTGCATTTTGCAGGAGAATCTTACGGCCTTCAAATTCTTCGTGGTTGCCGATTCGCTCTTCTTGACTGTCAGAGTCTTCCACAAGCCAATCCTGCCATTCACCGTCACCATCCTCGCGCAGCGGTGCGTTCAGAGACTGATCGCCAAAGGACATTCTGCCGTTCATGGAGACAACCTCTGTCTCTGAAACATCAAGCCGTTCCGCAATTTGGGCAACATGCTCTGGGGTCAAGTCGCCTTCTTCCAAGGCCTGCATTTGGCCCTTTAATTTCCGAAGGTTGAAGAACAGTTTCTTCTGCGCTGCTGTGGTTCCCATTTTAACCAACGACCAAGAGTGCAGAATGTATTCTTGAATAGCGGCCCGAATCCACCACATTGCGTATGTCGCCAGTCGAAAACCGCGTTCTGGGTCAAAACGATTAATGGCCTGAACCATGCCAACGTTGCCCTCGGCAATCAGTTCGCCGACCGGTAAACCATATCCGCGGTAGCCCATCGCAATTTTAGCAACCAAGCGCAGATGGCTGGTCACCAATTTATCTGCACAACTGCGGTCCTTATCATCGCGCCAAGCGCGGGCATACGCCTGCTCTTCATCAAACGTCAGCATCGGGTATTCCCGGATACGCTGCAAATAACGCGAAAGGTTTCTTTCTGGCGACATATCAAGTGCTGTTGTCGTTGCAGAAGATGTGTTGGCCACTGTCTGTCTCCCGGAAAAAGCTCATCAAAATGGCGTTAGTGCCGTTCAAGTCTCGTCGTTTGTAATATCTTAAATGTCTCAAAGAGATCAATTACCCGACGAATTGAGTAGACTATAGCGATTGGTATACCAGAGATGCAATAGAATTTTTTATTACTCCAAAAATGCTATTAGTGCATTGATTTTATTATAGTTACCAGAGGAAAACGTTAACTGCTCATGGGTGATTGGATGATGAAAACCTAACAAGTCCGCATGTAGTAGTTGACCATTCTGCACAGGAATAGATACAGACTTACTCATCGCTCGGTTTCGTTTGTAAAGCGGATCGCCAATCAGCGGGTGCCCAATATGGGTCATATGGACCCTAATTTGGTGTGTTCGCCCGGTTTTAAGGCGGCATTCGACCAAACTTACGCTTTCCTGATACGTTTGGACCACGTGGTAATGGGTTTCTGCGTATTTGCCATTGCGGTCAACCACAGCCATTCGTTTTCTATTGTTGGGATCGCGGCCAATTAAGCTCTTGATCTCGCCCGCCCTTGGATTAGGCGTGCCCCAAACCATAGCGATGTAGGCGCGATCTATCGTTCGGGCTTGAAATTGTTCAACCAAGCCCCAATGTGCAGCGTCAGATTTAGCAACAACCATCAATCCACTGGTGTCTTTATCCAAGCGATGCACGATGCCGGGCCGCTGCACGCCGCCAACGGAGGTCATCCCGCCAGATTTTTCCAAATGACCAAGGACCGCATTCACCAGCGTTCGGTCTGGATTACCTGGTGCGGGATGCACAACAAGGCCCGCCGGTTTGTCTATGACCATCAGATCATCATCTTCATAGACAATTGTCAGGGGAATATCTTGCGGTTCTGGATGCGCTGGCGCATCTGGCGGGACCATCACCTTGATAATCTCGCCGATTCTTACTTTGCGCGATGGCGATTTTAGAGCCTCGATGCAAGCAGCACCGCTATTTGCATCATCAATACGCGTGACCATCCCTTCTTCTATCAACACCTTCAAGCGACTGCGCGATAGGTTGTCCAAATAGTCGGACAAGAACTTATCCAGCCGCTGGCCGACATGCATCTCGCCAACATTACAAACGTGTTGCTGGTTATCGTCGCTTGCCTGATCGGGTTCGGTCATTCTAAGACCTATAGCCAGAAATAAGTGGGCGAAAACGCGAAGGGGCTAAGGCGATGTTGCTGCTAAAGAGTTTGGTGATCGGCATGGGGGTCTTAATTGTCCTTGGGATGGCGTTGCTTGCCTGGGGTCTATACCACAAAACCGGCAAGCAAGAGGAGCCTGCCTCGCTCTCATCTGTTGCGCCACCCATTGCCGCCCCCATGATGACCTTTGGCGACGTCCCTGTTGATCTGGGGCAAGGCTGCACGATCAAAACAGTCATCCCCGATGGTTCGCGCCTGTGGCTGCATCTTGAAGGTACTGCCGCGCAGTGCCAACGGGTTTTGGCCATTGATCTAACCAACGGTCGCACCCTGGGCTCCGTCGGACCATTACAACCGTGATCGTCATACCTGATCAGGGTCGCGTTGCCATTTATGACCATGCGCGCCGCAGCTATCCAGAAGAATGTTGCGGCCTACTGGCCGGCACCCGTGCGCAGGATGATGCCATCCGCATCCGTCACGTCGTGCCGTCCGCTAACGTTGCCGAAACACGTTTAGAAGATCGATTCGAAGTGGACCCGCAAGTCCGGTTTGACCTGATGCGACACTTGCAAGGAACCGAGTTCGAAATTGTTGGTCACTATCACTCTCATCCAGACGGCCCCGCAGAACCATCTGAGACCGACAAGTCCATGGCTTTCGAGCCTGATATGATCTGGCTAATTTGCCGGGTAACAGCCATCGATATCGGGCCGATTCAAGCGTGGCAGATAGAGGGCGGACCAAACCGCGCCGCCAATGCGAAATCGATTCCCTTGTTTTTAGGCGGAACGATAACAACAGCAAACCAACTAAAGGCAATACCATGACCGTGCAAATGGGATCAGACAACATCGCCGGTGCGTCACCGGAAATTCTCGATGCCGTGCGCGATGCAGCCATCGGGACTGCCGCACCCTATGGTGCGGATGACGTCACCGCACGGGCTATTGAGAAAATTCGATCTGTCTTCGAAGCCCCCAACGCAGAAGTTGTTTTCTGTTCCACCGGCACGGCGGCAAATTCAATTGCCTTAGCCGCCATGACCCCACCGTGGGGTGCGATTTATTGCCACCCAGAGGCCCATATCCACTTGGATGAATGCGGCGCGCCGGAGTTTTTTTCTGGTGGAGCAAAGCTTGTCTTGCTGCCGGGGCGTGACGGACTAATTTCCATCGACGATACGCGGACCCTCGCCAAACCGGGCAACCACGATGTCCACAACGTTCAACCATCAGCCATCAGCATCACCCAGTGCACGGAACGGGGATTGGTCTACAGCCTGGACCACATCGCCGGGATTACAGCCGCAGCAAAGAAAAATGGCCTTCGTGTCCACATGGATGGTGCCCGATTCGCTAATGCTTGCGCCGCATTAAGCGCATCCCCCGCAGATCTCACATGGAAAGCAGGCATCGACGTTTTGTGCTTTGGTGCGACAAAAAATGGTGCCCTCGGGGCCGAAGCTATTATCGCCTTTGATCAAACGATTACCGAGACATTGGCGTATCGGCGCAAACGCGCGGGCCACTTGCTATCAAAAATGCGCTTTTTATCAGCACAAATGGAGGCCTACCTGACAGACGACCTGTGGCTACGAAATGCGACGCACGCGAATACGCAAGCTGGTCGGCTCGCCGAAGGTTTCGGAAACATTGCCGGGTGCACGTTGGCCTATCCCTGCCACGCCAATGAGGTCTTCGTGATGCTGCCAAAAGCTCTCGCAAATTCCATGCGGGCCGAGGGCTTTGGCTTTGCGACCTGGCGCGACGATGGCCACGAAGAACTTACCCGATTTGTTTGCGCCTTCGATTCGGCTCCCGAGAGCATTGATACAATTTTGGAAGCCGCGCAGCGGTTATCTGCCTAACCGCCACCGTCACCCGTAAACGATAACCACAACGATGCCCGCCACCAGCAATAAAGATGCAGCCAGTCTTCTGGTCAGGCCCGCTTCTCGCAATAGGGTGCCGCCGATCAAAACCGCAAACGGAATAGAAATCTGACGGATGGCAGAGACGGCAGCGACGTCGCCACCTGCTTGATACGCTGTTAAAATCAACCAGTAGGAAAGATAGGCAAGTGCCCCGCCGCCCATCGCTGTTATGGGCGCGCGCTTCAAAATCTGCCACGCCCGAGGAGCCACGTTGCCACTACCATTCAACTGAAACACGATCAGATAGGTTGGCATCAACAGAAGCTCGACCGCAAACAGCATGACCTGCGGTTCAAGGTGCTGCATGGCATGGGCATCGGCCAGCGAGTAAATGCCAGTTCCAGACAGCGCCAATAAAGAAAACCCAAGCGCCGCCGGATGATCAAGCAAACGGACACCCGGGCGGTATTGCAGCAAAAATGCGCCAACAACGACCAAGGCGATACCGCCAATCATAATGGCATCGTAAGACCGCCCCAGGACGGCGATGCCGACAATAACCACGAAGATCGGCGTTGAGCGGATGATCGGGTAGTAGGCTGACATGTCACCGCGCCGATAGGTCGCTATCAGACCGACGCCGTAAATCACCTGCCCCACAAGCGACGCTAAGACGTATGGCCAATAAACAAGGACAGATGAAAAATCGACACCGATAACGGTGCCATGAATGAGAGCGCACACGGCCATCGTCGAACTTAACAACCACCAAGCCGCTGCCTTGTCGCCGTCCCCCTTCAGCAACGCGTTCCAAGTTGCATGAATAAGGGCCGAGCCGATGACCATCGCAATGATAAGAGTACTCACGGCAAGTTCCTGATGCTTGAAGGCTAATCTCTTCGCCACTGCATTTTAAGGCGTGCAATCTTGTAGTGATTCTTGAAAACTCATCCATACTGTGCAGCAGTCAAGGAATGGAAACACCACAAAACACCGCAAATAACAAAAAAAGCGGGAAAAAAGCTTTGTTAATGAGCGTGCCGCAAAGCACGATCATGGGGTCATAACAACGACAGGAGAGGTTTAAATGGTTTTCAAAAAATCAACACGGATGCTAGCGGGCGTTTTTGCCGCAGCAGCAGTAGGAACTTTTGCGCAAGGCCAAGTCATGGCCGCAACGGAACTGACCGTTTATACGGCGGTAGAAGCTGAAGATCTGACGAAGTACGCGGAGCGGTTCAACAAGGATCATCCGGATATCACAATCAAATGGGTTCGGGATTCGACCGGTATTGTCACAGCGAAGTTGCTGGCCGAAAAAAATAACCCCCAAGCGGATGTCGTATGGGGCTTGGCCGCCACGTCGCTTTTGTTACTGAAAAGCGAAGGCATGCTTGAAGCATACGCACCGAAGGGTGTTGAAAAGCTAGACCCAAAATTTGTTGATACGTCCACGCCGCCAACATGGGTTGGAATGGACGCATGGGTCGCAGCGGTCTGCTATAACACGGTCGAAGCTGCGAAGCATAATTTAACGCCGCCAACGTCGTGGGCCGATTTAACCAAGCCCATGTACAAAGGTCACGTCATCATGCCGAACCCGAATTCATCGGGAACCGGCTTTTTGGACGTTTCCAGCTGGTTGCAAATGATGGGTGAAGACGGTGGTTGGGCCTTTATGGATAGCTTGCACACGAACATTGCGCGCTACACCCATTCAGGCTCTAAGCCCTGCAAACTGGCCGCATCTGGCGAAATTCCTATCGGTATTTCATTCGCATTCCGTGGTGCCAAATCTAAGGCGGCAGGGGCACCCATTAAGATCATTGTGCCAAGCGAAGGTGTTGGCTGGGATATGGAAGCAACAGCCATCATTGCTGGCACGTCAAAGTTGGAAGCGGCCAAGACGTTGGTTGACTGGTCCGTAACCAAGCAAGCCAATGAAATGTACAATGACGGCTATGCCGTTGTTGCCATGCCTGGCATCGCCAAGCCCGTCGAGCATTTTCCACCGAACTTGTTGGAAAAAATGATCGACAACGATTTCGAATTTGCGGCGAACAACCGCAAGCGCATTCTGGAAGAATGGCAGAAGCGTTATGATTCGAAGTCCGAACCTAAGGGCTAATTTCGATCTTCATCGTATCTGGCGCTTCCCTATTGTGATGGGGAGCGCCAGACTACGTAACGCTGTTCAAAAGAACTGCGCTTGCTATGCCTCGGCCAATTGCCAACATCATGACGGATCAAATGACTGATCAACCCTATCTACAAATTAAGAATTTGACGAAGAACTTTGGCTCCTTTACGGCGTTAAAGAACGTGTCGTTCAACATCCAACTCGGCGAATTCGTCTGTTTCTTAGGTCCTTCAGGCTGCGGTAAAACCACCTTGCTGCGTGCGATCGCTGGCCTCGACATTCAAACATCAGGCCAAATCTGGCAAAACAGTCACGACATATCCGCTCTCCCCCCTGCGGAACGAGATTTTGGCATCGTCTTTCAATCTTACGCTCTGTTTCCGAACCTGACCATTGAACGCAACATCGCTTATGGGCTCGAAAATGCGCGCATTGCCGCAGACGCTATTCGCTCACGGGTCGCAGAACTGCTATTGCTGGTTGGTTTGTCTGACCAAGAGGGTAAATACCCCGCGCAGTTGTCCGGCGGCCAACAGCAGCGTGTCGCCCTCGCTCGTGCCCTGGCGACCTCACCTGGATTGTTGTTGTTAGATGAGCCACTTTCCGCGCTTGATGCCAAAGTTCGTGTGCACTTGCGCCATGAGATTAAATCGCTTCAAGAGCGCCTGGGCGTCACCACCATTATGGTAACGCACGACCAAGAAGAAGCTTTGGCAATGGCCGATCGAATTGTTGTAATGGACCATGGCATCATTGAACAATTGGGATCACCAACGGAAATTTATCGCAATCCTGCATCGCTGTTTGTTGCCGGATTTATCGGTGAGATCAACAAACTGGTGGGGGTTGTTGAAGCACCCGGCCGCGTTCGCGTTGGCCAGACGGTTCTCGCGTGCCCCGCCTCAACCATGGCCACAAATGAGCCCTGCGTCCTAGTCGTGCGGCCCGAGGATATGGTGCTGTCTGAGCACACTGATGGTGCATTGCCAGAAGATGCCGTTGAAGCCATCGTTCGCGAGGTGGAATTCTTAGGCGCCGCCTGGAAACTTCATATTTCGTGCCCTGCACTAAGCGATGAAGGCATGACCGCAAACATTTCCACCAATCGGGCACGGGACATGAATATTGCTGACGGCATGCGCCTTTCGCTTCAGTTCGTCTCTGAACGGCTGCACACATTTCCAGTTCCGGCCACCTGATTATGCCTTCCTCTTCCCCGTCCCTAGTCGACTCAAATAAACCTGCGACGGCACCTATTGTGCGACCCAAGTTGGGGCGCGACGATTGGGCGATGCGCGGCTTCATGGCCCTGATCGGCCTCTATCTGCTCGTGACGCTGGCCTTCCCGCTCTACGCTATGCTGTCCAAATCCGTTTCAACCTATCAAGTTGACCTCACCCAGTTCGCATTTCAGGTCGACACCGGCGATGGCTTTGGCCCAGAGGTGACTGCGGCAGCACTCGCTGAGGCCACCGGTGCGTTCACAGCAGCAGACCTCTCGGGCAGCCGCGATACGCGCCTCTCGCCCCTTGCCCTATTCCCTGATTTCAGTTTTCGGGCAACGACCATTTATAGAATCCGAAATATAGCCCCAGAAGGGGCTTTTCTGTTTGGCAGCGAACGGGTCGCCGACACAGAATGGCATGAATACTCCAGCAATGATTTTCGCCGCATCACCCTGCGGCCAGTAGTCACACTCGGGTTAGAAAACTACACCCGCTATTTCTCAACGCCATCGTTGTTCCATTCGATCTACAATTCAGTTTTTATTGCGCTTATCAGCACGGTTATAACCGTCTCGCTTGCCTTCGGTTTGGCTTATTCAATGACCCGAAGCTGCATGCCGTTCAAAGGGCTGTTCCGCCTGATTGCCATGGTACCAATTTTGGTTCCGTCCCTCTTGCCCGGCATTGCGTTGGTCTATCTGTTTGGCAACCAAGGTATCCTCAAAGAACTGTTGTTTGGCCATACGATCTACGGCCCCATTGGTATCATAATTGGCTCCGTATTTTTCACGCTGCCGCATGCCTACATTATTATTCAAACCGCGCTCTCAATCTCAGATGCGCGTCTATACGAGGCGTCGGATAGCTTGCGGGCTAGCAAGTGGAAAACATTTCGAACCGTAACATTGCCCGGTGCTCGGTTCGGCCTCATTTCTGCGGCCTTCGTCGTCTTCAATCTGGTCATAACGGACTTTGGTTTGCCAAAAGTGATTGGTGGGCAATTCAACGTTCTAGCGGTCGATATTTATAAGCAAGTTATCGGTCAGCAGAACTTTGAGATGGGCGCTGTGGTCTCTGTGATCTTGCTGGTACCCGCGCTGATCGCGTTTTCTGTCGACCGGATCGTGCAACGCCGTCAGGTTTCAACTCTATCGGCCCGATCTGTTGCGTTTAGCCCGAAGCCAAGCCGCAGTTTCGATATGATTTGCCTGGGATACAGCGTCGCCGTGTCAGTTTTTATCTTAGGCCTCTTATTCATGTGTCAGTACGCGGCACTGGTTAAGTTCTGGCCCTATGATCTGAGTCTATCACTGGTCAATTATAACTTTGACCGTATGGATGGTGGTGGCTGGTCATCCTATTGGAATTCTATCGAACTTGGTTTGTGGACAGCCGTTATTGGCACAGCCGTGATATTCTCGGGCGGCTATTTGGTTGAAAAAATGCAGGGCTTTGGATTGGGGCGCGGCTTCTTTCACATGGCGGCCATGATGCCGATGGCGATTCCCGGCATGGTGCTGGGCCTTGCGTACATCTTTTTCTTCAATGATCCGGCAAATCCATTGAACGGTATCTACGGCACCATGATTATTTTGGTGATTTGCACGGTCACGCACTTTTATACCGTCGGCCATTTGACGTCGCTGACGGCCCTGAAACAGATGGATAAAGAGTTCGAATCAGTTTCGGCGTCGCTGAAACAGCCCGTCCGAAAGCTGTTTACCCGCGTAACCGTGCCCGTTTGTTTGCCCGCCATTCTCGACATTTCAGTTTACATGTTCGTCAACGCGATGACGACCGTCTCTGCGGTGATCTTCCTGTATGGCCCAGATACGGCATTGGCATCTATTGCTGTGCTTAACATGGATGACGCGGGTGATATTGCCCCGGCGGCGGCAATGGGGATGATGATCTTCTATACCAACGCTTTCGCCCGCTTGGTCCACCTTGGCCTTAGCCGGGGTATCATGCGCCGAACCCAGGCTTGGCGACAGCGATAATTGTTGCAACGAAAAAGGGAGGCTTTGCAGCCTCCCTTTCGTGACTGCGTTAGACGGCAGCCTTTATACTATGGACAATCAGAAACGAGAGCCGCTGGGCACTCCAATCTCATTACCCAAGACGTCCGTCCACACGATTTCACTCGACATTGGATCACCTCCTTTCTCTGTTGTATCTACCCCTACGCTACCAGAGCGTAACGTGTTGTCCAGAACCATATCCATTGCAACGTTTTCTTACACAAAACCGATGGCCACAACTGTCGATATTGATAAGGTACAATCGAAAGAGAGTGCACCGCATAATTTGAACGTTAAGTGAGGGCCATTAAAATGCAGAACAAAGACCCTGGCGTTTACAATCTGCAACGGCTGACCATCTTACTGGTCGAAGATAGCCACTACATTCTTAGCATTTTAGATGAGCTCTTGAGCTATATGTCTGTTGGTACGGTATTGCGCGCAGCAAACGGTGCCGAAGCGATCCAAGAATTGAAAGAGAGCGGCAATGCTGTGGGTGGTGGCTGCCGAATTGATCTGATTGTCTCTGACATGTTCATGTCGCCCATTGATGGCCTGACCCTGCTGAAGTGGGTGCGCGAGGGAAAAGACAGTCCAAATCGATTCATGCCATTTGTGATGATGTCTGGCGCCGCCGATGATGAATACGTGACCAAAGCCCGCGACCGCGGCGTCAATGAATTCATCGCAAAACCATTCTCGGCTCAGTCGGTTTATCAACGCCTTTTGATGGTGATTGATCGCCCGCGGCAGTTCGTGGCGACGAAGAATTATTTTGGCCCAGATCGCCATCGACGCCATGAAGAGGCGCAGGGCAATGAGCGACGAACAGTAACAGAAACCGATATCAACGTCGTTTATTCCAATGACAAAGTGGTCCGGCCCAAAAGCGAATCAGAGATTTATCATTTCAGACTGCCGAACGCGCTGAAAGAAAAGGCAGGTGGATTCGGCAAGCAACAACGCGGCAGCATTCCTGTCGATTTATTAGAAGAAGCCGACGCCAAGTTAGAACGAACCGCCGTAGAGTTTCATGATTGGGCGTTGGATTACCTAACGGATCTTTCGTCGCATTGCGACAGCGCGAAGAAAGCCTCCGATAATAAACGCCGAGACTATTTCGATAAAATCAACTTGGTCGCCCATGAATTGCGCGGCCAAGGGGGTATCTTTGGATACCACCTCATCACAACAGCTGGTAAATCCCTCTACACCATCACCCGGCTGGGATGCACCACGGATGACCGCACGATCCTAATCATCAAAGCCCATATCGACATCATGCGAATTGTCTTTAGAGACAAAATCAAGGGAGACGGCGGCACAGTTGGCCGTGCTCTCATCGGATCATTGCAAGATGCGATTTTGCGATTTCGAATGGGCGATGATCTTGATGATCTTCATATGGCGACCAGCGCCACAGAAACAGACGATGTCACAGTCCAATAGCCCTTTATTGTGTCTCAACAGTTCCCACGACGGTCATTGCGCCATCATTACCGCGCTTCAAAAACACAATCTCACCTGATGATGGATACACACCGGTGAACGCCGTGATGTTCACTTGATGCGTGACCAAGATTGTTGGTTGAACCAGAGGTGCTTGCGCCATCCATTCACCAAGCGCTGCCGTTTGCATGGGGCCGCGATCAAAGGTTTGAAAGAAAGAGTTTATAATCCGTAGAGGCTCGACAGCCCCCAAACCCAGCAGATTTGCCGTGTCTAAACATCGACACCACTGACTTGAATAAACCAATGCTGCATCAATACCATTTTGGCGAAATAACGCCCCGATCCGGCGAGATTGCTCTTGCCCCTCATCGGACAAGTTTCGCTGTGTCGAACAATCATTCACGTTAAAACGGACTGGGTCCCCCGTCCCCGGGGCCAGAGCATGGCGCATCAGGGCCATGTGATTGCCCTCTCGCAGGCCTTGCCACAATATGTCATCTGCATGACCATCTGCCGAAACTAAAAACAGCAGCAATCCACACAAACGGACCATCCACATCTTTCGCATTGAACACCTATCCTTTAAGCGCATAAACGCATCGCAGACGTGCGATAGGTATCTCTACGCACAATGCTGTATAATAGATTGCGCCGCGCCTTCCAGATGGTATTTCCGCCGTCAGACTCAGACGTCTGTGTAAGAACCTTCTTTCCCTAAGCCCGTTCGTGATAACCTCATTTTTGACGCAGACCCTCCCCCTTAGAAAGAAAGCAGACCGATCATGTTAAAGCTTGCCTTTATCGCACTCGCGAGCATCGCCCTGCCCGCTGTATCCCACGCTTTTCAGCTCAGCTCTGATTCTGTTGATGATGGAAAATTTATAACCTCGATGGCCTGTGAAGATCACGATGGCGACCACGTCAGTCCCCAAATTTCCATCTCTGGCCTTCCCAGCAACGCGAGCCACGTCGCCGTTATTCTCGACGATCCGGATGCAGTGCCGATGGATGGAAAAATTTGGGTTCATTGGGTCGTGGTCAATATTCCAGCGGAAAATGGAACACTCAGCGCAGGCGAAACAGTGCCCGGTACTGTCTTGCCAAATTCCGATGAAGACGAGGAATACGGCGGCTTGTGCCCAGAAGATGGCACCCACACGTACCGTCTAAGCGTCTTTGCGCTGGACGCAGAAATTGATGTGAGTGACGTCGAAGATGCCCCAGCCTTCACGCTTGAGGCTTTTCAAACACAGTTCTCAGATATTATCGTCGATAGCGCTGTTCTTGAGGCTGCTTTTCCGTAAATAACCGGAGCTTGATTGTGTCGATCCAATCCGCAAAACAAAAAGTACAACGCCTTCCGCTATGGCGCGGCCCTGTTGACCCGCAACCCTTGGGTGGGGGCATTACCAACATCAATTTTGTTGTCGAAGACGCCGGTAAAAAATTCGTTGTGCGAGTGGGAAATGATATTCCCGTGCATCAGGTTATGCGCTTTAACGAACTCGCTGCAAGCCAAGGAGCTGCGGCCTGCGGCATCTCACCCAACGTTGTGTATCATGGCGAAGGCACGCTGATTTTAGATTTTGTCGACGGCATAACCCTCGATGAGGCGGGGGTTCGAGACGCAAGCCGATTGCCACAAATCATTGAGCTAATTAAGCGGTGCCATACCGAAATGCCAAAACATGTCAGAGGTCCAATTCTCATGTTTTGGGTTTTTCATGTCTTAAGGGATTACGCCGGAACCCTGCGCGACGGGAACAGCAAACATTTGGAGGCTTTAAAGACTCTGATGAAGGCTGCGGATCAACTGGAACACGCCATTGGCCCCATAGATATCGTCTTCGGTCATAATGACTTATTACCCGCGAACTTCATTGATGTCGGTGATAAAATCTGGCTGATTGATTGGGATTATGCTGGCTGGAACAGCCCCTTATTCGACTTAGGCGGCCTGGCATCGAACAATGGCCTGAGTGAAACTCAAGAAGACGCCATGCTAGAAGCTTATTATGACGCCACTGTAACCGACGATTTGCGCCGACGGTACGCGGCAATGTCTTGCGCATCCCTGCTTCGTGAAACGCTTTGGAGTATGGTTTCCGAAATTCATTCATCGATAGATTTTGACTACAGCCAATATACGGTAGAAAACCGGGGCCGGTTCGAGCGAGCTTACGTAAAATTCACAGAACGATTCTAGCGACGTATTCCCCTTCCCCGATTGCCATTGCGGTCGCTATAATCTTGTAAATGCACAGCACCGTTGCTGAATGACATAAATGTAGAAAAGTAAGATGAAGGAAAAGAGCGATCAGATGCCGGACGGAAACAATCCCAACGTGCAGCGTGATCGTCAACGGTCGGGCCATCGACAGGATAAACACAACCGAGCGCCAACTAACGCTGGCCGAGGACGCAATGAGTCTGTCGTCTTCGGCGTCATCGACCTAGCCCACATTATTCATAACTACCGTCGGATTTGATTTGAGCATACGGCATCAGCCGGGTCGACGGCGTTTTTTAGGGGCTAATTTTTAGAGGCGTTAGGGATTGACGTTCGGGGTTCATTCGGC